>Ga0075418_10002574_pt1 | contig 20813 bp, 22 predicted proteins | sample SoiMetdeltSBSDD2_FD_81776 | JGI IMG/M metagenome (GOLD analysis project Ga0075418, IMG submission 81776) | Bulk soil microbial communities from a Populus tree surrounding site in Tennessee, USA - Soil MetaG P. deltoides SBSDD2 | ecosystem: Environmental > Terrestrial > Soil > Tree plantation...
CATCACCTTCGTGTTCGGGGTGAGGTAATAGACGGCCGTGCCGAGGTCGTCCTTCTGGATGGCGACCTGCTCGTAGGTTTCCGTGTTCATGAAGTGGTACTCGTCCGCGGCGGCGTAGAGGAACTCCATCTCGTGCTCTTCGAGATCGGCCTTCTCGACCCGGTCCTCGGACCGGAACCGGTGTTCGAAGCTGTTGCCGCTCTTGAGATTGCGGAGCTTGGCCTGCACCATCCCGCGCCAGTTCCCGGGCGTCAGATGGTGCACGCTCAGGACGCGGCAGAGGTTCCCCTCGTGGAGAATCGCCATGCCACTCCGCAGCTGCGTCGCCTGAATCATGTGCGCACGGGCCTCCTCGAACCACCTGTCGGATGAGCGTGGGATTATAGCGTCCTGATCGGGCGTCTCGCAAGGAGTTGAGCCCGCGTCGAGGCGGCGAGGGCGCGTCCGCGCCCTCGCCGCCTCGTGCCACGGCAATCGCTTGCGTTGGCGAGACGATGGGCCTAGGCTTCCGCCATGACGCGTCACGATGGAGCGCAGGAAGCCAGCGACATCCCCGACGGGCTGCGGATTGACGCCGCTTCGACTGAAGCGCTGCTCGTCGACTTCCTGCGCCGCGAGCTGCGCCGCGCCGGGTACTCGAAGGCGCTCGTCGGCCTGTCCGGCGGCGTCGATTCGGCCACCAGCGCCGCCCTCGCCTGCCGGGCCCTCGGGCCGCGCAACGTGCTGTGCGCCCTCCTCCCCTTCCGCACCAGCAGCCCCGACGCCCTGACCGACGCGCGGCGGCTGACCCGGCTGTTCGGGACGCGGTCCGAGCGCATCGACATCACGCCGATGGTCGACGCCTACTTCCGGAAGACCCGGGCCGCCTCGAGACTGCGGCGCGGCAACAAGATGAGCCGCGAGCGGATGTCGGTGCTTTACGACCTGTCAGTCCGCGACCACAGGCTCGTCATCGGCACGAGCAACAAGACCGAGCTGTTGCTCGGCTACGGCACCCTGTTCGGCGACCTGGCCTCGGCCCTCAATCCCTTGGGCGACCTCTACAAGACGCAGGTGCGGCAGCTGGCGCTGCACCTCGGCGTGCCCGCGGCGATCGTCTGGAAGACGGCGACCGCCGATCTCTGGGCCGGCCAGTCGGACGAGCGCGAGATCGGCTACGCCTATCCTGACATCGATCGCCTGCTCGTCCGCCTGGTCGAGCTCCGGGAGAGCCCGGACGAGGCCGTGGCAGCGGGATTCTCCAGGCGGATGGTGGAGTCGATCCGTCGCCGCATCGTCGGCTCGCAGTTCAAGCGCCGCCCGCCGGTGATCGCGCGGCTGACCTCCCGGGCGGTCAACATCGACTTCCGCTACCCGCGGGACTGGGGTTCCTGAGCCGGCCGTGGGGACGCGCCGCCGCGGCCGTCCGGCCGCAGAAGAGGTCACGGCGGGGCCGCACCCTGGGACCCTGTACGTGGTGGGCACGCCGATCGGCAACCTGGAGGATCTGTCGCCGCGCGCCGCGGCGACGCTGAGCACCTGCGCCCTCGTCGCCTGCGAGGACACGCGCGTAACCAGGGGTCTTCTGGAGCGCTACGGCATCGCGGTCCCCGTGCTCAGCTACCATCGGCACAACGAGCGGCAGCGCGTGGGCAGGATCCTCGACCTCCTCGCTTCGGGCGGTGACGTGGCGCTGGTATGCGACGGCGGCACCCCGGGGCTGTCCGACCCCGGGGCCGTGCTGGTGCGCGCGGCGCGTGCCGCGGGACGCCGCGTGGTGCCGATCCCCGGGCCCTCGGCGCCCTCCACGCTCTGGTCGGTGAGCGGTTTCGAGCCCGGGCCCTTCCTGTTCGTCGGCTTCCTGCCGCAGAAATCCGGCGCGCGGCGCAAGACTCTCCTCGGCCTGGCGTCCGAACGGCACCCCCTGCTGCTTTTCGAATCGCCGCACCGCATCCTGGACACGCTCGACGATGCGCGGGTGATCCTCGGCGACCGGCAGGCGTTCCTGGGGCGGGAGATGACCAAGATGTACGAGGAGTTCCTGCACGGAACCCTGGGAGAACTGCGCGCCCTCCTCCAGAAGCGGCCGATCCGCGGTGAGTTCACCCTCCTGGTCTCCCGATCCGACCGGCCTGTCCTCGGGGTCGACGAGGTGACCCTCTCGGGCCCGGACGCCTCCCTGTCCCCCGCCGCCGAAGTCGCCCGGCTTCTGGCCTCGGGCGCGACGCGGGGCGAGGCATTCCGCCAGGTGTCCCGTCGGCGCGGCATGTCTCGGCGCGATCTCTACCGGGAGGTCCTGCGCGAACGCGAGGCGGAAAAGGAAGGGGTCGAGGCCCCGGAAGGGCACGCTCCGGGCGAGGAGGAGTGAGACGGATCAGGCGGGGGCGGCCGTGGCGGGGCCCTGGCCCGCCGCCTCCTGCGGGCCGGGCGGCAGAGGCTCGTCCTCGGGGGGCAGGGCCGGCTCGCCTCCGGCCGGTTCGTACTCGTACCGCAGACAGCACTTCAGCCGCCCGCACATTCCTGAAAGCTTCGAGGGGTTGAGGCTCAGCTTCTGCTCCTTCGCCATCTTGATCGAGATGGGAGGGAAGCCTTTCAGGAACGTCGAGCAGCACAGCGCCTTGCCGCACGGTCCGTAGCCGCCCTGGACAGAGGCCTCGTCCCGCACGCCGATCTGGCGCATCTCGATGCGCGAGCGGAATCGTTGCGACAGGTCGCGCACGAGCTCCCTGAAGTCGACCCTCCCCTCGGCCGTGAACTGGAAGGTCAGCTTGCCCGAGTCGGGCACCTGCTCGACGCGCACCAGCCGCATCGGCAGAGACCGCTCGCGGATCCGCTGCCGGCAGAAGGCGTCGGCGCTCTCCTCCAGGGCGCGCATCTCGTCGAAGATCTGGATGTCCTCGGGGAGAGCGACGCGAACCGCGCTGGGCATGCAGGAGATGGAGCAGGTCCGGCGGGCGCGCGTGGTCGCCTGGACCACCTCGCCGAGATCGTTCCCCCGCTCCCCCTCGACCACGACCCGATCGCCCAGCTCCAGATCGAGGTCGCGCGAGTTGAACTGTCTCAGGCGCACCTGCCCGCGGAGCCGGACCCCGACCACGGCCACGTCGTTGCCGCCGTTTCCCCGGCCTCCAGGCTTGCCGCAGCCGCACCCGTTCCCGGCAGGCGGAGTTCCTGCTTCCTGTCCGGCGCCGCCGGATGCCGGTTCCTGCGGATGTTCCACTGTAGACGACCCTCGCTACGCGGAGAGAACAGACGCCACGGAGGCGCCTGTCGCGCGGCGCGCTTATGCTATGGTACCGGGCCGGGCGCGTCAAGGAATGTGCCGTCGCCCGAAGGAAGCGCGCATGCCCCGAAAGGAAGCGGCGGCGGGCGAGAAGGTCCTCGCTTCCAACCGCCAGGCGTTCCACAACTTCTTCATCGACGAGCGGTTCGAGGCCGGCCTCGTCCTGCTCGGGACCGAGGTCAAGTCCCTGCGCCAGGGCAAGGCCAACCTCAAGGAGGCCTATGCGCGCGTCGATCGCGGACAGATTTACCTGCACAACTGCCACATCTCGCAGTACTCGCACGGCGGTTACGCCAACCACGAGCCGCTCCGGACCCGCAAGCTCCTGCTGCACAAGGGGGAGATCCTCCGCCTGGCCCAGAAGACGGCGGGCGGCGGCAACACGATCGTCCCTCTGAGGCTCTACCTGTCGAAAGGCAAGGTGAAGGCCGAGATCGCCCTGGCGCGTGGCAAGAATCTCTGGGACAAGCGCGAGGCGATCCGGAAGCGCGACCACGAGCGTGAGGTCCGATCCGCGGCGGCCCGGGAGGACGATTGAGCCGCGGGCCAGGCGGCCGCAGAGGGAACGAGGCGTCTAGCTGATCTGCCCCTCAGGAGGAGAGCTGGCGGCTGCGTGCAGCTTCCTGGGGATCCGGCCGGCTTCGAACGCCAGCCTGCCGGATTCCACGGCCAGCCGCATGGCGCGAGCCATCTTCACCGGGTCGGGAGAGCCGGCGATGCCGGTGTTCATGAGCACTCCGTCCGCTCCCATCTCCATCACGATCGCGGCATCGGACGCGGTCCCGACGCCCGCATCGACGATGACCGGGACGTCCCGGATCTCCTCGAGGAGGATCCGCAGCGTCACCGGGTTCTGCAGGCCGAGTCCGGAGCCGATCGGCGCGGCGAGCGGCATGATGGCCGCGGCACCGGCGTCCCGCAGCCGCTTCGCCACCACCAGGTCGTCGTTCGTGTAGGGGAGCACCACGAACCCCTCCTTCACCAGCGTCCGCGTCGCGGCGAGCAGCCCTTCGTTGTCGGGGAAGAGGGTCCGCTCATCGCCGATCACCTCCAGCTTGATCAGCTCCGACAATCCGACCTCGCGCGCCAGCCGCGCGGTCCGCACGGCCTCCTCGGCGTTGTAGCAGCCGGCGGTGTTCGGCAGCACGGCGGTCTTCGCCTTCGAAAGGACGTCCAGGATCGACTCGCCGTTCCTGCGCGACAGATCGACGCGCCGCACGGCGACGGTCACCAGCGCGGCCCCGGAGGCCTCGATCGCCTCCCGCATGACGGCCAGGCTGGGATACTTCCCGGTGCCGACGATGAGACGCGACGGGAACGTCCTGCCCGCGATAGTCAGCGTGGCGGCCTTCATGCTAGCCCCCGCCCACGAAGTGAACGACCTCCATCACGTCTCCCTCGCGCAGGAGGGCGCGGTGGAAGCCCGTCTTCGGGACCACGCTCCCGTTCAGCTCGACCGCCACGCGTCCCGGCTGCAGGCCGGCGGTCTCGAGCAGGGAGAGGACGGTGGTTCCCTCGGGGGCCTCCTGGTCGCGTCCGTTGAGGCGGATAGTCATGCCCGCTGCCCCGCCGCCCGACGGCCCGGCCCCGCGCTAGCCGCCGTCGGCAGCGGATGCTTGATCTCCGCCGAGTCCTTACCCGACGTGGCCTGCACGAGGAGCGCGGCGGCGACGCGTCCGATGGACGGCAGGGACACCGCCAGGGTCGCGCGGCCGGAGGCGTCGGTCCGGCCCTGCGCCAGGACCTGTGGCTTGCCCCCAGCGCTCAACAGCCGGATGCGGACCTGCGCCTCCCCCACGCCGTCGCCGCTGTGCGCCCGGGTCACGAGGAGTTCGACCGTGCCCACCTTCGACTCACCGATCCCGCTCGCACCGATGACCGAGAGCACGAGCGGATCGGGCCCCATCTCCGAACGGAGGAAATCGAGTACCACCTCGTCGAAGCTGCGGCTCGAGATGATCCCCTCGCCGAACGGTCGCGGCGCGCGCTGGTCGAACTTCCCCGCGCGCACGTCGGCGATCACCCCATTGTGCTGCGCCTCGATGCGCCGTGCGATATCGGCCTCGTCCACCCCCTTGGCGGCGAGGTCGGCGTACGAGGTCCGCCGCGCGGCCAGGATCTCGCCTCCGCGGTAGACGAGCGTCTCGATGATGGGGTTGTCCAGCCCCTTGTCCTCGGTCTGCACGTGGATGACTTTGCCGTCGTGCTGCACGTCCGTGTTGAATCCGGTGACCATGTTCGGCATCTTAGGACGCGCTCCCATGGGCGTCAAGGACGCGCGGCCATTGCATTCCGAGGCGCGCCCCTCTAGCATTTCCGGAATCGCCATGGACGGAACGGCCGTCGTACTCTGCGAAGGGGCCTTCGGGGACACCGGAGGCAAGACGGCGCACGGCCTCGTGCGCTTCACCGAGCGCTACGCCGTCTGCGCCGTGATCGACAGCCGCCTCGCGGGCCGCGATGCGGGCGAGGTGCTCGACGGGCGGCCCGCCGGCATCCCGATCGTGCGCGATCTCGAGGAGGCGCTCCGGGCCGCCGGAGGGCGCGCCGACTACCTGGTCGTCGGGGTGGCCACCCACGGCGGGGTGCTGCCCGAGGAATGCCGCCCGGCCATCCGCGAGGCCCTGCGCCTGGGACTGCACGTCGACTCGGGGCTGCACGAGCTGCTCGGGGACGACCCGGAGCTCGCAGCCCTGGCGCGCGGCAGCGGCGCCCGCATCCGGGACGTGCGCAGGACTCCCCCGCGGGAGGCGATGCACGCCTACACCGGCGAGGTGCGGCAGGTGGCCGCGGTCCGGCTCGCCACGCTGGGGACCGACAGCGGCGTCGGCAAGCGCACCACCGCGCTGCGCCTGGTGCAGGGGCTGAACGCCGGAGGCGCCCGCGCGGTCCTGGTCGGCACCGGCCAGACTGCCTGGATGCAGGGCGTGCGATACGGCCTGGTCCTCGACAGCCTGGTCAACGACTTCGTGTCCGGCGAGATCGAGCACCAGGTGTGCCGCGCCGACCGGGAGGAGCACCCGCACGTGATCGTGGTCGAGGGACAGGGGTGCCTGACGCATCCCGCCTATCCTGGCGGCTTCGAGATCCTGGCCGGGGCCCAGATCCAGGGCGTCGTGCTGCAGCACGCCCCGAGCCGGACGCACTACGACGGCTGGCCCGGCTTCTCCCTGGCCGGCGTGGAGCGGGAGAAGCTGCTGATCGAGATGCTGGGGGCGCCGGTCGTCGCCATCGCCCTCAACCACGAGAGGCTCGATCGCGAGACGGCCGGGCGGATCGCGCGGGACTACGAGGAGCGTTTCGGCGTGCCGTGCTGCGACCCGCTCCGCGACGGCGTCGGACCGATCCTGGCCGCATTGCGGCGGCGCTTCCCGCGGATCCCCGGATGATCCGGGTCCTGTCCGCCGGGGCCTACTCCGTCTCGTTCCGCCTCCGCGAAGGGTATCGCATCGCCGGCCGGAGCTTCACGGCCGCAGAGAACGTCATCCTGAAGGTCGACACGTCCGATGGACGCAGCGGCTTCGGGTGCGCCGCTCCGTTCGAGGCAGTGACAGGCGAGAGTCCTGCGGTCTCGCTCTGGACTCTGCGCGATCGCCTCATCCCGCTGCTGCGCGAGTCGGATGCCGCCGATCCGGACGGCCTCGCCTCCCGCGCCGCGCTGGCCGCTCCGCAGGCGCCGGCCGCCAGGGCGGCCCTCGACATGGCGCTGCGCGATCTGGCTGGACAGCGCGCCGGTGCGCCGCTCTACCGGCTGCTTGGCGCCGTCCGGGACCGGATCCCGACCAGCGTCACGCTCGGGATCTTCGACACGCTCGAGGCGGCCGTGGATCGGGCGCGCCGCTATGTCGCCGAAGGGTTCCGCATCCTCAAGCTGAAGGTCGGCGAGGACTGGGAGGCGGATGCGCGGCTCGTGGAGACCCTGCGCCGGACCCTCGGGCCGGAGGTCGTCCTGCGCGCCGACGGCAACGAGGGGTACGGCGAGGCCGACGCCGCGAGGTTCCTGCGCGCGGCGTCGGCCCACGGCCTGGAGCTGCTCGAGCAGCCGACGAGCGCCCAAGACGACGCGGCCCTGGGGCGCCTGTCCCGCCTGGCCCTGGCACCCATCATGGCGGACGAAGCGCTGCGCTCCGAGGAGGACGCCGCACGACTCATCGAAGGCGGCGCCGTCCGCCTGTTCAACATCAAGCTGATGAAGACGGGGGGGGTCGGCGCCGCCCTGACGATCGCGCGCCGCGCAGCCGCCGGCGGCCTGGGGGTCATGTTCGGCTGCAACGACGAGTCGCGCATCGCCATCGCGGCAGCCCTCCACACGGCGCTCGCGGCCCCGGGCGATGTGCGCGCGGACCTCGACGGCCACCTCGACCTTCAGGACGACGTGGCGCGGGGCGGCGTGCTCATCCGCGACGGCTTCATCGAGCCGTCCGGAGAGGCCGGGCTCGGCGTCTCGGTCGACGCCTGACGGACGCGCGCCGGGCGGCCGCGCGGGCCATCCAGGTCGATGCCGTAGGTCTTGATCTTGCGCTGCAGGGTGCGCACGCCGATCCCGAGAGCCCGCGCCGCCCGCGTCCTGTTTCCGCGCTGACGCACCAGCGATCGGCGGATGAGGTCGCGCTCCATCTCCCGCAGGCTCGTGACGCCGACGGGAAGCCCCTCGCGCTCCTCGCCGGAGGCATTCCCGAGCAAGGCGTCCGGCAGATCCGAGACCTCGACCTCGGTGCCGGGGCGCGTGATGGCGGTGCTCTCCAGGACGTTTTTCAGCTCGCGGACGTTCCCGGGCCAGGCGTAGCGCTGGAAGACGCTGATGGTGCCGTCGGTCAGCCGGCGCGGCGGCAGACCGTTGTCGAGGCAAATCCGATCCAGGAAGGAGCGCGCCAGCTCGGGGATGTCCTCCCTGCGCTCGCGGAGCGGCGGCACCCGGATAGTGATGACGTTGAGCCGGAAGTAGAGATCGTCGCGGAAGCGACTGCGCGCGATGAGGTCCTTGATGTCCTGGTTGGTGGCGGCCAGGAGCCGCGCATCAACCTGAAGGGCCCGGCTCCCGCCGACGCGCATGTACTCGCGCTCTTCGAGGACCCTCAGCAGCTTCGCCTGGGTCTGCAGGTCCATCTCGCCGATCTCGTCCAGGAAGATGGTGCCGTCCTGCGCCAGCTCGAACTTTCCCCGCTGGCGCCCGACGGCCCCGGTGAACGATCCCTTCTCATGACCGAACAGCTCGCTCTCGATCAGGTTCACCGGGATCGCCGAGCAGTTGATGGCCATGTACGGCGCCCCGCGCCGAGGCGAGTTGTAATGGATCGCCTTGGCGATCAGCTCCTTGCCCGCGCCGCTCTCCCCGGTGATGAGCACCGTGCTGCGCGCCGGCGCCACCTGCAGGATCTGCTCGCGAACGCGCCGCATGCCGGGCGACCGGCTGACGAGATTTCCGACGAGGTAGCGCCGTGACATCTCCGCCTGCTGGTGCAGCGCCCACTCGTCGTGGTCGCGCCAGCGCAGCAGGCGCCCGACACGGGCGCGCACCTCGGCCCGGTCGAGGGGCTTGAGGAGGTAGTCGCTCGCGCCGCGCGCCAGCGCCTGGATGGCGCGGGGGGCGTCCTCCGGACGGGCGAGCATCAGGACCGAAGGGATCCGCGCGCCGTCGGCAAGGCGGGACAGGACGGCCTCGTCCTCCCCCTCTCCCAGCCCGACTCCCACCATGGCCATGTCGAACTCTTCCCGGCGCGCCAGCGCCAGAGCGCTGGAGGCCCGGGGGGCCACGGTGACCCGCATGCCCAGACCGCTCAAGACCTCCCGCGTCGCGTCGAGCTCATCCGGCTCGTCGATCAGCAGGATCTGCTTGCCCTCAAGCGACATCCTCGAACCCTCCGCCGCTGCCGATACGAAATCTTGCCAGAATGGCGCACTTGTGTCAAAGGATTATACGCGCCACTCTGACGCCTTCTCGCCGCAGAGAGCCATGGGATCGGAACGGATCCATGCTTAGAACCAGACTTCAGAATAATTGTAACTGATTCAATCCTATGAAGATGTCAGAGTTGAGACGAACCTCTTGGAGTGAAACAACCATCCTCCGCATTCGATGGCACTTGATTTGCTCTACACCAGAAACAAATCGGGAGGGAAAGGATGAAGCGCAAGTCCAAGACCCCCAGCGTCCGGAAGCCAGCGAAGAACAGCTTTGGGATGATCGATTTCAGCTTCGGCAACACCCTGTACCAGATCGACCCGACCCGGAGGAAGGTGTATCACCGCTGGGTCGAAGTCGAAACCGCCAAGACCTCGCTGATCATGGGCGCCTATAGCAGCGCCCTGCCGCAGGCCAAGTAGGCGGACGGAAGAGCCCTTCACTGACCAGCCCGTGAGGGCTGAGGATTCTGAGTTCGATCCTTCGAACGCACAGCACTCCGAAACATAGAGCCGCTTCGGTCGTCATGAAGCGGCTCTCCTTTCTTCAGGGTCCGGTGCTGTTACGGATCGGGGACCGCGACCGGACCGATGACGTCCAGGTCTGGTTTCACGAACGGCGGGCCGGGGCGGGCGAACAAGTATCCCTGCGCGTACCGTACGCCGATGCGCTGCAGGCAGCGCAACTCGTCGACCGCCTCCACCCCCTCCGCGATCAGCGTGGTGCCGGAGTTGCACGAGAACCGGTTGATGGTGGCGGTCAGGTCCTGCTTGATGGGATGCAGGTGGATGTCGCGGATCAGCGCCATGTCGATCTTGATGAAGTCTGGCCGCAGCTCGGCGATCGATTTGAGGCCTGAGTAGCCCGATCCCACGTCGTCCACCGCCAAGCGGAATCCGCGGAACTGGAAGTAGTTCAGCATCTGCCGGAACGCCGCGTGGTCCTGGACCGCCGAGTGCTCGGTGATCTCCAGCACGACCTGGGTCGGCTTCAGCCTGACAGCGCGCAGCTGGTCGAAGATCTGCTCCGAGCGGAGCGACGGATCGTAGATCGAGTCGGGTTCCATGTTGAGGAACAACAGGTGGTCGTGCGGGATGCCGCGCACGCCCAGGATCGCCCGTTCGCGGCACAGCCGCTCCAGCTTCCAGACGGCGTCGTTGTCGTAGGCCGCCTTGAACAACTGGTCCGGGCCGCTGAAGGCGCCGGTCGTGGTCCGAGTCAGAGCCTCGTAGCCGATGCTCCGCCGCTCGACCAGATCGACGACCGGCTGGTAGACGGCCTGCAGGGCGCCCGTCTTCAGCACCTCTTTGAGGAGCAGGCCCACCCGCCGGTGCTCGCGCGTGCGCTCCCGGAGCGAGTCCGCGAACGCCTCCTCCAGCGCGGCGTACACCCGCCGCTCGAAGCGCGTCCCGGGATCCTGGGTAAGGACGGCGCATCCGATGTACACGCCGAAGCGCTCCTGGACGCTGGCCGGAAGGCGATCCCGCACGAATCGGCCGAGCCGGTCGGCCACGCGGCGCCGCACCTTCTCGATGTCCGGGTAGGAGACCTGGCCGCTGCCGCGCGGCGGCGCCAGCAGCACCACGAAGGCGTTGCCGCTGATCATGACCTCCGCCAGCTGATCCTCGCGCCGCAGCGCCTCCTGCTTGACCTGCATCAGGTACGAGGCGATGTCGCGAACCAGCGACTCGTAGCCGTGGCGTCCCAGGGCCTGCTCGACCTTCTCGTGCTGCAGGATGCTGATCGACAGCAGTCCCAGCTCGCGCGCTTCGCGGAGCAGGTTGCGGATGCGTCCGAGGAGCAGCGGCACGGTCGGCAGGTCGGTGACGCGATCGTAGAGCAGATCGGTGACCGCGTGGCCGTTGTGGAACTCTCCGCGCGCCTGGAGCTCCTCGAGGAACTTCCTGCGCCGCCCGCGCGCCGAAGGGCCCACGCCGCTCAGCCCTTCTGGACGTTGTACACGACGTCGTCCGCTTCGTCGGAGAAGTACTTGGGCTTGCTGGCGACGACGCGGTTCCGCCCCTCCCGCTTGGCCCGGTAGAGCGCGGCGTCGGCGGCGGCGATCAGATCGCTGCTGCTCTGGCCGTCGTCGGGGTACGTCGCGACGCCGCCGCTGAGCGAGATGATCTTGAGCGGCTGGGACTCGCGGTTCGGGAACGGGTGCCCGGCGATCCGCTCCCGGATCCGCACGGCCGCCTTCATCGCCCCCTCCTTGGGTGTTTGCGCGAGGAGCACGATGAACTCCTCGCCTCCGTAGCGGGCCGCCATGTCGTCGGGCCGTATGGTCTCGCGCAGGATCTCGCCCGTCATCTTGAGCACCTCGTCCCCCGCCTGATGCCCCTGCGTGTCGTTGTAGTGCTTGAAGTGATCCAGGTCGAAGATGAACAGCGAGAATGGGTGGTGGCCCTGTCCCGCGTCCAGCATGACGCTCGAGAGCCTCTCCATGAAGAAACGCTTGTTGAACAGCCTCGTGAGCCCGTCGCAGTTGGCCGTCTCCTGCGTCTTCGTGAAAAGATCGTGGTTGTACAGGGCGATGCTGCCGAGATCCGCGATCAGGCTCAGGATCACCTTGGCGTGCTTCTGGTGCTTGAGGAAGCCGCCCATGCTGATGACGCCGCACACCTTGTCGCCGAGCATCATCGGCGCACACAGATCGGCTTTGAAGGGAAAGTGGCCCGGCACGTCCAGGGTCGACCCGGTCAGGCGCTTCTCGCGGATGAAGTCGTCCACGTCCATGGCGACGCCGTGCTGGGCCACGCTCCCGATCCGCCCCTCGCCGAACTCGACCTGGAACGACGGCGGGAAGTCCGGCGGCAGGCCCATGTGACGCACCAGGGTCAGCCTGTTGATGCGCTCCTCGACGAGGAAGATGAGGATCTGCGACGGCGCGAAGAGCTGCTCCGCGATGCGCATGACCTGCATCGGGATCTCGCGCCGTTCGATGCGCGAGTTCATCTTCCGGGTGAAGTCGGGAAGGGACTGGAGGAGGTTGGCGAAGGTGGCGTTCTCGCTCTCGAGGCGCGTGATCGTCTTCTGCAGGTCGCGGACGGCAGTCCCGCCGGCGTCGTCCCGCTGGGTCGTGGCCCTGCGGGAGGAGGAGAAGATCATCAGGAGGACCCGGGCGACGATCAGGGCGCCGATCCCCCCGGCGAGGGCCATGGCCCAGCCGGGGATCGACTGCAATTGCCTGAAGATGTCCGTCACCGCATCACGTCCGTGGGCTCGCCGCACAGACCTTCGCTGACACGCACAGAACTCCTCCGGGTCTGAATCGGCCCAGACCCCAAATTAAGGTCCAGATCGCGGTAATTCAAGGACTTCGGCCGGACCGGATCGCGGTGACATTTCTTGACACCGCCGGCCCCCTTCCATACAGTCGCGGCTCCCGCCCATGCGCCGACTGAGTCTGATCGCGGCCTTGCTCCTGTTGTCTCCGGCGTCCTGCCGAATCCAGGACCAGCCGGCCAGGCGGACCGTCCGGGACGGCCTCCAGCGGGACGTCTCCCTGCCTCCCGCTCCTCGCCGGATCGTCGCCCTGGCGCCCAGCGTCACGGAGTCCGTCCTGGCGCTCGGCTTCGGCGACCGGCTCGTGGGCGTGAGCGATTTCTGCCGGCTGCCCGAGGGAAGTGGCCCGGTGCCGCGGGTCGGAGGACTCCTGAACCCCGACCTCGAGACCATCCGGTCGCTTCACCCCGACTTGCTGGTCGGCACAACCAGCGGAAACGATCCCACCCTGGCCGGTCAGGCGGGGGCCCTCGGGATTCCGCTCTACATCCTGGACGCGCCGGACATCGAAGGCGTTCTGGTCGGGCTCGAGGACCTGGCCGACGCCCTGGGGGATCGGCCGCACGGGCGGCAGGTGGCGGAAGGTCTGCGAGGGAGGCTCAATGCCGTCACGCGTCGCGTGCAGGGGCGGCCGCGGCCCCGCGTCCTGTTCGTCATCTGGGGCGACCCGCTGGTGGTGCCGGGCGCGCGGGCCTTCCTGACGGATGCCATCGCCCTCGCGGGGGGATCGTCGGTGACCGCCGACGCTCCCGCCGCTCACCCCACGTTCAGTCTGGAATCCGCCATCGCGCGCGCGCCCGAGGTCATCGTCATGACCCGGGACAACGCCGCGCTCGCGGAACGCCTGCGCGCCGACCCCGCCTGGGCCGGCGTCCCGGCGGTGCGCGACGGGCGCGTGGAGACGATCGAGGAACGGGCCGTGCAGCCCGGTCCTGGAGTGGTGGCCGGCATCGAGGAGATGGCCCGGCTGTTCCACCCCGAGGCGTTCGGGGCGCAGGACGGGTCCCGAAACAATTGAGCCGTGCGGGCACCATGCCCGCACGGCCGGGGGATCGAGGAGGAAGCACCCGTCTGCCCCTCCTCCGGAACGATGAGAATTGTCCCACGTTGGCCGCGCGAGGCAAGAGCTTCGAGCGACACGGCGTTGCATGCATGCAGCACGCTCCCGGCGGCCGGTATAATGCCGCCGTGTTCCAGAACATCCCCGTCGCCAGGATCCTGTCGTTCCTGTGCCTCGCCTCGAGCGTCCTCCTCGGCTGGATGGTCGTGCAGGGCTACCGCACCGCGGCGGGTGTCGAGGGGGCGGCCGGTCACATCCGCTTCGCCCTGTTCGGGCTGGTGGTGATCCTGTTCACGCACACCATGACGCTGTTCTACTTCGTGGGCACCGGCAGCCGGATCAAGAAGATGGTGCACGAGCACGACCTGGCCCCGGATCTCTTCCGGCGCACGCTGGCGTTCAAGGCGCGCCTCTTCCCCTGGCTCACGTTCACTCCCCTCGTCACCATGGCGGCCTTCATCGTCGGCGGCGCGGCCCACACCAGGATCTGGCCCTCCTGGATCCACGGAGGCCTGGCGCTCCTGAGCCTGGGCATGAACGTCGTCACGGCGGCGATCGCCCTGCGGTGTATCGCCGCGAACGTCGTCCTGATCGAGGAGATCGACGCCGCGCTGCCCGAGAGCGCCTTGGAATGAACGGGGCGGAGCGCTGCTACCGGGCGTCCCGAATGGAAGTGAGGACGCTGGGCTAGGCCCCCCCGAGGACGATGGTCATGCCGACCGCGGCCTCGAGGAAGTGGATGTCCACGCCGTTGTCGCTGAACGTGGTGCTGCGGATGTCGAACCGGAAACCCGATCTCTGACCGCCGAACAGGCGGATCCCGAGGCCGTAGTTGTAGGTGAACTCGATCTCCTCGCCGATCAGCTCCGGATCGGAGACGAAGCCGAAGGAACTGATGTTCACCGCACCGAACCCGCCGGTCGCGAAGCCGACAACCCGGTCGCGCCGCGTGAGGAAGAAGTTGTACACGTAGTTGACCTGGCCACCCAGGAGGTCGACATCGATCCCCTGATCGAGCCCGTCATCGGTGGCGCCGCCGTAGAAGCCGAACTCGACCATCTGGCTCTTCGTCCAGTGGTAGCCGAAGCGGAATCCCAGGTCCCAGGTGTCGTTCAGGAGCTGCTCCCCCTCAACCTTGTCGAACCACACGATGCCGGCGTAGGGATTGATCTCCCACGCCTTCTCGCGATTCTGCGCCATCGCCGGCGTGGCGAAGGCGCCCAGGACGAGGATGAGCCTCAACACACCCTTCAGAACCTGCCGTTTCATGTCGACCTCGAACGAGAGAGCGCATACCTTTGCAGAAGGCCCCGGTGCTGTCAAGCCCGGACGGCGGCGCCTGCACGCCCCGAGCGGTGTAGCAGCCGCACCCCCGGCGGCGGCGCGGCCCACATCGGCGGCCGCCGGGCCCGGCGTAGAATACCGGCATGATGCGGGATGCTCTCGAGAGCCGGCCCCTGCTCAAGGTCCGCGGAGCCGCGGCGAGTGTTGTGGATGGCTGGGTGGTGGTCGAAGAGCCGCTCGAGATCCGCGTCGAAGGGGACACGCTGGCGGTGGTGATGCGAACGCCCGGGGCCGACCTGGAGCTGGCGGCCGGCTTCGCCCTCACCGAGGGCGTCATCCGCTCGGCCGCAGACCTCGGCACGATCCGTCATTGCCCGGACGCGCGGCCGGAGGCCGCCGGCGGAGCCAATGTCGTGGAGATCGGACTGGCCCCCGGCGTCACCCTCGACCGCGAGCGGATGCGACGCGCGCTTCTGACCAGCGCCGCCTGCGGTGTCTGCGGCAAGGCTTCGCTCGAGGCGCTCGCCACGCAGGCGCGGCCGGTCACTTCGGCCCTCCGGGTGGAGCGCACGGTTCTCGGCGCCCTGCCCGAGCGGCTCGCCGGGGCGCAGGACGTCTTCCGGCGTACCGGCGCGCTGCACGCCGCCGGCCTGTTCTCGGCCTCGGGAGAGCTGCGGATCTGTCGCGAGGACGTCGGGCGGCACAACGCGGTCGACAAGGTCATCGGCCGCGCCCTGATCGATGGATCACCGACCTCGGATGGCATCCTGCTCGTGTCCGGGCGCACCTCCTTCGAGATCCTCCAGAAGGCCGCCGTGGCCGGCATCCCGATCGTCTGCGCGGTCTCCGGCCCCACCACGCTGGCGATCGAGACCGCCCGCACCTTCGGGATCACCTTGATCAATTTCCTGCGGGGGGGCGACATGAGCGTCGCCGCCTGCCCGGAGCGCATCCTGGGTGTGGAGGGGCCCTCCCGGGCGTCCCGCCCCGGATCGCTCGTGTAGAATGCCGGCATGGAAACGACGTATTTCCAGCGCGGCTTCGGCCTGAAGGAGGCGGTCGGTCCGGACCTGCAGGCGGACTACCACAGCCGGATCGTCGAGCGCCTCAGGTCCTCGGATTTCTGCCTCAAGGTCGGCGATCTGACCTTCCGGCTGGCCCGGGAGTTCGGGTTCTGCTACGGGGTGGAGCGTGCCGTCGAGTATGCCTACGAGACGCGGCGCCGCTTCCCCGATCGCACCATCTATCTGACCGGCGAGATCATCCACAACCCGCACGTCAACCGCCGCCTGAAGGAGCAGGGGATCGGCTTCCTGCGGGACGCTGACGGCGGCGGTCCGGGCCTCGACGTGGTCCGGAGCGGAGACGTCGTCATCCTTCCCGCGTTCGGCGTCACCGTGCAGGAGATGGACGCGCTGCGGGCCCGCGACTGCATTCTGGTCGACACGACGTGCGGCTCGGTGCTGAACGTCTGGAAGAACGTCGACCGGTTCTCCGCCGGAGGCTTCACGGCCGTCATCCACGGCAAGTATGCGCACGAGGAGACCCGGGCCACGGCCTCCCGCACGACCCAGGTCCCTGGCGGCCGCTTCCTCGTGGTGCGTAACCTGGAGGAAGCGGCGCTCGTCTGCGACTACATCCGCGGGGGCGGCGACAAAAAGGCGTTCGCGGAGCGCTTCGCGCCCGCCTGCTCTCCCGGCTTCGATCCCGACCAGGACCTGGGACGCATCGGGGTGGCGAACCAGACCACCATGCTCTCCTCGGAATCTCTGAGCATCCAGGAGATGATCCGCACGGCGCTCGTGGAGCGTTACGGCGAGGCCGAGTTGGAGTCCAGGTTCCGGGCTTTCGATACCATCTGCAGCGCCACCCAGGATCGCCAGGACGCCGTCCGGGACCTGATCGCCAGCAGGCCCGACCTGATGGTGGTCATCGGAGGCTACAACAGCAGCAACACCACCCATCTGGCGGCCCTGGCAGGGAGGAGCGTCCCGACCTACCACATCGAGGACGCGTCCTGCTTCGACGGCCGGGGCGGCGTGCGCCACAAGCCGTCCGGATCGCCCGGGGAGACCCGCACCGAGGGCTGGCTGCCCGCGGGGCCGCTCACCATCGGCCTGACGGCCGGCGCCTCGACCCCGAACAACAAGATTGGCGAGGTGGTGTCGGCGATCGCCGCGCTGCGGGGCGCGCGCCTCGAATCGGAGCCTCCCGGCTAGTGAGGGCGGCCGGGATCTTCCTGGCGCGCCGCGGCGTCCTTCCAGAGGTCGGTGAGGATCTCCAGGAGTGTCCGGCAGCGCTCGATGACGTCATCCGTCTCGAGCAGCGCTTGGCGGCGTCCCGCGTCCGCCGAGAGGCTCTGGCAGAGCGCGTTGACCCCCACGGTGAACGGCAGGTCGGGCGACAGCGCCAGCGGTCGCGCCGACGGCCCGGCGATGTCGCGCAGCAGGCCCGCGCAGGTGAGCAGGAGCCGCTCGCGGTGCGCCCTCACGGCGGGCCCGTCGTCCGCGTTCAGGTCGCCGAGGGTCTGGAACGTGACCACCCGGTAAGGCGCCGTCGCGGTGAAGGCCCCGAGCGCGATGCGGCTCAGTCCGCGGAGCCGGATGTTGAACCGCGCGTCCGGCAGGCGCTGATGCTCCTCGATCACGCCGGCGCAGGCGATGTCGTGGACCGGAGGGCTTCCGTAATAGTCCTGCTCCCACCCCTCTTTCAGAAGGGCCATGGCGATCAGCCGGTCGGAGGCGAGCGCGTCCTCGATCATCCGCCTGTAGCGCGGCTCGAAGATGTGCAATCCGAGGCTGACGTGCGGGAATAGGACGACGTTCGGCAGCGGGAAGACCGGGATCTCCCGTCGTGCCTTGAGACGCTCCAGCGCCGATTCCAGTCCGTTCATGCCCGAACATTCTACCGTCAACCTCGGGCACGCCGCGGCGGGTGGCACGCGACGCCTCCCCAATCATTGTGTCGGCCGCGGCGCTGTGGTACCGTCGCTTCTCCCTGGAGGCGACCTTGGGACAGTTCAACCGGCACGTCTTCGTGTGCACCCATGGCGAGTATTGTCCGCTCGACGGATCGGCCGAGGTGCATCGCCTGCTCAAGGATGGGATCAAGGAGCGCGGGCTCAAGAAGAGCGTCCGGATCAACAAGTCGGGCTGCTTCGATCAGTGCGGCAACGGACCGATGGTGGTCGTCTATCCCGAGAACGTCTGGTATGGGGCGGTGACGAAGGAGAAGGCCGCGCGCATCCTCGAGGAGCACCTCGTCGGCGGGCAGCCGGTGCAGGATCTGCGCTATCAGGCGGCCCCGGGGCCCAACAAGAACGGTCCCCGCATGGCGGCCCTGGACAAGTCCCGGCCGGCGGAGCCGGGCCCGGATTCCGGCGGCTCCTGAGGGACGAGGGATGAAAAAATCCCGCTCGCTGTCGTTCTCCCGGCCGGCGCTCGTGGGCGCAGGGTGTGGCCTGCTCGCCGGCACCGCCGCCGCGTGGCTCCTGCCCTCTCACGCCGTCTGGAAAGGAGCCGCCGCCGCGGCCTGCGTCCTTCTGGGCTTCCTCCCCGGCTACGCCCGTGAGGCGCGCCGGCGCCTCCGGCAGAACGCGGCGCAGCTGATGCGGCTGAGCCAGGAGCTGTGGCTGTCGCAGGAGCACATCATCTCCAGCGGCTCCTGCCGGTCCCTGGGGGCCTTCGTCGACGCCACGATGGAGGAGCTCCGGCAGCCGCTCCGGGAGCTGGCATCGGAGTCCAGGACCCTGGCCACGGACGCCACCCTCACGGAAGGAGGGCGTCACGCGGCGGAGAGGCTGGCGGCCCGCGCCGGCGAGGTGGGGCGCCTCATCGGACCGCTCGCGTCCTACTCCCTGACGGCCCCTTCCAAGGCCCCCTTCAACCTCAACAACCTCATGCAGGAGGCGATCGACCTCTGCCGTCACCGCGCCCAGGAACGAGGCATCCGGTTCGAGGAGCGGTTCGCCGTCGTGCCGCCGGTGTTCGGCTCTGCCGGCCGGATCCAGAGCGCGCTCCTCAACGTGATCATCAACGCCGTCGAGGCGATGCCGCACGCGGGCGGCACCATCACCGTGGAGACCGCCCACGAGGGGGAGCGCGTGGTGGCGCGGGTGCGGGACGCCGGCATCGGCATCCGGCCCGAGCACCTGGGAAAGGTCTACGACCCTTTCTTCACCACCAAGCCCGACCGCGGAGGCGCCGGTCTGGGACTCTGGGAGACGCGCCAGGCACTGGAGAGGATCGGCGCCACCATAGGCATCAAGAGCGTGCCTCTGCAGGGGACCGAGGTCACGCTCGGCTTCCCGCAATCGGCTCCTCTGTCCGCCGGCCGCGCCGGCGTCGAGCACCCGCCCGAACTGAAACTGAACACGGCCTGACCCGGGAACCGCCTGCGACCCGCGCCCCGTAACGGCCGGGGCCCGTCCTCGACCCGTCGCTACGACGTCCTGGGCCGGAATAGGCTCGACAGGATGTAACCCGCGATGCGCGGGTTCTCCTTCAGGCGCCGCAGCGAGTAGGCGTACCAGTGCGCCCCGAACGGGACATAGACGCGCAGCCGGTGGCCGTCTCCGCGGATGCGCCGGCGCAGCGGCTCAGCGACCCCCAGCAGCATCTGGAACTCGTACGAAGCGGGGGCGAGCTGGCGCCGCTCGATGATCCGATACGCCTCCCAGACCAACTCCTCGTCGTGCGTGGCGATCCCGACGTAGGCCCCACGGTCCAGGAGCGCCTCCAGGAGGTGCACGAAGTTCTTGTTCACCAGGGCGCGGTCGCGGTAGGCGATCTCCGGCGGCTCGATGTAGATTCCCTTGCAGAGGCGGACATTGGCCTGATCCGGCAGCTCCTTGACGTCGTTGAGGCTGCGCCGCATGTACGCCTGCAGGACGACGCCGACGGCTCCCGGGCATTCGGGCGCCAGGCGGCGATACAGGTCGAGCGTCGGGCTGGTGCAGCTGGAGTCTTCCATGTCGAGGCGGAGGAAGCTCCCCGCCTCGCGCGCCTGCCGGGCCAGGCCGCGGATCTTCGCGAGACAGAGATCAAAATCGATCTTCATCCCGAACTGGGTCGGCTTGACCGACAGGTTCGAATCGAGGCGCGCCTGGATGATCGCGCGCAGCGCCTCCTCGTACTCCCGCGCCGCAGCCTCGACCAGTGAGCGATCGGTGACGCTCTCGCCGAGGACGTCGAGCGTCGCCATGAGGCCAAAGCCGTTGAGCTCGCGCACCGTCTGGACCGCCTCGCGCAGCGTGTCTCCAGCGATGTAGCGCCGGGACACGCGCCGCACGATCGGTTTCGGCACCAACGGCAGGGAGCGGGCGAGAATCTGGTCGATGGCCGACACGGACGTCGCGGGCCTCACAGGGGGCATGAGTCTACGCAAGCGCCCGAGCGCTGTCAAAGCGCATGGGAACCACGCCGCGCGGGGCCGGGCCGGCCCGCGACCCGCCCGGCCGTTGATTGACGTCCCGGAGCGCCTTGGCTATATTGCGGCCCCTCAGTGTCCCGACGCGAGGTGCGAGCGGTGGCCCGATCGAAGAGGAAAGCGCCTGCGGCCGGGGGCGCCGGCATCGACGTCCTCCTGCACGAGAACCGACTGTTCCGTCCCAAGGCGGCCTTCCGGCGCCAGGCGAACGTCGCCGACCCCGGCGTCTACAGGAAGGCCGCCAGGAATCCGGATGCCTTCTGGGCCGCAATCGCCCGCGAGCTGCACTGGTACCGTCCCTTCCGGACGATCCTCGAGTGGAAGCCGCCCCAGGCCCGCTGGTTCGTGGGGGGCAGGACGAACCTCGCCTACAACTGCCTCGATCGCCACCTGACGACGGCGACGCGCAACAAGGCCGCCCTTCTGTGGGAGGGGGAGCCGGGAGAGGAGCGCACCCTCACCTACGCGCAGCTCCACCGGGAGGTGTGCAAGTTCGCCAACGTCCTGAAGGGGCTCGGAGTCTCGAAGGGCGACCGCGTCATGCTCTACCTGCCGATGATCCCGGAGCTGGCAATCGCCATGCTGGCCTGCGC
>Ga0075418_10002576_pt1 | contig 20805 bp, 15 predicted proteins | sample SoiMetdeltSBSDD2_FD_81776 | JGI IMG/M metagenome (GOLD analysis project Ga0075418, IMG submission 81776) | Bulk soil microbial communities from a Populus tree surrounding site in Tennessee, USA - Soil MetaG P. deltoides SBSDD2 | ecosystem: Environmental > Terrestrial > Soil > Tree plantation...
TGACGTAAGGTTTGACAGCGCCGTCCGGCTCAGTGAGATGACCGGCGTCAAACCTTGCGAGCGACATGGCGCCAGCGCCAAAAGAATCGAATCCCGTCTCCTCTCACGGTATGCCGTCCGGGCACCAGCGGCAAGGTTATTTGCTTCAAGAAACATCAAGCGGGGAGTCGTACCAGGTGGCGACTCCCCGCAGACAAGCGTCCGTCGTTCAGCGCTATGCGCTCCAACCTATTCGGGCTTCTTGGTCTCGTCGGTGGCTTCCTTGACCTTTTCCTTGACGTCTTCTGCGGCTCTCTTGGTGTCTTCCGTGGCCTTTTCGATCCCTTCCTTCGCGGATTCGAGGGCCTTCGAAGATTCTTCGGTGACACCCTTCAAAGCGTCGGTAGCCGACTTGGCCGCTTCGTCCATCTTGGCCGCCGCGTCTTTCGCGGCTTGGGCGGCATCGTCGATTTTCTTATCGGCCTCGGTCTTGCCGCAACCGGCCACGAACAATCCGACCACAGCGAGTGCCGCGAGCATCCAAAACCTGTTCATCGGTAGGTCCTTCTATTGGGAGTGAGCCGCGTCCCGGCGGATTCCACCCTGGAATGCCGATACCTCGGCAGTGATTCACGCGCCATTGGGAATGATCTCCGGCCGAGCCGGATTATTCCCACGGGGAAGTGTAGGTTCTAGCAGAATTTAGAGCTCTTGGAATTAGGGATATACGTAAGACGTTAGAGTCAAGCACGTTGCGACGATTGGACCCCTGCCGGAAGAGTGCCGACGACCGGCAGCGAGGGTCACCGGCAATTGGCAAGAAATTCCACCAGATCGCGAAGCTCGAATTTGCTTAGCCGCTTAGTCAGTTCCTCGGGCATCGAGGACTTCCCCTCCTTGCGGCCCTCGATGTCCTCTTTGCGAATCGAAACCAGCTTTCCCTCGGCGGTCATCAACTCAACCTGCGCATCGTCTTCTCGCTTGACAATGCCTGTGTGAATCTGCCCGTCCAAATCGCGGATCACGGCTGTTTCAAATCCCTTGGCGATCGCCTTATTCGGATCGATGAGCGACTCCAGCAAGTAATCTCGTTTCTTCTCCGCAGCCACCTTGCTCAGGTCGGGGCCCACTTCGCCGCCGGTTCCGCCGATCTTGTGGCAGCGGACGCACGACAGCTCCGTCCGCTCGTAAATGTGCCGGCCGCGCTCCGCGTCACCCCCTTCCAGACAGTCGCCGTGCGCGGCAAGGGGATGCTCCTTGAGCTGCCGGCTTTGATAGTCCTCAATCTTCGCCGCCAGTTCTCCGGACGGGCGCTTTGCCGCGGCATCGAGCAGATCGAGCCGGCTATGCAGGGGAAATCGTCCGGCCAGCAGCTCATCCATCGCCTTGTTGAGGATGGCGGTCGATTGCGAGCCTTTGGTGCCGCCGAGCACCGCCAGCGCTGATTGGCGCTCAAAGATTTCGCCCGACATGGCGGCGGTCTCTAGTTCCGCAAGCGCGTCCGATGGCCTCCGCTCGAGCAGCGCCCGCCGCGCCGCCGCTCGCACGTGTGGTGACGCGTCGACAAGCCCGGTCTCGATCGCATCGTCAAGCGCAGGGTCCTTGATCATCGCCAGGCCCAAGAGCGCATCGGCCCGGTGCCGCTCGGGCTGCGACGCGTCGGCAAAGCGCTTTTGCAGCTCGGGACCAACCTCCTTAATTCCCAGCTCGGCCGCAATCTTGACCGCTTCGGCAGATACTTTCGCCGAGCCGGAAAAGAGTCCCGTCAACGATTTTTTTAGTGCTGCGGTCGCAATGCCTCGATCACGCGGCGAAAGCGGCCGCCAGAAATTCAGCACGCGGTCCTTGGGGGACGGCTTGTCCCAAGAGCGCAGCATGGCGAGTGATTCCAGGCGCATCGCTTCGGGAGCATCTGTCTGGCTGGCATACCTGGCCAGCGACTCGGCATTTTCGGCTTGTCCCAGGCGGTAATGAGCATTAAGCACGCGGCGCAACAGCGCATCATCCTGACTTTTGCGGGAGATGGTTGCCGCCAGCTTGGGCAGCAGAGATTCAATGGGCAGGTCGTGAATGGCGCGAGCGGCTTCGACGACGAGCGTCGGATCGGAGTCGTCGAGAAACATGGCAATCTGTTCGGACTTCAGCCGTCGCATTGCCAGCAGCAAACCCATCCGCGCCGCGGCCGACGGATGCTGTGCCGCCGCGGCCAATTTCTCGCCGCTTGCCGATCCGGCCAGGCCCATGACGCCGCCGTGACGCAGAACTGCGTCCCGATCGGCATTCTCTTCCAGCATGGTCAAAAGCGGCGCGACTGCTTCACGCTGGCCCAGTTTGCCAAGTGCGACCGCGGCAAAATATCGAACACGCGAACTGTCGTCCTTCAGCAGTTTGACTAGGCTGTCGAAAGCCGTGGTGAGCTTCAACTCGCCCAAAACTTTGGCGGCCTGCGCGCGAACTTCGGGCTCTTCATCGTCGAGCAGTTTCGCCAGCCGCAATTCCGCCTGGCCGAGGGTGCCCGTGCGGCCCATTTGCCACAGGCCCCAAATGCCGTGCAACCGCGCCAGCAGCGAGTCGCCATCGGTGGCCACCTTGGCCATGAAAGACACCTGATGCTGCTCGGCGAGTGCGAACTGCGCTTCTTGCCGCACGCGGCGATCGGCGTGCGACAGCAGCTTGATTAACTCGTCGGGGGAGCGCTGAGAAAAACCTTCACTCAGCAGCCGCTTAACCTCTTGCACTTGCGGCGAGCCGATCAAATCGGGAGAGAAGTAACGGTAGATCCGTCCTTTGCCTTCCCCTTCCCAGCCATCGACCCAGTCCAACAGATAGATCGCGCCGTCTGGACCGAAATCGATGTCGGTCGCCAGGACGCTCCACAGCGACTGCTCCTCATCGATCAACTCGAACGAAGCCCCCTTGGGCCTGACGCGAAACGTCCTCACACCGCTGTTGACGGGAGTGCCGCGGAAATCGCAGAGGAAAAAACGATCGCGAAAGTGGTCGGGAAGGCCGGTACCCGGATAGTAAGCCAGGCCCGAGGGACCGTCGGCGAAGTTGGCAATCGGCGGGACGATGTACGCCGGCTGACCGTCGGTCTGCGGGTACCAGATCTTCTCGCGATTGAACGGCCCGCGGTCGGGCAAATACTGATACTCCATTCGCCAGCCGCTGTCTCCACCTTCGACCACATACACCCAGCGGGCCCGATCGCCGCTGTCGGAGTTGTTATCGCCTGTGAACAGATTGCCGTAATCGTCAAACGCCAGCTCCTGCGGGTTGCGGAGGCCAGTGGCGAACATCTCCAGGTGCGAACCGTCCAGCTCGCAGCGCAGCACGGCACCGCATTGCGGATTAATGATGCGCTTGCCTTCCTGCGTGACCACGTTGAATCCGCGGTCGCCGATGCTGAAGTAGAGCCGGCCATCGGGGCCGAGAATCAGCCCGTGCATATCGTGCCCACGGAAGGCGAAGCGGACGCCGTAGCCCCAGTGGAGCTTATCGCGCTGGTTGGCATGGCCGTCGCCATCATCGTCCCGCAGCCGCCACAAGTGCGGAATGTTCGTGTAGAACACGTCCTTGCCGCGAACGAGCACGCCGGCCCCAGTCCCTTCTTCGATCGCGTTGAAGCCGTCGGCAAAAACGGTGGCGTCGTCCGCAGTGCCGTCGCCGTCCTTGTCGAGCACGAGCCGAATCCGATCATCATGCCGCGTATACTCGCTGGCCTTGTCCCCAAGATGCTTGCGGATATAGGCCACGCGGTCCTCGACCGTCTGCGCTGCCAGGTCGTCGTCCAGCCAGTGGCCGTGATCGCGGTTGTCTTCGATGCCGCGTTTCTGTCGGAACGTTTCGCAGACCCACACGCGGCCTCGATGATCGACGCAAAACGCCACCGGATTGGCCACCAGCGGCTCAGCGGCAAATAATTCAACCTTCAGGCCGGCGGGGACGCGAAAGCCGCCGATGGCCTCCCGCCCTTCGCTAGAGGCGGCGGCGATCTTTGGCGTTTGCGGCTGGTTTTCGAACTGGCCGACTGCTGGAGGCGCGGGAATTGCGATTATCGCGACAATGACCGCCAGGGGAGCCAACCGCACTGCGAATCGAAGCATCGCCAGCCTCACGCCGAGGGTTTCTTGACGCCGCGGCGGCGGCGCGGAAGATGGAAGGGTGGGATCGTTGGGACAGGCAGCCTTGCAATCCTAATTTGTCAGCGATTTTATGACAATCGTCGGCGGCTCGCGCTGAGACAATACTCAAGCGTTGAGCCCCACTTGCGAGGCATCATGGCAGTCCGTTGTTCCAAGTGCGGCGAAGAACTCCTCGGGCCTGTCAACCGCTGCTGGAAATGCGGGCAGACATTTGCCACGCTCCCCGATGCCGCTGGATTGCCGCCGGTGCGGCGCGAGACGACTCAGGTTCCGGCAGCCGCCCCGCCGGCTCGTGCGGCGGGGGAGGGAACGGCGGCCGCGGCCGCGGCCGCCCCCGTGCTGCCGCTTGAGCCTGTTCAAACCGCAGGCAATCCGGCAGCGGTCGCAGCCGCAGACGCACCAGGCGCAATCCGCACCGGCTCCCCCTTTGCGCCCGGCGCTGTGATGGCTCCGGTCGCACCTTCGCAGACCGTTGGCCACGGAGCAACGCTGACGACGAGAAACCGACCCAAAGCGCCCCCCACAAGCGACCTGATTCGAGACCAGGTGGCCGTGGCAGGCGCCATTGCCGCCATCGTGCTCGGCGCTTTTGGGCTTTCGGTCTCGTGGATGACGAACCCAACGGCGATCATCGGCGGCGCCCTGATTGCTATTCTGGGCCTGGTCATGGGAATGTGGGGATTGCATTCGCGACGGCGCGGATGGGCCCTGTTTGGCATGCTCGTCTGCGTCGCGGCCATCGCGCTGGCCAGCTACAGCGGCGCGATGCTGCTCTACGAAGCTCGCCTGGAAGAACGGGAAGCGGAAGGGCAAATCGTCGAACCGTGATTCCGCGTTCGCTCAGCTTTCAGCCTCCGAGTCGCTCAGCCAGTCCACGATCGCTTCGGCCGTTCCCAGATTGGTAGCCAGCGGGATGCTGTGCACGTCGCACACCCGCATCAATGCCGAGACGTCCGGCTCGTGCGGCTGGGCCGTCAGCGGGTCGCGGAAGAAGATCACCGCCGTGACCTTTCCTTCGGCAACCCGGCCGCCGATGATCAGGTCCCCCCCTTCCGGTCCGTGGGCCACGCATTCGATGGCCAGTCCCAGCTCCTTCACCAGCAACTGGCCCGTGCTGCCCGTGGCGATCAGGCGATGCCGGGCAAAGAGTGCCTTGTGACGGCGGACAAAATCGACAATCGCGAGCTTTTTCTGGTCGTGAGCGATGAGGGCAATCACAAACTGCTCCTGAAGGTTTCCCCCAAGGGACGGTTTAACCTGGCAGCAGTTTACGCCCCAAACGCGGACAATGCACCGCAAGCCTCGTGGCATGCCACATCGGCGGCCAATCCTCCCACCCGGCATTTACCTAACCCGCTGCGTTTGAACCATTTGCCGCCGTGAGGGCACCCAGAGGCAAAGGAGCGACAAAGGCCGGCCGATGTCGCATCCGACACGCAAAACGGTTAGAATTCCCAGTTGGTGGTCCCGCGATGGGGACCGGGCCCAGAACGTCTGCCAGGAACGTGCCCGTGCAGCCTTTGGACGTCGAAGCCACGACTCGGGAGTACTTCCTGCGGATTCACCGCGCTGCGCTGGTGCTGTGCGGCAATCCGTGGGATGCCGACGATCTGGCCCAAGAGACGTTCCTGGTGCTGGCTCGCCAGGGGGGAGATTTTCAGGGACGCAGCAGCGTCTACACGTGGCTGTACGGAATTCTGCTCAACTTAGAGCGGCGCGAGCGACGCCGCTGCGGCTTGCGACGAAGAAAGCTGCGCGTGCTGTGGGACAACGAGACGAGCAGCGAGCGGAGCTCCCCGGGGGCCGACGCTCCGGTGGAAGTGGCGGAATGGAAGAAGAGCTTGTGGGCTCGCGTGGCGCAGTTGCCGGAAGGCCAGCGACAGTCGCTGGTGCTGCGGTTCAGCGAAGGGCTCAGGTACGAAGAGATTGCCGAGGTGCTCGGCTGCCCGCTGGGGACCGTGAAGTCGCGGATTTTCCACGGTCTGGCCGGCGTGCGTCGGATTTTGGAGCTTGAGGGGGAGGAAGCGCGTCGTCTTCCGCCGTTTCCTAGCGAGGACATTTCACATGCGGTTTGATTCGCAGCCTGTTCCTGGGGACGAGGCATATCCCGCGCGGGATGGGCAACTTGAATTGCCGGACGACCTGGCGCTGATGGGGGAGCAGTTGCGCGACGACGCGCAGCGATTGGCTTCGTCTTATCCGGCGCACGCGGGACCAGTGGTCGAAGTTGTGGCAGCGCTGCAGTCGGCGGCAAGTCCGCGCCGGGCTCGTCGCGACCTGCTGGTAAGCGGTGCGGTCGGTGGCCTGGTGGCGCTGGTGCTGCTCGTCATGTTCACCGTTGGACTGGGGAATTTTGTCCAGCGTGGCGATCGCCAGACGGCGCCGCCGCAGACCGCGGACAACCATCGCGCAACCAATGCTGCGGATAAGACGACGACTTTGGCTGCAGCTCCTCGCGAAGAGCCGGATGCCAAATCGATTGTCGCGTTACCCGGCGAGCTGCTCACTCCGGCCAGTTTTACTGGCGCGGTCCCGGCAGTTACTCCCGCCGTGCTTACCAGCGGCATTACGGGGCCGGAAATGGAGGCGTGGATGGATTTGCGGCAGGATGAACTGGAGACCGATCGCGACAGCCTTGAGTTCTGAAGCGGCCCGATGGTCGATGTTATGCGGCGATTTTTCCCAAAAGCGATTTGCCTGGCGGCGGTATTTTCTCTGGCTTTCTGGCTAAATGTGGCAGCGCAGGAAACGCCCGACCCGGGCGAGTGGATCAAGCCGGCCAGGCAGTTGCACGCGAGCATGGTGACGCTGCGCGTCTCGTGCAAGGAAGAGGCCAAAGCCGGTCCCGCGGACGCCGCCGCGCCTGGGGGGACTTCGTCCAAACCGCAGCCGGCAGACGAGGGCGGCGACGGCGTACGTGAGAAAAGCAAACAGACCGTTAGCGAAGCAGACAAGAACTGCCGGCGTCCCTGCTCGGTCGTCGTCTGTTCGGGCGTGTGTGTGGCGCCGAACCGAGTGGTCACGGCCGTCACGGTCAGTTCCGATTCGAAAATCCGCCTGACGTTCCCCGGCGGCAAACAAGACGACGCTCATCTGCGCGTCGTGGACGAGTTTTCGGGACTGGTGCTGCTCGATTCGCCGAATTGCCCGGCCAAGCCGCTGGAATTGACGTCGGAACTTCCCGAGGAAGGTTCCACCGTCATGACGGCCGCCGCCTGGGGAGTGGAAAAGCCGCTTGTCTTTCAAGGCATGGTCAGCGGAACCGGCCACATGTTGTCGGGAATGTGCTACCCGCCGCTTTTGGTCTGTCAATTGCCGACGACAAGCACGTCCACTGGATCGGCGATCGTAAATCGAGAAGGGAAGCTGGTTGGCGTCGTGGTGGGGTCTGATCCCGCGGCAAGGCACCAGGGCTGGATGACGTATGCTGTCCCGGCGTCGCACGTGCAGCGGCTGCTGCGGGCGTGCGAAGCGGTCGATAAGGAAGGGCACGAGCGATCGGTCGTGGTCCTCAAGCGGCGGCGGCCGAAGGTCGGCTGGGTGCTGGAGAGCGACGGGGAAACGATCAAGGTCGAGCGGATTCTCAGCGAGGGCCCGGCCGAAAAAGCGGGGATCAAGAAAGGGGACCTGGTGCTAAAGGCGGAGGGGGTGCAAATCCGCTCGATTTACCAGGCCCATTCGCACACGATGTGCAAGCAGGCGGGCGATACTTTGACCTACAGCATTCAGCGCGGCGATCAGATCCTGGATCTGGTTGTCGTGCTGGGGGGCGCCGTGGAGGTGGAGTCGCTGCCAGCGGACAAGCTCCCCGAATTCGTGCAACCGAAGCTGGAGTTCGGAAGGGACGAACGGGGGCTGTATTACGTCAAGCCCTATCGCGCGACGGAGGCAGGTGCAAAATCGCCGGACAGCGAAAAGACGCGGCTGGAGCAGCTGGAGCGGGAGAACCAGGCGCTCAGGGCGCTGCTGAAGGAGCTGCCCAACATTCCGCAAAAGTCGCCATAACCCTCTGGCGGAATTGGCTTTCCCCCCGGCCGCCGAATCCAAATTCCCAGCCCGGCTTTTCACACATGCGTAGAATGGCCTCAGAGGCTGGCTGCCCATGCTTTCCTTTTGTGTAAACCGGTGGATGCACCTGCTCGCCGCGGCACTAGTTGCGGTATGGCCCGCGGCGGCGGCCAGCGCCTGCTGCTGCGCCGCTGGTCAGGCTCAAGACGCTGAAAATAATTGCCAACGAGGTTGCTGTGCCGGCGATGCCGCGGCTGGTTCCCAGGCGAGCCCCTCGGCGGATTTTTGTCAGCATTGCTGCCCGTCGGCGGAAGATCGCACGAGTTGCGGCTGCGGTCAAAGCTGCGGTGCGATCGAGCGCGATCTGAGCGGGACGTCGCAGCCATCGTGGCGTAGCTTCGGCGCAGCGCCAGTCATCACGTGGCACGATCTGCGCCTCGAGTTTGCATCAGCGCCGAACGTCGCAATTGGCGCGACATCGATTCCCACTCGCTCCGTGCGCGTCTTGTATTGCGTCTGGCGGAACTAATCCGTTCGCGGCCGCGGATTCTGTGCCGCGGCATTTAATTGTGGATCGAGCATCGGTGGCGCTTGGCGCTGCCGTGCTAGAGGCGCTGTTCTGCGCCTGCGAAATCGAATTCGAATCAACTAACAAGTAAGGATCCCAAGATGAACGCGATTGCTCTGCTGTTTGCTTCCCTGTTTGCCCCTGCGATGACGGCTGCCGCAGCCTGTTGCTGCGGTCCGGCCTGCGATTGCCAGGCTTGCGCATGTGCCTGCGACAAGTGCGGCTGCGGCTGCAAGGAGGGGTCCGTCTGCGACTGCGGCCAGTGTGGCTGCAAGACGGACGCGGCCGCCAATGCACAGGACAAGGGCTGCTCCAGCGGCTGCTGCCAGTAACCAGTTCACGGCCAGGGATGAGGCAAGGCCGTGCAGAGCCGCCGGGTGCTCGTCATCCGGCGGCTCGCCTTTTCGCAGGCAGGTTTTCAACCTGACTGGACAGGATGAAATCCTGTCCTACGTGGCCACTTCGCTCTCTTCCCGCGGCACGAAGTGAAAATTCTGGCTTTGGCTGAAGAAGGCCAGCGGGTTTTCGTAAACGATCTTGCGGATGAGCGACTCCGGGTGCTTGCGCCGCCGCATCTCCATGATGAAGTCGGGGACGGCCGTCGGCTTGCTCGGCCCCCAGTCGCCGGCGCTATTGACCATCAATCGATCAGCGCCGTACTTCTCGATGATGTCGCAGGCCCGGGCCGGCGTGCACTTCGTTACCGGATACAAAGTCATTCCGGCCCAGAAACCTTCGTCGAGCACGTGCCGCACCGTGTGCTCCTCCACGTGATCGACCAGCACGCGGCTGCGATCGAGCCGGCTGTCGCCGATCAGCATGTCGAGGATCATCCGCGTCCCCTGGTATTTGTCCTCCAGATGGGGCGTGTGAATCAAAATCTGCTGCTCGTACTTGGCGGCCAGGTCGAGGTGCTCGAGGAACACGATCGCTTCGTTTTTGGTGTTCTTGTTGAGGCCGATCTCGCCGATCCCTAGCACATTCGGCTTGTCGAGAAACTCGGGGATCATGGCGATCACTTCCCGCGAGAGCGCGACGTTCTCCGCCTCCTTGGCGTTGATGCACAGCCAGGTGTAATGCTGAATGCCGTACTGGCCGGCCCGCTTGGGCTCGATCTCGGTGAGCTGGCGAAAGTAGTCGCGAAAACCGTGGACGGTGCCGCGGTCGAAGCCCGCCCAGAACGCCGGTTCGGACAGGGCCACGCAGCCCATGCGGGCCAGGGTTTCATAGTCATCCGTGATCCGGCTGACCATGTGGATATGGGGGTCGATGTAGTCCATTTCAGATTGCAGATTTCAGATTTCGGATTGGATTGCTTAACGCGGCTTTACTTTCAGGCTCTGCTGCCACTGGCTGTCGTACGGCCGCGAGAAGACGAGCTGCACCTGCTCGGCCCGCTCCTCGGCACTCCCTTTGATCAGCACGTCCAGTCCTTCGCGGATGCGGGCCAGCCGCGGGTCGCCTGCGACGTCGCCTTCGGCTCGCTCGAGCCGGTCGAGTGCCGCCGCCAGTTCGAGGATCTTCGCGCGAACTTCCAGGAACTCGCGATTGAGGACTTCCGGCGCAGTAAGTGGAAGAGGCATGGCCAGTCTCCAGCAGCAGATCGGCGGTCGACAGCAGTCGCTCGCTCGTTCCCTCCAGTTTCCGCCGCGCTGGTGGGAAAATCAAGCCGCAGGTGAATGGAGACGCGGCTGCTGACCGCATAGGCAAGAAATGAGGCGTGGCGAACGCTCGCGGCACTTGTTATTAAGCTGGGCCCGGGTAACGGCCGCCGGTTAATCCGTTACCGGCTGAAGCGTCGGCACTTGAGTAACGGGCTTCACACTCACCGGCTCGTCATCGCTGGGCTCGTCGCCCGAGTCCTGCCCTTCGGCCAGCTCATCGTCGACCAACCCCGTCGGAATCGGTGCGGGATCGGAATCCTTGCCGTAAATCAGGTGCGTCACGACCAGCACTTGCTCGGCGGCATCGTCCAGGTGAAAGCTGGACTGCGAGTTGGTCGATGCTCCGGCCGGATACTGGTGCATGGTCGGCTGATGGACGCTGGGGCCGTCCGCAGGGGAAGTCTCAATTCCCTCGCTGCCAATGTGAAAGACCGGTTCAGCAGATTGCATGGGAGGCTCGGCCGCGGTGGGATACGTCTGCTCTGGTACCGTAGCGCCAAAGGGGCCGGCCTGAGGCGCGGTACCGATTGTCGGCTGCGTTGTTTGAGGCTGGGAAGCGAGCGGCCCGCTGGCGCCGAACTGAGGTGTTTCGACAGCGCTGCGCGGTGCACCGGCGGTGCCGCCGTTGATTTGTGCGAGCATGTCTCGCGCCGTCGTCAGGCCGGGATCCAGTTCCAGCGCCTGCTGGAGATGGCGGCGGGCCACATCGGTCTGCCCACGATGGTTGAGCAAAAACGCCAAGTTGTAATGTGCCGCGGCCGGGGAGTGGACCGACTGCAGTTGCCGCAGCGCTTCGTCGGTTCGTCCGGCTTCGACGAGCACCGTTGCCAGGTTATTGCGATAGCTCGGCTTGCTCGACTCGATCTCGACTGCCTTGTGCAGCGTCGCGACGGCACTGGCCAGGTCGCGCTTGCGGGCGTAGCACAGTCCCAGATCGTTGTATAAAAGGGCGCTGGAAGGATGCGCCTTGAGGGCCTTCTGGTAAGTGCCGATGGCCAGGTCGGGGCGGCCTTGCCGATCCTGGAGTCGAGCCAGGCTGACCAGGGCGGTCAGGTTGGTGGGCTCGGCTTTCACTGCTTTTTCATACTCTAGCTGTGCCTTGCCAAAATCCTGTCGGCTTTCGAGCAGGCGGCCCGTGGCGATGTAGGTGCTCGCGCTGATCTTCGCCGGCTTGGAATCAAGGCTGACCGGGTCGTCGGCCGGGATGGTCTTGGACTTGATCGTCAAAGCGCTGGTGACCGCTCCCGTGGTCGATTTCCAGGCCTTGGCTACGGGATTCGTCGCTGCACCCGCAGCGGCCGGTGCGGCGGCCGGAGTGGGGCTTCCGCCGAACATGGCCGGCGCTTTGCAGCCGAAAATGCTTCCCGAAAGACCCAAAACGACGGCCAATTGCCAGTGCCGAGCGCGGTCCACGACGCACCTCCCAAAGGGGGACGATATCTCCGCTTTGGCCGCCGGTGGGCGGCCGCTAACTCGCGGTCCGGGGGTTGAGCCAGGGTGGAGTTGACCCTGCCTCATTTCTCATCATCGTCCCCGACTGATTGGCCGCTAAAACTGAAATTGGTGCTACGACGCCATCGGGTGATAAATGCGGCGAAAGCGGCAAATGAGGCAAGACCTTTCCCGGACAGGGATTCCTGATTGCCGCCGATCGCAACGCATTGATAGCCAACCAGTTCCTGCCAAAGGGGGGCAGCCCTAGACGGATGCTATCGCCATTCCCCCAGGCTATAATGCGGCGAATCGTTCGTTACAAAACTATTTGGCGTGCTGGGCCGACTTACCTTGCGCCGCGCATCGCCACCGTCCCTTCCGAGCCACCCCATGTCGGATGTTGCTGCCAGCCCTCTCCGCGACCATACGGCCTCCGTCGTCTCCCGATTGCATGCCTTGCGGCGGCAGATTGCCGCCTGGTTCTGGGTGGAGGGCTTGTCTCGCGTCCTCTGGACGGCGCTGGCCGTTTTTACGATCGACCTGGGTATCGACTGGTTCTTCCGCATGGACGTGCCGCAGCGGGCAGTGATGCTGCTAATCATGGTGGGGACAATCGCCGCAGTGGCCTGGCGACGGCTAATGCGACCGCTTTCGGTCCGCCTGAGCGACGACGCCCTGGCACTGCAAGTCGAAGACCGCAATAAGCTGCTCGGGCAGGGCATGATCAGCGCGCTTCAGCTGTCGCGAATCGAAGATCACGCCCAGCGTGGCATGTCGCCGGCGTTGGTGCGGCAAACGGTCATCTCAGGCGCGCAAGCCGCGCAAAGCGTGGATTTCGGACGGGTCCTCGATCAACGCGAATTCCGCCTCAACGCCACGATCCTGGCGGGGGCGGCCCTGTTGCTCTTGGTCGGCGCGGTCGGGGTGGCCCGCAGCCAGCCGCTGGCGATCTGGTTCAACCGCAATCTGCTTTTGGGTGATAAGGTCTGGCCGCAGAAGACCTATCTCGTGGTGAAGCGCGCCGAAAACGGCCGAGTCAAGTTCCCTCGCGGTGAGGACTGGACGCAGGTGGTGGAAGTGACCCCCGATAGTCAGGTCGTGCCGGAAATCGTGTTCATCGATTTCCGTCGCACGCGGGCCCGCAACTCGCAAGCGATGAAGAAGTCGGGCGAGCGGCAATTCGAAGCGGTCTTCAGCAATGTGATCGAGCCATTCGAGTTCCGCGCCCGCGGTGGAGATGCTTTCACCCCTTGGATTCGCGTCGAGCTCGTCGAGCAGCCGGCAGTGGACGAGCTGCATCTGGAAATCACGCCGCCGAAATACACCGGCGAGGGGCGCCAGCAACTGGAGCCGGGAAAGGGACCGTACTTCGTCTTGCAGGGAACCAGCCTGGCGCTTTCCGGCAAGGCCAACAAGCCGCTGGTGCGGGCTGAGCTGGTCATGGAAGGCAAGCCGATGCCGCTGGATCTGAAAACTGAAGCGAAAGAGTTTTCCGGCTCTGTATCGCCCCAGCAGCTTATCGCGGGGCAGTATGTCATCGAGCTCGAGGACACCGAAGGGCTCACGTCGCGGCGTCCGACGACGTTTGGATTGCGGCTGCGGGCTGATCGGGAGCCGCGGGTGCGTGCCAAGCTGGTCGGCGTCTCCGGGATGGTCGTCCCCCAGGCCCGCGTGCCGCTGGAGTGCCGCGTGACAGACGACTACGCCGTAACAAACGTGGAAGTCTCGTACGTGTGGCGGGATGAAATGACGCAGCAGCCCAACCAGGGGACGGTCGAGCTCCCCGCCGCCAAGGATGGCCTGGGAAAGCGCGAGCTGGGCCTTAGCGATGTGGTCGAGCTGGCGCCGCTCAAGCTCCCGACCGGCACGAGTCTCAATTTCCACATCGCCGCCAGTGACAACGACGACATCACCGGTCCCAACGTCGGCAAGTCGTCCGATTTCCTGTTGCGGATCGTCAGCGAAGAGGAGCTGCGAACCGATCTATTGCGGCGCGAAAAGGAGCAGCGGCAGGAGCTGGAGCGGCTGCTCAAGCAACAGGAGGACCTGCTGACCGACTGCCAGGCCCTCCAGGCGGGGCTCACGAACGCGGCCTTGGCCAGCGAGCAGAAGGACCAGCTCATGCAGTACCAGCGGCGGCAAAAGGTCATTGGCACGAATGTCGGCGCGATTGCCGAGCGGCTGGCCGGCATTGTCACCGAGGTGCTCAATAATCGCCTGGAAGATCCGTCGGGGCGGCTGGAGAAGCGTCTCAAGGAGGACATCATTCAGCCGCTGTCGGAGATCGCCGAATTGGCCGTGCCAGACGCGGTACAGAATCTCGACCGGACCAGGCGTCAGGCCGCTGAAGTCGCTCCTCGCAACGAGGCGCTTGCTACGACCGTCACACGGCAAAAAGAGATTGCCGACGCCATGCGCGAGATCCTCAAGCACATGGTCAAGGCGGAAGGATATCAGGAAGCCGTCAACCTGCTGTATGAGATCCAGAAAACACAGCAGGACGTTTACGACCGGACCGTCAAGGAGAAGCAGGAACGAATCAAGGGGATTATTGAAGGGCGTGGAGAGAAGCCGGAATAAGATTTTCGCTTTACGAATTGCCATCAGGTCCGTCATACTGTTAGTGGGGTAATTGCCAGGAGGCTGATCATGGGCCGTCGCATCTTGGTTTGTGTGTTCGGTGCAATCTTTGTCGCCCTGGCGATCGGGCAGGAGCCGACGCCGCAGCCGACAGGTAGCAAAACGCCGCTGGGCGTCCGCCAGCAGCGCGTCGAGCAGATGACGGAGGAGCTGGAGCGCCGTTTCACGTCGCTGATCCAAACGCTCCAGCAGGCTGAACCAGAGCGGGCCAAGCGGCTTCAGGACGCGCTGAACGAGGCCAAAAAGCTTCAGCTCAAGGACCGGATGGGGGCCATCGTCAAGGCGCTCGATTCGACAAAGCTCGATACCGCCAGCGACAGCCAGAAGGCAGTGCTGGCAGACATCCGCGCACTCTTGGCCCTGCTGCTGGATGAGAAGAGCGACCGGGACAAGGCCCGCGAGGAATACGAGCGTTTGCAGCAGTGGAAGCGCGACATCGAGAGCATCATCCAGGCCGAGAAAGGGGAGAAACGCGAAGCGGACAAGGTCGCCAACAAAGAGAAAACCATGGCTTCGCTGGAAGCCAAGATCAAAGCGATGGAGGCGTTGATCGAGCAGGAAAAGGGAGTCATTGCGGCCACCGAAGCGGCTCGAAGCGAGGGAATTCAAGCTCTCAGCAAAGTCGCCGGCCAGCAAGAGCAGGTTCGCAATGCCACCGAGAAGCTGGCGGACCAGATCGCCAAGGAAGCGGGCGATGTGCCGCAGCCCAAGGAAAGTCAGCCGGCAGAAGCGAAAGCCCCCGGTGAAGGCAGCTCGCCAGAATCGAAACCGGCCGAGGGGAGCAAGTCAGGCGAGGGAAGCAAGGGCGCCAAAGGCTCGAAGTCGGGAGAGGGTTCCAAGTCAGGAGAGGGCTCCAAGTCAGGCGAAGGCTCTAAATCCGGCGAGGGTTCCAAGTCAGGAGAAGGAAGCAAATCGGGCGAAGGATCGCAGTCGGGTGAGGGGAGCCAGTCTCAGTCGGGTTCCAGCCCGCCGCGTCCTCCCGAGCCCGGAGAAAAGCCGCTCCGTCAGGCAGCACAAAACCAAAAGCAGGCCGAAGGAAGCTTGCAGCAAGGCAAAGGCAAGGCGGCCGAGCAGGATGAAAAGACGGCACTCGAAAATCTCCAGCGGGCTTTGGCAGAGCTGAAGAAGGAGCAGCAGCGGATTGCCTCACTGCCACCTGAGCACTTGGAAAAGCTGGCCAAGAAGCAGGACGAAATCGCCCAGAAAACGGGCGACGTACAGCAGAAGATGGAGGAAGCGGCCAAGAAAGGCGGCGGCAGCTCCGGCGGCGGAAAATCAGGGGATGGCCAGTCCGGCGGCGGCGGTCAGCCCGGCCAGCAGCGCGTGGCCCAGGCTCAAAAGAACATGCAGCAGGCCGGCGGCGGCCTCCGCAAGCAAGATCCACAGGATGCTTCTCGCCAGGAGCAGAAGGCGATCAAGGAGCTGGAGCAGGCGATCCAGGAAATCGAAGAGCGGCTGGCACAGCTCCGCGAGGAAACGCAGCTAGAGAAGCTCGCGCGGCTCGAGCGGCGGTTTACCGAAATGCTCTCGATCCAGAAGGGTCTCACCGCGGAGACTGAAGCCTATGAGAAGAAGAAACAATCCGCCGCCGGTGCGGAGCTGACGCGCCCCGAAAAGATCAAGGTCCGCGCCATCGGCGACGAGGAACGACGCATGGAAGCCGTTACCATTGGTGAAAACAAGAAGGGAAAGGGGCTCGCCGGGCAGGCGCAGGAAGCGCTCGACATCCTGATCGATGACGGCACCAGCGTCGTGTTTCCGGACGTCGTGCAGCAGCTCCGCGACGACCTGATCACCGTCGGCGGCCTGCTCGACGAGGTGCGGCTCGATTCCTACACCCTTAGTATGCAGAAGGAAATCGAGACCACGCTCGAGGAGCTGATCGAAGCTCTCAAGCAAGCCCAGCAGCAGAAAGAAGGGGGCGGCGGCGGTGGTGGCGGCGGCGGAGGCGACCCGCCCTTGCTTCCCAACTCGGCCGAGCTGAAGCTGCTGCGGGCGGCGCAGATGCGCGTCAATCGCCGCACGCAGGCTTTCGATGCTAGCCGGCCCGGCACGGGCGACCTCGACGGCACTCAGAAGAACGAGGTGCAGAATATCGCCAATCGCCAGTCCGAAATTGCCGAAATGACCCAAAAGATCCTGGAACGGATCGAAAGTGAACCGTAGGATATCAATCGTGGGCGGGCGCCCTCGCCTGCCTATAGCCTAAAGGAGCCGTTCTCATGTTGCGTCCACTTGCCTCGGTTCTGGCGACTCTCGTCCTGGCGGTCTCGCCAGCCCTTGCCGCGGAGAATCTCAGCGACAAGGTCCTCGATGACTTTGTTGCCGCCGTGAAGAACAACAAGGAAATCAAGGCTGAGGCGATTACCAAGGCCGTGGAGATCGTGACCGCTCTGCGTGCGGAGCCCGATGCCAAGCCGCTGGCGATTACCGAGGGACTACGGGAGCTGTATCCCGACTTCCGCGACGCCCTGGCGACGCTGGGAGAAGAGAACCTGAATGCGGCAATTACCGCGCTGGGCAAACTCCGCGACGCCAGCGATCCCTACCTGGCGGCTGAAGCCTCGTACTATCTGGCGCGGGCCTACTTGCTTGAGGAGCGGTTTGAGGACGCGCTGCCGCTGCTGGAAGACGCCGCCGGAAAATGGGCCGGCAAGACGACCCGTGACGGTGAAGCGATGTTCCTTCGCGGCGTGGCCTACAGCCAGCTTTTGCAGCAGAAGGAAGCCACCGAGTGCCTGACGAAATTTCTCAGCGACTTCCCAGACGCCCCCGAGCGGATGCGGGTCGGCGCTTTCCGCCAACTGGAGGTGTTGAAGCTCTACCAGGAGGGAACGCTCACCGACGTGCAACTGCGGATGGACTTTAGCCGCCGCAAATTGACGCTCGAGGATACGGGCAAGACCACCCGTGAACAGCAGGACAAGATCATCGACATCCTGGCCAAGCTCATCAAGGAAGCCGAAGAACGCGAGTGCAACTGCAAAGGTGGCGGCAGCGGCAAAAAACAGGGGCAGAAGCAAGGCAAGGGAAGCGACCAGGAAAGCCAGGCCCAAGGACAGGGACAGTCGCAGGGTGGAAGTAGCGGCGGAAATAGCAAGGGGACCGACACCGACACAGTGAAGCGGCTCCATCGCGGCGGCCCACAGAGCCCCTGGAGCCACCTCCGCGATCGCGAGCGCGATCCGGTGTTCAACGCCATCAAGGAAAAGTACCCCGCCCGCTACCAGCAACTCATCGAGCAGTACTACAAGAGCTTTGCCGACGAGTCGGAGGGCTAACCGCGGAAGGCGTGCTCGGTGTGCCAACTCGGTGGCTGGTGCTGAGCCAGCGAAGCTAGGACCTCATCGGCCACGGCCTTCGCCAACACCACCAGATCACTCGCGACTGACGCAGAGTACAATACGGTTATGTCGCGGCTGACCCTGCTAGCGCTGGCTTTTGCAATTGCACTGGCCACTTGCGCCGGCGCGCAGGGGCCGGCGAACTTTCAGCCGTCAATCCAGCTTCTCGACGGCCAGTCTGTGCCTCTGTCGGGCATCTCGATTGCCGGCGGCAAGGTCACCGGCCAGGGACTGCCGGCAAGTCTCACGCTTGACGACCTGCGCCAGATTCAGGTTGCGCCCGCCGCCGCTGCGCCTAAAGAAACGGGGATTCAGATCCAACTGGTTGGCGGCGGCCTGCTGCGGGCCAATTCGCTCACGATCGGAAACGACGTCTGCCAGGTGAGTGCTGCCGGCGTGAAAAACTTGTCCATTCCACTGGAAAAGGTCCGCGCCATTCGCATTGGTCCGGCCGCGAAAATCGAGGCGGTCGACAAGGCGATTGCGGCGCCATCCGCAGAATTCGACCGGCTGTTTCTGAAAGTGCAGGAGGAGGTGGAGAGCGTCAGCGGCGTGACCGTCTCCCTCTCGAGCGAAGAACTCAAGGCGCAAATCGAAGGCGCCGACCAAGCGATCCCGCGCAGTCGGTTGGTGGCGCTGGTCGTCGCGCAGCCGACGGCGAAGGACGAGGTGACGCCCGCCACTGTGACGCTCCGCGACGGTTCAACCCTCCCCTGCCAGATCGACAGTCTGCAAGAGGGAAAGCTCCTGGCTTTGTTGCCACCCGGTGGAAAGCTCCAAATCCCTTGGTCAGCGGTCGCCTCGGTGTCCATCCGCTCGCGGCGCGTTGCTTACCTTTCGGACCTCGAGCCGACAACGATCGAGCAGCGGTCGATCGCTTTTCTCGATGTCCCATGGAGACGGGATCGATCCGTCATGGGGCGACCGTTGACGCTCGCCAATCGCACCTTCGAGAAAGGAATCGGCGTTCACGCCACGAGCAGGCTGACGTTCGCGGTCAGTGGCAAATACGATGAGCTGGCTGCCGAGATCGGCATCGACGCCGAAACGGCAGGCAAAGGGGACTGCGTTTTCTCCGTCTTGGCTGACGGCGAAAGCGTTTTTTCCCAGCGCGTCAAAGGCAGCGACCCGCCGCGGTCGATTCGCGTGGACATACGCGGCAAGCAGGAGGTCACGCTAATCGTCGATGCCGGCGAGGGACTCGATCTGGCCGACCACGCCGATTGGTGCGACGTGCGGTTGATTAAAGGCATTTCGGGGACATCAGCGCCTCCGTAGTCCTGTCACCATTAGGGCGAGCGGTGGGCGTAAAGCCCTCCGGTTGATCCACCAAAGATTCCGATGCATCGCACTCCGTTTTTCTCGCTGGTCGTCGCCGCCGCACTTGGCGGTCAATCCCTCGCCCAGGACGCAGCCGAAACGATTTCCTCGGCCGATCTCGCCGCGGTGAAAGCTGCCCAGGCCCAGCGCGCGCAAGCCATCGAATCGGTCTACGGCGCCGTCGTCGCCATTTTTGGCAACGACCGCGGCGGCGGAGGCTCGGGCGTGCTGTACGACCCGGCCGGCTATGCCCTCACCAATCACCACGTCGTCGCCGCCGGCGGCGTCGAAGGCTGGGCCGGGCTGGCCGACGGCCATCTTTACCGCTGGACTCTCGTCGGGACCGATCCGGGCGGCGACGTGGCCATCATCCAGCTGCGCGGCAAAAAGGAATTCTCCGTCGCTCCCATCGGCGATTCCGAGCAGGTTCGCGTTGGCGATTGGGCAATGGCCATGGGAAATCCGTTCGTCCTGGCGGAGGATTTTCGCCCGACGGTGACGCTGGGCATCGTCAGCGGCATCCACCGCTTTCAGGAAGGCTCCGGCCTTAACCAGCTCGTATACGGCAACTGCATTCAGGTGGACAGCTCCATCAACCCCGGCAATTCCGGCGGGCCACTGTTCAACGTCCGCGGCGAAGTGATTGGCATCAATGGCCGCGGCAGCTTCGAGGAGCGCGGCCGCGTCAACGTTGGCCTCGGTTATGCTATTTCCTCCAACCAGATCAAGCTGTTCATCCCCGAGCTGCTCTCGACCAAGGTGGCGCAGCACGGCACGCTAGATGCCATCTTCGGCACTCGCGAGGCCGGCGTCATTTGCCACACTGTCAATCTCGACGCTCCGATCGCCAAAGCAGGGATGCAGCTTGGCGACAAACTGGTGGCCTTCGAAGATTTCCCGATCAGCGAAGCCAACCAGTTCACTAATCTCGTCTCGATGTATCCCGCCGGCTGGCCCGCGAAAGTCACCTGGGAACGGGACGGGACTCGGCAGTCAGCACACGTGCGTCTCAGCTCGCTTCCCTACGAGCCCATCGTCAAGCAGCCGAACAAGCCTGACGAGGAGAAAAAGCCCTCGCCTCGTCCTGCGCCACAGCCGCCCCCTGGAGGCCGCCCTCCCGATGGCTTTCCGCCGGGAAAAAAGCCGGTGCCGCGTCTGCCGCTGCCGGGTGAAAAATCGGCGCCGTCATCGCCAGCGCCGGTGTTGTCGGCTGCCGGCAAGATTCGCGATGCGAATTTGAACCGCACCATTGCCGAACAGATTGTCGCTCGCTGGCTCAGCCATTGCCGCGGAAAGGATATTTCCATCGCCGGCCTGCGAATGGAGGACCAGCTTGTTCGCAGCGGCGAAACGGTCGGCAAGCAGGTATTGCAAATGGCGAACGACGGCCGCATTCGCGTCGATTGCGAATTGGACGGCAAGGGCCGCTCGCTGGTCTACGACGGGAGCGGCTACTGGATGGTGACTGCCGGCGGCGTGCAGTCGATCACTCAGTCGCGCGCACTGCGCGACCCGCACTTCTGCCAGGCGGCGGTGCTGGCCGCACTATTTGGCGACAAGCCGCTGGCCCGCTACGGATCGCTGGCCCTGGACGGCTCGGACGAAGGTCGCAGCCGGCTATGCTATCGGCTCAGTGTCACCGACCCTGAAAGCGAGCAGCTCTTTGTCTGGCTGAGCGTGTTTGACGACGATGGCCGTCCGCA
>Ga0075418_10002580_pt1 | contig 20794 bp, 16 predicted proteins | sample SoiMetdeltSBSDD2_FD_81776 | JGI IMG/M metagenome (GOLD analysis project Ga0075418, IMG submission 81776) | Bulk soil microbial communities from a Populus tree surrounding site in Tennessee, USA - Soil MetaG P. deltoides SBSDD2 | ecosystem: Environmental > Terrestrial > Soil > Tree plantation...
CGGAACCGCGAACTGCGGTGTTCCGGCGAACGCTATGGAGGCCGCGGCGAGCTGTCGATGCACCGGGCGGGCCGCGGCGCTCGTCAAATCACGGGCACGGACTTGCGGGCGCGCGCGTCCGCCGTCTCGGTCGCGGCGCGCTTCGCTTTCTTGGCGGCTTTCTTCTTCAAGCGCTCGCGCTTGAGCTCGGAGAGATAGTCGACGAACAGCTTTCCTTCGAGGTGGTCCATCTCGTGCTGAATGCAGACGGCGAGCATGCCCTCCGCGTCGAGCTCGAACGTTTTGCCGTCGGGATCGACCGCCCGCACGCGAACCGAAGCCGCGCGATCGATGAAATCGTAGAACTCCGGCACGGAAAGGCAGCCTTCCTCGGCATTAGTCTTACCCTCGGCCCGGATGATTTCGGGGTTGATCAGGCACAAAGGCTGCTTGCTCTCGACGCCGACATCGCAGACAAGGATGCGCTTGTGGACGTCGACCTGGGTCGCCGCGAGCCCAATCCCCGGGGCCGAGTACATTGTCTCGAACATGTCGGCCACGAGAGTTTTGAGCTGGGTATCGAATTTTGTGACCGGCTCCGCGCGAATTCTGAGGCGAGGATCGGGATACTCCAGTATTGGAAGGCGTGCCATTGTGGTTCGGCCTGGGTTTCGTGTATAACGCGTTGCGAAGTTTGCTTAACTCACTGACTTTACAGGGATAGTGAGGTTCCGACTCGCCCCGGCACGCGCTTTTTACGCTGCCGTCCGCGACGGGATTATAGCAGTCGGAGCCAGTGGGGCCGGCCTCGCAAGCGACGGGTCTTGAGGGAGTGACACGATGTTTTTCGCGCGCAAGCCGTTCGTTCGATCGACTACCTTGCTCGCCGCCACGGCGGCCAGCTTCATCCTATTATCGAGCGGGCTCGCGCAAGACCGCGACTCGCGGCTCGAGGTCGCGACGGCCGTCGGGCAACAGCCCCCCGGCCCCGTGCTGAACCCGCGCCACCCGGAAACCTACGTCGTCCAACGCGGCGACACCCTGTGGGACATCGCGTCGATGTTCCTGCGCGACCCGTGGTACTGGCCCGAGATCTGGCAGATCAACCCGCAGGTCGAGAACCCGCACTTGATCTTCCCGGGCGACATCCTGTCGCTCGCATATCTCGGTGACGGCCGCCCCGTCGTCACGGCCGAGCGCGGACCGCTGGTGACCCAAGCCGGTCCTGGCGTCGAACGTTTGTCGCCGCGCGTGCGCTCGACGCCGCTCGACGAAGCGATCCAGACGATTCCGTACGAGACGATTGCCGCGTTCTTATCGCGGCCGCGCGTCATCGACAAGAACGAGATCGACGACTTGCCCTACATCGTCGCGCATCGCGAAGGCCTGATCGGCAGCGCGGGCCGCGACGTCTACGTTCGCGGGTTCGAACAGCAATCGCCGGTCGGCACGGTGTACAACGTCGTCGAGCTCGGCGAGCGGTTGGTCGATCCCGACGACAACGACTTGCTCGGTTACCAGGGCATCTACGTGGGCCAGGGCCGGCTCGACCGCACCGGCGATCCGGGCACACTGCACATGCTCGAGACGGAGCGCGAGGCCGTCGTCGGCAACTATCTGATGGGCGAAGAAGACGTCCATCCGCTGAATTTCATGCCGCGCGCGCCCGACACCGAGGTCGAGGGTCGGATCATTTCAACGTTGTCGGGCGTGTCGCTGATTGGCCAGTATCAGGTCGTCGTCATCAACCGCGGCTCTGCGGCTGGGCTCGAGCCCGGGCACGTGCTGCGCGTATACCAGACCGGGCGGACGATTCGCGATACGCATCGTGGCCCTGTTGGGGAGAAAGTGCGTTTGCCGGACGAGCCCGCGGGCACGATGATGGTGTTCCGTACCGCGGAACGCCTGAGCTATGCCCTCGTCATGGAAGCCACGACGCCGCTGGCGTTGCTCGACGCGGTTCGTAACCCCTAGCGGGAGCACCGCAGCGCCGAGGCCGGCGCAGCCCAGGGCATGGACGCCTGGCTGACGCTGCTGCCGGCGGCGCGGCAAATCACGACTCGCTTCTGGCTCGAGGCGCTGAAGGCCTGCGGCTCCGCAGAAGCGCTCGTCGCCGAAGCGCCGCGCCTGCTGAGGGGTCGCGATTTCGGCGCCGAAGCGCTCGCCAGAATCCAATCGCCGGACCAACTCGAGCTCGATCGTTGGCGCACGTGGCTCGCGGGCCCCGATCGCGCGTTGATCACGTTCGGCAGCCGCGAGTACCCGAAGCGGCTCGCCGAGCTTCCGGACGCGCCGCTCGCGCTCTGGGTCGAAGGCCGCGAGCGCGCGCTCTTGGCCGCGCCACAGCTCGCGATCGTCGGCAGCCGCAGCCCGACCGCGGACGGCAAGGAACTGGCCGAGCAGTTCGCACGCTATCTCGCGGAACGCGGCCTGACGATCACGAGCGGGCTCGCGACGGGCATCGACGGCGCGAGCCATCGCGGCGCCGTCGGCGCGCTCGGCGGCACCGTCGCCGTGCTTGGCGGCGGTCTCGACAAGCTCTTTCCGCGTGAGCATGCGGCGCTGGCGGCCGAGATCGCGCGCCGAGGGCTGCTCGTGTCCGAGTACGCGCCGGGCGTCGAGCCGCAAAAGCTGTTCTTCCCGCAGCGCAATCGGATCATCGCGGGGCTGTCGCTCGGTACGCTCGTCGTCGAAGCGACGCGGCGCAGCGGCTCGTTGATCACCGCGCGTTTCGCGCTCGACTACGGGCGCGAGGTGTTCGCGATTCCGGGCTCGATTCACAACCCGCTTGCGCGCGGCTGCCACTATTTGATCCGCCAAGGGGCGAAGCTCGTCGAGGAAGCCGCCGACATCTTGATCGAGCTCAAGCCGCAACTCGAAGCCGAAGGCATTGCGCTCGCGCCTGCAGCGGCAGAGGCCGAAGCGAACGATTCGGCTCCGATGGCGCGCGATCCGAGCTACGAAAAACTGTTGAACGCGCTCGGCTTTTCGCCGACACCGATCGCCGAAATCAGCGCGCGCGCCAGTTTGACGACGGCGGAGGTTTCCTCCATGCTCCTGCTGCTGGAGCTCGAAGGGCTAGTCGAGGCACTGCCCGGCGGTCGATATTCGCGCCGAGGCAAGAAGAACTGATGAAAGAAACCGTCCTCGACGTACTGATGTACCTGTTCGAGTCCTACGTCGAATCCCCCGATGAACCGGAACCGAGCCGCCACGAGCTCAAGCGCGAGCTCGGTCGCGCCGGCTTTCACGATCGCGAGATCGAGCGAGCGCTCGATTGGCTCGACGGCTTGAACTCGACCAGCGCGGGCGACGCGCCGCAGAACACGGCGTTTCGGGTGTTCGACAGCGTCGAGCAAGAACGCCTCGATTCGGCGTCGCGCGGCTATCTGTTGCACCTCGAGCAGATCGGAATTTTGCAGCCTGCGCAGCGGGAGATCGTCATCGATCGTCTGTTGGCGCTCGACAACGACGAGACCGACATCGAGCAGACGAAGTGGGTCGTAATGATGGTGCTTTTCAGCCAGCCGGGCCGCCAAGATGCGTTCGCGCAGATGGAGGATCTCGTCTACGCGGACGACTCGGCCTGGGTGCATTAGGTCGCCGTTCCCGCCACCCCGTCTTTAACGCCGCCGCGGACTTCGGCTATCCTGCCGGTCCGCTGAAACTTGCCCATGGACTATTCAAATGAGGGCCGTTCGAGATCCATGCCTCCGAAAGTAGCACTACCGTAGGTCATCGCCAGCGCTCGCTATGGCCAAAAATCTCGTCATCGTCGAATCGCCGGCCAAAGCGCGCACGATCGAGAAATACCTCGGCAGTGACTTCGAGGTGCTCGCGTCGTACGGCCACGTGCGCGATCTCGTGCCGAAGGAAGGAGCCGTCGATCCCGAGAACGGCTTCGCGATGAAGTACCAGCTCATCGACAAGAACGAGAAGCACGTCGACAAGATCGTGAAGGCCGCGAAGAAGGCTTCGGCCGTCTATCTCGCGACCGACCCCGATCGCGAGGGCGAGGCGATTTCTTGGCACGTCTACGAGGTGCTCAAGGAAAACAACGTCATCGACTCGAAGCCGGTGCAGCGCGTCGTGTTCCACGAGGTTACGAAGCGCGCCATTCAAGAAGCGATCGAGCAGCCGCGCGATTTGTCCGAGCAGCTCGTCAACGCGCAGCAAGCGCGTCGAGCGCTCGATTATCTGGTCGGCTTCAACTTGTCGCCGCTGCTATGGAAGAAGGTGCGCCGCGGCCTGTCGGCGGGCCGCGTGCAGAGCCCGGCGCTGCGGCTGATCGTCGAGCGCGAGGACGAGATCACCGCGTTCAAGGCCGAGGAATACTGGACGATCGAGGCGCTCGCCGACGCGGGCAGGGATGCCCGCGGTAGAGCAATGCAGGGAGCAATTGCCGAGCAGACGGGACAAGCGTTCCCCGCGCGGCTGGCCGTCTACGGCGGCGAGAAGGTCGAACAGTTCACGTTCACGAACGAGAGCGTCGTCCGAGCGGCCGAGCAGAATATCCGCGACACGGCTCAGGGTGTGCTGACCGTCGCGAAGGTCGACAAGAAGCAGCGCCGGCGCAATCCCGCGGCGCCGTTCACCACGTCGACTCTGCAGCAGGAAGCGTCGCGCAAGCTCGGCTTCAGCGCGCAGAAAACGATGACCGTGGCGCAGCGGCTCTACGAGGGCATCGACATCGGCGAAGGCTCCGTCGGCTTGATCAGCTACATGCGCACGGACTCCGTGACGCTCGCCGACGAAGCGCTCACCGAAATCCGCAGCGTCATCACCGAGCGCTACGGCGCCGACAATCTGCCCGACGAGCCGCGCCGCTACACGACGAAGGCGAAGAACGCGCAGGAAGCGCACGAGGCGATACGCCCGACGGCGGCCGCCCGGCATCCCGACGAGCTGCGCCGGTTCCTCGATCCGCAGCAGCACAAGCTCTACGAGCTCATCTGGAAGCGCACCGTCGCATCGCAGATGAACCCGGCCGTCTACGACACGGTCGCCGTCGATCTCGCGGCCGGCACTTCGGCCTCGAGCAACATCTCGTTCCGCGCCACGGGCTCCGTGCTCGTAAGCCCGGGCTTCATCGCCGTCTACCAGGAAGGCCAGGACGACGCCGGCACCGACGAGCAGGACCGAATCCTGCCTGCCGTAGCCGAAGGCGATCAGCTGAGCTTGAAGGACGTGCAGAGCGCGCAGCACTTCACGGAGCCGCCGCCGCGCTACTCGGAAGCTACGCTCGTCAAAGCCCTGGAGGAGTTCGGCATCGGTCGGCCGTCCACGTACGCATCGATCATCTCGACTCTGCGCAAGCGCGAGTACGTCGAGATGGACAATCGGCGCTTCATCCCGACCGACGTCGGCCGCGTCGTCAATCGATTCCTCAGTCAGTTTTTCTCGCAGTACGTCGACTACGAATTCACGGCGCGCATGGAGGACGACCTCGACGCCGTCTCGCGCGGCGAGCGCGAATGGGTGCCGCTGCTCGAGGAGTTCTGGAAGCCGTTCACGAAGCTCGTCGAGCACACCGAGAACAACGTCACGCGCGAGCAGGCGTCGCAGTCGCGCGTGCTCGGCACCGATCCCGCCAGCGGGCGCCCCATCAGCGTGCGCATGGGACGCTACGGCGCCTTCGTGCAGATCGGCACGAAAGAGGACGTCGACAAGCCGAAGTTCGCGGGCTTAAGGCCCGGCCAGAAGATGGACACGATCGAGCTGCAGGCCGCGCTCGATCTCTTCAAGCTGCCGCGCGAGCTTGGGTCTACTCCGGAAGGCGAGCCCGTCTCCGCGAACATCGGCCGGTTTGGTCCGTACGTTCGCTACGCGAACAAGTTCGTCTCGATCAAGGGCGACGATCCGTACACGATCGAGCTCGACCGCGCACTGCAGTTGATCGCGGAGAAGAAGATCGCCGACGCGAATCGGCTGATCCTCGACTTCCCCGAGGCCGGCATCCAGGTCTTGAACGGGCGCTACGGGCCGTACATCACGAACAAGCTCAAGAACGCCAAGATTCCGAAGGACAAGACGCCGAAGGAGCTCACGCTCGAGGAATGCCAGGCGCTGCTTGCCGCGGCTCCCGAGCGGCGCGGCCGCGGCATGAAGCGCAAGGCCACGCCCGCCGCGGCGGCGGAAACGCCGGCGGCGACCGAAGCGAAGGCGAAGCCCGAGAAGAAGAAGCCCGAGAAGAAGAAGAAGAAGAAGACGACGAAGAAGAAGAAAAAGAAGAAAGCCGCGACGCGCAGCGAAGCGGCGGCGGACGGCGCCGACGCAGCGGACGCAGCCGCAACTCCCGAGCCCGCGGACGAGCCGCAGACCGAGTGAAGCGCACGCTCGCGATCGCTCGCGCCGCGCGCATCGTGCGCACCGGCGGAGTGATCGCCTACCCCACGGAAGCCGTGTTCGGATTGGGCTGCCTGCCGCGCGACCGGCGAGCCGTCATGCGGGTGCTTGCCATCAAGCGCCGCTCGTGGCGCAAGGGCCTGATTCTGATCGGCGCAGAGCTCGCCCAGCTCGAGCGCTACGTCGTGCTACCACCTGAGCCGCGGCGCGGCGAAATTCTCGCGAGTTGGCCGGGCCCGCATACTTGGGTGCTCGACGCGCGCGCCGAAGCGCCACGCTGGATCACGGGCGGAAGCGCGAGCGTTGCCGTCCGCGTCACCGCCCACCCCGTCGCAGCCGAGCTCTGCCGCGCCGTCGGCGACGCGCTAGTCTCGACCAGCGCCAACCTGAGCCGTCGCCCACCGCATCGCCGCTTGCTCAAGCTGCGGAGCGACCTCGGAGCGGAAGTCGACTACGTCCTCGCGGGCCCGCTCGGCGGCCTCGCAGCGCCCACTGGCATACGCGACGGCCGGAGCGGACGCGTGCTGCGCCGGTAGAACACTGAGACGCCGCCGCGCGCGCAGCCGTCATCGTAGCTGTGCTAACGTTCAGCTCTGCGCTGCAACGGCCCGAATTAACACTAGAAAATGCCGATCGCCCCACGCGCTTTCGCCTGGCTCGCCGCCGCCGTCCTGACGATGTCCGCGGCCGCGCAGGTCACGCATGTGCAGGTCACGGAGCCGCTGCGGCTCGTCGGCCCGCTGCGCCCCGTCAAAGGCGGGGAGGCCGTCTATATCGTGAAGCTGCGCCAAGCCGGCGCGGCCAGTCTCAAGGGCGTGCCGACGCCGCTGACGGCCGAGAAGCCGAGCGAGCAAGCGCGCTCGTCGCGCGCCGCGGCCGCCGAGTCCTACGCGAAGGCGCTCGAGCAAACGCACGATCGGTTGCTGGCCAACATCGGCGCGGCCAACGCGAAGGTCTACAGCTACCGCTACTCCGTCAACGGCTTCGCGGCGCGCCTTACGGCCGCGCAAGTGTCGCGCCTCGCGCAAAGCTCCGAGGTCGAGCGCATCTGGCAGGACAAGGACCAGCACCTGCGCACGAACAACAGCTCGATGTTCCTCGGCTTGCAGGACCCCGTCGGCGGCCTGCGCGCGGACTTGAAGCTGCGCGGCGAGGACATCGTCGTCGGCGTCATCGACAGCGGCATCACGCCGAACCATCCGTCGCTGCTCGACACGGAGGACCGCACGCCGAGCGCGTGCCGCAGCGCATGGTCGAGGAGCTCGATTCTCGGCTTGTGGTTGTGCATGGGGTTCCATCGCAACCCACCGACCGAGAAGGTCTACAACCCGCCCGTCGGCTTCACGGGGACCTGCCAAGCCGGCCCTGGCTTCGAGCCGACCTACTGCAACAACAAGATCGTCGGGGCTCGGTTCTATCTCGACGGCTTCCTCGCGCAGCACCAGCTCGATCCCGGCGAGGTGCGCTCGCCGAAGGATGTCGACGGCCACGGCACGCACATCGCGACGATCATCGCCGGCAATTCCGTCACGGCTAGCTTGCTCGGCACGCGCGTCGGGCGTGTCAGCGGCATCGCGCCTCGAGCCCGCATCGCCGTCTACAAAGCGTGCTGGCTCATTCCGGGCGACACGCGTGGCACGTGCACGACCTCGGACCTCGTTCGTGCGATCGACGATGCGGTCGCCGACGGCGTCGATCTCATCAACTACTCGGTAGGCAGCCTCGACACCGACCTCGACGAGCCCGATGACCTGGCACTGCTTGACGCGCTCGACGCCGGCGTGCTGACGGTCGTCGCAGCGGGTAACGACGGGCCGGAGCTCGCGACGATCGGCAGCCCTAGCAGCGCGCCCTGGGTGCTGACCGCGGCCGCCTCGACGCAAAACGGGCAATTCTTCGACAACGGCATCGAGATAACCGCGCCATCCGACCTCGCCTCCTCGATCGCGATGCGCGAGGCCTCGTTCACGCCGCCGCTGACGCGTGACGACCCGATCGAGGCGCGGCTCGTCGCCGCCGACGACGGCATCGCGACGCGCCCCGGCCTTGCCTCGGGCAGCGTCCGCGACGCGTGCACTGCGCTCAAGAACTCGTCCGCCATGGAGGGAAATATCGCGCTCATCGAGCGCGGCGGGTGCGAGTTCCAGGTCAAGATTGCGAACGCGGAGAACGCCGGCGCCATCGCCGTCGTCGTCTACCACGACACCGGGCCGCCGCTCGTCATGAACGGCGACAACGGCAGCGTGGACATTCCGGCTGTCATGATCGGCAACGCCGACGGGCAGAGGCTCGTCGACCGCCTCGCCGAGGATGCCGAGGACGACGAACTCGAGACTGAGGACGAGCAGGTCACCGTCAAGCTTGCGCGCGGCATCTTCGCCACGGTTCCCGGCAAGCCCAACGTCGTGGCCGACTTCTCGTCACGCGGGCCGTCACTCTCGGATGCGAACTTCGTGAAGCCCGACGTCACCGCCCCCGGCGTCGACATCCTGGCCGGGCAGACGCCGGACGTCGCGAACGGCCTGCGCGGCGAGGTCTACCAGTACATGTCGGGCACGTCGCAAGCGGCGCCCGAGGTCACGGGCGTCGCGGCGCTGCTGAAGCAAGCGCACCCGACGTGGTCGCCGAGCGCCATCAAGTCGGCGTTGATGACGACGACGTACGTCGAGGTGGAGCGCACGGACGGCTCGGCCGCCGACGCGTTCGACATGGGCGCCGGGCACATAAAACCGAACCGCGCCATCGACCCCGGCCTCGTCTACGACAGCTCGTTCGCCGACCACGCCGCGTACCTGTGCGGCCAGAAGGACCCGCCGTTCCCCGCGGCCGACTGCGCCGCGCACGCGGCCGCCGGCCACATGAGCTCGGCCGTCGACCTGAACCTGCCGTCGATCGGCGCCGCGCAGCTCATCAGCGGCGACGTCGTGCGCCGCCGCGTCACGAACGTCGGCCCGCCTGCGAGCTTCACGGCCGAGGTCATCCGGCCTCCCGGCTTCGACGTCGTTGTCGAGCCGGCGACGCTCGTGCTCGGCACGGGCGAGACGGCCGAGTTCGGGGTGCGGTTCTTGGACGCCGGCGCCGGCCGCGACGTGTGGTGGTTCGGCGAGCTCGCCTGGGCCAACGCTACGCATCGCGTCGAAAGCCCGATCGCCGTGAGGCCGGTGACGGTGCGGTTGCCGTCCGAAGTCTTCTACTCAGGCCGCCAAGGAACCCGCTCATTGCCCGTCGCTTTCGGCTACAGCGGCGGCTACGGCGCGACTGTGCACGGGCTCAGGCAGCCGTCGCTCGATGCCAACGGCCAAGTCCCGCGCGGCTTCGTCGACGACGACCCGACGAACAACTTCACGTTCCGCGACGGCAACGGCGTGACGACGCACTTGATCGTGGTGCCGCCGAACCAGCTGCTGTTTAGAGTCGCTCTGTTCGACGAGCTCACCGACGGGCAGGACGACCTCGATCTATTCCTTTTTTATTGCCCCAACAACCAATGTTCGCAGCTCGCCAAGAGCGACGGCGTGACGTCGGACGAAGAGATCGACATCCGCCTGCCGCAACCGGGCCAGTACGCGGTGCTCGTGCACGGCTTCGAGACGGATCAGGTCGCCGGCGGGCCCGGCGCCAACTATTCGTTGTTCACGTGGTCGCTCGGATTGAACGACGCCGTCGGGAACATGACCGCCACCGCGCCGACGGCCGTCAGCAACGGTGACCGCGTCGAACTGCAGCTGCAGTGGTCGGGCCTCGAGCCCAACTCGCGTTATCTCGGCGCGATCTCGCACACGACCCCGAACGGCCTCTACGACACGACGGTCGTCAACGTCGTGACGCAGTAGCTCTAGCGGCTCTTCGCACCGCTCTCCGCGTACCGAAAGCAGCTGACAAGATGGTCGTTGACGAGGCCCGTCGCCTGCATGTGGGCGTAGATGATCGTCGAGCCGACGAACTTGAACCCGCGGCTCTTGAGATCCTTCGAGAGCGCGTCCGACTCTTTGCTCGTCGGCGGCACATCGCTCTGCTTACGCCAGCGATTCACGATCGGCTTCCCGCCGACGAACTCCCAGACGTAGCGATCGAAGGTCCCGAACTCCTTCTGAATCGCGAGGAAGCCGCGCGCGTTCGCGATGGCCGCTTCGATCTTCTGGCGATTGCGGACGATACTTGCATCCTGCATCAACTTTTCCACGGTGCGCGGCGTGAACCGCGCGACCTTCGCGGCGTCGAAGTCGGCGAAAGCGCGTTTGTAGCCCTCGCGCTTGCGCAGAATCGTCCACCAGCTCAAACCGGCCTGCGCGGCCTCGAGGACGAGGAACTCGAAGTGCACGCGCTCGTTGCGCACGGGCACGCCCCATTCCTCGTCGTGATAGCGCTGATAGACGGGGTCGATACCCTCGCTCCAGGCGCACCGCGCGATGCTTTTTTTGGCAGCCATCTCAAATTGTCTCCGTTGCCGGGTTGGCACCGTACCTGAAACCGAGCAGAATTCGAAAGAGCAGAAACCCGCGTGAATGACCAATAACAAAACCCCGCCCGATCGCTACGCGCTCATTGGACACCCGATAGAGCACAGCCGGTCGCCACTGATCCATACAGTGTTCGCTCGGCAAACCGGGCAACGCCTGACGTACGAGCTCATCGACGCCGAGCCTGCGGCATTCGAGACGGCGGTGCGCGGGTTCGGCGCGGCCGGCGGAAAAGGCGTCAACGTCACCGTGCCGCACAAAGAAGCGGCCTTCGCGCTATGCAAGGTGTCGAGCGAAGCCGCGACCGCGGCGGGCGCGGTCAACACGATCACCTTCGCGCAGGGCGTGTTGAACGGTCACAACACGGACGGCTCGGGCTTCATCCGCGACCTCACGGTCAACCTGAAGCAGCAGCTCGCCGGGAAACACGTCGTCGTGCTCGGCGCAGGCGGCGCGGCACGCGGCATCATCGGGCCGCTGCTGAAAGAGAATCCCCTCGAGGTCACCCTCGCGAATCGAACCCGAGAGCGCGCCGACGAGGTCGTCGCGAAGCTCGGCGGCGCGCTGCTCGCGCGCACCTTCGCGGAGCTCGCCGAGTTGCCCCCCGTCGATTTCCTGATCAACGCGACCTCGGCCGGCCTGAAAGGCGAAGCGCCGCCATTCCCGACCTCGCTCGTCGGCCCAAGAACCTTCTGCTACGACCTCGTCTACGGCTCGAGCGACACGCCGTTCGTCGCCTGGGCGAAGACACATGGCGCGGAGCACGCCGTGCACGGCTGGGGCATGCTCGTCGAGCAGGCCGCCGATTCGTTCGAGATCTGGCGCGGCGTGCGTCCCGACACGAAGCAGCTGCTGAAACAGCCGCGCTAACGCCCACGGTATGATGGCAACCAGAATCCTGGGAGCCATATGACCGAGAAGCGCGGTCTCGACTACGCCGCGGCGGGCGTCGATTACGGGACGCTCGACGCCTCGAAAATTCTCGCACAAAAGGCGGCGCGCGCGACGGCCGTGAATCTCGCGCTGCACGACGCGACCGAGATCGAGGCTTCGCGCGGCGAGTCGGCCTACCTCGTCGAGGTCGGCGGACTGCTGATCGCGTCGATCACGGAGTGCCTCGGCACGAAGGTGCTCGTCGCGGACGCCGTGCGGGCGTTCTCGGGAAGAACCCATTACGACACGATCGCGCAAGACACGATCGCGATGGCCGTCAACGACCTCGTCACCGTCGGCGCGACGCCGCTGTCGACGCACGCGTATTGGTCCGCGGGCAGCAGCGCGTGGTTCGGCGACAAAGAGCGCATGCGCGACCTCGTGCGCGGCTGGCAGGCAGCGTGCGACGTCTGCGGCATGGCCTGGGGCGGCGGCGAAACGCCGGCTTTGGGCGGTGTCGTCGAAGCCGAGCGCATCGATCTCGCGGCGTCGTGCGTCGGCATCGTCAAGAATCGCGACCGGCTGATGCTCGGCGAGCTCTTACGAGCCGGCGACGCGATCGTGCTGCTTGCCTCGAGCGGCATCCACGCGAACGGCATCAGCTTGGCGCGCACATTGGCCGAGCGGCTGCCCGAAGGTTATCGAACCGCACTCTCCGACGGCCGCAGCTTCGGCGAGGCGTTACTCGATCCGACGGTGCTCTATCCGCCCGTCATCGAAGCGCTGTTCGAGGCGGGCGTGCGCCCGCATTACGCCGTCAACATCACGGGTCACGGCTGGCGCAAGCTCATGCGCCATCCAGCGGAGCTCAAGTACGTGATTCGGCGCGTGCCACCCGTCCCGGCCGTTCTTCAGTTCCTGCAAGCGCAGGGCGGCATGAGCACGCGCGATGCTTACGGCACGCTGAACATGGGCGCGGGCTTCGCGCTGTTCGTGGCGCGTAACGACGTGGCAGCGACGGTCGGCGTCGCGCAAGCCGCGGGGCTCGCCGCGTGGCATGCCGGCGACGTCGAAGCCGGCGACAAGCGCCTCGTCATCGAGCCGCTCGGCTTGCAGTACGCCGCCAGCGATCTGCACCTGCGAGCCTGAGACGACCGCGGCGCGTGCGGCTTATCGCCGCAAGCGCCGCCGAATCGCATTCGCGACGTCGCGCGCTTCCGGAAGCCCCAACGCGAGCGCGAGAGCGAGGTAAACGAAGCCGAAGACCGCAGCGACGACTACGGCCATGAGCAGCGGCGGACCCGACAGCAGCAGCGCTGCGCCGTGCGCGGCAGCGGCGGCCCCGACGGCGGCTGCGAACAGCCGCAAGACGACGCCGACGCCCGCACCGACATCGCCGAGCGACGCGCGAAGCCGCCGACGCAGCTGCCACCACTCGATCCAGGCGCCGAGCGACGCGCCGGCCGCGAGCCCTAGCGGACCGAGCGGCAAGCCCAATGCGTGGTACGAAGCCAGCGCCCCGGCGGGAATCGTGATCCCGCGCAGCGTTATGGGCTCGAACTGCACCATCAGCGACGCACCCGCGACGAGCGCGACGACGACCCGCACGATCGCGGCGCGCGCCGGCGTGACGGTGTCGCGCAGCGCGAAGAACGCCGACTGATAGACGCGCGTCGTCGTCGAGGCGAGCAGGCCCAAGGTGTAGCCGATCAAGATCAGCCAGACGACGCGCACGTCGGCGTCGCCGAATTCTCCGGCGCGATAGAGCCCGGCGACGAGCACGTCGCCCAGCGCCAAGAACGCGACGAAGCTCGGCACGACGAAGAACGCGACGCGGCGCAGCGCCGCCACGGTGCGCTCGCGCAGCGCGCCGACGGCACCGTCGCGGTCTCGCGCGAGGTCCGGCAACGCGGCGGCCGCGACGCTCATGGCGAACAGGCTGATCGGCAGCAAATACAGCGTCTGCGCATAGCGCAGCCGCGACACGGCGCCGACGGCGAGCAGAGTCGCGAGCCAGAGATCGACGTAGCCCGATATCTGCACGACCCCGCGGCCGAGGATCGCCGGACCGGCCTTGCGCACCGCCTCCTTGAACGCGGGCTCCGTCTTGCCCGTGCCGATGCGGATCTCGCGGTCGAGCCGCCAGACGGCCGGCAGCTGCACCGCGAACTGCAGCGCGCCGCCGAGCAATGCGCCCCAAGCGACGGCCATGAGCAGCGCATCGAGCTCGAGCCGCGAGCCGAACGCGACGAACGCGGCGATGATCGCGGCGTTCCACAGGACCGGCGAGAAGTACGGCAGAAAGAACTTGCGGTGGCTGTTGAGAATCCCGAGCGCCCACGCCGACAGCACGAGCACGCCCGTCATTGGAAACAGGATCCGTACGACGTCGATCAGAAGCTCGCGGCGCTGCCCCGTGAAACCGGTCGCGAACACGGTGACGATCAACGGCGCGAACAGCACGCCGAGCAGCGAGATCGCGCCCGCGATCCCGAGCAGCAACGCAAACGCGGCGCCGGCAACACGCCCCGCTTCCGCCGTGCGGCCTTGGCCGAGCAGCGCGGAGTACGCGGGAATGAACGACGCGGACAGCGTGCCCTCGCCGAGCAGGTTCTGCAGCACGTTCGGCAAGCGCATGCCGGCCGCGAACACGTCGGCGTGCAAGCCCGTGCCGAAGTACGTCGCGAGCACGCGCTCGCGGATCAAGCCGGCGACACGGCTCAGGAAGATGCCGAGGCCAACGAAGAACGCGGCGACGCCCGAGCGCACCGGCTGCGCTTCTGGCTCGTTGGCCGCAGGCTCGCCGTCGACCGCGGCCATCAACGCATCGTCACGAGCTCTTCGGCGCTCGTCGGATGAATCGCGATCGTGTCGTCGAAGTCGCGCTTGCGCGCACCCATCGTCACCGCGACAGCGAAGCCCTGAATCATCTCGTCGGCGCCGAGGCCGATGACGTGGCAGCCGACGACGCGCTCGTCCGCGCCGACGCAGACGAGCTTCATGGCCGTCTTCGGCTTCAGCTCGGTCAGCGCGTAGAACATCGACACGAACTCGCTCGTGTAGACGCGGATCGGCTCGTCCGGAAAGCGCTTGCGCGCTTCGTCCTCGGTGAGGCCGACGGTGCCGATCGGCGGATGCGAGAACACGACGCTCGGGATCACGTCGTAGCTCAAGTGCCGGTCCGTCATGCCGCCGAACACGCGGTCGGCGAGGCGACGGCCGGCTGCGATCGCGACCGGCGTCAGCTCGGGCTCGCCGCACACGTCGCCGAGCGCATAGACGCCTGGCGCGCTCGTGTTCTGGTACTTGTCGACGGCGATGTACCCCTCGGCGTCGAGGTCGATGTGGGCGCTCGGCAGGCCGACGTTCTCGACGTTCGGCCGCCTTCCGATGGCCCACACCACCGTGTCGAAACCCGGAAACGTGCGGCCGTCGGCGGCTTCGAGCGTCAGCGACGCGCTCGTCCGCTTCAACGCGACGGTGCTCATCTTCGTCGCGACCTCGATGCCGCTCGCGGTCATCGCGGCCATGAGCTTCTCCGCGAGCAGCGAATCGAAATGGCGCAGCAGCGCGTCGTGCCGAATCACCAGCGTGACCTCGCTGCCGAGCGCGTGCAGCACGCCGGCAAGCTCGACGGCGATGTAGCCGCTGCCGACGACGGCAACGCGCCGCGGCAACTCGTCGAGCTCGAAGAACCCGTCCGAGGTGATCCCGAGCTCGCAGCCCGGCACCGGCGGAATCCTCGGTCGCCCGCCCGTCGCGATCAGCACATGCTTGGCTTGGTAGACCTCGCCGTTCGCGTCGACGACCTCGCCGGGGCCGCGCAGTTGCGCCGCGGCGCGAACAGTGACGATGCCTTTCCTGTCGAGATTGCGCTCGTAGATGCCGTTCAAGCGCAGCACGTAGGCATCGCGCCCGCGCTTCAGCTTCGGCCAGTCGTGGCCGCCCGTCGTCACGTCAAACCCGTAGTACGGCGCATGGGACAACGCGGCCTTGAGCTCCGCCGCGTTCCACATGACCTTTTTCGGCACGCAGCCTACGTTGACGCAGGTGCCGCCGAGCCGCGCGGGCTCGAACAGCGCCACGCGCGCCCCGTATTCGGCCGCGCGCTGCGCCATCGCAAGCCCGCCGCTGCCGCCGCCCACCACCAACAAATCGAACTGACGCACGCGCGTTTCCTTTCGCCCGCTGTCCCGGCGCAGAGAGTACAGCAGTTATAGACCCCCGGCCGGCCTCGGGATTGGGTGCTAGAGTGAGTCCATGAGAGTCAGTCCATGAACCAGGCCCCCGAGCCCAACTTGAATCCGCTCCTCGCGTCGCGCGTGTTGCCGGCCTATTCGGCCGTCAAACCCGAGCACGTGGAGCCGGCCGTGCGCGAGCTGCTCGCTGCGCAGCGGCGGGCGCTCGTCACGGCCGAGAGCGTCGGGACTCCGGATCTCGACTGGCTGCGCAGCCTCGAGCGCATCAACATCGAGCTCGATCGCGTCTGGGGTCCCGTGTGGCACCTGAATTCCGTCGTCTCGAGCCCGCCGCTGCGCGACGCGTTCAACCGCTGCCTGCCGCTCGTCACCGAGTTCGGCACCGAGCTCGCGCAGAACGAGACGCTCTACCGTCACTTCGCCGCGCTTAAGGCCAGCGTGGCGCCGGCGAAAGTCGTCGAGCGGCAGCTCATCGATAACGCGCTGCGCGATTTCCGGCTCGGCGGCGTCACGCTGTCGGGCGCGCCGAAGCAGCGCTTCCGCGAAGTCATGCAGCAGCTCGCCGCATGCCAAGCGAAGTTCGAGCAGAACATCATGGACGCGACGGATGCGTTCGAGCACCGCGAAACGGACAGCGCCGCGCTCGCGGGGCTGCCACAATTCGTGCTCGATCGCGCCGCGGCGCTGGCCTCAGAGCGCGGCTTTACCGGCTGGTGCCTGCGGCTCGACCCGCCGACCTATCAGACCGTGATGGCGCACGCCGAGTCGGCCGCGCTACGCGAGAAGTACTACCGGGCCTGGAACACGCGCGCGTCGGATCAGGGGCCGAATCCGCAGTGGGACAACAGCCCGCTGATCGACGAGATCCTCACGCTGCGCTACGAGGCGGCGCAGCTCGTCGGCTTCAAGACGTTCGCCGAGTTCTCGCTTGCGACGAAGATGGCCGAGTCGCCGCAGCGCGTCATCGAGTTCTTGCGCGATCTCGCGCGCCGCAGCCGCGCCGTCGCGCGCGACGAGCTTGCGACGCTCACTGAATATGCTGGCCGCAAGCTCGACGCTTGGGACATGTCGTTCTATGCCGAGCGCTTTCGGCAAGAGAAGCTCGGGCTCGCGGAGGAGGAGCTGCGGCCTTACTTCGCGCTGCCGCGCGTGCTCGACGGGTTGTTCAAGCTCTGCGGCACGCTGTTCGACATCACGGTCGCGGAAGCACGGCCGCCCGATGCCTGGCACGACACCGTTCGCTACTACGAGCTCAAACGCCGCGACGGCACGCTGGTCGGCAGCTTCTTCACCGATCTCTACGCGCGGCCGAACAAACGCGGCGGCGCCTGGATGGGCGGCGCCGTGAGCCGCGCCAAGCTGAACGGCCTCGCGCAGGCGCCCATCGCGCACCTCGTCTGCAACTTCAACGCCCCGGGCGGGAGCAAGCCGTCGCTGCTGACGCACGGCGAAGTCGTCACGCTGTTCCACGAGTTCGGTCACGCGCTGCATCACCTGCTGACCGAGGTCGACTATCCGTCGCTCGCGGGCACGAACGGCGTCGCGTGGGACGCCGTCGAGCTGCCGAGCCAGTTCCTCGAGAACTTCGCGTGGCGGCCCGAGATGCTCGCCGACATCGGCCAGCACTACGAAACCGGCGCGCCGTTGCCGCGCGACAAGATCGAGACGCTACAGCGCTCGCGGACCTTCCTCTCGGGCCTCGCGATGGTGCGGCAGCTCGAATTCGCGCTGTTCGATTTCCGGCTGCACGAGGAGTATTCGCCCGAGCGCGGCTCGCGCGTGCTCGAGGTGCTCGACGAGGTGCGGCGCGAGGTCGCCGTCGTCATGCCGCCGCCGTTCAACCGCTTCGCGCACTCGTTCGGCCACGTCTTCGGCGGCGGCTACGCGGCCGGTTACTACAGCTACAAGTGGGCCGAGGTGCTCGCGGCCGACGCGTTCGCAGCGTTCGAGGAAGCCGGGGTCTTCGACCGCGCGACGGCCGAGCGCTTCCGCCGCGCCGTGCTCGCGACGGGCGGCAGCCGCAAAGCGCTCGACGCGTTCATCGACTTCCGCGGCCGCGCGCCGGAGCTCGACGCTCTGCTGCGTCAGTCCGGAATCAAGAACGGCCAGTAGCGGTTACCACGCACGTCCTGCGCAGGCCGTGGGTCACGGCCTGTATCATGCCGCCTGTCCGAAGCGACGGCGCGCGATCTCGAGCCGTTCGCTCCACGAGGAAGCTCAGTGAAAGTCGCAACCTGGAACATCAACAGCCTGAGGGTACGGTTGCCGCACGTCTTGAAGTGGCTCGAGCGCGAGCAGCCGGACGTGCTGGCGCTGCAGGAAACGAAGATCCGCGACGACGAGTTCCCCGCCGACGCGTTCACGGACTACGGCTACCTCGTGACCTTCAGCGGCCAGTCGTCGTACAACGGCGTGGCCATGCTGTCGCGGGCGCCGCTCGCCGAGGTCACTTACGACTTGGGCGGCGGCTTCGTCGACGAGCAACGACGCGTGCTCGGCGCGACTGTGGGCGGCGTGCGGCTCTGGAGCTTGTACGTGCCGAATGGCCAAAGCGTCGACTCCGATAAATACCGCTACAAGCTGGAATGGCTCACGGCGCTGCGCGCGCTGGTCGCCGAGGAGCTCGCGCGCCATCCCGCGCTGCTGCTCGTCGGCGACTTCAACATCGCGCCCGACGATCGCGACGTCCACAATCCCGACGCGTGGCGCGGCAAGATCATGTGCTCGCCGGCCGAGCGCGCGGCGCTCGCGAGCCTCTGCGAGCTCGGGCTCAACGATACGTTCCGGCAGTTTTCGCAGCCGGAGAAGGTGTTTAGCTGGTGGGACTATCGAGCGGGGGCCTTTCGGCGCAACCAAGGGCTTAGAATCGACCTGGTGCTCGCGTCGGCTGCATTAAGTAAAACGTGCAGCGGCTGCCGCATCGACAAAGAGCCCCGCGGATGGGATCGGCCTTCCGACCACGTGCCCGTCATCGCAGAATTTGCAGCTCAGTAGCCCTTATGTGACATGCACGGTACAGACGAAGCTACGAACCCCTTAGACTTATCGGCCTGGCTGGACGCCCCGATGCCGATAGAAGACGAGCTACAAGACCGGCGCAACGACTACGACGTTACCAACACCGTGCAGGTGAGTTCCTCGCGGCAAGTGCGGGCGGCCGTGGGCGATCTGTTTGCCGCCCTCTTCCCGAACAGCTCGTTCGACTCCGTCTGGATGGCGTTCCACGATTTCGAGCGCGTGTTCCGCGGACTCGACCCCTACTACCACGCCGTCGACACGACCTATCACGACATGCAGCACACGCTCGACATGACGCTCGCGCTCGCGCGGCTCATCGCGGGCCACGAGATCAGCGTCGAGCCCGGCGATCGCCTGGGGCCCGAGCGCGCGGAGCTCGCGATCGTCAGCGCGCTCTTTCACGACGTCGGGTATCTGCGCCACAAAGAGCGCGACTACGCCGCGATCAACGGCGCCGTGTTCACGCGCGTGCACGTAACGCGCAGCGGCCACTACCTCGAGAAGTACCTGCCGCGGATCGGGCTCGAGCGGTTCGTGCCGGTCGTGTCGCGGATCGTGCATTTCACGGGCTACGAGCTCAACATCGACCAGATCGAGCTCGATGATCCGAAGGACAGCGTCGTCGGCCACCTGCTCGGCACGGCCGATCTCGTCGCACAGCTCGCCGATCGTTGCTATCTCGAGAAGTGCCGCGACCGCCTCTATCCGGAGTTCGTGCTCGGCGGCGTCGCGATGGACGAGCGCGCCGACGGCAAGGTGCTCTACCGCTCGGCCGAGGACCTGCTCGGCAAGACGCTATCGTTCTACCAGAGCTCGGCGCGCTTGCGGCTCGAGAACAACTTCAACCGCACCTACCGCTACTTCGAGGCGTTCTTCGAGCGCGGCCGCAGCCCGTATATCCGCTTCATTCGCAAGAACCTCACGTTCCTGAACACCGTGATTCAGAACCGCGATTGGAACCGGTTGCGCCGGCACCCGCCCTGCGCCGTTCCGGACCCGCAGGGCGAAGCACACCTCATGGAGCTCGCCTTGCAGCGCGTGCGCGATTGGAGCGCGAGGCGTCCGCCGCCCGCGTCGCTCGCAGAAGCCAGCTAACTTTCGGCGCTCGACGCGCCGTGGGCTTAGTCGTCGAGGATGACGGAGAAGCCCGGCGCGTTGAACGTGATCTCGACCGAGAAGTTCGCCGCGTCTTTCCCTTTCTTCTTGAGCTTCACGTGCTCGCCGCCGTCTTTGTCGGCGGCATACGCCGGGGCCAGCACCGCGTTGAGGCCATCGGTGATCGTGCGCGCAAGCTCGTTCTCGTTCTCGCGCTTGTGGATCGGGATCGTCGCTTCGAGCGGCGTGCCGTTCTCGGGCAAGATTCGCACGCGCATGAACCCATCGGCGTGTGCGCGCGCATTGACCGTGATCTTCGCTTCGTCGAAGTAGGTCGCCGTGGCCGGGGGCTCCTTTGCGGCCAAAGCCGAGCCTGTGAACGCAGCCGCTACCAGCGCCGCCGTGAAGATTCTCATCGCAGGTTACCGCCGTTGGTCGCTTAAGGTTCTGGCCAATCTAGCGGCCGCCTATCCCCGGCGCTGCGGAGCGCTTCTCGCTTTGGCCACTGTGACCTCCGTCCGCTAAGCTCTCGGCACCGGCCGGACGGGGGGAGCGGCGATGAATAGACGCGAGTTCGTGTGGGGGGCGGCGAGCGCCGCGCTATTGTCCGGCGTGCGGCCGCTCGCGGCCCAGGCGCCCCGGTACGACCTCATCATCAAAGGCGGCCGCGTCATCGACCCGTCGCTGCGGCTCGACGCCGTGCGCGACGTCGGCATCGCCGCGGGCCGCATCGCCGCCGTCGAGCCGACGCTCGCCGCGGGCGCACCCGCCACGCTCGATGCGCGCGGCAAGCTCGTCGTGCCCGGCTTGATCGACATCCACACG
>Ga0075418_10002581_pt1 | contig 20794 bp, 17 predicted proteins | sample SoiMetdeltSBSDD2_FD_81776 | JGI IMG/M metagenome (GOLD analysis project Ga0075418, IMG submission 81776) | Bulk soil microbial communities from a Populus tree surrounding site in Tennessee, USA - Soil MetaG P. deltoides SBSDD2 | ecosystem: Environmental > Terrestrial > Soil > Tree plantation...
CAAGGGCATCGGGCACCTGCACGGGAGCGGGCGCGGCGATCAGCTGGTGCGCGTCATCGTGCACACGCCGGAGAAGGCTTCCAAAGAAGAGCGCCGGCTCTTGGAGCAGCTCCAAGAACTGCCGAACTTCACCCTCCCACCGCCGCGCAAAGGCCACTACGGCGTCGAGGGCTGACGCGTCCGGCGGCGCCGTGCGTCTCGGCGCGGCGGACGCTCCTCGCGCGCGCTCCGGCGCGCTCGTCGCTCGACACGAGCGCGGCTCGGGCCTCCTGCCCTCGCTACGCGCTCGTGACGCCGCCGCGCCGAGACGCACGGCGGCGCCGGGGCGCGATGACGCGAGAGCCTTCCAGACTCGATGCAGTGCGGGGTTGCGCGCGCTCTGTGGCTGCGCTTGACGCCTTCTGCAAGCGCCCCTAGGGTTCCATGGGCTGCAGGGGTCCGCGGCGGAGGACATCTTGGCCGGTCTTCTCGAACGACTCGATACCGATCTCAAAGCAGCGATGCGTGCCCGGGATGCGGAGCGCACCAGTGTGCTCCGCATGTTGCTGGCGCGCGTCAAGGAGAAGCAGGTCGAGGGAGATGTGCGCAGCACCTTGACCGAAGCGCAGGTGGAGCAAGTGTTCGCCGCCTTCGCCAAGCAGCGGCGCGAAGCCGCCGAAGCTTTCGCCCAGGCGGGACGGGCCGATCTGGCGGCGAAGGAAACGCGGGAGCGGGAGATCGTGCTCGGCTATCTGCCCCAGCCCATGGAGACGGCGGCGCTGCGCGCGGTGGTGCAGGAGGTCATCGCCGAGACCGGGGCGAGCACGGCGCGGGATCTCGGCAAGGTGATGGGCGCGGTCATGCAGCGCGTGCGTGGCCGCGCCGACGGCGCCGCGGTGCAAGCGCTGGTGCGCGAACTCCTGGGTGCCTGAGCCCGGGGCGCGAGTGAGGAGGTGCGGTGTGGTCTGGGTGGATTACGCGATCCTGGCTGGCCTCTTGCTGGCGGCCATCTTCGGCTTCCGCCGCGGTCTGCTGCGCCAGGCAGTGGAGCTGGCGGGGCTCGTCGGCGGTGTGTTCCTGGCCCTCTACCTGACCGGGGGTCTGGTGCAGGATTATGCTGGTCCGGCGGCACATTGGCGCATTACGCCGACCCTCGTGTTCCTCACCATCGTGGGCGTGAGCCTGCTGGTGGCCCAGGTCATCGGCAAGGTGGCCGCCGAGGTGGTGGAGGTCACTCTCTTCGGTTGGTTCGATCAGGTCGGCGGCGCTCTCGCAGGAGTAGGCAAAGGTGCACTGTGGCTGAGCATCATGATCACGATGGTGGTGCACCTGAACGTGAGCCCCAGCCTGAGCGACGAGCTGAAGCAATCGAAGCTGGGGCCGCCGCTGGCGAGCCTGCTTCCCGCGGCCTTCGAGGTGGTCCGCACCTACGCCAAGGGCGTGGATCTACAGGAGCCCTTCCAGGCCGCGACGCGCTGACCCCCGCCGCGCCTCCGGCTCCCGTCTTTCTTCCCTGTCCCCTCGATCCCGAGGGGCATGCGCGGCGCGTCCTCGAGTTCGACAAGCTCCTCGAGCGCTTCGTAGTGGAAGCGCAGAGCCCGGGCGGCGCCGACCGCTTGCGCCAGCTTCTCCCCGCCGTCCTGCCCGAGGAAGTGGAACGCCGCCAAGGGCTGCTCGGCGAGGTGCGCCGGGCCCTGGACGCCGGTCTGGAGAACTGGCCCCTGGCGGGCACCGGGGCTCTGCGGCCCTGGCTCAAGCAGTCGCGCCGGGCCGGCGCCAGGCTCGAAGCGCCCGAGCTCCTGCAGGTGGCGGAGACCTTGCGGGCGGCGCGGGCCATGCGCGCCTTCCTCGACGCCCACACGGCGGAGTTGCCCCAACTCCTCGCCGCGACCGCGGCGCTGCAGGCCCACCCAACGCTCCTCGCTGCGATCGATGCCGCCATTCTCCCCACCGGCGAGCTTGCCGACGCCGCCTCGCCGGAGCTCGCGCGTCTCCGCCGGCAGCTCGGTGTGCAGCGCGAGGCGGTCCTGCAAGCGCTGGAGAAGCACCTGGCGCGCAGCCGCGGCGACGCCGAGGCCTATGTCACCGTGCGCGGCGAGCGCTTCGTCATCCCGGTGCGCGCCGACTCCGGCGGCGTGCGCGGCATCGTGCACGATCGTTCCGCTACCGGAGCCACGCTCTTCGTCGAACCTCTCGATGTGGTGGAGGCCAACAACGAGCTGCAGGCGCTGCGGGATCGCGAAGCCCGCGAGGTGCTGCGCATCCTTGCCGATCTCACCGCCCGCCTGGGCCAGGAGAGTGACGCTGTGCTCGCGAGCCTGGAAGCGTTGGAACACCTCGATGCGTTGCACGCCGCGGCGCGCGTCGCCCGGAGCATGGAGGCGGCGGCACCGCGGCGTGGGGTCGCCTTGCGCCTGCGCGCCGCCCGGCATCCGCTGTTGCAAGCCCAACTGCGCCAGCGGGGCCGTGACGTCGTGCCCCTCGATCTCGACCTCGGTGGCGCCGGCGCTCTCGTCCTCACCGGTCCCAACACGGGCGGCAAGACGGTGGCGCTGAAAACGGTGGGGTTGCTCGTGCTCATGCATCAGTCGGGCTTGCAAGTGCCGGCGCACCCGGATTCGGAGCTTCCGGTCTTCGCGCGTCTCGTCGCCGACATCGGCGACGAGCAGTCCATCGAGGCCGCCGAGAGCACCTTCAGCTCCCATCTGCGCCATGTGCGGCAGGCTCTCGAAGCGCCCGCGCACGGCTTGCTGGCGCTCCTCGACGAGTTCATGGCCGGGACCGATCCCGAAGAGGGGGCGGCACTGGCGATGGCCGTCCTCCGCCACCTGGTGGCGCAGCAAGCGACGACGCTGGTGACGACCCATCTCGGCGCCCTCAAGCTCTTCGCCCACACCGAGCCCGGCATCGCCAACGCCGCGATGGTGTTCGATGCGGCGCGCAGCACCCCACTCTTCCGCCTCGAACCGGGCGTGCCAGGGAGCAGCAACGCCCTGGCCACGGCCGAGCGCCTCGGTTTTCCTCCCGGCTTGGTGGCGGCGGCGCAGCGCGAGCGCGGCGCCGACTCGGCGCGTCTCGAGACCGTACTGCGCGCCCTCGAAGCCGAGCGCGCCGGGTTGGAAACGGCGCGCCGCGCTGCGGAGCAGGCGGAGGCAGAAGCGCGGCGGCTGCGCGAGGAGCTGGCGGTCGCCCTGGCCGAATTGGCGCAACGGCGCGCCAAGGATCTGGCGGCAGCACGCCGAGAGTTGCAAGCGCTCCTCGAGTCCGCGCGAGCGCAGGTAGAGAACACGATCCGCGACCTTCGCGCTTCGCCCGCGGGCCGTGACGACATCCGCACCGCCCGCGACGCCCTGCAGGAGCTCGCGGCGCGCTTGCCCGAGCCGGAGCCAGCGCCGGCGCCGCCGGCCGGGCCGTTGCAACCGGGCGATACGGTGTGGATCCGCCCCCTGGGCTCCGAGGGCCGCCTCGAGGAGCTGCTCGGCGATCGGGCGGTGGTGCGCTACGGTCCGGCCGCGGTCACCGTATCGCTGCAGGATCTCGAGCTCCGCCGCCGGGCGGCCGAGAAGCCGGCGGCGCCCGGGTGGGGCGGCTACGTCGTGCAGGAGGCGACGCAGGCGGCGGCACTGGAGCTCGACCTCCGCGGCTTCGAGCGTGCCGAGGCGGTGGCGGCTTTGGACCAGTTCCTCGACCGCGCGGTCCTGCAGGGCCTGCCCTCGGTCCGCATCGTGCATGGCAAGGGCACCGGTGTGCTCCGCCGCGCCGTGCAGGAGCATCTCGCCTCGCACCCCGCCGTGGCGGCGCACCGCTTGGGCGAGCACGGCGAGGGTGGCGCCGGTGTTACCATCGCGGAGCTGCATTAGATTCGGAACGATGGCAGCGCCGCGGACTTAGGAGGCGCTCGTCACGCCGTGCCGAGGGCCTGAGCGGCACCTCGAGACGAGAGGTTGCATGCAATCGCAGCGAGGACGGCTGGCCGCCGAGGTCATCGAGAATGTCCGCGCCGCCACGGACATCGTCGAGCTCATCGGACAGTTCGTGAACCTGAAGCGAGCGGGCAGCAGCTTCAAAGGTCTCTGCCCCTTCCACGGCGAGAAGACGCCGAGCTTCTTCGTCCGCCCGGACAAGCAGATGTACTACTGCTTCGGCTGCCAGCGCGGCGGCGACCCCTTCCGCTTCGTCATGGAGCACGACGGGGTGAGCTTCACGGAAGCGGTGCGTCTCTTGGGCCAGCGGGCTGGGATCACCGTCGAGGTGGGGAGCGAGAGCGAGGGGCAGGACGCCCTGTACGCCGTGGCGGAAGCGGCAGCGGGCTTCTTCGCCGCCACCCTGCGGGGCCCGCAAGGTGAACGGGCCCGGACCTACCTGCAGCAGCGCGGCCTCAGTCGCCAGAGCGCCGACCGTTTTCGCCTGGGGGCGGCGCCCGCCGCCTGGGACGGCCTGGGGCAGGCGCTACGGGCCGAGGGCTTCGGCGAGGACAAGCTCCTGCAACTCGGCCTGGTGACCCGCCGCCGCCAGGGGGACGGCGTCTTCGACACCCTCCGCGACCGGCTCGTCTTCCCGATCCACTCGCTCTCCGGCCGGGTGGTGGGCTTCGGGGGCAGGCTCCTGCCCGGGCCCGAAGCCGGGGACGCCCCCAAGTACCTGAACTCGCCGGACTCGCCCATCTACCACAAGGGCAAGGTCCTCTACGGCCTGGCGGAGGCCCGGGCCGCCATTCGGCGGGCCGATTCGGCAATCATCACCGAGGGTTACATGGATTTCCTGAGCCTCTTCCAGGCCGGGATCGAACACGTGGTGGCCGCCTGCGGCACCGCCTTCGGCGCCGCCCAGGCGGCTCTCTTGCATCGCTATACCCATCGGGCTTATATACTTGGAGACAGCGACCCAGCGGGTCGTCGGGCAGCGGTGCGCGCAGCGGGCCTCCTCCTCGAGCACGGGTTCTTGGTGCATATCGTCGAGCTCCCTTCGGGGTACGACCCCGACTCGTTCGTGCGCGAGCAAGGCGCGGCGGCGATGGCCACGCGCGTGCGCGAGGCCCCAGGCTACGTCACCTACATGAAGCTGCTCGTCGATCGTCGGGCCGGCGAGCTGGCAGTGAAAGAGCGGGTGGCGCGGCATCTCCTCGCCGATTTGGGCCGGGTGAGTGATCCGCTCTTGCAGGAGCTGTATTCGAAAGAGCTGTCCCGCACCTTCGGTCTCTCCGAGTCGACGGTGTCGGCGGCTCTGGAGAAGGGGAAGAAGAGAGCCGGTGGGGCGCTGATCGCGACGCCGGAGCCGCCGGAAGCGCCGGCAGACGCGACGACGGCCGCAGTCCAGGAAGCGCGGCAAGGGTCGCTGCGCCTGGCGCTGTCGAGCCGGGAATGGGCGGCGCGGTTGCTCGCGGCTCTCGAGCCGGCGGATTTCGGCGCCGGGCCGGAAGGCCGGCTGTGCGCGGCGCTGCAAGCCGCCGGCGCCGACGGAGTGTGGCGCGAGCAACTGACCTCGAGCACCGACGAGGCGCTCGGCACCCGGCTGGAGTTCGAGGGCGCGCCGCGGGGCGAGCCCGAGCAGTTGTTCCGAGATTATCGGGCCACGTTGCTCGAGGCCCGTCTCGAAAAGACCGGACTGGAGTTGCGCCGCCGCCTGGTCGAGGCGGAGAAGAGCGGCGATCACGAGACCACGGCGCGCCTGCTGGCAGAGCAACAGGCGCTGGCCCGCGACCGCAGGGAGCTGCGTCGCCCTCCTTCCGTTTCCTGATTCCAGGGAGAGTGCATTGACCACGCGCAGAGCAAGCGAACCGAAGACGGAACGCGAGGCGAAGCCCGAGCGGGCCGCGAAGGGCGGGAAGAAGTCGGAGCGCAAGGTCGAGACCATCCTCGATCCGAAGCTCTCGAAGATCGTCGGTGAGCTGCGGCGGCGACACAACGACCGCGGCTACGTCCTCCACGACGACATCAACGAGTTGCTGGAAGACGACTTCGACCTGGAGAACCTCGATTCCATCTACACCGAGCTGACGCGGCTTTCGATCAACTTCTACGATTCCGAAGAAGTCGCGCGCGAGAAGATGAAGCTCCAGGACCGGCGCAAGGAGCGCCAGAAGAAGGAACAGCAGGTCCGGGCGACGATCCGCTACGACGACCCCATCCGCATGTACCTGCGCGAGATGGGCCGCGTCCCCCTCCTCGACCGGCAGGGGGAAATCGACATCGCCAAGCGCATCGAGAGCGGCCAGCACCAGGTGCTGGAAACGGTGTTCTCCACCGCGGCGTCGCTCCGCAAGCTGCGGGAGCTGGTGAAGTCCCTGGAGAACCAGGAGCTGCGCCTCGACGAGTTCTTGCAGCTGGAGATCCGCAACGCCACCACGCCCGGCTCCATCCGCAAGGAGGTCACGCGCCTCAACCGCCAGGCCAAGAGCATCGAGACGCTGCGCGGCGAGATCGGCGAGCTCCGCGCCAAAGTAGGAACGCGGGAGTACGAGGAAAAGAAGAAGCTGGTGGACAAGCAGGTCGTGCTCCGCGTCGACAAGTTGAAGAAGGAGATCCACGGCCTCAAGCTGCACCCCAACCAGGTGGATGCGCTGGTGCAGAACCTGCGGGACATCCAGCGGACCTACGAGGCGGTGGAGCGCGACGTCCGCCTCCTGGAGGGCGAATACGGTCTCGGGGTGGAGCAGATGCAGGAAGCCCTGAACGAGATGCGCCGGCGCAACACCCGCTCCTACAAGTTCCAGAACCGCATGTACGGCAAGGAAGTGTTGCAAGGCTACCGCAAGCGGGTGCTCGAGTGCCGCAAGGGCCTGGAGGTCCTGGAGGCGGCGCAGGAAGTCACGGCGCCGCGCCTGCGCGAGCTGCTCCGGGACATCGAGATCGGCACGGCGCGGGTGCAGCAGGCCAAGAAGGAGATGATCGAGGCCAACGTACGTCTGGTCATCTCCATCGCCAAGCGCTACACCAACCGCGGTCTCGAATTCCTGGACCTGATCCAGGAAGGCAACTCCGGCCTCATGCGGGCGGTGGACAAGTTCGACTATCGCAAGGGCTACAAGTTCTCCACCTACGCCACCTGGTGGATCCGCCAGGCCATCACCCGTGCCATCGCCGATCAGGCGCGCACCATCCGCGTCCCGGTGCACATGATCGAGGCGATCAACAAGGTGTCCCGGGCCTCGCGGGCGCTGGTGCAGGAGTACGGCAGAGAACCTACCGCCGAAGAGGTGGCGCGCAAGCTGCAAATGCCCGTGGACAAAGTGAAGGCAGTGATGAAGGCGAGCCTGGAGCCCATCTCCCTCGACCGTCCCATCGGCGAGGACGAGGACTCCAACCTGGGCGACTTCATCGAGGATACCTCGGCGGATTCACCGGCCCAATCGGCGGCGCACGCCATGCTCTCCGACCAGATGTCGAAGGTGCTGTCGACGCTGACCCGGCGCGAGGAGAAAGTGATCCGCCTGCGCTTCGGTCTCGGGGACGGCACGCCGCGCACTCTGGAAGAGGTGGGTTCGATCTTCCAGGTCACCCGCGAGCGCGTGCGGCAGATCGAAGCGAAGGCGCTGCGCAAGCTCATGCACCCGAGCCGGGCCCGCAAGCTCAAGGGCTACACCGACGTGGTGTGATGGGCTGGCCCCTCGCGCGCGGCCTGTGCTAGGCTGCGGCGCCTGACGGTGGCGGGCCCATAGCACAACGGGTAGTGCAACCCGCTCATAACGGGCAGGTTCCAGGTTCGAGTCCTGGTGGGCCCACCAGGACGACTGGGGCGCGGATTCCGCGGGCGAATAGCTCAGCTGGACAGAGCGCTCGCCTCACACGCGAGAGGTCACAGGTTCAAATCCTGTTTCGCCCACCAGCTCAGGGCCCGATTCTACGGATCGGGCCTTTCCTCTGACGGTCTTGAGGAGGGGCAGTGAGCGCGCCGAACGTGCTCGTCGAGCTGGCCCGCGAGGACGCCAAGCTGTACCAGCTGCGGCAGCAGATCGCTTCCTTGCCGCGGCGCCTGCAAGAACTGGAAGAGAAACGCACCGGCCTGGAGCGGCAGCTGCAGGAGACCGAGGCCGTCTTCCGGCGCACGGAAGGCGAGCGGCGCAAGCTGGAGATGGAGCTGCAGGAGCTGCGGCAGAAGCGGGCCCGCAGCGAATCCCGCCAATCCGCGCTCACCAGCACCGAAGCGTACCAGGCCTTGGTGCGGGAGATGCAGCAGCAGGACAGCCGCATCGACGCCCTCGAATCCTCCTTGCTCGAAGCCATGGACCGGAGCACCCAGGCAGCGGCGCGGCGGGAGGCGGAGAAAGCGCGACTGGAAGCGGAGACGCTGCGGCTGGACGGCGTGCGGCGGCAGCTCGAGAGCGACTTGGCTTCGGCGCAGGCGGGGGTCGCAGCGCAGCAGCGTTTGCGTGACGGTTTGATCGGCGCTTTGGAGCCGAAGACACGCGCTCTCTACGAGCGCGTTCTGCGCGCCAAGGGGGACGCGGCCATCGCTCTGGTCGGCGAGCGCAAGTGCGGCATCTGCGCCGCCTTGCAACCGCCGCAGCTGTTGCAGGAGCTGCGCGGCGGTAGCGCCGCGAATCTCCGCACCTGCCAGAGCTGCGGGCGCATCCTCGTCTGGGATCCCGGCGTGCAGTCGCCCTCATGAGGCCCGCGGACAGCCAGCCCTCCCACCTCGGGCTCGACGAGTTCGTCCTCCAGTGCGACGGCGCTTCCCGCGGCAACCCCGGCCGCGCCGCCATCGGTTTCGTCCTCCTCGATGCGCAGGGCGAGGAGATCCTGGCGCATGGCGAGGTTCTGGGCGAAGGCATCACCAACAATGTGGCGGAGTACACCGCGCTGCTGCGCGGCCTCGAGGCCGCGGCGGCCCGCGGCGTGCGGCGCTTGCGCGCGCGACTGGACAGCGAGCTCGTGGTGCGTCAGGTGCGGGGCGAGTATCGTGTCCGCCATCCGGGACTGCAGGCGTTGCACCTCCTGGTGCGCGCGCGGCTTTCCGACTTCGCCAGCTTCCACATCGAGCACGTCCCGCGCGCGGCGAACCGCCGGGCCGACGCCCTTGCCAATGCAGCGCTGGACGCCCTAGACTCGCCCCGCAGACAGGAGAAACCGGCGACGTAGGAGAAGCGGCTCCGGTCGCAGCAGGTGTCTCCGGGAAACGAAGTCGCTCAGGTGGCCGCGGGCCCAGAGGGGTCCGAGGAAAGTCCGAGCTCCGCAGGGCAGGGTGCTGGGTAACGCCCAGGGGAAGCGATTCCACGGCAAGTGCCACAGAAAACAAACCGCCTCGGTGCCCGCAAGGGCGCTGCGGTAAGGGTGAAACGGTGAGGTAAGAGCTCACCAGCATCTCCGGTGACGGAGATGGCTCGGTAAACCCCACCCGGAGCAAGACCAAATAGGAGGGGACGAGGTGGCCCGCCTCGCTCGACCCTCGGGTCGGTCGCTCGAGGGCCGCGGTAACGCGGCTCCCAGATAAATGGTCACCACCCGCGCTCACGCGCGGGAACAGAACTCGGCTTACGAGCGACTTCGTTCCCGGAGCTCCCGCCCCGACCGCGGTGCTTTCGAGCTCCCGTCCAGGAGGTGGGGGTTGGTGCAACCACGCAGCCGGTGGATCCTGCCGCCCGCCGACGCCGCCCTCGACGCGGACGCTGCGCTTCTCGCCCGCGACTTGCAGCTGCACCCGGTGCTCGCCCGCGTGCTCTGCCGCCGCGGCCATCGTGATCGCGCCGCTGCCACGCGCCTGCTGCAGCCGCACCTCGACGATCTCCTCGATCCGCTGCTCATGACCGACATGGACCGGGCGAGCGAGCGCTTGGCCCGGGCGCTGCAAGCGGGCGAGCACATCGTCATCAGCGGCGATTACGACACCGATGGCATCACCGGCACGGCGCTCCTCGTCTCGGAGTTGCGCCGCCTGCAAGGACGCGTGGATTTCTTCATTCCCGATCGCGAGCGCGACGGCTACGGCATGACGCCGCGGCTGGTGCAGCGTGCCGGCGAAGTCGGCGTGCGGGTGCTGATCTCGGTGGACTGCGGCTCCTCCGAGCACGAGACCATCGCTCTCGCCCAGAGCCTGGGCATCGACGTGATCGTGGTGGACCACCACGAGATCCCACGCCGGCCCGCCGCGGCGCTCGCGGTGCTCAATCCGAAGCGCGCCGACTGCGCCTATCCTTTCAAGGGACTCTCCGCCGTGGGCGTGGCTTACAAACTCCTGCAGGCGGTGTGCATGCGTTTGTTGGCGCAGCGAACCCCCGAGGATGGCCTCGATCTCGTGGCGCTCGGCACCATGGGCGATGTGCAACCGCTGCTGCAGGAGAATCGCGTCCTCACCAAGCTCGGACTCGATCGCCTGCGCAGCGGCCAGGTGCGCCTCGGCATGCGCGCTCTCTTCGGCACCGCCGGGGTGCGCGAGGTGGAGGTGAAGAGCCGCCCGGTGGGTTTCCGCCTGGTGCCGCGGCTCAACGCCGCCGGCCGCGTGGCGCGGGGCAAGCTGGCGGTGGACCTTCTGCTCGCCACCGAGGAGGAGACGGCGCGCCGGCTGGCGCTGGAGCTCGAGACACAGAACGAGCGGCGGCGGCGGCTCACCGAGCAGGTGGAGGCGGAAGCGCGCGAGCAGGCGGCGGCGCTGTGGCAGCGCTCGCCTCGCCCGGCCCTAGTGCTCCTCTCGCAGACCTGGCACCCTGGTGTGGTGGGCATCGCTGCGGCGCGGCTCGCCGAGGAGTACGGCGTCCCGGCGGTGCTGATCGGCGTGCAGAATGGGGTGGGAAAGGGCTCCATCCGCACCAGCGGCGGGGTCAACGTCCGTGCCGCCCTGGACGCGGCGGCCGCCGAACTCGTCCGTTTCGGGGGCCACAAGGAGGCCTGCGGCCTCACCCTGGAGCCAGGGCGCTTCGAGGCCTTCCGCGGCCTCTTCGAGGACGCCGTGGCCCAGCAGCAGGGAGAGGCCCAGGGCCGGGTCCTGGCCGTGGATGCGGAAATTGCCCCGGCCGACGTGGCGGTGGAGCTCGCCGACGCGCTCGAGCTCCTGGAGCCTTTCGGTCCGGGCAATCCTGAGCCATTCTTGCTGGTACGGGATGTGCGCGTCCGCGAGCGCACTCGGCTCGTGGGAGGCAGCCACCTGAAGCTCGACCTGGAGCTGGCGGACGGCAGCCCCCTGGACGGCATCGCCTTCCGCTGGGGCCGGGAGATCAGCCCGGCGGAGGTGGTGGGCCGCCACCTGGACGTGGTCGGGCAGCTGCGGCGCCAGGATCCCCGCTGGGGGCAGGCCTGCCAGCTGGTGGTGGCGGACCTACGGGAAGCGGAAGCGAGCAATATCGCGGTAGCAGGCGCCGGGGAACCGGCGCGGAACGAGTCGTCATGAGTACCGATGGGGCGCAAGAGCTCAACACACTGACGCAGGCGCAGGCCGATCTCGAAGCCCTCCGCGCCCTGCTCGCGCCCTACATGCCCGAGACCGACCGGGCCTTCGTGGACAAGGCCTACGACTTCGCCCGCCGCGCCCACGAAGGGCAGCGGCGGCATTCGGGCCAACCTTATTTCTCCCATGTCGTCGAGGTGGCGAAGACGCTGGCGAAGATGCGCCTCGATCGCGAGGCGGTCGCCGCCGGGCTGCTGCACGACGTCGTCGAAGACACCAAGATCACCCCGGCGCAGCTCGAGGAAACCTTCGGCGCCGGCGTGGCCCGCCTGGTGGAAGGGGTCACCAAGATCGGCCGCGTCCACTTCGAGAGCGCCGAGCAGGCGCAGGCCGAAAACTTCCGCAAGATGCTCCTCTCCATGATCCAGGACGTCCGCATCATGTTGGTGAAGCTCGCCGACCGGCTGCACAACATGCGGACCCTCGAATTCCTCCCCGAGCCCAAGCGCAAGAGCATCGCCCAGGAAACGCTGGACATCTATGCACCCCTCGCCCACCGCATGGGCATCGGCTTCCTCAAGTGGCAGCTCGAGGATCTCGCCTTCAAGCACCTGGAGCCGGAGGCCTATCGGGACATCGAGCGCGAGATCGGCTTGAAGCGCCAGGAGCGCGAGGGCTACCTGGAGCACATGAGCCGGCCGATCCGGGAGAAGCTGGCGGAGGCGGGGATCCAGGCGGACGTGAGCGGGCGGGCCAAGCACTTCTACTCGATCCACAAGAAGATGCGCGGGCGCCACAAGGCCATGGACGAGCTCTACGACCTGCTGGCACTCCGGATCGTCGTCCCCAGCCTGCGCGACTGCTACAGCACCCTCGGCATCCTGCACACGCTGTACACGCCCATCCACGACCGCTTCAAGGACTACATCGCCACCCCGAAGAGCAACATGTACCGCTCGCTGCATACCACGGTGATGGGGCACGGAGGCCACTACATCGAGATCCAGGTACGCACCGGGGAGATGCACCGCACCAACGAGTACGGCATCGCGGCGCACTGGAAGTACAAAGAGGAAGGCAAGACCGACGACGAGCTCGATGCGCACCTGCAGTGGCTGCGGCAGATGCTGGAGGAGAAGCAGGAGCTGCGCGACCCGCGGGAGTTCCTCGAGGCCTTGAAGATCGATCTCTTCCAGCACGAGGTCTTCGTCTTCACCCCGCGGGGGGATCTGAAGCAGCTGCCGAGCGGCTCCACCCCCATCGACTTCGCCTTCGCCGTCCACACCCAGGTGGGCACGCACGCCGTCGGCGCCCGGGTCAACGGGCGCATGGTGCCGCTGCACACCGAGCTGCACAGCGGCGACACGGTGGACATCCAGACCGCACCCACCGGGCACCCGAGCCTGAACTGGCTGCAGATCGCCCGCACGCCGCGGGCACGCTCCAAGATCCGCCACTGGCTGAACGTGCAGCGTTACGCCGAGAGTGTCGCTCTCGGCCGGGAGATGCTGGAGCGCGAGGTCAAGAGCGGGAAGATCAAGGTCGACCTCGAAGGGGGTCTCACCGACCTGGCCCAGGCAATGGGCTTCGAGGACTCCGAGAAGCTGCTCGCCGCCATCGGGCAGGGGACCCAGTCGCTCAAAGCGGTGCTCAACCGCATGGCGCCGCCGGAGAACAAGCGGCGGCTGTCACGGCTCCTGCCCACCGAGCGGGTGCAGCGCCTGGTGCGCGGTTCCACCGAGGGCATCAAGGTGCAGGGGGTCGGCAACCTCATGGTGCGCTTCGCCCACTGCTGCGGCCCGGTGCCCGGCGACCGCATCCGCGGCGTCGTCACCCGTGGGCGCGGCATCTCGGTGCACCGCGACGATTGCGTCAACCTGGACAGCGTGGAAGCCGACCGCCGCATCGACGTCTCCTGGGACGTGGGGGAAAAGCAGTCCTTCCTGGCCCGCGTCTTTGTCACCGGCGACGACCGCAAGAACCTGCTGGCCGACATCAGCAAGAAGATCTCCGCCACGGGCACCAACATCCAGAGCGGCGACTTCGCCTCCGTCGATGGGCTGGTGCGGGTCTCCTTCATCATCGAAGTGCACAATCTGCGGCAGCTGAACGAGGTCTTGCACACCGTGCGCACGGTGCAGAACGTGCGGCGCGTCACCCGCGGCGAGGACCTCTGAGGTGCGCGTCGTCGTCCAGCGCGTGGCGCGGGCGGCGGTGCGCCGCTTGGCGCCGGAGCCCGCACCCCGGCAAGGCGAGGCCGCGTCGCCTCTCCCGCTTGCAGCAGCGCTCCCCGATCCTGCCGCGACCGTGCCCGCGGCAGAGGAACGGCGCATCGGTCCGGGTCTCGTGCTGCTTGCCGGTTTTCGCGCCGAGGACGACGAGGCGACGCTGCGCTGGATGGCGGAGAAGTGCCTCACGCTCCGCGTCTTCCCCGATGCGCAAGGCGCTCTCAACAAGAGCGTGAGCGATTGCGATGGCGCGCTGCTCGTGGTACCCAACTTCACCCTCTACGGCGACGCCCGCAAGGGCCGCCGCCCGAGCTTCACCCAGGCGGCGCCACCGGAAGTGGCGTCGCGTCTCTTCGACACTTTCGTCCACTTGTTGCGCGCCGGCCCCGTTCCTGTCGAAGCCGGCTGGTTCCAGGAACACATGCACGTGGAGCTGGTGAACGATGGCCCGGTGACCTTGCTCCTCGAGCGCGAGACCGGAGCCCCTCTCCCGCACGCTTGACGGCGATGTTCGACACGGTGAACTGCTCTCGTCATGTTGCGCGTCGCGTGCAGCCACGTATATTGGTAGTACCCACCCTTGAATTCGCTCGCCACGTCACCGTGCCGGTGTTGGGTATCCAAGGAGGTTCCGCCATGGAACCGAGGAAGTCATTTCTTGTCGCTCTCGCCATCACAGGGTTGCTCGCGACGGGGCCGCGAGCGGAATCGCAGGCAGTGGGCGAGCAAGCGACGCAGGCGGCCGCGACGGTGGCGATCACCACGCCTACCGAGCTGATCGACACCTGCGCCCAGGCCTATCGCACGATGGATCTCGAGCTCTACGCCCAGCTCTTCGCCAACGTGCCGGAGCACGGCGTGGGCTTTCGCTTTGTTCTGTATGAGCCGGACGCTGGCGAGACGGAATGGGGCTACGACGAAGAGATGCGCATCCATCGCCGCATGTTCCATCCCGAGACCCTGGGCTGCGACGCAGAGCCGGTGGCTGCAGAGCTTTGGCTTCGAGCGATCGACATCGAGCTCACACCGCTCGCAGCTTTCACCGAGCGTTTCGACCTGTACCGATCCGAGCAGAATCCGCTGCGGCCCCTCGATCGCAAGCAGTGGCGCGCGTCGGAGGCCGTTTATGCCACCGACGTCACCTGGCACACGCAGGTGGGGACGACGATGCGCATCGTCGGTCAGGCGCGCTTCACCGTGATCGAAGATCTACAGAAGGGAAGCGGTGACGGAGACCGGTTCCTGATCTACATCTGGGAGGACCTCGGTCCTGGCGGAACCAGCGTTGCCCGGGCCAAGTCGTGAGCAGGCCGTGTCTCGCATCGCGCCGTCACAGGCCGCCGGGCATGGTGGTGCGGCCGGTGTCCTCGAAGTAGTCGGGGCGCAACGACTCGGGCGGGATCTTCTGGATGCCGTGCGCGGCCAGCGCTGCGTCGAGCTGGCCGCGCAGTCCCTCGGGATCCGGATTGTGGTCGAAATAGAAGCGCACGAAGTGGTTGTAGTCCTCGGCCACGCGCTTCGGCTGAAGGCTGCCGATGGCCGGCAGGTAGTCCTGCTGCAGCCACAAGGGGAAATCGAGGAAGCGGATGCCGGGACAACTCTTCAGGCGGTCCATGAGCTGCCGGTCGTAGAGAATGATCTCGCCGTAGGTCATCCCCTTGGACCAGGGAATGCCGATCTGGGTGAAGGCCTCGAGCGACAAGGGCCGGCGGGCGTGGATGCGGAAGTTGACCCGCCGGTCGAAAATGTACTGCGCATCGGCGAGCTTCTCGTGTCCTGGGCGGCCGCGGATCGGCGGCACCGGGCTGTGGGCGATGTGCGCATCCGTCAAGCCGTAGCGCTCGATGGCGACCGGGAAGTGGGCGTAATACGCCAGGCTCGCTTGACCCCCTTGCACCATGAGAACCGCTCCGGTGCCGGCGAGGCAGCGTTCCAGGGCGCGCGCCTGCGCTCGCAGGTCGTCGAGCCGGTAGTCCGGGTAGTACTGCGGTTCGTCCACGATGGACTTCACGTGCTGCCGGTGGGAGAAATGGACCTGCTTGCGCACGCCGGCGTAGAGCACCAGGCCCACCACGACCGCGGTGCCGGCGAGGCGCCAACTCCGGCGCGGCAGCTGGTGCACCAGAGCCTCGATGGCCAGGAGGAGGAAGGGCGTCGCCGGCAGATAGAAACGGGCGAACATGAAGTCGCCGCCCATGCGGGTCACGGTGTAAATGTTCGCGGCGGCGGCGGCGAGGCCGAGAGCGAGAGCGGGAGCGGCGCCGCCCGCCCGTGGCGCGCCGCCGCGCCGGTGGAGCAGGAGAGCGAGCGCGAGCGGTGCCAGGAGGAGGACGAAGTAGGCGTCGAAATACGTCCGCAGGTAGACCAGGCCCTGCGGCCAGTTGGCCAGGCTGGCGGACTTGGCGTAGTACGGGTTCGGGAGCGGGTAACCATAGTAGAGGAAGCGGAAAGCGAAGAGCGGCAGGGCCAGAGCCGCGAAGAGCAGGCCGAACTCGAGCCAGCCGCGCCCGTGTGCAGGCCGCTGCCAGAGCAAGTAGAGCCCGGCGAAGCCGGCATAGAGCAAGGCGTCGGGGCGCAGCAAGGTGCCGAGTGCCAGGGCCCAGGCGGCGAGGGCGACGCGCCGTGCATGGGTGGAGGCGCAGAGGAACCAGGTGGCGAGAAGCAGCGTGAAGATGTAGGCCGAGGTTTCGAGGCCGCTGCTGGCATAGATACGGGCATCCCCGTGCGCCGCCCAGGCGAGTGCCGCCACCGGCACACCGGCGAGCCCGCCCTTTCCCGGGAAGAGCCGTTGCGACAGCAGGACGAGGAGCGCGAGACAGCCGGCGTAGAAGGGCAGGGGCAGATATTTTCCCAGCAGGTCCGGCGGCAGGTGCAAGGCGCGCCCGAGGGTGAGGAGAATGAACCAGAGGAAGTGGGTGTAACCTTCGCTGCGTTCTCCCGGGTTGTACACCGGTCCGTAGCCGGCGAGGACGTTGTCGCAGTAGCGGAAGGTGATGTAGATGTCGTCGCCGATCCAGGAGCGGAGCGCAGCCCAGACCACGCCCGCCGCGAGCGCCAGGAGCCAGACGATGGCGAGGACACGCGTGGCGCCCCACCGCCCGCCGCGCCCATTCTCTGCTGGGTTCATCCCGTCTCTCACCCCGCTTCACGCCTGCAGTGCAACGTCGAGGTCGTGACTCCGGCCGCTCGCAGGCCTGGGACGCCCAAGATAGCCCAAGCACCGGCTGCCTCGCAGCGCCTCGCGGTCTTCAAGGGGAACGGCAGGGGAGTAGCGGCACGAGGTGGGCCTCTGCAGCGTTGTCGCCGGCCGCCTCGTTGCGCCTCCTGCGCCACGGTGTTAGCCTGAACTCTCTTCACGCCCACAGGGAAGCACCATCGAGGGCTGCGGAGGCAGACGCGAGCATGAATCCGCTGTTGCCGTGGACCTCGCAAAGGGATTGGATCCTGGCCTCGGCGAGCCCGCGGCGCGCCTCCATCCTGCGCATGCTCGGCTTCGAGTTCGAGGTGGAACCGACGAACGCCGAGACGGAGCCCTTGGACGAGCCCGAGCCTCTCGCCCATTCCCGGGCCCAGGCGCGCCGCAAGGCCGTGGCTGGGACACGGGGCCGGCAGCGCGGGACTTGCATCGGCGCCGACACCATCGTCGTCGTCGACGGTGACATCCTGGGTAAACCGGGATCTGCCGAGGAGGCGCTGGCCATGTTGCAGCGCCTGCGCGGGCGCTGGCACCTGGTGCACACGGGCCTGGCGCTGCAGGATGTGGAGAGCGGCCGCGGCGTCGACGGCGTCGAGTCGACGGAGGTGCGCTTCCGCCACTGGGACGACGCGACGCTGCAACGCTACGTGGCGACCGGGGAGTGCGCCGACAAGGCCGGGGCTTACGCCATCCAGGGGTTCGGCGCCATGCTCGTCCAGGAGATCCGCGGCTGCTTCTACAATGTGATGGGTTTCCCGGTGCAGCGCTTCCTCTCCTTGCTGGAGGAGCTGCACGACGTGGAGGTGCGCAGTGGTCGTTGACACCATCCTCTACCGCGACGGCGCCATCGAGATCATCGACCAGACTCGCCTCCCGAGCGAGCACGTGGTGCTGCAGCTGCGCAGCCTGGAGGCGCTCTGCGAGGCCATCCGCATGTTGCGCATCCGCGGCGCCCCGGCGCTCGGCGTCGCCGCGGCGTACGGCTTCCAGCTCGAAGCGGAGCTCTTCCTCGCGGCAGGCGGCAAGGAGGTCGAGGCCTTGCGGGCGCGGCTGCTGGAGGCAGGGGAGAGCCTGGCGCGCACCCGGCCTACGGCGCGCAACCTCTTCGGCGCGGTGGAGCGTCTCGGGCGCGTTGTCGCCGCGCCGGCGACCTCGGCAGCGGAGCTCGCGACTCGCGTCGCCCGCGAGGCCGCGGCGGTGCATGCGGAGGACCGGGCGCTCTGTGAAGCGATCGCCGCGCACGGGGCCGGATTGCTGCCGCAGCGCGCCCGGGTGCTGACGCATTGCAACGCCGGGGCGCTCGCCACCGGGGGCATCGGCACCGCGCTCGGCGTGGTCTACGCAGCGGTGCAGCAGGGGAAGAGCGTCGAGGTCTTCGCCGACGAAACGCGCCCGCTCTTGCAGGGAGCGCGTCTCACCGCCTGGGAGCTGCAGCGCGCCGGCATCCCGGTCACCGTTCTCTGCGACAACGCCGCGCCCTCGCTCCTGGCTTCGGGGCGCATCGACTGCGTCGTCGTCGGTGCCGACCGCATCGCTCGCAACGGCGACACGGCGAACAAGATCGGCACCTTCGGCGTGGCGCTGGCGGCGCGGCGCTGCGGCATACCGTTCTACGTCGCGGCGCCGTCGACCACCTTCGACCTGTCGCTCGCGAGCGGCCGGGACATCCCGATCGAGGAGAGGGCGGCGAGCGAGGTGACCACGGGTGCCGCAGGGCGGAGCACTCCGGCAGGCGTGGAGGCGTACAACCCTGCCTTCGACGTCACCCCGGCGGATCTGATCACCGCCATCGTGCACGAAGGCGGCGTCGTGCGCCCGCCCTACGAGGAGTCGCTGCCGGCGAGCCTGGCGGAGCTCGGCGCGGCCGCACCGCGGCGGCGAGGGTGAGGCAGGGCGCGGTGGACGCTCCAGCGCTCGGCCGCCCGGCTTCGTACGGCGACTTCGTGCTCGGACGCCGCGTCGCCCTCATCGATGCCATGTGCTCGCCCGCCTTCCGCGGCGCCAGGCTCCTCGATGTGGGCTGCGGCAACGGCGCGCAAACCGTCCGCTTCTTGGATCGCTTCCGGAGCATCGTCGGTCTCGACGTCGTTCCCGCGCACCTCGATGAGTTCCGCCGCGCCTTGCGCAGCTTCGCGGGCGCGCCTTGCCACCCAGTGCTCTACGACGGCGGCAGCATGCCTTTCCAAGACGCCGCGTTCGACACCGTGCTCTGCATCGAGACCCTCGAGCACGCCGCCGACGAGCACCGGCTCCTCGGCGAGATCCGTCGGGTGCTCCGCCCGGGCGGCAGGCTCGTGCTCTCGGTGCCGCACAAGTGGTGGATCTTCGAGACCCACGGCGCCAATCTGCCCCTCCTGCCTTGGAACCGGGTGCCCTTCTTTTCCTGGTTGCCACGGGATCTGCACCGGCGCTTCGCCCGAGCCCGCATCTATACCCGCGGCGACATCGTCGGTCTGCTGGGGCGCGCCGGCTTCGAGATCCGCACCTCGCGCTACCTCACGGCGCCGATGGACGTGATCCGCCACCGCGGCCTGGCCAGCCTGCTGCGCTCGACACTCTTCCGCGGGCCCGGGACGCGGGTGCCGGTGCTCTCCACCTCGGTGTTCGTCGTGGCCCAACGCCCCTAGGCCAGGGGAGCGACGGCAGGCCGGCGCCGGGGGCGGTCGGGAACGGCACCCGGGGCCAGACCGACGCCTCGGCGCGGCTCCTCGGACCCGCCGCGCCTCGCCCCTCTGCCCCTCTCCCCGGCCAGGTGCGCTTGACGGCCCCTGGAGCCCCTGCTAAGGTGGCGGGCTGCTGTTGTTCAGCATGGAGGAAGTGGCATGAAAACCCACGTGGTACGGGCGCGCGACATCGAGCACAAGTGGGTGCTCATCGACGCCGAGGGCCGAGTCCTCGGCCGAGTCGCCTCGCACGTGGCCAATCTGCTGCGCGGCAAGGGCAAGCCCCAGTACACGCCGCACCTGGATCAGGGCGACCACGTGGTCGTCACCAATGCGGCGAAGGTGCGCATCACCGGGGACAAGCTGCAGCAGAAGAAGTACTACAAGCATTCGGGTTATCCCGGCGGCTTGCGCGTGCGCAGCATGCGCGAGCTCATGGAGAGCCGACCCGAGGAAGTCATCATGCGGGCTGTGCGCGGCATGCTGCCGGCGACGAAGCTCGGGCGTGCCCAATTGACACGCCTGCGCGTCTACGCCGGACCCGAGCATCGCCAGCAAGCCCAGTCGCCGGCACCTTTCGAGCTGGAGTGAATGAATGGCGAAGCCACTGTATGCCACCGGACGCCGCAAGGAGGCCATCGCGCGCGTACGCCTGACTCCCGGCAGCGGCAACCTGTTGGTGAACGGCCGCGCCTTGCGCGACTACCTGCACCGCGACTCGCTGGTGCGCCAGGTGATGCAGCCGTTCGAGGTGGCCCAGGCCGCGACGAGCTTCGATCTGGTGGCGCGGGTGCGCGGCGGCGGCAGCACCGGACAAGCCGGGGCGCTCCGCCTCGGTGTCGCCCGGGCGTTGTTGAAGCACGATCCGGAGCTCCGCAAGCCGCTGCGCAAGATCGGCCTGCTGACCCGTGATCCGCGGATGAAGGAGCGCAAGAAGTACGGGCTCCGCGGCGCCCGGCGCGCCTTCCAGTTCTCCAAGCGCTGATCGACACCGCTCGACCGCACGGCGGAGCAGCCGCCGTGAGGGAGCGGAATTCACACGGCGAGCCGCCCCTGTCTCCCCTACGGTGCCGCTTCGTGCGGTCGGGGAGCAGGTCGCCGGAGGATCAACCGAAAGGAGCAGGCATGCCTGCCGCCGCCCCTGCCATCAAGGATCTCCTGGAAGCCGGCGCGCACTTCGGGCACCAGACCCGGCGCTGGAACCCCAAGATGAAGCCGTTCATCTTCATCGAGCGGAACGGCATCCACATCATCGATCTGCAGAAAACCGTGGCCTGTGCCGAGCGCGCCTACACGGCAGTGAAGGCCGCCTCGGAGCGCAGCGAGCCGGTGCTCTTCGTGGGCACGAAGAAGCAAGCGCGCAGCGTCGTCGAGGAAGCCGCCGCCCGCTGCGGCCAGCACTTCATCAGCGA
>Ga0075418_10002584_pt1 | contig 20781 bp, 19 predicted proteins | sample SoiMetdeltSBSDD2_FD_81776 | JGI IMG/M metagenome (GOLD analysis project Ga0075418, IMG submission 81776) | Bulk soil microbial communities from a Populus tree surrounding site in Tennessee, USA - Soil MetaG P. deltoides SBSDD2 | ecosystem: Environmental > Terrestrial > Soil > Tree plantation...
AGAACCGCGGCCGGGTGGACATCCTGCGGCAGACGGCGCATCGCGGGGGCAAGACCGTGACGGTGGTGACGGGGTTCGTTGGCATCGGTTTGCCGGAGAAGGAGAAGCTCGCCAGGGCTATGCAGAAGGCTTGCGGCACCGGCGGCACGGTCAAGGAAGGACGAATTGAGATTCAAGGAGATCAGCGTACGGAAGTCGCCCGCATCCTGACCGAAGCCGGTTTTCGTCCGGTATTTGCCGGGGGGTGAGGATCTCTCGACTGGCCACAAAGAACGCAAGGAAACGCAAAAACCTTTATTCTACTCATGCGACGGCAACGACGGGTTTGCCGAGCATACCCATCTTTGGCTTTATCCCGAGCCCGGGCGATTTCGAGGCCGACATGCGCCCATGCACGCGTTGCGGCGCGCCATCGGCGGTGCTGACGGTGACGTAGCTGTTGAAGTCCGTGGTGCTGAAGAGAAACTCCGGGGGCGTGCTGTGAGCGAGGTGGGCGATCGCCGCGGTGGCGATGTCGCCGCCCCAGGAATCCTCAATCGTCATCGCGATGCCCATGCTCACGCAAAGGTCGCGGGCCTGTTTCGTTTTCGTCAGGCCGCCGAGTTTGCTGATCTTCAGATTGACGACGTCCATCGCGAGGTCGGCCTTCGCGCGGAGGAGGATGTTGAGGTCGTCGATGTTCTCATCGAGGATGAACGGATGTTCGCACTGGCGGCGAACGGCGAGGCATTCTTCGTAAGTGAGACACGGCTGCTCGATGTAGACGTCCACGTCTCGGACGGCTTTCGCGACGCGCACCGCTTCGTGCTGAACCCAGCCGGTATTCGCGTCGGCCACGAGACGATCGCCGGGCGCAAGCTTCGCGGCCACGGCGCGAATCCGGGCGATATCGACGTCCGGATCGCCGCCGACCTTGAGTTGGAAACGACGATAACCCTCCGCGCGATAGTCCGCAACCCGGCCGGCCATTTGTTCGGGTGATTCCTGTGAGATGGCGCGGTAGAGAGGGAAGTCCTCGCCATAACGGCCGCCGAGGAGTTCGCAGACTGGCATGGCAGCGGCCTGGCCGAGAATATCCCAACAGGCGACGTCGATGCCGCTCTTGACGTAGGGATGGCCTTTGAGGGCCGCGTCCATTTTGCGATTCAGTTTGGCGAGCTGGCGCGGATCTTCGCCGAGGAGATGCGGACCGAGTTCGCGCAGGCCGGCACGCACACCCTCCGCGTAAGCCGGCAGATAAAAGGGCCCGAGCGGACAGACCTCTCCCCAGCCAGTGAGTCCGGTGTCCGTCTCGACACCGACGATCGTGCTGTCGAAGACGGTGACGGATTTGCCGCCGGACCATTTGTAGGTAGTTTCATGAAGCGGAAGTTCGACTCGATGAGCAACGATGCGGGTGATTTTCATGGGAGGGATTGGCCGCAAAAACCGCAAAGAGACGCAAAAAGGAAAGAGAAGAGATTCCTCTTAGATGCGGATGACGAGGGGTTGACGTCTGACATGACAAACTTCTTGATGGAAAATTTGCCGGCGCCAAAGTTGATCAGCAGACCGTGTTCGATGCGCGATGCGCGAAGATAGCCGAGTATCTGCGATATATGTTCATCCGCGATCGCGCGGGCGGCTTTCAATTCCACGATGAGGCAATTCTCAATGCCCAGGTCGGCGAAGTACTCACCCAGGATGGTTCCGTCCTCGTCATAAACGGCCAAGGGGTGTTGAAATTTCACCTCAAGGCCAAGTTTCTGGAGCCGATGAAACAAGGCTCGCTCATAAACCTGCTCCAAATGCCCCGGACCGTGATAGTGGTGGATGGCGTATCCTGTTTCGCGAACGACATCACATAGTTGGAAGATTCGGTCTTTCATGCTTTTCTTTTTTGCGATCTTTTGCGTTTCTTGCGGCCAATCTGTCTTCGGTTCTCGTGGCGGCCTCACTTCGTCACGCCCCAAAGTTTTGCGAGCAATTGCTCCATTTCGGGATCGTGTTGTTTGAGTTCGGCGCGATTAAAGGGAAAGAAATCGTTGCGTGAAAAAAAGGCTTCCGTGGTCTCCGCAAAATATTCCATCGGATCGGTCATGGCGTAAGCGCGTTCGAAGGTATTGGACCGGCCATTGCCGAACCAGCGTTCGACTTTGTCGTAAGTCCGGCTGGCCTTCGCGCGCTCGTAAGCGGCCTTGATCTCGGCGTTGCCGAAACCGCGCTCAAGCACGCGGTCGTGATACGCATGCGCCAGTTCATGAAGCGTGAAGTTCGGCATCCGCCGCGTCTCCGCCTCGAAGTTTCGCACGTCGGTGAACTCGATGCCCTTGACCATCGCCGGATCGCGGCCCTGATCACGCAACCAGCCGGCGCCGGGATGATACTCCGTTTTGGGTTTCACGCCGGGATACTCGGGCGAAAACCACAACGTCACTTCCCGCAACTTCTTCACTGCTGAAGCGGGCACCACGCGGACAATTTCCTGTAATTGCACGCGCAGAAGCTCGAGCGCCTTTTCAGTAGCCGCTTTATCCGCGGCGAGCAATCGTTCGTTGACCAGGACGGTCCAGCCTTCGACAGAGTTCGTTTGATGCGCCGTCGTCTTGCTGGCCGGCACGTTCAACTCGGCGCGGCAAATGACGATCGCCCCGGCAAGGAGGATCAAGCTGGCGATGCGTGGCATAACGGGAGGAAGAATGTTCCAATGCGCCACTCCGCACAATCTCCAACCAGGGTGCGCCGTTCGATCTCAACGCGAGCTGTGATTCGCGTTGCGGAGAAAGCGTAGAGTCCCAACGCGACGCAATAGAAGCCGGCCCTATTTCGCCTTTTGAATATCGTAAATGAAAATGCCGTGGCCGACGCCGGCGGCTTCGCGGGATTTCGCCATTTGGAACGCGATGAATTTGCCGTCGTCGGTTACGGCCGGGTTGGAAGCCTTGAAACCGGGGTAATCGCTGAAGAAGGTGAGCCGTTCGTATTGGCCGCTGCCATCCAGCTTCAGCCGCCACAGGTCTACATTGCCGGGACCTTTGAGGTTCTGCTTATCGCACTCCACGAGTGTCCACTGGCCATCGGGAAAAATTCCTTCCGGTTCATCATACTGGCCGGGCGAGTTGGAGTAGTTCGTGACCTTTTTCGTCACCAGGTCGATGCCAGCGACATCGGTCCCCTGATGGCCGTAGGCGCTGAAGGTCAATTCCCGTTCATCGGGCGGGCGAAAGTTCTGCGTCTCCATGGTGCACTTGAACGGCAGGTCGCGGCTGTCGATGATGAGTTTTTGATTCGCGAGTTTGGGTTTGGCGTCGTCGTAAACGATATCCGCTTCCTGCATGCGCGAGCTGCCGACCGGCATTTCGTCCGGATACTCCGCGCTCACGTGCGTCCAGGCGATGTGCATTCGCTTGCGTGAGACCGCGGGTCCTTCACTGCATTTTGTGCCGAGCGCTGCCGGGGGCCGGGTCCCGCTTTTATCGAGGACGAAGAGCCAGCATTGGACCCGGGCTTCACCGATGCGGCGGGGATCGTAGGACTCAGGGCCGGAGAGGAGAATGTCGCCGTTCGTCAGGTAGAGCGCGCGGGTATAACCATGATGTGGGTAGTGAGCAGTGAGATTGCGAATGCGGCGGGTGGCGAGATCAAGTTCCATGGCGTCGCCGAATGTTTTCGAGAGGAAGAGAATTCGCTTTCCGTCATGGGACCACTCGGCGCGTTCGCCAAACCATGTCACCTGCGTGATGTGAGTCGGCAAGTGGTCAGCGGGGTTTTGGCCCTCGGTCGGCTGCGCGGCGAAGGCGCCGCTCTGAAGGAACAGCGCGAAGGTCAGTGCGACAGCGGAAGCGGGCAAGGCAGCGAAACAAGATTTCATAACTCAAGGAGCGCGAGGAGCGTTGCGGTACCAGACGGCGTTGCGGCTTTCGCGGCCGGCAAGGATCAGATCGATCCGGCGATCGCCATCGAGATCGACCGCCTTCAAGTCGTACGCCTGTTGCTTATTGCCGGTGTCGATATCGTGAGAAGTGAAAGAGCCTTTGCCGTCGTTCTCATACCAGCGAACAACGAAGGCCGTAAATGACGCCGCGGCAGCATCAACGTCGCCGTCCTGATCGAAGTCACCAATGGCGAGGGCGTGCGGATCGGCGAGGTCCGCGTCGATGACATGTTTGTCCCAGTTCGGCCCTTGAAACCAATAGACACCTTTGCCGTGGCCGCAACTTGCGACGGCGTCGGGCTTGCCGTCGCCATTTACATCGGCGGCTTTGATGTTCGTCGCGCCGTTTTCCGTCCCGATGCTGTGCTTGGTCCACGGCTGGTTCGTGCTGCCGGGATTTTCCCACCACGTGAACGTGTGGCCTCCCGAATCGCCCACGAGCAGATCGCCGCTCCCGTCGCCGTTGAGGTCTGCGAAATCAAGATAGTGAGGCCGGCCATCGGCGTTGTCTTTCGTAATGATGTGGCGCTCAAACGTTCCGCGCTTATCCGCGGGCGTCTCGAACCAGGCCAGACTCTTTGGGAAGAGAGGGCCCATGATGCTGTCGCTCATTAAGTCCTTGCGGCCGTCGCCATTTACATCGCCGGTCCACATGCCGTGAATGCCGTTGAGTTCGCGGTCGATGACGTGCAGAGGCCATTCCTTTGCGACCTGCCGATTGTTCTCCAGCCACGCGACGCTGAAGTCCGGGCCTTTCGGTTCTGCGGCGAGCTTTCCTGCATCGCGAGCCTGGCGGTAGATGATCCACGGCACCTGATAACGGGCGACGACGACATCCAGATCACCGTCGCGATCGGCGTCGAGGGCGACCGAATAGAGCATCTTTGGCTCCTTCGTGTCGGCGAGGACGCTGGGATTCCATTGCGGCGCGGTGAGCGCGAAAACTTTTGTTTCGCCCATCGCGATGAGGTCGAGCTTTTGATCTCCGTTGGCGTCAACAGCGTCCACGCTCCAGATGGACTCTGGCAACGGTACGGCGTGACGAACCCAATTGACGCCGGCCTTCGCGGTCGTGATCGCGTCGAAAACGGCGAGCACGACGAGACAAATGGGAAAGGTGGCTTTCATCGCACCTGGGCGGATTTCGTGTCGGTTTGGTTCGAGGTTGAGCCGGGAAACACGCCCGCTTCGAAATCAATTTTGTAAACCATGCCTTCGTAGCCGACCACGTAAATGTTTCCCTGTTCGTCGGTGCCAAATGACGCGATGAACTGCGGTGACGTGCCGATCTGCCACACCGATTTCAATTTGCGCCCCTCCTGCGTGAGGCCCCAAATGCGTTTCGACGTATAATCTCCGCAAACGTAAACTCCGTAGAACGACGAGTGTTTGTCGCCGCGATAGACATAACCGCCGGTAATGGAATTGCCGTACTTGCGCCGGTAGGCAAACACAGGCGCGACATAATCCGTGTTCTCCTTGCGGTAGCGATTTGAAAACGGCTCGAAGCCCTCATACACGTTCCAGCCATGGTTCTCGCCACGACGGGCGATCGTGGCTTCTTCAACCCGGTCCTGGCCGACGTCGCCGACCCAAAGGTCGCCGGTGAGCGAGTCGAACGTAAACCGCCAGGGTTCGCGAAACCCGAGCGCCCAGATTTCGCGCCGCGCGCCGGCGCGGCCCACGAACGGATTGTCCGGTGGAATCGCATACGGCAATCCTTCGTCGCGCCTGTCAACGTCGATACGAATGATTTTGGCCAGCAACAATTCCAGATTCTGGCCATGCCCGTTCGGGTCCTGTTGCGGGCCGGTATCGCCCATGGCGAGATAGAGATAGCCATCGGGCCCGAACTCGATGCAGCCGCCGCTGTGGTCCTGGGTCACACTCACGATTTTGAGAAGGCGCCTTGAAGGCTGGCCCGAATCGTGTTTGCCATCGGGTGCCGCGACTCTTTCGATAAGCACGGTGGCAATCTTACCCTCCTCCATCACCTGATGCTTGAGATAATATTTGCGATTCTCGCGAAACTTCGGATGAAACGCGAGGCTGAGCAGCCCGTTGGGTCCGCGTTCGTTAAACAACTCGGTGGCCAAATCTCCGAAGAGCGATTTTGTTTCGTGGTCCTTATCGAGCAACCAGACTTTCCCCGTCTGATGCACGGCGAGAAAATTGTTGCTCAAGCCGGGAACCTGGCCGAACCACACCAGGCCGGAGCGCACGTCGCCGGGCTTGTGAACAAAAGCGTGCGGGAAGCGCAAGTCCTCGCTGAAGAACGGGCGGAGCGCGACCGGCTGCGGCGCCATCGGAATCTCGGCTGGCATCCCGCGATTGCTCGTGAGCGCGTTCTCCGGCTGCTTCAGGGCGGTGAGGTATTCGATCAGGTCGGCGAACTCTTCGATCGACAGCGCTTCGTGCAGGCCTTCGGGCATCAAGCTGACCGTGCTGGTGCGTTGCGCAGCGATATCCGCTGTTGAGACACGCACGGTTTTGGCGTCGGCCCCCATGAGTTCCACCGACGAGTCTGTCGCCTGCTTGACGACGCCATCGAACTGCTCGCCCGATTTGGTCTCAATGGACGTCGTCGCGTAACCAACCGCGATGGCTGCGGAAGGTTCGAGAATGGAACGGATCAATTCGCGGCGGGGGAATTTGTCGCCAACGGCAAAGAGGTCCGGACCGGCGCGACCGCTCGATCCGTCGACGGTGTGGCATTTCGCGCAAGCGGCTCTTTGTTGATCCTCGAAAATCAGCCGGCCGCGCGAAATGCTGCCATCCCGGTGCATGGCGGCGTCCTCATACGCGCGTTTGGGAGGGCGGCTCTCTGCAGCGCGGACGCAGGGCGCACCAAGCACAATCCAGGACACGACGAGGAAGCAACGAAACGACATCATGGGCGAATTGCTGTTCTCAAGAAATCTCTTCCCGCAACTTCTGTGTTCATACGAGGCTTGCGTCGCAAACATGAGCGGCCACTGCGCTTGACCATCAAAACAGGGCCGCCACGCCCCCGCAATGTTTTCGGATCGCCGAGCTTTAGAACTCGGCAGAGAACGGCCTGCGCGTTTGCCAGCCAATTTGCGGGCGAAAGCAGATTTCCCGTAACCGACTTTATGTGTTAAGGGTTAACTCCAGAGTGAGAACGAGCAGGCAACTCATCAACGAAGTGGAAACGGCGGTCAACCAAAACGGTGTGGCCGCTCTCGTGGTGCGTTTTGGTGAGGGCGATCAGTACCTGTTCACCGAACACGAGGAACTTCCCGTCGCGCGTCTGGAGGACATGCGCGCGCTGGGTGGACGGCCCATTGCCATTGCGGTCGCCAAAAAGACGGCAACAGGGCGCGTCAGAACGCAGGCACGTTGTCTCACCGAGACTGCGGCAGATGATCGAATCCGAAAAGTGCTTCCCGCCATCGCCCGCGAGTTTGGCGATCATGTCCGGCAGCACGGGTTGGCGTGAATTGCCTGGTTTCGCCAATTGCGGTTGCGATTGGCGATTGACGATTTCGGAAAAGGTGGCAGCTAAGCCGCCTTTTGTTGTGGCTCCAGGAGGGATTGGACGGCGCTCTGCAACTGCCGGACGGAAAACGGCTTGGCGAGAGTGACGGTGGCCCCAAGTTTTTCCGCCAGACGCAATGCCTGACCGGTAGGCATGGAGCCGCCGCCCGAGATAGCAATCGCTTTGACATGAGGCTCCATGAAGCGGAGTTCCATGAGCATGTCGATGCCGTCGCGATCAGGCATAAAGATGTCGAAAACGACGAGATCGATTTGTTCTCTGCGGAAAATGCGAACAGCCTCGAGGGGATTGTCCAGGGCAATGATCCGGCAGCCGAGTTGCTGAAGGCATGCCGTGACAAATTCCCGGACGCCTTCGTCGTCATCGACCACCAGCACAGTTCGAGATCGTTGGGCGCTCACAAGCGTTATCGTTAGGCTCGGAACGAGCGCCTAACCGCCGCGAGCAGAGCAGCTTGTGAGCCAGACGAACGCCAAAGGCTGAAGGTTGGAAAGGGCGTGATTAGGAATTCAGGAGACAGAAATTCAGCATATGCTAATTGCGATTTACGATTGGCGATTCAGGGACAGACACGAGTTCCACGAATGGCACCAATTTAGCCGCAAAGAACGCGACGACGCTTAGGCGTGGTGATTATCGGGCGCAAAGGCGGAAAGACGCGGAGTAAATCAGGAAGGCGGGTTTTGGCGTTGCTGCATCCTTTTCATCTGTCGCTCGCAATGGAGGTATCGAATGACATCGCCAAGGACGGTGATGGACAAGACGCCGAGGATTGCAAACGGGATCCAGAGGCGAACGTCAGCGAAGAACCGAGTCAACAGCAGGCCGAGACCGGTCAGCCCGAAGATAAGAGCTCCGCGGCGGATGTGCAGGAGGATGATCCGCTCGTTCTGCTGCAGTTCGCCAAGTTTTGGGTTCTCCGGCATTTGCGAGGTGTGAGCGGAGTTAGTGTGGCGTCGCCGTGTCGTCGAGGAGCCGCTGTTTCCACGGGTGAACGCCACGCCGACGAACCTTAAGCCTGCAGTCGTCTCTCGGAGGCAGGGGCAACATGCGCGACGACTTTTTGTGCAACCGTTTGGTTTCGGAGAGTGCCCTGGCACTGGACATCGCCTCGGCGGGTACGATGTTGCCACCATAGGGCCGGCAAACGCGTTGTTTCACGCGCTTGCGAATCAGAGCTTCCTGAACATAGCAGCGCAGCAGATAAACCATCAGAGCGCTTGCCAGCGCGATACCAATTACCGCCAGAACTATCCCGAAGGTTGATCCTGTGGATCGCTGCGGGCCGAGGAGCAGCTCTGAGATGTCGTCCATAATCGTTTTGCTGACGTCGCACGGACGTGGTGAAAAGCCCCTTGAATGCCCTGAATGCCACCAGCATCCATGCGGGCCTATCCCGACACAATCCATTGCTTTTGTCATCTGGGGTATGGACCCCACCAATAATAGCTATAAGCGATTGAGCGTTCGTCAAACCTTCCGCTAATGAAGAATCTCCATGCAATAGTTTTCAGCGATGAATCCCACACGAATTCACACGAACGGGCAGGAATACTTTTAAAAGCGCGGACGCCAGTCCGTCGGTTTCACTCCGGCGCCAGCGGTAATTAAAGCGTCCCAGGGGCAGGCCTAGGGGCCGAGAGAGAACCCTGCTAAGCCACCTCGCCCGCAACTGGGACACTATTTACATCGGCAAGATCCCGGTGGAACAGGAGGACTGACCGATCTCGCTAGTTCGTGTCGAACTCAATCTTTCTTTTCCTTGCGCCACCTCGCCGTTTCTTCCTCGGTTGCGGCAGACCAGGCCTGCACCCCTTCGATGACATGCCCGCGGTGAACGTCCCTCCACGTGCCCTTCTCGTCGAGGTAGCCCATGCATCGGTAAGAGGCGGTGATGACAACGACCCACTTGCCCGGGCGTGGAAGCTTTTCGGAGACCTGAAACACAAGCGTCTTGAATTTCATTCTTACCTGGCGGTGACATTGTTTCGACTTTGCGAACTGCAAAAATATTCAGGGCTCTCGCTTTCCTGGGTTGCGCGGTTCCTTCAAGAAGCGTCCGGGTTTTGCGGATAGTTCAAGGAACAGGGAGTATTGTAGAAGCTGTGCCCGCCCGAGTGCCTCTGGGCGGGTTTTTTGTTCTGCCGAAGTTTTTTGGTGCTGCGGCTCCACAGCAGGAGCAAAGTCCGCTCACCGGTGCATCCTCGGCATGGACAGGCATACACTGTGCAGGGACATAATGTTGCGGCGGGCGGATTCTTCGCCGGGTCGGCCCCTGTTTTGTAACCGTGAGTCGGGATGCCCGGTCAGTACCAGCATGGGGACGAGGAGACTTCATCGGCATACGGCGCAGTTGCCTGGCGCAGGCAAAGTGGTAACCAGTTCGGCACGCTGCATCGTATACGATCACAAACGCGACATGGTATACCTTTCCACCGATAGTCAGACTTTGGCGGTTGACGTTGTGCATACGCAGCGCGAGCGCGACAAATCAGGGGACTACAGGGCGTACGAATTGATGGGAAGCACGTGGCAGCAAATTCGAGTTAGAATATTAGTCCGGCCAGCGCGTCCCTGCAAACCTCCCCCAATGTTCCTCCTGCTGTGGGTCAACGTCTGGTCTGCGGCCTTTTCATTTTTGCTCTGAGCAGTCCAGGCGGACAGGTGGAAGTTGCTGGTGGCTCTCCTTGTCGGCTGGGTGACTGGAACTATTTTTCGGAAGTTGTCATGATCTCCGTCCCTGGTTTGGTACCCAGCCGATTGTCTTTTCCTGACATCCGTTACCTCTTTTTCAAAAACATTTGCAGGATACCCCACGCGATCAGCGCGAACCCAATCGCTGCCAGTACTATTCGCAACCAGCTTTGGGTCACGTCATTGCGAAAGCCCATGCAAATCCCAAACAGCACAAGTGCCGCCACCAGCTTGATAATCTTTGGAGCCAACGTTAACGCCTCGACACAAAAAGCCGCTGACCGAAAGCCAACGGTTTTTCCCCCGATCCCTGGGCTTGATTAAACCATAATCAGATTGCTGTTCCATTGCGGCTGCGGCAAACAAAAAAGGGGCGCACCCCCGCCCAGCCACGATGCGCCCCGGTATCGACTTGCGGGCGGGAGTTGGGAAGCACAAAGTTTGCGGACTCGAATGCCAACACTCCCCGCCATCCTTGTCGTCGATGATTCAGAGAATGACATTGCTCTCCTACGGCGGGCGTTCGATCTGGAAGGCGTAAAGAACGACGTGCGTGTATGCAAAAGTGGAGCCGAGGCCCTCGACTATCTTTCCCACGCTTCCACTCTGCCCCGCCTAATGCTGCTGGACATTAACATGCCAGCGATGAACGGCTTTGAAGTGCTGCGCCGGGTCAAGGAGCACCCGCAATGGCGTCAAATCATCACGGTCATATTTACCACTTCTATGCAGCCCCAGGATAAAACGCAGGCGGACGAGCTTGGCGCGGATTCGTTTCTCACCAAGCCAATGGATAATGACGACTTACGAATGGTCGTCCGACACTTCCTGAAGGAATGGCTTTCGGAGTGACGAATGAAAGCCACCCTCGAAGCCAAAGAGCTAAAGCCCGGCAGCGGACGCGGTAATCTCACTGCGTGTTGACGAATGCCTGTCGAGCGTTAGGGTGGATTATGGTTTGCTACGGGTCGCCCATTGATCATGAATCCGCACGGCGGCCAAGTCCTGTCCGTTCGCGCTCTCGCACGACGGTGCGCGAATTCAGCCGATGACTCCGCTCGGCTTCATGCTCGGCCAGTTGCTGCGCCAACCCCGTTTAACGCCGAGTCGGAAAATGAATCTCAGCCCTGGCCGGGTCAACGGACAGATCATCTCTGGAAAGGATATCAGCATCGGTTCAGGATCCAGTGTTCGCTGCCCGCCGTGCCCGTAACGGACGGCGTGTTCTAGAGCTACAGCCGCGCTTTGGCTCCCAAGCCTAAGCGCGCCGATTGCTTTATGACGGTCGCTCGCAACTAACATTCTCTCGAGTATAGGCTCTTTGAAATCGAAAGGGTGATTCATCAGTGCGCTGGGGTGCGAACACAAATGGGTGTATCCGCGGGTTATAACGTCGGATTGTTTTACAAGTCTTCTATCTTTCAAGAGGGGCAGGTAAATAGCAGAGTTTCGTTTAAGACTTGCGGAGAAAAGCGTCGGAACACCTTACAATGGCAATTGTCACAGGCTCGCACTCAACCGGGATTACTTTTGATCTAAGTTTCTCCGCGCCACTGGATTGCGTATATCCGCGATCGGCTGGTCTTTGATTGGCACCGAACATGCACTCGCAGGACGACTGTCGATAGCGGGCGATTCGCAGGTCCGCTCACTCTAATATCGGGTAACCTATAAAAAAGAGGGCAAACTATGCGGAAATCATTCCTCACAAATTCCATGTTCGGCTTAAGATTACTCGCAGCGGCGTTCACCTGCTGCGCTTTTGTTGGCACCGCTGGTGCACACATTGCAGGGACCGTTTTCTGCGATGGAAACGGAAACAACATCCTGGATCCCGGCGAACCCGGCATTCCGGGAGTCAAGGTAACGATCTGCAATGTCTCCAAGTTTACCGACGCCAACGGTGATTATCTCTTTACCTCAGCCGACCTGAGCGCCGCCGTATGCAATCCTCCCCTGAGCAGCACCGACCCCTGGGTTGTTACGGTCGATCCGACCACAGTGACGGGCGACTGCAAGGAGACTTCATGCCCGACGAGCGTCATGGTATTCGATACCCCGGCCGACGATGTAGATTTCTGCTTCAAGAAGTCGCCGCCTGGGAATGGCTGCCCGGCCAAGTTCTGGAAAGACAACCAAAGCAAGTGGGTCGGCTACAGTCCCGACGCTGTTATCAAGACAGTGTTCGTCAACGCGACCAAGACGGTCTGCTCCGGGTTCGGCGACGAAGGCAATAAGAAACTGAAAGACGCTCTCGGCTTCGGAACAGGCACCGGCAACCTGAAGGACGCCTTCAAGAACCTCATGCGGGAAGCCGTCGCTGCGCTGCTCAACGCTTCCAATCCGCAGTTGAACTATCCCGCGACAGCAGCGGAGATAATCCAGCTCGTAAACGACGCGTTGGCGACGTGCGACCGGTTGACTCTGATCGACCTGGCGAACGAACTCAAGGCGGCCAACGATGTCGGCAGCCCGTTTTGCCAGACTACCCAAACGGGTAATTGCACGACGGATGGCAAGCCGAACAAACTGACACTCACCTATACGGGCGGAAGCTGCGCTTCGGCTGTCAATTCGCAGCCGGTAGGGCAGAAGTACAATTGCTCCGAGAGCAATGGCGGTTTAACCGGTGCCTCGCCAGTACGTATCATTGTGAGTTCCAGTTCATCGGTTCCGACCGCCACGAGCCAGCGCTTTTTCGATGGGACGGTTGGCACCGGCAGTTCGTTCGACGTGCTCGGCAGTTTTGGGTCCAACACCTACTTCTTCGTCTATGAAAACGGGGTGTTGAAGCAGTTTGTTCAGATACACACGTCCTGCTCCGCCCCACTTATCCGCGGGGAAACCTTCGGTGGTCTGGAGTTGGACGATTACGCGATTGTTCCGTAGTCGGAGTGAGATTCAAGCCGTCACGGGAGGCAGCCTTGGGCTGCCTCCCTTTTGTTAATCGGCCTCCCTCTTGTGACTGCTGACCCAGGGCCATGAACCTTCCAAAGTTCAAATTCGCATTGGCCACGCTCTTTGGCCTGGTGCTTTCCCTCGAGGCACAGCAGGCCGGACCGGCACTCCTTTGGGATTCCGAGATGAAGGAGGTACAGGCTGCGACGAATCAGGCTGTCGCCCGGTTTTCCTTTTCCGTAACCAATGTTTCGCCGAACGAAGTCGTGATTAACGACGTCGTCCCATCGTGCGGCTGCACTTTGGTGAGCCTCCCGCATAGACCCTGGAGATTGGCGCAAGGCGAAAGCGGACAAGTTGAGGTTGAGATCGATTTGGTCGGCAAATCGGGTTTACTGATTAAGACATTGTCTGTCCGGTCATCGCTGGGCGTGAAGGATTTAATTTTCAAGGTTCACCTGCCGGAGACGATCCGGGCGAATTCCAGTCTCGCAGAGCGGGTGCGGCGGCTGCGCAATCGGGAAATGGCGTCGGGGGATCGGCAAGCGGTCTTCCGCAATGATTGTGCGCGTTGTCACGTTCAGCCGGCCATCGGGAAAATGGACAAGGAACTTTACGACAAGGCCTGCGGAATCTGCCACGACGCCGGGCACCGTGCTTCGATGGTGCCGGAATTGACTGGCTTGCCCCAGGCACACAATCGTGAGTACTGGACCCAGTGGATCACGCACGGCAAGGAGGGCTCGCTCATGCCGGCTTTCTCTCAACCCGCTGGCGGTCCTTTAACTTCAGAGCAAATTGACTCGCTTGTTGGCTATCTGGTCTCCCGAAAACAGCAGACTAACGAACCGCCGTCCTCCCCAACGCAGCGGTAGAGCCTGAATCAACGTCGGTCCGCCGCAACAACGGCAAAAAAAAGGGCAGCCGAAGCCGCCCAGGGGGACAGATAATCTGTGTTAGGTTAATGTTTCAGAACGTATTTGGGGCATTTGCACTTGAGTTTGGGATGCTTCTGGGCTTTGCAGCCTTTCTTGTGCTTCTTGACCGTCCAGCATTCCTTGTGGCCTTTGCACGTGTCGACGTTGCATTTGGGATGCCCTTTGCAATTAGGGGCACCGATGCAAACGGGATGTTCTTCACATTCGGGATGGCCTTTGCAGTGTCCTCGGCCCTTGCACTTTTCCTTGATCTTTATGTTGCCGTCCTTGCACGGAGTTCCAGGACCGACTTCGCCGCTGATAGCGGAGCCGTCTGAAAGCTCGAGGCGGAAGGTGTCGCGGCCCTTTTTGCCGCCGTCGGACACCGTCAGGCGAACCGTGTCTGTGCCGTTCGTGCCGATCATGGCTTCGAAATCAACCACCCAGGAGCCTTCCTCCACCTCGGTAATAGCGATGGGGCGGGTGGAGGCCAAAGCGATTCTTGTCCCGCAATCGAAACCCCAAAACTGGCCTTTAATTTCGTCGTCGTGCTTCAGTTCAAACTTGAATTGAAACCGGAAGGCCTGCGTCGACTCCTGGCTAATGACGTAACCTTTGCCTTCGATTTTAACTTTGCAAACGGCGTTGGTGTTGCTGTTCGTGGAGTCGGTGGCGAACAGCGGTGAAGCGGTGCTCAGGAGCAGCGCTGTGGCAAGGGCTGGAATGGCTGTCAGAGCTGGACAGCACGATTTCTTTCTCATCATAAGGTATTCCTTCGTAATTAAGTCACGCCGATGGACAGTCCGTGCCAGCTTCACGGTCCATGCGGCGTGCTTTTGTTATACGTACAGTAGCGGTGGGACGGAATTAGGGTGACCACCCTATGGCGGCGGTTCCTTTCGGTCAGCCCTTTCGCAAAACTCCTGGATGGCGGTAAACAACAGATTGTAGTGGCCCGGCCCGGTCAGTTTGGCGAAGTAGGAATTGGCGCCCAGGGCGTAGGCGCGTGTGGCATCTTCGGGCGAAACCGATCCTGAATAAATAATGATGGGAATCTCCTTCGTTTGAGGATTTTTCCGGACCCACTCGACGAGGGCAAAGCCATCCACCCCCGGCACCTGGAGATCGATGAGCAGCAAACACGGAAAGCGAACAGGCTGCATGTCCGAGTAACGCCCGGCGCGGCTGAGGTAGTCGATTGCTTCACGCCCATCCGGCACGATGTGAAGTTCATGCCTCAGTTTTGAGTGCTGGAGCTGACGCTCAAGGAGTTGCGCATCGTCGGGATTGTCCTCGACCATTAGAATCACGTCGTTCACGTAAAAAGATGCAGCGCATAATTCCCGACCGCAAATGCGGCGATAGCCGGCGACGTGCAGATCGAACGGCGATGTGAGCCGGTTAGACGGCCCGCGACGTTACCGATCGGCTGCTTCGCCCGAAGGCGCAGCTTGTTCATCAAGAGATGAACTGCCGGCAGGAGGCCTCTTAATTTCCGGCTTATGACTTTTCTCCAGCCAGTACTTGAGCATCACGCCAATGGTGTTCGTGAAATCAGTAAAGTTCAGCGGCTTCGTGAGGAACGAATTCGCCCCAAGCTCGTAAGCCAAATTGATGTCGCGTATCCGCTCGGAACTTGTCAGCACCACAACGCGCATCGAGGAAAGGCTTGGTTGTGAGCGAATCCACTTCAAGACATCGAACCCATTCGCTTTTGGCATCTTGAGATCGAGCAGGAGCAGGTCGGGCAAAGGATGTTCTTCGCGGTTCGCGTATTCTCCTGTGCCGGAGAGGTAAGCGATACATTTTTCACCATCGTCGACGACATGGGTCGTGACTGACATGGCGGCCTGGCTGAAGGACCGTTGAAGGAGTTGGACGTCATTCTCGACGTCCTCGGCAATTAATACGAATGGTTGTGCGTCCGACCTCATGCCATCCACCAGTCCTCGACATCTTACATATGCCACAAGAAAGCGACGGAGGGAACTGGGGTATGTACCCGGCGCAACCGTTCCCATCCGGTTGCACTTTCAATTCCGTTTAATTGGTGAAAGACCCCACGGCGCTTTTTTTGACGCTCCCTCATTCGAAGCGTACGGTTCGAATGACGCGAGCGGGTGGGGGAGAATTTTATGGAAACGAAGCGCAAAATTAAAGTGGGTCGGGTGTGTTGGTTGTTTGTGGTGGCCGTCGGCCTGTTATTCAGCCCCGGATGCACGACAGATATCAACCCCGTCAGTGGCAAACGCCAGATGATGGGCTTTTCCTGGAGCCAGGAGCAACAGATCGGCCAGCAAGCCGATGCCGAAATCGTCCAGGAATACGGCGTCTACGACGATCCGGAATTGCAGGCATACGTCACGCGTGTGGGCCAGAAGGTGCTCGCCGAATCCGAACTGCGTGCCCCCGAGGCCGCCGCGCAATATAAGAACACTCAATTTACGTTCCGCGTCTTGAATAGTCCCGTCGTCAACGCCTTCGCTGTGCCCGGCGGCTATGTTTACGTCACACGCGGTCTTCTCACACACCTCGACAATGAAGCGCAACTTGCCGTCGTCCTTGGCCACGAGATCGGCCACGTTGCCGCGCGCCATTCCGCGCGCCAGGCCGCCAAAGCTCAACTCGGGCAACTTGGCTTAATGGCCGGTGCGATCATCGGGTCCACCGTCCTCGAAAACCCCCAGGTCGCCGAGCAACTTATCGGTTTGAGCGGCCAGGCCATGCAATTGCTCATGACCAAGTACAGCCGCGACGCGGAACGCGAGGCCGATCAACTCGGCGTCGGTTGGGCGGCTGAGCGCGGTTACGACGCGGCCCAGAGCGCGGCCTTCTTCCAAACACTCAAGCGCATCGGCGAGCGCGATGGCATGCGACTGCCTGCGTGGCAATCCACTCACCCCGATCCCGGCGAACGGGAACAGACCGTCAAAATGCTCGCCGCGAAGAATACTCCGCCTGGCGCGATTCTTTCCAAGGGCGAAGACGAATTCCTCAAGCACGTCGATGGGGTCATCGTGGGCGATGACCCACGCGAGGGCTTCGTCCGCGGCAACACCTTTTACCATCCCGAACTTCGCTTCCAATTCCCTGTTCCCCAGGGTTGGAAGGTGCAAAATGAGCGCACGGCGGTCATGATGATGTCGCCCAATCGCGATGCCGCCATGGTGTTCCAACTCACCGGCGCAAGGTCCGCGCAGGAAGCGGCGCAAAAATTCGCAGCCACGGAAGGACTCCAGGTTGTCGACAGCAAAGCCACGCGCATTAACGGGCAAAACGCCATGGCGGTCGTGGGCCAGGGCAACACGCAGCAGGGGACCGTCGGTCTGATGAACTATTTCATCGAATACAATGGCCGCGTTTACAGCTTCCGCGGCATGACCAGCGCGCAGCGCCTCAGCAGTTACACGCCGCAGTTTCAGCGTGCCATTACCGGCTTCAATCGTGTGACCGATTCGGATGTCGTCTCCGTGAGACCTTCCCGACTCGCCGTCGTCACTGCCGATCGCACCGCGCCGTTCGCCTCTTTCCTGCCCACGAGCGACGTTCCCGGAATGACGGCGCAGGACATCGCGATCCTGAACCAGGTCGAGATGAGCCAGACCATCCCCGCGGGAAAAAAAATCAAGCTCCCGCGCAGCGGCGTGGACATCAATCGTTCCCTGGGCACCTCGCGCACGCGCGAGCAGCCTCGCGGCACGATCAACCGCGAGCGCACGCCCCTCGGCACTCCGTAACTTTTGGTCGGTCTCAAATTCCGCGGCAGCGTCCTGGAGCACGTGCGCTGCCGCGCCGCTTTCACTGCAAATGGACGTGGTTAACAACGTGTCAGCATCGTGTGAGAAGTTTCCGATAACCTAACATTGTTTCTCGTTCGCCTTTGTCGTTTGCTCTTGCTTCGCTCGTTTACGTTCTTACCCTCGCGGCAGCGCCGCCGGCTTTATTCGGACGAGCAACGAAGAATGCACGTAGTGTTATGATCGATTCTGTCCTGCCTGAGACCGCCCTGGGCGGAATAGACTTAAAGCGCACCCGCCGCAGAAAACCCGCGCTCATCGATCCCGCGAAACTCGACCGCCTTCCTCCTCACTCCATCGAGGCGGAGCAGGGTGTGCTCGGCTCCATTTTTCTTTCGCCCAATGATTGCATGGGCGAGACGATCGAAAAGCTAAAGACCGGCTCCGAAACCTTTTACGATCTTCGCCATCGAACCATCTACGAAACTCTCGTGGAAATGTACGATGGCAAAGAACCCATCGACTCGATCACGGTTCAGCAACGCTTGCGCGATCGCCAGCAATTGGACGCCATCGGCGGCATCGCGTATCTCTCGTCATTGCCTGACAGCGTTCCTTCCGCGGCGAATCTCGGCTTTTACCTCAATGTCGTGCGCGAGAAGTACATTTTGCGCCGCATGATCCAGGCGTGCAGCGGCGTCGTCAGTCGTGTTTATGAGCACGAAGGCGAGGTCGACGCGCTTCTCGATGAAGTCGAGCGCGATATCCTTCGAATCAGCGAGGAACGCACTGAGAATACCAGCAGCACGATCAAAGACCTCGTTCGCACCGCCATCAGCACCATCGAGGATTACCATCAGCGCCAGGGCATGCTCACCGGCATCGGCACCGGCTTCCTCGACCTCGACAAGATGACCAGTGGTTTCCACGAAGGCGAAATGATCGTCATCGCCGCTCGTCCCTCGATGGGCAAGACCTCGCTCGCGATGAACATTGCCGAAGCCGTCGCCATCGACCAAAAGCTTCCCGTCGGCGTGTTCAGCCTGGAAATGACCGCCGAATCACTGGTGCTGCGCATGCTTTGCTCCCGCTCGCGCGTGAACCTGCGCAACATTCGCGATGGTTTTCTCGCGGAGCGCGACTTTCCGAAGCTCACCGGTGCCGCCGGCAAACTCGCCAACGCGCCACTCTTCATCGATGATAGTCCCGGTCTTTCGATCCTCCAGCTCCGCGCCAAAGCGCGCCGCATGGCCCAGCAGTACGGCATCAAGCTTTTCGTGATTGACTACCTCCAACTGCTCCATTCTACTGCGCGCCGAGCTGAAAACCGGCAGCAGGAAATTGCTGACATCTCCAACGGCGTTAAAGCCCTGGCGAAGGAACTCAAAGTTCCCGTCGTCGTTTTGAGTCAGTTGAATCGCGAGTTGGAGAAGGACAAAAATCGCAAACCTCGGCTGTCGGACCTGCGCGAATCGGGCGCGATCGAGCAGGATGCCGATTTGGTCGCACTGCTTTACAAGCCGGGCGGCGGCGAGGACGACGATGGCGCCCCACAGGAGCAGGATGCTGTGCCGGTGAACTTGTTGATTGCCAAGCAGCGGAATGGTCCCACCGGGGACGTGCACCTGACGTTTTTGAAGTCATATACGCGGTTTGAGAGTGCGGCCAAAATCAGCGGCGACGACGTGCCGGGTGAATAACCCGGTCGGTTTCTTTCTGCTTCTAATCCTCGCCTGGTTCGGAACGATTTCCCTCTTCGCCCAGGCGCCCGCGCCGCTTCCCGTTGCCAAAATCACCATCACCAACATCGGCCCTCAGGTCGCCAGTGAATCGCTCATTCGCGCCAACATCCGCGTTCGCGAAGGCGATCCTTATGTGCGCGCGGCGGTCAACGACGACGTGCTGAACCTGATGAAGACGGGCTACTTCCTCAACGTGCGCGTGACCGATGATGTGACCACCGCCGGCGTGAACCTCACTTACATTCTCCTTGGCAAACCCAAAATCACCGACATCACCATTACGGGGAACAAGAAATTCAGCACGCGGCGCATACAGAAAAAACTCACTACGAAAGTGGGCGACCCGCTCGACGAACACAAACTCTTCACCGACGCCGAAGAGATCAGGAAGATGTACCAGAAATCCGGCTACCCGCAGACGGAGGTCAAATACATCCCCAGCACCGATAATCGCACCGGCCGCGCCAGCGTGACCTTCGAAGTCACCGAGACCCCCAAGGTGCGAATCAACCAGGTCTATTTTGACGGCGCGTTCGCCTTCTCGCAGAAAAAACTTCGCAAGGTCATCAAGACGCGCGAGCACTGGATGTTCTCATGGCTCACCGGTAGCGGCGTGCTCAAAAAGGACGTCATGGATGAAGATCGCGAGCGCCTCGGCGAATTCTATCGCAACGAAGGCTACATCGATTTCGAGTTGCTCGACGTTAAGTACCTCTACGAAGACGCGCGTCACATGACCGTGTACTTCCAAATACACGAAGGCCGCCAATACAAGGTCGGCGCGATCGCCTTCAAAGGCTTCACGCTTTTCCCAACAAACGAAGTCTCCCGCCGCCTCAAAATGAATGTCGGCGCGACCTACACCCCGAAGGGCTTCAACCAAAACATCACCGCTATCGAAGACCTCTACGGCGCCAAAGGCTACATCGACGTGCAATATGGCCGCACCTTGCGCGTCATCAAAAAGCCCAACACCCAAACCGGAACGATCGATCTCACGTACGAAGTCGAGGAGGGCAACAAATCCTACATCGAAAAAGTCGAAATCCGTGGCAACACCAAAACCAAAGATCGCGTCATCCGCCGTGAACTCTCCGTTTCGCCGGGCGAAGTTTTTGACATGACTCGCGTCAAGCTCAGTCGCCAGCGCCTCGAAGGCCTCAATTACTTCGAGCGCGTCGACACCGAAGCCGAGCCCGATCCGAGTCTGCCCCCGGACCGCAAGAATCTCGTCGTTTCCGTCGCCGAGAAGAACACCGGCAACTTCTCCGTCGGCGCCGGCTACAGTTCCATCGATAACCTCCTCGGCTTCGTGGAGATCACTCAGGGCAATTTCGATTTGTTCAACCCTCCCAAGTTC
>Ga0075418_10002586_pt1 | contig 20778 bp, 14 predicted proteins | sample SoiMetdeltSBSDD2_FD_81776 | JGI IMG/M metagenome (GOLD analysis project Ga0075418, IMG submission 81776) | Bulk soil microbial communities from a Populus tree surrounding site in Tennessee, USA - Soil MetaG P. deltoides SBSDD2 | ecosystem: Environmental > Terrestrial > Soil > Tree plantation...
CGGATCGGCGATCGTGGGCGCCGCGAGCAACGGCGGGGACGCGGCGGGGCTCGTCCGACGGTTGAAGGAGGCGACGCGGGGGTGAAGGGGTTGTCCCGGAATCAGCAAGCGCGGCCTCCGAGGTTGGCGGTTCGCCGGGAGGCCTAGAACGACCCGGCTAAGCTGCGGCCGGGACGGGTACGCGCATTGCAGATGCAAGGCGCGTGACGGGACCGGGCGCCGGGTTGAGCCGGTTGTTGGGCGTCCGGGCTGGGACGCCGTTCAGCCAGCGCGACGCTTCGCGATGAGGTTTCGAACCTCGGGGACGAGATCAAGGGGCACTTCCATGGCGGTATGCGTTGTGGACTCGAATGCCTCTTGGTCCTCGGCGGCCGCCTCATCGTCAGACTGCGACTCGTAGTGGTCAACGACTCGCCGGACGCGGGATTCGTCCCAGCCCTGCGGAAGCTTCGGATCGCTCATGCGTTCTTCTTACGCCTCCGTCGCAATGCGCGCAAGGCTTTGGGGCCCAGCTCATACGCCGTGATCACGAAAACTGCACCCGGTTCGCCATCTGGAACGTAGATCACCCGCAGATATCGACCGGCCCGCGTCTGACCCAGTGCGACGCGCGATCCGTCCTGGCCTGGTCGATCCTCGATGGGACGCCCGAGAACGTCCTCCACCTCTCCTTCCGTGACGACGTGATTATGGATGTGTGGCGCGCCCGTGTTCGGGTCAATGTAGTAGCGCGCGTCCATTCGCGAATGCTACTCCCAACCCCTCGCCCAGAAACGTTCTCGCTTTTCATGGCGTTGCTCTTCCGGAACACCCAACGCCCGCGCTAGCCCGCGCGCTCGACGGCGCGGCGCGTGCTGCAGTATGCACGCGCCGTGACGGCGGAGACCGCGGACAGTCGGCATGATCAACGATGAACTGCAGGTAGCGAATCGGCACGGTCGTCGAGTTGACGATCGTGACAGCGAGTTCGGGCCTACCGGCAGGCCCAGCTGCAAGCACAGCGACTTCGGTCACGGCTACCGGCTGACCGGGTGCCGTCACGACCTCGATGAGCCAGCGCCGAGGCGAGCCCTGTGCCGCCAGGGTTGTGAGAGCCAGAGCCACTAAGGCAAACAACAAGTTCACTAGTACCCCCAACTCTTGTCGGCCCAACTGGAGATATACAGACCTGTGTATTTCGATATCCCTGCAACTTGCCGCTGTGATATCGAGCTCTCTCATTCTTGAACCTCGCCGAAACATCCTCACCACAAGCGGGTTCCAGCCCGTCCGTCGAAGCGACGTACTTGTTATACAGCGAGTATCCGCTGCATAGCGCGTCACGCGGCGGTGTTGCGAGCTGGTAACCCAGATTGTGAGACGCGCTGAGCGCGCCGAAGCGCGACCCACCTACTCCACCCAGTCCGCCACGAACAGGTTGGTCTCCCCCTTCTCCTTGCCGTTCCGGTTGGAGGCGAAGACGAGCTTCTTGCCGTCGGGGCTGAACATCGGGAAGGCGTCGAAGGTGTCGTTCCAGGTGATCCGCTCGGCGCCGGTGCCGTCCACGTTCACCATCCAGAGGTCGAAGTTACGCCCTTGCGGGTCGGCGACGTTGCTCGCGTAGATGATCCGCTTGCCGTCGGGAAAGAAGTACGGGCCGAAGTTGGCGGCGCCGTTGTGCGTGACCTGGCGCGCGTGCTTGCCGTTCGCCTCGGCGACGAAGAGCTCGAGGGTCATCGGTCGGATCTGGCTCTGCGCGATCAGCTCGCGGTACGCCTTGACCTCCTCGTCGGTCGTCGGCCGCGAGGCGCGCCAGACGATCTGCTTGCCGTCGCGGGAGAAGAACGCGCCCCCGTCGTAGCCGAGCGTCTTCGTGATCCTCCTGACGCGCGAGCCGTCGGGGCGCATCGTGTACAGGTCGAGCTCGCCGTTGCGCATCGACGTGAAGATGATCGTCCGGCCGTCGGGCGAGATCGTCGCCTCCGCGTCGTAGCCGGGGTTGTTCGTGATCCGGCGGACGTCGCTCCCGTCCAGGTTGGCCGTGAAGATCTCGTAGCTCGGGTAGAGCTTCCAGACGTACCCCTTCGAGTAGTCGGGGGCCGGCGGACAGCTCGGCCCCGAGAGGTGCGTGGACGCGTACAGGATCCGCTTCCCGTCGGGGAAGACGTACGAGCAGGTCGTGCGCCCCTGGCCGGTGGACACCCGCCGCACGTTGCCGCCGTCGGCGTCCATCAGGAAGATCTGGTCGCAGTCGAGCCCGTCGCGCTTCGACTGGAAGATCAGGAGCTTCCCGTCGGAGGACCAGTAGGCCTCCGCGTTCTCGCCGCCGAAGGTCAGCTGCGTGACGTTCTTCAGGTGGACCTCGCGCGGATCGGGGGCGAGAACGGTCGCGAGGGCGAGCAGGAGGAGGAGGATCATCGGGTCTCCAGGTCGGCTTCGAGGACCGCGCGCCACGCCGGGGGAATCGGCGTCGAGGCGCGGGTCGCGTAGTCGTACTGGACCTGCGTCGAGGTCCCCTCGACCACGAGCCGGCCGTCGCTTCGCGCCCGCCCCTCGTAGGCCAGGTCCCAGCTGCTCCGTCCGAGCCGGACGGGAGCGCAGCGCATGTCGATCATCTCGAGCATGAAGACCGGGGAGCGGAAGTGGGCCGTGGTCGACGCGAGGATGAAATCCACCTGGTCGAGCGTGGTCAGCCCGCGGCGGTCGCAGACGTACGCGGTCCGCACCTCCTCGAACCAGTTGACGTAGACGGCGTTGTTGACGTGTCCGAGGGCGTCGGTGTCGCGGAGGGTCGCCTGGATGGCGAGCGTGTACGCCCCCTTCACGATCCCTTCCCCATCCCCTCCCCCTTCCCCTTCTCCTTCAGCTCCGCGACGATGGCGCCGATCCGCTCCCGGGTCCCCGGGGAGAACCAGCAGTCCAGCCACTCCGGGAGGAGGAGCCGGTTGCTCCCGCGGATGCGCTCGACCACCGGGGAGCGCATATAGCGCTTGGTCACGGCGAACGACGTCGCGTCCTTCGCGACGAACTCGGCGAGGCGCGTCCGCGCGGTGTCCTCGACCGCGGCCGCCTCAGCGAGCTCGTCCGCCACGCCTGCGGCCACCGCCCCCTCGTCGCTGAAGTTCCGGCCGAGGAGCGCGACCTGCGTGAGATGGCTCCGCGGCACGGCGTCGCGGACGATCAGCGCGACCCCGAACGGCAGGGGCACGCCGATCTTGACCTCGTTCAACCCGATCAGGGCGCCGCGCGCCAGCACGCGCCAGTCGGCGCAGAGGCCGAGGATGCACCCGCCCGCCAGCGCGTGGCCGTGCATCGCGGCGACGACCGGCTTTGGATGCGTGTAGAGCGTCAGCACCGCGGCGGAGAAGCGGAGCATGAACCGCTCCATCGCGGTGCGGTCGAGCGGGAGCAGCTCCTGCAGGTCGAGCCCGGGGCAGAAGATCTTCCCCGAGGAGGCGAGCAGGACCCCGCGGATCTCGGGATCGGCCTCGACCTCGTTGAGCGTGGTGACGAGCCCCTCGACGAGATCGTCGTTGATCGCGTTCCCGTGCGACCGCTTCAGGCGCACCACGCCGATCGCGCCCTCGCGCTCAAGCGTCACCGCCTGCGTTCCGACGCTCATGGCGACCTATAATAGCGGCCTGCCCGAGGGATTCCATGAAGGCGGTGGCGATCTACGGCTTCGGCGGCCCGGAGGTCTTGACGCTCACCGACCTCCCGCGCCCGAAGACCGAGCGGGGCGCGGTCCTCGTGCGCACGGTCGCCGCCGGCGTGAACCCGGTGGATTGGAAGATCCGCGAGGGAAGCCAGGCCTCGCGCCCGCACGCCTTTCCGATCATCCCCGGCTGGGACGTCGCCGGCGTCGTCGAGGAGCTCGGCGAGGGGTGCCAGCGGTTCCGCAAGGGAGACCGCGTCTTCGCGTACGCGCGGAAGCCGGTGGTGCAGTGGGGGACCTACGCGGAATACGTCGTCGTCCCGGAGCGCCACGTCGCGATGATGCCCGCGAACCTCCTGTTCGAGGAGGCGGCCGCGATCCCCTGCGCCGCGCTGACGGCGCACCAGGCGCTGGCGCGGGCGGGGCTCGCCGCGGGCGCGACGCTCGTCGTGCTGAACGGCTCCGGCGGGGTCGGCCACTTCGCGCTCCAGCTCGCGCGCATCGCCGGGGCCCGGACGCTCGCGACCGCCGGCCCCCGGAACCAGGAGTTCGTCCTGAGCCAGGGGGCCGAAGCGGGGATCGATTACACTCGCGACCCCCTCGCGGCCTCCGTCCTCTCCCGCTTCCCCGACGGCGCCGACGTGGTGCTGGACGCGATCGGCGGCGAGCCGCTCGTGGACGCTCTGGAGGCGGTCAGGCCCGGGGGCATGATCGTCAGCGTCGTGGACGTCCTCCGCCCCGAGGCGGTCCGCGGCCGCGGCATCCGCTTCGAGAGGATCAGCTCGGAAGCCTCCGGCGAGCAGCTCGCGGCGCTCGCCGCCCATGTTTCCCGGAAGAAGCTGCGGCCGCACGTCCAGACGATCCTCCCGCTGGCCGAGGCCGCGCGCGCGCAGGAGGAGAGCCGCGCCGGGCACGTCCGCGGCAAGCTGGTGCTCTCGCTGTGAGCTTCCAGGACGCCGTCTTCCCCACCCCGGACGGCGCGGAGATCCACTACAAGATCCGGCCCGGGCGCGACCCCCTCGTCCTGCTCCACGCGATGGGATGCGACGCCTCGATGTGGGACGGCGTGGTCGCGGCGCTCCCGTCCGACCGCGGGATCGTGATCCCGGAGGTGCGCGGTCATGGGGCCTCGACCCTCGGCTGGCGGGCGCCGTCGGTCGATCTCTGGGCCGACGACGTGGTGCGCCTGCTCCAGCTCAAGCGCGTGGAGCGGCCGGCGTTCGCCGGGCTGTCGATGGGCGGCTACGTCGCGCTTGCGATCGCCGCCGCGCATCCCGGCTTCGCGCGCGCCTACGCGTTCGTCAGCACCACCGCCGCGCCGGACGACGACGCCGCGCGGCTGCAGCGCGCGCGGGGGATCGCGATGATCCGCCTCCAAGGGTGGAGGAGCTTCGCGGAGGCGATGGTCCCCAGCCTGCTGAACGACAACCGCGAGCAGTTCGAGAGCCGCCGCGAGCACTTGATGGCGATGTTCGAGCGGGCCGGGGACGCCGGCCTCCCTCCGACCCTCATGGGGCTCGCCGCGCGCCCCGACCGGCGCTCGATGCTCCTGTCGATCGGTGTGAAGTCGATCCTGATCGTCGGCGCCGTGGACGCGCTCACCCCTCCCGACCGGTCGCGCGCGATGGCCGCCGCGATCCCCGGCGCGCGGCTCCACGTCCTCGAGGACGTCGCGCACCTGAGCGCGCTGGAGTCCCCCCAGAAGATCGCCGCGCTGCTCGGGCCGTTGTGATGCAGCGGGTCGTGCTGCACCTGGACATGGACGCGTTCTACGCGGCCGTGGAGGTGCGGGAGGACCCAGAGCTCGCGGGGCGACCGCTGATCATCGGCCATCGCGGCCGGCGCGGCGTCGTCGCGACCTGCTCGTACGAGGCGCGCGCGTTCGGCGTGCGGTCGGCGATGCCCTCCCTCACCGCGGAGCGGCTCTGCCCCGACGCGATCTGGCTCCCCGGGCGCATGGAGCTGTACGTCGAGGTGTCGCGCCGGATCCGCAGGCTCCTCGACGACGCCGCGCCCGTCGTGGAGCCCCTCTCGATCGACGAGGCGTTCCTCGATCTCACGGGGCACGCGGCCGGCCTCGCGGAGGGGGCGGCCCTCGCGCGCGCCCTCAAGGACCGGATCCGCGCGCAGGAGCGATTGACCGCCTCGGTCGGCGTGGCGCCGAACAAGTTCCTCGCCAAGCTCGCCTCCGACATGGAGAAGCCGGACGGCCTGGTCGTCTTCCCGATCGAGGACGTTCCCACGCGCCTCTGGCCCCTTCCGGTCCGGAGGCTCTGGGGGGTCGGCCCGAAGTCGGCCGAGAAGCTCGAGCGCGGCGGGATCCGCACCGTCGGGGACATCGCGCGGGCGCCGGGGTCCGCGCTCGTGCCGCTGGTCGGGCCGGCGCTGGCGGCGCACGTCCACCGGCTCGCGCACGGGGAGGACCGGCGCCCGGTGGAGCGGGGGCTCGAGGCGAAGTCGATCTCGGAGGAGCGGACCTACGTGGAGGACCTGACCGACCGCGACGAGATCGACCGCGCGCTGCTCGCGCGGGCGCGCGGCGTCGCCCGCGAGCTGCGGCGCCAGGGGCTCGCCGCGCGGACGATCCACATCAAGGTCCGCACCGGCGACTTCACGACCGCGACGCGCGCCCTGACCCTCCCCGACCCGACCGACCTCGCCGACACGATCCTCGACGCGGCCCGCGCATTGTTCCGGGAGAGAATCGACCTGCAGGGACGGGGGGTGCGCCTGCTCGGCGTCGGCGTCAGCGGGATCCTCCCCGCCGAGAGCGCGCCCGCGCCCCTCTTCCCCGACGCCGTCGCGGAGCGCTCGCGACGGCTCGCGCGAGCGGAGGACGCGGTGTCCGATCGGCTCGGCACCCGCGCGCTGACGCGCGCGAGGCTCCTCCGGCGCGACTGAAGGGTCACTGGGTCCGGTAATTCCCGAAGTTCAGCTCGATCCCGAAGTCCTTGGCGCGCAGGAGCGCCATCACCCCCTGGAGCTCGTCGCGAGACGGTGAGGCGATGCGGACCTGGTCCCCCTGGATCGACGCCTGCACTTTCTTCAGCTTCTGGTCCTTGAGGAACTTCACGATCTCCCGCGCGGTCTCGATCGGGATCCCCTGCTGGAGCTTGAGCTCCTGACGCGCCGTCCCGCCCGCCGCCGGCTCGATCCCCCCCGGCGTGAGGTTCTTCAGCGGGACCTTGCGGCGCACCAGCTTGGTCTGGAGGACCTCCCAGATCGATTTGATCTTGAACTCGTCGGGGCCGGTCAGGACGATCCGGTTCTCGGCGCGGAAGAGCTCGATCCCGACCCGGACCCCCTTGAAATCGAACCGCTGGGTGATCTCCTTCACCGCCTGATGGACCGCGTTGTCCACCTCCTGCATGTCGCAGCCGGTGGTGACGTCGAAGCTCTGCGTCGCGGCCATGCCCTCTACCTCGCGACGATCCGCACGGGGGTGTCGTAGTAGACCGCGCCGCCCCCGGCGTCGGTCGCGCGCGCGGGGACGAGCACGTTGGCGCAGCGGCCGTCGCGCAGCCAGCCCCCCTTCGCCATCAGCACGACGTCGCGGCGCTGACGCGCGTCGAGCTTCAGGCGGACCTCCATCGCGCCCAGCTCGGACTCCAGACGCACGACCGCCCCGTCCGTGAGCCCGGGCGCGGCACCGGGGTGGACCGTCGCCTGCGCCGGGCCGTCGTGACCGTTCGGGTGCGCCCATTGCGACGACTGCGCGCGCTCGGTCGAGAAGGCCATCAAGAGGAGCGGCCGCTCGGCCGTCGGCCGTGCCGGCTCCGGATCGGCCTCGTGGATGAGGTTGACCTTCCCCGTCGGCGTCGGGAACTTGCGGTCGGCGAAGAGCACCGCGGGGGCGAGCGGGTTGCGCACGTACCCCGAGCGGATCTCCTCGAGCGAGCCCCCCTTGTCCGCGACCTTGCCGAGGAAGCGGCGCTTCCAGGTCTCGATCGGGTCCTTGAAGTGCTCCTCCAGGCCGAGGCGGCGCGCGAGCTCCACCGCGATCGCGTAGTCGGTCCGAACCTCCGCGGGGGGCGGGACCACGGGGCGCACCTCGCCGAGCCAGTGGTGCCCGTACGCCCCGACGAGGTCGTCGTCCTCGAGCATCGTGGTCGTGGGGAGCACGACGTGCGCGGCCCGCGCGGTATCGGTCAGGAACGCGTCCACGACGACGGTCAGCTCCCGGGTCTCGAGCGCCCGCCGCACCGTGAGCGCGTCGGGGAGCATCGCGACGGGGTTCCCCGCGGTGACCCAGACGATCCGGACCGCCGGGTCGGACGCCTCCAGGATCTCGCGGCCGAGCGTCGGCTCGGCGAGACGCCGTGGCGGCTCGGGGCGCTCCCCGCCGAAGGACACGTCGAACGCCCCGCGGCGCTTGAAGTAGAAGGAGACGCCGCCGCCGGCGACGCCGACGTTCCCGCTGACCGCGCCGAGCGCGTCGAGCACGCGCACCGTCGCCGACCCGTTGGCCTTGCGCTGCATCCCCCAGCCGACCAGGATCGCCGACGGGCCGTCGCCGTAGAGATCGGCGACCGCCTCCAGCTCCGCAGGAGCCACATCCGCGAGCGCCGCCCAGGCCGCGACGCTCCGGGAGAGCGCGAGCGCGCGGAACGCGTCGAGGTGATCGCAGTACTCCGCGGCCTTCGGATCGGTCTTCCCCGTCTCGAACAGCCGCCGCGCGATCCCCAGACCGAGCGCGATGTCGCCGCCGGGGCGCGGTTGCACGAACATCTCCGCGAGATCGGCTCCTCGGTGGCGCACCGGATCGATGGCGACGATCCGCGTCCCCCGCGCCCGCGCCTCCTTGAGGATCGGCACCACGTGCACGCTGCTGACGTGCGGGTTCTTCCCCCAGATCAGGATCGTCCTCGCGTTCAGAAGGTCGAAGACGTCGTTGCTGTCCTCGTCACCGAAGTCCGTGAGCTGCGCGTGGTCCCCCGCCCCCGAGCAGATGTCGCCGCTCTTGACCGCGCAGGGCCCGAACAGCTCGAAGAATCGGTCGGTCAGGAACTTCGCCATCCCGAGCGTGCCGCCGCTGCGGTAGTGGAGGATCGCCGCCGCCCCCGACTCGGACTTGACGCGCAGGAGCCTCTCCGCGATCAGGTCGAGCGCGTCGTCCCACGCGATCGGACGGAGCGCGCCGTCGCGACGGATCAGCGGCGTGGTGACCCGGTTGGGATCGTACTGGCGCTCGAGGAAGCGGCTGGTCCGGTAGCAGAGGAAACCGCGCGTCACCGGATGGTCGGGGTCGCCCTGGAGCTTCACGACGCGCCCGTCCTCGACGGTCGCGATCATCCCGCAAGCGTCCGGACAATCGCGATTGCACGTCGTCCGCACCCTCATGGGGCGCAGGATATCATCCGCGCGCATGCGCGCTCTCCGGCTGGCGCTCGTCCTCGCGGCCTGCGGCGCGGCCGCGCTCGCGACGACCCGCCTCGCCGTCCACGTTCCCCCGAGCCGGCTCGTGCTCGCGCTCGCCGCGATCGGGGCGGCGGCGGCGCTGCTCGCGCCCGAGCGGCACCGGCGCGCCGCCGCGATCGGGAGCGCCGCGGCGGTGGGGCTCGCCTCCGCGCACGTGCTCCTGCGCGCGGGGATGCCTCAGGTCCACGACGTCGGTCACGTGTGGGGGCTCTGGGCGTACGCGCGCGCGGTCCGCGCGGGCTCGATCGTCCCGATGTGGATCCCGGACATCGGCGCGGGGATGCCGCTCCTGCAGTTCTACGGCCCGGTCAACTTCCTGCTCGATCTCCCGGGGGTCCTCGCGGGGCTCGCGCCCGTCGCGCTCTGGAAGGAGGCGACCGCGCAGGCCGGCGTGCTCTCCGCGATCGCCGCCTTGCTCGGGGCACGGCTGCTCGGCTGCGGATGGCGCGGAGCGTCGCTCGCCGCCTGCGCGATGGCGTTCTCCCCCTGGAGGCTCGCCGTCTTCCACTTCCGCGGGGCGCTCGGCGAGGCGACGGCGTTCGTCTTCGCGCCGCTCGTGGCGGCGTGCTGTCTGCGCCTGCTCCGCGGACCGTCGCGGCCGGCCGCCGTCACGCTCGCTGTCGCGACCGCGCTCCTGATCCCGACGCACCTGATCACGCTCTTCTGTCTCGTGATCCTCCTCGCCCCCGCGGTCGCGATCGAGCGGGGGGTCCGGCGCGTGCCCGCGACGATCGCCCCGGCGCTGATCGCGGCGGGGATCGCCGCCGGATGGTGGCTCCCCGCGCTTGCGGAGGGGAAGCACACGAGCCTGCGCATGCAGACCGAGACCCACCACTACCTGATCTACGACGAGCACGGCCTCGACCCCTCCGACATGGCCGTGCGCCGCGCATGGGACACGCTGCGCCCCTCCATCAAGCGGAGCGACCGCGCCGCGGGGCAGGAGGGGGAGCAGATGCCCTTCTACGTCGGCGCGGTGCTCTTCGGCGCGGCGCTGACGGCGCCCTGGTGGTCGCGCTCCCACGCGACCTGGGCGCCGGCGGCGGGGACGGCACTGTCGCTCGCGCTCGCGAGCGCGCCGGTCGCGTCGGCGATGACCCACCTTCCGCTGATCCACACGATCCAGTTCCCCTGGCGGTTCCTCTCGGCGGGGTCGATCTTCGCCGCGCTCGCCGTCGGCGCCGGGGCGTCGGCGCTCCTCGAAGCCGAGGGGGCGTGGAAGAAGCTTCTCCCCGTCTACGCGCTCCCGCTCCTCCTCGTGTGGGACGCCGGCCCGTACGCCGGCGCGGCGGGATGGCTCCCGCCGTACCGGGGCGTCACGCACTGGGTGCTCAAGGAGGGCCACACGCCGACCGAGCCGTTCGACGTCCGCATGCGCGCGGTCCCCGACCCGACGCACGGCGCGCCGCTCGGGCGGGTCTGCGGTCTCGACCTTCCGCCCGCGGACCGCACGACCGACGTCGCGAACTTCTGGCTCCCCTACCCCGAGTGGACCACGCCCGCGTTCTATCGCGGGTTCCTCGCCTCGCAGGACCCGCGCGACTTCGGCGAAGGCGGCGTGTCCTGGTACTTCTTCCCGCGGCGCGAGGCGCCGGTCCCGATCCCGGCCAAGCCCTACGCCACGCTCCTCGCGGCGGGACGGGAGACCGCGGCGGGGCCGGCGGCACGGCGGCCGGGGCGGATCTCCCTCGTCGCCGACGTTCCGGCCGGGGGCGCGCGGCTGATCGTGCGCGAGCTGGCGTTCCCCGGCTGGACGGCGCGCGCGGACGGACGCCGCGTCCCGCTCGACACGACGCCGCTCGGCTTCCTCTCGCTCGTTCTCCCCGCCGGGCGTCACGAGGTCTCGCTCGCGTACGGGCGCGGGACCCCCGCGCGGCGCGCCGGCGTGCTGGTGACGTCGCTGACCTTCCTCGGGCTTCCGCTCTACGTCTTTCGGGTCAGATCGTCGTCCCGTCGGGGATGACCGCGTTCTTCGTCACCACCACGATCCCCTCGCGAATCGCCCATCCGGGGCCGTCGCGGTCGGAGACCCCCTGCTTGTTCGTGATCCGCACGTTCCGGCCGATCCGCGCGTTCTTGTCGATGATCGCGTCCTGGATCAGCGAGCCCTCGCCGATGCCGAGCGGCGGGCATCCCGGCGGACCGGAGGGCGGATAGGGGTCCGCCCCCATCACGAGGGAGCGCCTGACCGTCGTCCGCGTCATGGTCGTGCGGACGCCGACGATCGAGTCCTCGACCGTGCACTCCTCGAGCGTGGTCCCCTCCGAGACGATCGAGCGGTTGATCCGCACGGCGTTGAGGCGGCTCCCCGGCAGGTAGCGCGGGTGCGTGTAGAACGGCCAGTCGGGGTCGTTGAAGTGGAACGGAGGGTCGGGGCGCACCAGGTCCATGTGCGCCTCGTAGAACGCTCGGATCGTCCCGATGTCCCGCCAGTAGCCGTCGAAGACGAACGCCTGCACCCGCTTCGAGGCGACCGCCGCGGGGAGGACGTGCTGCCCGAAGTCGTGCAGGTCGCCGGCCAGGACCTCCTCGAGATAGCGCTTCTCGAAGAGATAGATCCCCATCGACGCGAGGAACGGACGGTCCTTCCTGTCGTTGCGGAGCCCCTCGCGCGCCGCGGCGTCCTTGGGCTTCTCGCGGAACTCCAGGATCCGTCCGGTGCCGCTCGTCCGGATCGCTCCGAATCCGCCGATCTCCTCCTCGGAGCAGGGGAGCGCCGCGACCGTGACGTCGGCCCCGGCGGCGACGTGCTCCCGCAGCAGGCGCCGGTAGTCCAACCGGTACATGTGGTCGCCGGAGAGGATCAGCACGAGGTCGCCGCGCGACTCCATGATGATGTCGAGGTTCTGCCGGACCGCGTCGGCCGTCCCCTGGAACCAGCTCTCGCCGCGCGGGGTCTGCTGCGCGGCGAGGATCTGCACGAAGCCGCGGGAGAACAGGTCGAACTTGTAGGTCCGCGCGATGTGGCGGTGGAGCGAGACCGACATGAACTGGGTCAGCACGAACATCCGCTCCATGCCGGAGTGGATGCAGTTGCTGATCGGGACGTCGATGAGCCGGTACTTCCCCGCGATCGGGACGGCCGGCTTGGCGCGCTCGCGCGTCAGCGGGTCCAGACGGTTCCCGCGGCCGCCGCCGAGGATGACGGTGATGACCTCCTGCTCCCGGCTGGCCGCGTCGCTCATCCCGCCCTCAATCTAGAGTCGGAACGCCCCGGTCGTCATCCGGCGCCAGCAGGCGGCGCAGTACTTCTCCGGCTTCATGTCGACGTCGGCCAGGGCCGCGGTCGCGGACATCGCGCAGCCGGCGTCGGGGCAGTCGGGAAGCCCTCGCGCGCGACCGAGCGCGTACAGGATCAGCTTGACGAGCCGGGCCCGCTGCTTCACGGGATCGGCCTTCCTCCGGTAGAACGCCTCGCGCAGACGGCGGATCGAGATCACCGCCGCCCGCCCCGGCGCGTCGATCTCGCCGAACACGCCGTCGGTCTGCGGCCGGTACAGGTCGATGTCGGTCACGAAGATCGTCGCGTCGGGAGCGGCCGCGGTGGCGACGGGGGCGGCGGCGGGGGCGGCCCCCACGAGCTTCGCGACCGGGAGGCGCGCGAGCTGGCCGCGCAGCTCCGCCAGGAACGGCGCCGCGAGATGCTGGCCCCGCGCGGGGTCGTCCCCCGCCTTCGGGACCGTCGCGGCGCGGCGTAGCTCCACGGCCTTGTTGAGCGTCTTCGCGAGGCGCCCCGCCGCGGCCTCGACCTCGGCGACATCCACGCGGCCGACGGGCACGATCGCGATGCGGAGGTCCATGGCCGCCGCACTCTACGCGGAGTCCGCCCCCGGCCGCAATCGGGGATAATCGCGGCGATGGAGAGCGCGGCGGCCTCGGCTCCGGACGGTCATCGCCGGCTCCTCGACCGGATCGACGCCGCACGGTCGCGGCCCTCGCCCGATGCGGTCGCCGCCCTCGGGAGCGCGCTCGACGCCGCGGGACGCGAGCCGGACGTCGCGCGCGCGCAGGCGATCGATCGCGCGGTGCTCGGCGCGCTCCGCGACGCCCCGCGTCGCGACCGGATCCTCGACCGTCTCGACCTCGAGGCGCTCGCCGGCCTCGCGGAGCGGCTCGCCTCCCGCCTTCCGGGCGAGCGCCCGCTCCCCGCGGACGCGCGCGAGGACGCGTGGGACCTCCTCGATCTCCTCCGCCGCTCCGCGGTGCTGCGCCGGATCGAGGCCGCCCGCGAGACGGAGAGCTGGGCGGAGCGGATCCTGCTCCTCGTCGACCGCTCGCACCTGACGATGGCGACGCTCCTGCGCCGCCGGGGGCGGGAGTACGGCGCGCGCGCTCTCTTCGAGGTGCCGTCTGCCGGCGGGACGCGCGGCGTCTCCTGGCGGCAGGCGGCGGCGCGCGTGGACGCGCTGTCCCGCGGGCTCGCCGCCGCGGCGGCGGGGGCCGCGCCGCGGATCGCGATCGTCTCGGAGAACCGGCTCGAGATGGCGCTCGTGGACCTGGCCTGCCAGGACGCGGGGATCGTGTCCGTGATGATCCCCGCGCAGTCGACCGAGGCCGACGTCGCGTTCATGCTGGAGCAATCCCAGTGCACGGCCGCGTTCGGAGGCAGCCGGGAGATCGTCGCGATGCTCCGCCGGCTGGCGGAGAGCGTGCCGTCGCTGACTCGCGTCTTCGCGCTGGACGCGCTCGACGAGATCGCCGCGCGGGCCGAGGAGACGCCGCCGTCCGAGATCGAGCGCCGGCGCCTCGGGGCGCGGGCGGGCGACCTCGCGACGATGATGTACACCTCCGGCACCACCGGCACCCCGAAGGGGATCCGCTTCTCCCATCGCAACATCGTGTTCAAGCGCTTCGCGCGCGCGCTCGCGCTCCCGGAGATCGGCGAGGAGGACGTCTTCCTCTGCTACCTCCCGCTCTACCACACGTTCGGTCGCTTCCTCGAGATGTACGGCTGCATCTTCTGGGGGGCGACCTACGTCTTCCTCGACAGCCCGTCGGTCGAGGCGCTGATCGCGGGGCTTCGGCGCTTCCGCCCGACCGTGTTCATCAGCGTCCCGAAGAAGTGGATCCAGCTCCACGAGGCGATCGTCGGGGACGGCGAGGAGGACCCGGCGGACGAGCGGGTGCGCGAGGCCGCGCGCCGCCTCACAGGCGGACGCCTTCGCTGGGGGCTGTCCGCGGCGGGGCATCTCGACCCGGAGGTCTTCCGGTTCTTCCACGCCCACGGCGTCGCCCTGATGAGCGGCTTCGGCATGACCGAGGCGACCGGCGGAATCACGATGACGCGACCGGGGGCCTACAAGGACGACTCCCTCGGCCCCGCCCTCCCCGGCATCGAGCTGCGCGTCGATCCCGACGGCGAGCTCGCGGTGCGCGGCGCCTACGTGATGATGGGACACGTCGCCACGCCCGAGGGAGAATCGACCCTCGACGCTGACGGATGGTTCCGCACCGGCGACCTCATGGAGATGGACGCCGACGGGCACATCCGGCTCGTGGACCGCAAGAAGGAGATCTACAAGAACGTCAAGGGGGAGACGATCGCTCCCTCGCGCATCGAGCGGCTCTTCCGCGACTTCGCCTCGGTCGGGCGCGTGTTCCTCGTCGGCGACCATCGCGAGTACAACACCGCCCTGATCTGGCCCAACCCCGCGCCGGAGGGGATCGACCTCGCGTCGATGTCCGCGGACGAGCGGATGTCGCACTTCCGCTCGATCGTCGCCTCGGTCAACGCGTTCCTCGCCCCCTACGAGCGGATCGTGGACTTCGCGCTGATCGACCGCGACCTCTCGGCCGAAGCGGGGGAGCTGACGCCGAAGGGGACGCCGCGCCGCAAGGTCGTGGAGACGCACTTCGCGGAGACGATCCGGCTCCTGTACCGGCGCGCGCACCTGACGGTGGGCGGGCTCCCGATCGTGATCCCGAACTGGCTCTTCCAGGCGCTGGGGCTCACCGCGCGCGACCTCCGTCTGGACCCCGACCGGATCGCGCTCCCCACGCGCGGGACGGCGCTCACCGTGCGACGCCTCTCGAGCGGCGTGGCGCTGGTCGGGTCGTACGTCTACCGCCATCCGCCGAAGGAGCCGCTGCCGCTGGGCGTCCTCCTGACGACGCCGGCGCTCTGGCTCGGCAACGACCAGCTCGTGGGCTTCGCGCCGCTCGACGTGCGCCTCCGCGAGCGACCCGGGCGCGCGGGAGCGGCCCTGTCGCGCGTCGGACGCATGGCGCCGGGAGCAGCGGGGGCGGATGTCGTGGATGCGGTGCGTCGCGCGCTCAGCGCCCCGGACCTCGACCTGATCGATCTCCACCGCGCGGCGCTGCTGCTCGAATCGTCGGACGAGGACGCGGCGCTCGACGCGGTGCGCTTCCTCGAGCGGGTGGTGATCGGCGAGGAGGGGGCGATCAGCGAGCCGGCCCGCGCGCTCCTCGGACGCGCGGCCGCCTCCCCGTTCCTCGCGGTGCGCCGCCGGGCGTTCGTCGTGCTCGCTCCCGTCGAGCGCGAGGGGCGGGTGCAGGAGACGCTCCGGCGGTTCCTGGCGGCGCCGGGGGTCCTGATCGATGCCGACACGCGGGAGGCGCTGTGCGAGCGCGCCCTCTCCGACGCGCGCCTCGGGGCGTTCATCGCGGAGGCCCGCGAGACCGCGCGCGGCGCGGAGGGCGGGCGCGCGCGCGACCGACGCGCCGCCTCACTGCTCAAGCTGCTCGCGGCGTACGGCGCGGCGCACCCGACCCGCTTCCGGACGCTCCGGGCCTTCTTCACCCGGACGATGCTCTTCGGCGGCCGCGAGTCGATCCGTCAGGAAACCTGGCGCGCGCTCGAGGAGCTGGTGCGGGGCTTCCGGGGCTGGCTCGGTCCGACGACGTCGATCGCGGTGGATCCGGAAACCGGCCAGGAGTACGGGTGGGGCGAGGTCGTGGCGTTCGACGACGGCGTCGGGGCGCGCGACCGGGAGCGGATTCTCTCCGCGCTCCGCGGCACCGCCTTCCTGCGCGAGGCGATCTTCCTGTTTTCCGGCGGCGCGGTCCCGCGGCTCGGCGACATCCCGCCGGGGGGGATCTGGATCCGGCCGCTCGGCGAGCGCGACGGCAAGACCCTGCATCGCATCACGGTGCAGACCCGGTTCCAGGGGAGCTACGACCTCGCGGTGGGCTTGAACCAGGGGCGCAGCGCCGAGCAGGTGCGCGAGGAGATCCGGCGGCTGATCCTCTGCGGCGAGCCGGGTCCCCGCGACCCCGTGGTCCAGGACTTCGGCGGGTACTGGCCGGACCAGGACCTCTGGACCGAGGAGTTCGTCCCGGGGGAGTCGCTCGAGCGCACGCTCAAGCGCCTCGCGCGCCAGGGGGACGACGAGCGGTTCCGCCAGCTCTGGCCGTTCTTCGCCTGGAGCGCGCTCGCGGCGTACCTCGACTTCTGGAACCGCACGGGGCGCCGGCTGGAGCTCGCCGATCCCGGGGTGGCGAACGTGATCGTGCCGACGCACGACTACCAGACCGGGGCGCGGATCGTCTCCCTCGCCGCGGTCCGCGACCATCGCGCTCTCGTCCCGATGCTCCGGCGCTTGCGCGAGGCGCTGATCGAGCCGGCGGAGGCGGCGCACGGGGCGCTCGCCGGCGTCGTCGGCTGGGACGGGCTGCTCGCGCCGGTGCTCGAGACGATCGGCGAGGACGAAGGCGTGCGCCTCCTGCGCGAGGTCCTCCACAAGGAGGGGGACGACCTGCCCGCGCCGCTGCGCGAGGCGCTCCGGTCGTTCCTCGCGTCGGTCGAGGCCCGCGGCTTCGTCCCGCTCCGCCTGCACTTCGCCATCGCGCGCTACCGTCGCTGGGCGGCGCTCTCGGCCGACTCGACCCCGGCGGCGCGCGCCCGCACCCTCCAGGAGTTCTGGGAGTCCTACGGCCTCGCACGGCTGGCGAGGACCTCCCCCGAGACCCGCACGCGATTCTTCGTGGAGACCGTCTTCCGCGGCGCCCCGCCGGCGCTCGTCGCGGGGCTCGAGGAGCTGGTCCTCCGCCTGCGGCGCGGGGAGATCTACGGGGAGCTGCTCATCGACGCGATCGCCGACCTGCGCGCGCGCCTCGACGTCGCGCCGGAGGACGACTACTTCCTCGCGCGCCTCTCGTACCCCTACCTGCGCCCCGAGGACGCGGCGGAGTTCGTGGAGGCGGCATCGGGCGGACGCACCGCGCGCGACATCGTCGTGACGCTCGAGGACCAGGACGGGTCCACGTTCCAGGTCCGGCACGCCCTCTCCCCCAAGGAGGTCGGCCGCCTCCACCGGCTCTTCCTGGCCGCGAAGCTCGACGTCCGCTTCCGGGCGGAGCACGCCTACCTCCTCGCGGTCAACGATCGCGGGATCCCGATCGGCGGGATCGTGTACGAGATGGAGGACGAGGGACGCTCGGCCCACCTGGAGAAGATCGTGGTCGCCGAGCGCTACAGGAAGAAGGGGGTCGCGGACGGGCTGATGAACGAGATGTTCAACCGGATGCGGGCGGCGGGGGCGACGGCGGTCACGACGGGGTTCTTCCGGCCCGAGTACTTCTACGCCTACGGGTTCAAGATCGAGAAGCGCTATGCGGGGCTGGTGAAGCCCCTCTAGGTCTTCCCGTACACCGGGACGAGCGCCGCGCGCGTCGAGGCGTTCTGCGGCGAGGCGAGGAACGCGATCGTCATCGCGACCTCGGCGAGCTTGGGCCACTTCGCGGTGTCGGCCTTGGGCATCGCCTTCCGGTTCGCCTCGGTGTCCATGATCGACGGGACGACGGCGTTGACCCAGATCCCCTCGGCCGCGACCTCCTCCGCGAGCGCGAGCGTGATCGCGGCGACCGCGGCCTTGCTCGCCGCGTAGGCGGCGAGCCCGCTCCCGCGGCGCGGCTCGACGCCGGACTGGGCGGCGACGTTGACGATCCGCCCGCCGCGCCCGCGCATCGCGCGCACCGCCTCCCGGCTGCACAGGAACGCGGAGACCGCGTTCATGTCGAGCATGCGGCGGAGATCGGCGAGCGACGTGTCGTCGATGCGCGAGGCGGCGAACCCGCCGGCGCAGTGGACGGAGGCCCAGAGCGTGGGGAGCCCTTCGTAGAAGGCCCGGACGGCCGCCTCGTCCCCGAGGTCCCCCACCCGCTCGACGCGGGCCCGCTCCCCCGCCTCATCGTAGAGAGCGCGCGCCTTCGCGAGATCGCGGACGGGCAGGTGCAGCGTCGCGCCGGCGTCCAGCAGCAGGCGCGCGACCGCCTCGCCCAGATCCCCGGTCGCCCCCGTGACGACCACGTGCCGTCTCGCGAAGTCCACGTTCATCGGCTGGCCCCCGAAGACCACAGTAGCAAACGGCCTTTGTTAGACTCTCGCCTCGTGCGACGTCGGGCCCTCCGCGTGGCCGGGGTGATCTACCTGGCGCTCCTCGTCGCGTCCTGCGTCGCCCGTCGCGTGCACCCGCCCTCCGCTCCGGTGCTCGAGCCCGAGGACGGGATCGTGCGCGTCGGCGCGATCGACGGCGATCGCGTGCTCGACCGGACGGTCCGTCTCGTCTACCGGCGCGCGGGGCGCTGGAACGATCCCGACGCGCCGGTCGTCGTCCTGCTCCACGGGAGCCCCGGAGGGAAGCGGGACTTCGCGCGTGTCGTGCCGCCGCTCGCGGGGCGATTCCGCGTGCTCGTCCCCGACCTGCCGGGGTTCGGCGCGTCGGAGCGCGACGTTCCCGACTACTCCTTCCACGCGCACGGCCGCTACGTCCTCGAGCTGCTCGACGCGCTCGGGATCGACAGCGCGCATCTCGTCGGGTTCAGCATGGGAGGCGGCGTCGCGCTCTCCGCGGCCGACCTCGCGCCGCGGCGCGTGCGCTCCATCACGCTCCTCTCCGCGATCGGCGTCCAGGAGATGGAGCTGCTCGGCGACTACACCCTCAACCACGCGATCCACGGGATCCAGCTCGGCCTCCTGTGGGGGCTCCGGGAGCTGACCCCTCACTTCGGCTGGTTGGACGACGTGATGCTCGACGTCCCGTACGCCCGCAACTTCTTCGACTCGGACCAGCGTCCGCTCCGCGGCATCCTCTCCCGCTGGAGCGGGCCGATGCTGATCCTCCACGGCGAGCGCGACCCGCTCGTGCCGGTCCAAGCGGCGCGCGAGCACGCGCGACTGGTGCCGCAGAGCGAGCTGGTGGTGACGACGGAGAGCCACTTCATGGTCTTCCAGGAGGGGGAGCGGATCGCGGGAATCATCGCCCCCTTCATCCTCCGGGCGGAGCGCGGCGAGGCGACGGTCCGCGCGACCGCGAGCCGGCGGCGTATCGCCGCCGCGGCGAGGCCGTTCGACCCGCGCTCCCTCCCGCGGCTCGCCGGCGTCCCGTGGTTGATCGCGCTTCTCCTGCTGACCGTCTCGACGTTCGCGAGCGAGGACCTGGCCTGCGTCGGCGGGGGGCTGATGGTCGCGGCGGGGCGTCTCGCCTTCGTCCCCGCGACCGCCGCCTGCTTGCTGGGGATCTTCGCGGGGGACCTCGGGCTGTTCGTCGCCGGGCGCATGCTGGGCCGCGCGGCGCTCGCGCGACGGCCGCTGCGCTGGGTCGTGCATCCGGCGCAGGTCGAGCGCAGCTCGGAGTGGTTCCGCCGGCGCGGGGCCGCGGTGATCGTCGCGAGCCGGTTCCTCCCCGGGACACGCCTCCCGACCTACCTCGCCGCGGGGATCCTGCAGACGTCGTTCTGGAGGTTCGCGCTCTGGTTCGGCGTCGCGGCGATCCTCTGGACGCCCGTGCTGGTCGGGATCGCCGCGCTCGTCGGCGCGCCGATCCTCGGGACGATCCATCGCTACAGCCTCTGGGCGCTCCCGGTCGTGGCGATCGCCGCGGTCGTCGCGCTGGTCGTCGCGCGGATCGTGCCGCGGCTCTTCTCGTGGCGAGGCCGGAGACTGCTCGCCGGGAGCTGGCGGCGCGTCGTGCGCTGGGAGTACTGGCCCCCGTACGTCTTCTATCCCCCCGTCGTCGCGTACGCGCTCTGGCTCGGGATCCGCAAGCGCAGCGTGACGCTGTTCACGGCGGCGAACCCGGGGATCGAGGCGGGAGGGTTCGTCAACGAATCGAAGGCCGCGATCCTCCGCGGGCTGGCGGGGGCCGGCGACGCGGTCGCGCGATGGAGCCTCGCGCCGGCTTCGGCGGCGCCGGAGGAGCGGCGCGCGATCGCGCGAGCGTTCGCGCTTCCCGTTGTGCTGAAGCCGGACACCGGGCAGCGCGGCTCGGGGGTCGTGGTTGCGCGGTCGTGGGAGACCGTGGACGACTACCTCGAGCGAGCGCGCTACGACGTCATCGTGCAGGAGCACGTCCCCGGCGTCGAGCACGGCATCTTCTACTACCGCTTTCCGTCCGAGCCACGTGGCCGCATCTTCGCGATCACGCGGAAGGAGATGCCGGTCGTCACCGGCGACGGCCGGAGCACGCTGGAGGAGCTGATCCTCGCCGATCCGCGCACGGTCCCGATGGCGCGGGCGTACCTCACGGCGCAGGAGGCCCGGCGCTCCGACGTGGTCCCCGAAGCGGCGCGGGTCGAGCTCGTCGAGCTGGGCACGCACGCGCGCGGAGCGTACTTCTACGACGGCGCGGACCTCGCGACACCGGAGCTCGAGGAGGCGGTCGATCGCATCAGCCGGAGCTTCGACGGCTTCTACTTCGGCCGCTACGACGTCCGCTCCGCATCGACCGAGGCGTTCCGGCGCGGGGCGTTCCAGGTGATCGAGCTCA
>Ga0075418_10002587_pt1 | contig 20771 bp, 24 predicted proteins | sample SoiMetdeltSBSDD2_FD_81776 | JGI IMG/M metagenome (GOLD analysis project Ga0075418, IMG submission 81776) | Bulk soil microbial communities from a Populus tree surrounding site in Tennessee, USA - Soil MetaG P. deltoides SBSDD2 | ecosystem: Environmental > Terrestrial > Soil > Tree plantation...
AGCAGGGCGCCAGCTCGGCGAGCTCCGCGGCAGAGATCCTGCCCACGCCGCGACTCTAGCTGTATGACTGTGGGGTGATGCTCGAGGTCGAGACGCCTCACGGACCGGCGCACGCGCACCTGCGCCCGGCCGCCAGCCCGCTTGGCGCCCTCGTCCTCGGCCACGGAGCCGGAGGCGGGATCGGCGCAGGCGACATCGTCGCGGCGGCGGACGCCGCGCTGGCGGAAGGGCTCAGCGCCGCGCTCGTGGAGCAGCCCTACCGCGTCGCCGGCCGGCGCTCGCCCGCGCCGGCCAAGCAGCTCGACGCCGCTTGGACGGCGGTGGTCGAGCACCTGCGCGCGAACGAGCTCGCGGGCCTCCCGCTCGTGCTCGGCGGCCGCTCCCTCGGGGCCCGGGTCGCCTGCCGAACGTCGAAGGACCTCGGCGCGGCCGCCGTCCTCTGCCTCGCCTTTCCGCTCCAGCCGCCGCGTCGCTCCAAGCCGGCCGAGAGCCGCCTCCCCGAGCTGGATGCCGTCGAGGTGCCGATGCTCGTCGTCCAGGGCGAGCGCGACCCCTTCGGGATGCCTCCCGAGGGGCCGCGGCGGACGGTTGCCAGCGTGGCGGGCGACCACGGCCTCAAGGCCGACCTCGAAGCGGTGGGCGCCGCCGTGCGGGCCTGGCTCGCGCTACTGGATCTGAAGCACTGAGAGAACGTGGTCGGCGGGGTCCTTGAACCAGGCGATCGCCTGCGGGCCCATCTCGCCGCCGTCCCTGAAGATCCCCTTCTCGTCCGTCTTGATCTCCGGCAGGTCGTACTGCTCCATCGTGACCCCGCGCCGGGTCAGCTCCTCCACGGCCGCGTCGATGTCGTCCACGGGGAAGTTGAGGACCGTGTGCTTGGGCGCCGTGTAGCTGTCCGACGGATAGACGAAGACCGGAGTGCCGCCGGCGATGTGGAGCTCGAGCCCTTCCGGGCTCTCGATCACGTCGAGGCCGAGTGTCTCGCCGTAGAACTGCTTCGCCGCCGCGATGTCGGGGACGGAGAAGCTGGTGAAGGCTTTGGTGTCCTTGAACATGTGGCCTCCCTTGGCCGTTTGTCGTTCCCCGGTAGAGACCGGTCGGAGCGCCCGTATTCATCGGTCACTCGGCCAGAAAGCGCCTGACCTCCCCGGCGACGAGCTCGGGTGCGGTCATGATCGCCGCGTGCCCTTCACCGGGCAGGACGGCGATCCTGGCGTCCGGCAGCGCGTCGCTGATCTGCTCCGTGCCCTCACGAGCCCAGTCAGGGCTCTCGCCGCCGAGCAGGAGCAGCGCCGGAGCGGTAACGCCGGCGAGCCCTTGCGGGTCGAGCCTGTAGTCCTGCTCGGCGCGCACCTCGCGGGCAACCGTGTGCGCCGCGGAGACGCGCACGGGCCAGGTCGGCGCCTCGCGCAGCTGCTCCACCTCCTCGGGCGTGAGGCCGAAGAGACCGAGCGCGTAGACCAGCGCCTCGCCCGGCTCGCCGCGCTCGACGAGCTCCTCCATCCGGTCGAGGTGCTCGTCCGGCACGACCGAGATGCCCGGAGAGCCCTCGTAGAGGACGAGCTTCCGGATCCCCGGCGTGACCAGCGCGGCGCCGAGGGCCACCGTGGCGCCGTAGGAGTGGCCGAAGACGTTCGCGGGCTCGTCGAGCGACTCCACGATCGCCGTCACGTCCTCGACCTCACGCTCGATCGCGTACGCGGCGGCGTCCCCGCTCTCGCCTCGGCCGCGCCGGTCGACGGCGTAGAGCGTGAAGCGATCGGCGAGCGACGGCAGGATGTAGCGGAAGCTCCAGTGCGCGCCGGTCGCGCCGTGGAGGAGAACGAGCGGCGGCCCTTCTCCACTCCGGCGGAAGCCGATCCGCGTGCCGTCACGCGAGATCACGTGGCCGACGGTGGGGGCGTCGTCACCCACGGTGGCAGCGTATAGCCGGGCGACTAAGCACCGCGGGCCCGTGCGGGATCATGTGGGCATGTGGCGACGCTCACGGCAATCACCGGTGACGAGCCGCTTCACGGCGCCGGCGAGCCACGGTTTCACCGCCAGGGTCACGCCGGCGCCGACGAGCCCGACGAGAAAGCCCTGCACGAGCACCTGCTCGAGCGTCAGCTTCACGAACGAGCCGTCGGCGGCCCACTCGCACGGCGACTGCCGCAGGGAGACGACGTCCACGCAGCTTCCGATCGTCGGGTGCGTGATGATCCCCGCCACCCCTCCGAGCCCGGTGAGCATCGCCGCGAAGAGGCCGTGCACGACCGCGGCGTCGCTCGTCACGGCGACCGTGACCGCGGCGACGACCGCCTGGCAGGCCAGCGCGAGCACGACCGACCAGTACGCGTAGCCGAGCAGGAAGTCGTCCTGGTCGCGGGTCGCCTCGGCCACCCCGGCGTGGATGCCGGCGCGCAGGACGAGTGGGAGCACGTAGGCGAGTGCCGCCCCGGCCAGCCCGATCGCCGCCGCGCGCCCCACCCGCAGCACCGGCGGCGGCAGACGCGCGCCCGAGCCGTCGAGCGTCGCCCAGCGCGCCAGGTCCGGGCGCCCTGTCCGCAGGAACAGCGCCGCCGCGAGCGGGAACGCCCAGACGGCAGCGAGCGCGAACCACACCGGTGGACGCTCGGCGAACCACAGAAGCTCAGGGTCCATTACGAACTGGAAGAGCCAGGTCGGCCCCGCCCAGATCGCCTGCGCGACGAGGTCGTGGAGCTCCGCCGTCCCGCTCGTCGAGACCTCGATCACATCCCGGGTCTGGCGGACGAGGAAGAAGATCCCCATGAAGACGGTGAGGACGCCGGCGGCGACGACGAGGCCCAGCGCGGAGGCCCAGGCGGGCGAGCGGCTCGGGGCCGCCACCGGGAGCCAGACACGTGCCGACGTGGTGATCCAGGCGACGAAGAGCCCGAGGCCGACGAGGAGCACCACCGACCAGAGGACGTCGAGCGACCACGGCCTGGCGCTGATGATCGTCGGGTCAGCCCCGAGCGCGGCAACGAGCGAGAAGTGCTGGCCGACCAGGAAGCCCAGGCCGAGCGCAAGGCCGATCCGCCAGGACCCGCCCGGCCGCTCCCCCAGCGCCAGCGCTCCGAACGCCGAGCGCCAGGCGCCGAGGCCGACGACCCCGACTGCGAGCGGCGCGAACACGAGCGCCGAGATCCACATGGTCGAGAGCGACTCGACCGCGAAGAAGTCGACGAGCGTCACCACCTCGGCGAACGCGATCGTCGCCGCGATGCCCGCACCGAAGGCCTCGAACGTGCCCAGGCTGATGAGGCCGCGCGGATCCTCGAGCGCGTGGAGGCGGACGGCGGGGCTCGGGTGCAGGCCGACCAGCCGGTTGAGCCACGGACGGGCCGGCGGGCGCATCGCCCCCAGCAGCTTGGTGAGCGCCGGCGTCACGCCTTCCGAGGTCGAGGCGCGCACGTCCGCGTAGACCTCGCGCGCGCGGAGCACCGCGTTGCGCGGCAGGTAGACGAACACCGTCAGCGCCACGAGCCGCCAGCCGAGGTCGAAGACCGTATTCGCGTCCTCGTCGACGAGGCTGACGAGGAACGGGAGCACGCCGACGAGCACGAAGGCCCACCAGATCGAGACCGTGAAGTACGTCTTGGCGACGTCCCGGTTGCGCAGGTGCGCCAGTTCGTGGAGCACGACGGCCCTGAACGCGGGCCGGTCGGTGTAGAAGGTCGTCACCAGGCCGCCGGAGAGCGCCACGTGGTACCGGCCCGGACGCCCGAACGCGAGGCCGCTCGGCGACGGGTTGAGCGGGTTCCAGACGAATTGTGGAGCGCGCTCGAGGCCTGCCTCCCCAACGAGCCCGCGAAGCTCGGCGGCGACGTCGGGGGCGTCATCCTCACGGAAGGGCTCGAGGCGGCGCCGGCGGCGCTTGACCAGCGGAGCTGCGAAGAAGAACGCCAGCGCCGTGGCGAGGAGGACGGCGACGCCGCCGAGCATGAAGGCCGCCTTGGGGCGGTTGATCTCGTCGAGGCATTCCGCGAACCGGCTCGCGGCCGCGTCGAGGTCGTCGGACGTCGCGGCGACCGCGAGAGCCGCCTGCTGCTCCTCGACGCAGGCGAGCGTGCGCCGGACCTCGGCCTGGTTGTCCGAGACCTCGAAGTAGAGCCAGTTGTAGAGGAACAGGCTCACGCCGACGATCGAGACGACGAGCAGGAAGAACCGGAACGTCGTGTCCGAGAGGAACGCGAAGGGGTTGAGCCGGGGTTGCTGCGCGCCGGACGGCCCGGCGGCCATCAGTCCGTCGCCAGGCTCCCGACGACCGCGTCCGCGAGCAGCCCGGCGCGATCCTCGGGCACGTCGAGCTCGAGCGCCCGGTCGTAGGCGATCTCGCGCACCTCCCGGAGCTGCTCGGGACTCAGGTCCGGCACGTCGTCGTTCGCCTCGGCCGCACCCTCGCCCTTGCCCTTGCCGCGCTGGAAGAGCTTGTGGACGAAGCCGCCGACCGCCTCGCTGCCCTCCTTCTCCACGGCGTCCCCGGCCGAGTTCGCGAGGGCGATCGCCACCCGCCTCACGACGTCGATGATGATGGGCGTGAGGAGGAGCGCCGCCGCCTCGACTCCGAAGCCGAGCATCTCGTCCTTCGGCTTGTTCTCGGCGAGGACCTTGTCCGGGTCGGCGAAGTACGCCTCGCTCGTGGCCCGGAAGAGCGGCATCTCCTGCGGCGCGGCCCGGGCAACGATCTCGCGGGCGGCGTCCGCGACGACCGCGTCTGGCACCTGTTCGGTCATCCGCGCCCGAAGATAACGCGACGGTCGGCTAGGTCAAGAGCCGGCGTTCGTTCGGGCCCCGCGGAAAGAGCGTGTAGCTGAACGAGATCACGAAGTCGATCGCGAGGATCAGCGTCCAGAGGGCCGCCATGCCGGCCAGCGCCTGCGTGCGGTCGAGGTCGCCGCCGAGCGGGATGCCCAGGCCGAGCAGCGAGGTTCCCGTGGCCCAGGCGAGCAGGTGGCGTAGCCATTCGCGCCGCTCGCGGGCCGCGTGCGCAGGCAGATCGACGTGGACGCGATCCGATCACCAACTAGGACGACATGCCGTAGCGCCGCGGGCCACGCGCCCGCGGCGCTACCGCGCTCACTTCGCTGGACTCTGAAAGGCCGGCGCGGCTGCCACCCGAGACGCCGAAACGGCGCCTCCCGCTCCTCTCCACCTCAAACTCTAGCCCGCGCTTTGGGCTTGCGGCAAGCCCCGGGTCATGCCGCATAATCACCGGCCGCACGCCCAGGTGCCAGAAGAAGGGAAGGAGCGAAATGCGCCTCTTGGGGACGACGTTTCCGGCCGGAGTGTGGCCATGACCGAGCATGCGGTGGTGATCGCAGGCGGAGGCCCGACAGGGCTGATGTTGGCGGGTGAGCTGGCGTTGGCGGAGATCGACGTCGTCGTCGTCGAACGGCGCGGCAGCCAGGAGATCGACGAGTCGCGAGCGCGGGGTCTTCTCTCCCGCACCATCGAGGTGCTCGATCAGCGTGGTATCGCCGATCGGTTCATCTCGGCCGGGCAAGTCCACCCGGCCCACGGGTTCGCCGGCATCCCCATGGACATCAGCGACTTCCCCACCCGCCACAGCTACGTGCTCGCCCTCGGACAGAGCCACTTCGAGCGCATCCTGGCCGGCTGGGTCGACGAGCTCGGGGTTCCGATCCTCCGTGACCGCGAGGTCGCGGGCTTCACCCCGGAAGAGAGCGGAGTCGAGGTCGAGGTGTCGGGTGACACGTCGCTCCGCGCGGAGTACCTCGTCGGCTGCGACGGAGGACGCAGCCTGGTGCGCAGGACGGCCGGCATCGACTTCCCCGGGCTGGCCGCCTCGACCAGCTGGATGATCGCGGAGGTCGAGATGACCGAGCAGCCGAAGATCGGCATGCGTCCCGAGGGCGGCGGCATCGGTCCCGTCAACCCGGCGGAAGGCGGAGGAGGGACGTTCGGGGTCGTGCTCGAGGAACAACAGGTCGAACACACCGGCGAGCCCACCTTGCAGGACCTCCGCAAGGCACTCGTCGCGGCGTACGGGACGGACTACGGAGCGCACAGCCTCAACTGGATCTCCAGGTTCACCGACATGACGCGGCAGGCGGCGACCTACCGCAGCGGCCGTGTGCTGCTGGCCGGGGACGCCGCCCACGTGCATCCGCCGCAGGGCGGTCAGGGCCTCCAGACCGGCGTGCAGGATGCCGTGAACCTGGGCTGGAAGCTGGCCCAGGTGGTCGAGAAGACATCACCCGAGAGCCTCCTGGACACCTACCACGCCGAGCGGCATCCGGTCGGCGCCCGGGTGTTGCGCAACACCATGGCCCAGGTCGCGCTCAGCGGCGCCGACGAGCGGCACCTGGCGCTCCGCGAGATCATGACCGAGCTGCTCGGCATGGACGAGCCGCGCAGGCGCATCGCCGCGATGCTCTCCGCTCTCGACATCCACTACGACCTGGGCGAGGGGCACCCGCTGCTCGGTCGCCGCATGCCCGATCTCGAGCTCGTCACCGCCGACGGCGCGACGCGAGTCTTCACCCTGCTACACGACGGCCGAGCGGTCCTGCTGAACCTCGGCAAGCCCTGGCCCTGGGAACCCTCACCGTGGGCGGACCGGGTGCTGGCGATCGACGCCCAGTACGGCGGCGACTGGGAGCTCCCCGTCCTGGGTCAGGTCGCAGCCCCAGCCGCTGTTCTGATCAGGCCCGATGGATACGTCGCCTGGGTGGGAGACGGCACGGACGCCGGGCTGCGCGACGCGCTGACCACGTGGTTCGGACCACGATGAGAGAGGGGCGCGCGAGAACTAGGCCCGGCCGCGGGCCGGCTGCCCGGGCGTGCCTGCGGCGCTCTCGTACCCGGGCTGCTGCAGGGTGACGAGCCCCAGCACGATGGCCGCGATGCCGGCGAGGAGATGCGGCACCCAGACGTTGGCGCCCTCGTCCGCGAAGCCGAAGATCCAGGGCGACGCGGCCAGGACCACGCCCGCAGCGATGTCGAAGAGCAGGTGAACGTGCATCGGAAGCACGCGGGCGACGCCGAGCTCGTAGTCGGTCAGCAGGCTGTAGGCGATGAGGCCGATGCCGAGGACGATGGGAACGAGCGTGGCCGCGGTGTTGTCGGAGAACTGGAAGATCCACGGTGCGGCGATCAGCACCACGCCGACGATGTAGTCGAGAAACCCGTGGAAGCGGGTCGGGATGAAGCGCATGAAGCCTCCCTTGCTTTGCGTGTGCGGACGTCATTCGCACACGAGGCGGCTTCGGTTCGGACCGGATGGTTAGGCATCGCCCCTTCGGGTACCCACGGTCCGTGGACACGATCAAGTATGCGGATGCCGGCCTCCACGGCTGGAAGGCCAAGGTTGGCGAGGGCGTCGCGGACCGCGTCTCGAGCCGCACGAGGCTTAGCGCGGACCAGGTCAAGCTCGTACTGGGAGCCGCGTTCTTCCTTCTCTCGCTGCAGTACGTCGTCAAGACGATCGTGGCGATCGCCCGCCGCTAGAAGCGAACGACCGAGAGCAGGTATTCCTGGGGAAGGACCAGTCTTCCGTCCTCGGCCTCGTTCCGCTCCTCCCAGGCGGCGACGATCTCGGCCCGCAGGTCCTCGAAGCGGTCGCCGAGCATCTGCCGCGCGGTCACGAGCGGCCCGAAGCGCTCGAGGAAGTAGTCCGCCCATCCGTCGACCGAGTCCCATTCGATGGTCGCCGAGTGGCGCTCGAACTCGAACTCTGTCGCCACCGAGCCGAACATCTCCCGCACGTGCTCCTCCGTCCCCCACAGGAGCGGAGGCGAGGCGAACTCGGGCGGGGGCGGCAGGTAGGCCGCGCTCGCACCGAGCACGTCGCCGGTCACGCCTTCGGGAGTCCAGCAGCAGATGCCGACGAGCCCGCCCTTGCGGCACACACGCGCAATCTCAGCCGCCGTCTCGCGGTGGCGCGGAGCGAACATGTGCCCGAACGTCGAGAGGACGCGCTCGAAGGACTCGTCCTCGAACGGCAGGCTCTCCGCGTCGCCCTCGACCCACTCGATCTCGACACCCGCCCTCGCCGCCTTCGCCTCTCCGGCTTCGAGCAGCTCGGAGACGAGGTCGAGAGCCGTCACGTCCGCTCCTCTTCGCGCCGCTGGTAGCGCGGCGTTGCCGGTGCCACTGGCAACGTCCAGGACCCGCATGCCCGCCGTCACCGCGACTCGTTCGACCAGGAGCTCGCCCACGCCGGCGATCTCCTCGGAGAGAGCCGGGTAGTCCCCGGCCGCCCACATTGCACGCTGCCTGTGCTTGAAGGTCTCGAGCACTGCGCCCGTCATCGTCTGCCTCCTTCTGTAAACTACGAATCATAGATATATACCTATGAATCGTAGTTATGGCAAATGATGCGCTGAGCCTCTTTTCGTACGAGATCCTGGGCCTGGTCGGCCGGGGAGGCGCCGGCCCGCACGACCTGCGCGGAATGGTGCGCCGCGGGCGCATCCTCGACTGGGCGGGCGAAAGCCAGTACTACGTGGAGCCGAAGCGGCTCGCCCGGCTCGGCTATCTGGAGGCGACCAAGAAGCCCGGGCGGACGCGGGAGCGCACGGTGTACCGCCTGACCGAGAAAGGCCTCGACGCGTTGTGCGCATACTCGGCGACGCCCGCCCGGCTCACGCCGCTGAAGAGCGAACCGCTCGTGCGGCTGCTGATTGCCGACCTCGTCGGCGACCGGCTGACGCGCGAGGGGCTCGCCGCGCTGCGCGAGGAGGTGGACGACTTCCGGGCGCGGCTGGACGACGTCGAGGCGAGCGCCGAGACGCTCCCGCACCGACGCGCATACCTCCTGCTCGTCACGAGCTTCCTCCGCCGGTTCCTCGAGCTGCACGTCGAGCTCGTCGACCAGGTCGAGCGTGAACTGGGGCAGCGCGAGGGCCCGACGTTCGCCGAGATCGACGTCCCCTGACCTCACCAGTTCCCGACGCCTTAGGAGACGAACGCCTTTCGCACCGCTGAGGGCGACCACTTGGCGCTGCCATGCGGTCTCCGTATCCCCTTACGGTTCAGGTCCTCGGCGATCTCCTCGAGCGACATCCCTTCTTCGAGCATCCGCCGAATCCTCATGCGCCAGCCATAGTCCTCTCGGTTGCAGAGCACGTGAGCCAGTCGGACGTTCCAGGCAACGAGGTGTCCACCGTCAGCCTTGAGCCGGGGGTAATGGTCAGGCGACGGCGCCCAACTCGTCAGGGGCGTCGATCTCGGGTCGAAGTGCCCCCGCCCCTTGTGGCAGTAGCACTTCGGCATCTCGCAACGGAGCTCGAAGATCTGTCCGCGTTCCGCCATCTGAACGAGGACACCACGCGTTCCGAGCGCCCGTAGCTGCTCTGCGACCGTCTCTCCCACGGATGCCACAGGGCTCGAACTACCAGGGCAGCAGGGAGCTAGGGCACCTGATTCGCACGGGCCGTGCTTCGGCTCGGACCGTCGCGGAGATCGCGCGCCGGTAGACCGCCGCGCAACGCGAGATCCGCACCGGCCAGGCCGTCAGCGCCAGCGGCCGGGCGTGAGGGGCATGCCGCTCCGGCCGGCGCCCGGCCGCACGGCAAGGACCTGCCGCACCTGGAGGCGACCGGCCTCGAAGCCGAGCGCCGGGCCGGCCATGTAGAGGCGCCAGATGCGGGCGCGGGCGGCGCCGACCTCGGCGACCGCCTCATCCCAGTTCGCCTCCAGGTTGCGCACCCAGGCGCGCAGCGTGAGAGCGTAGTGCTCGCGCAGGCTCTCGGTATGGCGCACTTCGAAGCCCACCTTCTGGACGGCCGACACGACGGCGCCGACTTCGTGCAGCTCGCCGTCCGGGAAGACGTACCGACCGACGAAGGCGTTCCTTCGGATCGGCCGTCGGCCGGGCGGTCGCGCGATGCCGTGGTTGAGAAGGCGGCCGCGTGGCCGCAGGAGCTCGTGCAAGCGCGTGAAGTAGACCCCGAGCCGGGCGAGGCCGACATGCTCGAACATGCCGATCGAGCTGATCGCGTCGAAGGGTCCGTCGCGGACGTCTCGGTAGTCGGCGAGCCGGATCTCGATCTGATCGCCGAGCCCGGCCCCGGCGACGCGCTCGCGCGCGAGCTCGGCCTGTGGCTCGGAGATGGTGACGCCAACTCCGCGCACGCCGTGCCGCTCGCCGGCGTGCAGGAGGAAGCTGCCCCAGCCACAGCCGACGTCCAGCACCCGCATCCCCTCGTCCAGCCCGAGCTTCCGGCAGACGAGCTCGTGCTTCGCCGTCTGGGCCTCTTCGAGCGTCGTTCCGGCGAGCTCGAAGACGGCACAGGAGTACGTGAGGGACGGCCCGAGCACGAGGCGGTAGAACGCGTTCGAGACGTCGTAGTGGTGCGAGATCGCGGCCGCGTCGCGGCGGCGCGTGTGTCGCCGCCCGCGCAGCCTCACCTCCTCGGGCGGCGGCGCGAGCGGCCGCAGTCCCCCCGCCCCAACGACGCGTGCGGCTCCGAGCCAGAGCCGCGCCAGCTCACGCCTCGACGGCAACTCGAGCAACGCCGGAAGTGCCTCGTAGACATCGCCGTCGATGTCGATCTCCCCGGCGACGTATGCGCGCGCGAAACCGAGCTCGCCAGGTGCGGTGACGATCCGGCGCAGAGCGTCGGGAGAGCGGACGGTCAAGCGCGCTCGGGCGTCCTCGGGCCCGAGCAAGCTCCCGTCCGGGAGGACGAACGCGAGCGAGCCGCGGCGGCGCAAATGATCGTCGATGGCGGCGAGGGATCCGCGCGTCACAGGTTCATGAAACCACGCGGCGCGCCGTGGGCGCACTTGCGATTCTGATGGAGCTAGCCGGGCTCGAACCGGCGACCTCCTGGGTGCGATCCAGGCGCTCTCCCAGCTGAGCTATAGCCCCGTGCGAGTCGAAGTGTAGCGGGCGCGAGTTCATCTTCCTGTAAGAAATCTCCCCCACAATGTCGGGATGAGCACGACGGTTCTCGTCGTCGACGACGAGCCCATCGTCCGCGAGGTGGTGCTCCGTTATCTCGAGCGGGACGGCTTCCGGACGCTCGAGGCTGCGGACGGCGACACCGCCCGGCGCCTTGTCGAGACGGAGAGCCCGGGCCTCGTGATCCTTGACATCATGCTCCCCGGCGTCGACGGCCTCGAGCTCTGCCGCTGGATCCGCGCACGCTCGGAGCTCCCGGTGATTCTCCTGACCGCCCGTGGCGAGGAGGCCGACCGCATCGTCGGGCTCGAGCTCGGCGCGGACGACTACGTGACGAAGCCCTTCTCCCCGCGCGAGCTCGCGGCACGCGTCCGCACAGTGCTGCGCCGCTCCTCGCGGCACGTCCCGAAGGCCGAGCGCCTCTCGTTCGAGGGCCTCGATCTCGACGCGGGCACGCGCGAGGTCACGACGGGCGGCGACCTCCTCAAGCTGACCGCCCGGGAGTTCGACCTGCTCTGGTTCCTCGCAAGCCACCCCAAGCAGGTCTTCTCGCGCGAGCAGCTCATGGACCGCGTCTGGGGCTACGCGGCCGCGTACGACACCGGCACAGTGACCGTCCACGTGCGGCGCCTGCGCGAGAAGATCGAGCGCGATCCGGCGCGCCCGCAGTTCCTCGAGACGGTCTGGGGCGTCGGCTATCGGTTTTCGCCGTGATCCCGTTCGCGATCGTCGTCGCGCTGGGCACCCTCACTGCAGGGCTGCTGGCCGCGGTCGCGCTCAGGCGGCTCCCGACGGTGCGCCTGCAGCTCGCAAGCCTCGCGCTGGTTGCCGTCGCGCTCCCGCTCACGGCGGTGCTCGTCTCGGGGGTCGTCATGTTCGACTCGGAGCACGATCTCGACATCCTGCTCGTCGCCGCCTGCTCGTCGACCGCGGCCTTCGGCGCCGCCCTGCTCGTGGGCGGCTCGATCCTGCGGTCGCTCGACCGCGTCCGCGGCGCCTCGTCCGCGATCGCGCACGGCGACCTCTCGGCACGCGCGCCGGAGGACGGCCCGGCCGAGCTTGCGGAGCTCGCCGCGTCCTTCAACGAGATGGCGGCGAGCGTCGAGGAGCTGTTCGACGCGCGCACCCAACTCGTGGCGTGGGCAAGCCACGACCTGCGCACCCCGCTCGCCTCGATGCAAGCGATGCTCGAAGCAATCGAGGACGGCCTCGTCGAGCCGGAGCACTACGTTCCCGAGCTCCGACGGCAGGTGAGCGCTCTCGGCCTCCTCGTCGACGACCTCTTCGAGCTGGCCAGGTTGGATGCGGGCGTGCTCACGGTCGACCTCCACGAAACGCCGATCGGCGGCGTCGTCCGCTCCGCGCTCGGCGGGCTCGAGGCGGAGGCGCAGACGCGGGGCGTTGCGCTCGCGGCGCGCATCGACGCCGACCCTCCCGTCCTCTGCGCTCCCGACAAGGTCGAGCGGGTGCTGCTCAACCTCCTGACGAACGCCATCCGGTACACGCCGTCGGACGGAGCGGTGGCCGTGATCGTCGAGCCGCTGGCGGACGAGGTCAGGGTGAGCGTCGAGGACACGGGCGACGGCATTCCCGCCGAGTCCATGAAGCGTGTCTTCGACCATTTTTGGCTAGGAGACAGATCGCGGACCGGTGCCGGAAACGCAGGGCTCGGCCTAGCGATCGCCCACGGGCTCGTCGAGGCGCAGGGCGGACGGATCTGGGTCGAGAACCGGTCGGAAGGCGGCGCGAGGATCTCTTTCACACTGCGGCGGCCGGTTTAAGCATCTCCTAAGAACTGCGCAACCGAAGCGCAAGCTTTGGGTCCTAGCGTCCCCGCATCTCCAACCGAAAGGAGAGCGGGATGCACAGACTCCGATCACTACTGCTCGTCCTCGTTGCGGGGGCGACCTTGCTCGCCCTCGCCGGCCCGGCCATGGCCTCCGGAGGCCTAGGGAACGGCGCCGTCTACACGCTGACGAACGCGATGTCCGGCAATGCTGTGGCGGTGTTCGAGCGTGACCGGGACGGCTCGCTCACGGCGCGCGGCTCCGTCCCGACCGGCGGGAACGGAACGGGTGCTGGACTCGGCTCGCAGGGGGCGCTTGTCCTCGACGACGACCGGCTGTTCGCGGTCAACGCAGGCAGCAACTCGATCTCGCTGTTGCACGTCGACCGCCGCGGCGAGGTGCGCCTGGCCGACGTCGATCCGTCCGGAGGCGCCCGGCCGATCAGTGTCACCGTGCACGGCAAGTTCGTATACGTCCTCAACGCGGGGAACGCCACTACGCCCGCCAACATCCGGGGGTTCCTCGCGCTCTTCGGTCGGCTCGTGCCCCTGCCCGGCTCGACCCGCCCGCTGAGCTCGGCCGCGCCCGACCCGGCCCAGGTCGAGTTCAGCCCGGACGGCCGCCACCTCGTCGTGACCGAGAAGGCGACGAACCTGATCGTCACCTACAGCGTGCGGCGCGGCTACGCGAGCGGGCTGAATGCGCAGCCGTCGGCCGGCATGACGCCGTTCGGCTTCGCGTTCGGCCGGCGCGGGCTCCTGATCGTGTCCGAGGCGTTCGGCGGCGCGCCCGACGCGAGCGCGATGTCGTCGTACTCCCTCGCGGGCAACGGGACGGTTACACCGGTCTCGGCGAGCGTGAAGACGACCGAGACGGCGGCGTGCTGGGTCGTCGTGACCAAGAACGGGCGCCACACGTATACGACGAACACCGGCAGCAACTCGATCACGGGCTACCGCGTCGCGGGTGACGGCAGCCTCACGTTGCTCGACGCAGACGGCAAGACGGCCACGACCGGCGCGACGCCGATCGACATGGCGCTAACGCAGAGCAGTCGCATCCTCTACGCCCTCGCCGCGGGCGTCCCCGAGATCAACGGGTTCGTCGTCAACGGTGACGGCAGCCTCGACCCGATCGGGACGGTCGGCGGGCTGCCCGCAGGGACCGTCGGCCTCGCAGCCAGCTGAGGCCCGAAGCGCGGAGGCGGGACGCGGCACCCGCCTCCGCGCCCTGCCTACGATGCCGCCATGTGGGCGGTCGTTCTCGACGATGCCGGGCAGCCGTCGCTCCGCGAGGTAGCCGAGCCGGACGGCTCGGGAGCGTTGGTCGACGTCGTTGCCTGCGGGCTCTGCGGCACCGACGTGCAGAAGATCGGGCGCGCGGCGCCGGGCACGGTGCTCGGGCACGAGGTGGTCGCCCGGACCGGGGACGGACGACGTGTCGCGCTCGTCCACCACCTGCCCTGCGGCGAGTGCAAGCGGTGCCGTTCCGGGCACGAGACGACCTGCGAGCGCTTCCCCGAGCCTACGATCCTGCCCGGCGGCCTCGCCGAGCACGCGAGCGCCACGCAGTCGATCGCGCTTCCCGACGAGGTCGACGACGCGACCGGGACGTTCGCCGAACCGCTTGCCTGCGTGCTGCGGGCCGTCGAGCGGATCGCGCGCGGCCGGGTGCTCGTCGTCGGCTGCGGCTTCGCCGGCCTCCTCTTCGTGCAGGCGCTGGTCCGCCGCGGGGACGACGTGCTCGCGGCCGACCCGCTCGCCCACCGGATGGAGCTGGCGCTCGGCTACGGGGCGCAGCCGCTCGACGACGGCCGCGTGGACGCCGCAGTGCTCTGCGCCCACGGCGGCCTCGACGGCGCGCTCGCCGCACTGGAGCCCGGCGGCATGCTGCTCCTCTTCTCCTGGCTCGTCGACCCCGCCTCGATCGACTTCGAGCTCGTCCTGCGCCGCGAGCTCACCCTAGTCGGCTCGTGCTCGGCGACGCCGGCCGCGATGCGCGACGCGGTCGCGCTCCTCCCGGAGCTCGACCCGATCCCGACGGTCACGCTGCCGCTCGAGCGCTTCGCAGACGGGCTCGAGCTCTACCGCAGCCACGAGGCCGTCAAGGTCGTCTTCACGCCGTGAGGGCGCTCCTCTATTACGGCCCCTGCGACCTGCGCGTGGAGGAGGTGCCTCCGCCCGAGCCGGGCCCCGGCGACGTGCTCGTCCAGGTCGAGGTCGCGCTCACCGACGGCACCGACGCGAAGGCCTACCGGCGCGGCCACCCGCTGCTCCTCGAGAAAGCGCCGAGCCCGTTTGGACACGAGTTCTGCGGCGTCGACGTCGCCACCGGACGGCGCGTGGTGGCGGCCAACTCGGCCCCGTGTGGAGAGTGCGCGTCGTGCCGGCGCGGCGAGGAGACGCTCTGCGAGAACCTCCGGCCCTTCCTGAACGGCGCTTACGCCGAGTACCTGCTCGTCCCCGCGCGCATCGCCGAGCGCAACCTCCTTCCCGTCCCGCCGGTGATCGCACCGGAGGTCGCCGCCATGACCGAGCCGCTGGCCTGCTGCCTGCACGGGATCGATCGCGCAGGGGTCGAGGCAGGGCAGGCGGTGGCGATCCTCGGCCCGGGGCCGATCGGGCTCATGCTCTGCGCGGCAGCGAAGGACGCCGGCGCTAACGTCGTTGTCGTCGGAGGCCGCGCCGAGCGGCGCGAGCTCGCGCGCGAGTTCGGAGGCGTCCCCGGCACCGGCGAGGGCGCCGACATCGTCATCGAGGCGGTCGGGACGGCGGAGGCCTGGCAGGACGCGCTCGGGCTCGTGCGCCCCGGCGGGACGGTGCTCTTCTTCGGGGGGCGCGAGCTCGGCGTGGACACGTTCCGCCTCCACTACGAGGAGTTGACGCTCAAGGGCGCGTTCCACCACACGCCGCGGCACGTCCGCGCGGCGCTTGCCTTCCTCGGCAGCGGCGCCTTCCCCTGGGAGCGCCTCGTCACGCACCAGGTCGGTCTGGAGCAGGTCGCCGGCCTTTTCGCCGACCCGCCGCCCGACCTCCTGAAGGCTGCCGTTCTCCCCTAGGCCCTGCGGACGAGCGTGACCCCGTCGCGCACCGTCAGCATGACCGCGACGACCCGCGGATCGTTGGCGATCCTGGCGTTGAGCTCGACGAACATCTCGGTCTCGGGCGTCTCCGGCGGCTCGACCACGCGTCCCGACCAGAGCGTGTTGTCGAGCACCATGACACCACGGGGCGAGATCCTCGGCACGAGCGCCTCGTAGTACGCCGGATAGTTGAGCTTGTCGGCGTCGATGAAGATGAGGTCGAACTCGCCCTCGAGCTTCTCGATCGTCTCGAGCGCGGGACCGAGGTGGATCGTGATGCGATCCGCGACACCGGCCTCCTCGTGGTAGCGCCGGGCGACCGCCGCGTGGGTCTCGTCCACCTCGCAGGTGTCGATGTGCCCGCCGGGCGGGAGCAGGGGCGCCATCGAGGTCGACGAGTAGCCGCTGTAGGTGCCGAGCTCGAGCACACGCTCGGGCTGGAGCGCGAAGACGAGGAACTCGAGCAGGCGGCCCTCGACCGGGCCGGTGAGCATCTGCGGCGAGCGCAGCTCGGCCTTCGTCTCTTCCGCGAGCCGGTTGAGCAGCGCGGACGGCGATGTCGTGCTCGCGACCGCATAGTCGTCGATCTTCTCGGGCGTGATCACGCCCTCACCCTAGCTAGCGGCGTTCGACCCGCGAGCCGCCGACGACCGCGTCGTGACCGTCGCGGAAGCGCACCCAGGCCTTGCCGCCGCCGTCGTAGTCGTGCGCCCAGACGATGAGGGTGGCCTCGGCGCCCTCGACGTGGCAGCGCTCGGTTCCCTCGGGGTCGACGCCGCGCCAAACTCGCACGAACGGGTTCTCGTCGTACTCGCGGCCGATCGTCGTCTCCTCGCTGTGCCCGGGATAGACCGCGACCTCGTGCGGAAGGCCCATGAGCACGTCCATGATCGACCGGCGGAGGTCGTCGAACCCTTCCTGCGTCCCGCCGACGGAACCGGTGAAGAGCGTGTCGCCGGTGAAGACCGCCTCCCCGTCGACCACGAACGCCAGCATTCCGCGCGTGTGACCCGGCGTCCGCAGGGTCTCGATGCGCAGGTCGCCGGTCTCGACGACCTCGCCGTGGCCGAGGTGCTCGGCACCGTCGATCCCCTCCTCCGGCGCGGCGAGGACGCGCAGCCCGTACCGGTCCTCGAGCAGCTCGTGGTTGGCGATGTGGTCGGCGTGCGCGTGGGTCGTCAGCAGGTGCGTCGGATGCACCTCGAGGCGGTCGACGGCCGAGAGCAGCGGCTCGATCGGCGCCCCCGAGTCGATGAAGACGGCGGTGCCGCCGGAGCGGTCGGCAACCAGATAGGCGTTCGAAAGCCACTTGGGATCCATGCTCCGCTCCACGATCATCGCCGGGGTAGCATGCCAGCGGAACCCGGACAGGGAGGACTATTCGGATGGCCGGCCTCATGAGCCGCACGTCGAGCGTCGTCAAAGCGTGGATCTCGAAGCTCCTCGATCGCGCCGAAGATCCATCGGTCACGCTCGACTACTCGTACGAGAAGCAGCTCGAGATGCTGCAGAACGTCAAGCGCGGCGTCGCGGACGTCGTCACGGCGAAGAAGCGGCTCGAGCTGCAGACGCAGAAGCTCGAGCAGGAGCTCCCGAAGCTCGACCAGCAGGCGCGTGCAGCGCTGTCCGCCGGTCGCGAGGACCTCGCGCGCGCGGCGCTCGAGCGCAAGACGGTCGCACAGGCGCAGCTCCAGGGTCTCGACCAGCAGATCACGGGCCTGGAGGCGCAGCAGGAGAAGCTCCTCGCCAACGAGAAGCGCCTCTCCGCCAAGGTCGAGTCCTTCCGCAGCCAGAAGGAGGTCATCAAGGCGCAGTACTCGGCCGCCGAGGCCCAGGTGCGGATCACGGAAGCCGCCACGGGGATCGGCGAGGAGATGGCCGACACCGGCCTCGCCATCCAGCGCGCGCAGGACAAGACCGAGCAGATGCAGGCCCGCGCGGCCGCCGTCGACGAGCTCGTCGAGTCGGGCGCGCTCGAAGACTGGACGTCCGGCGAGACCTCGCTCGACCGCGAGCTCGCGCAGATCTCGACTCAGAGCCAGGTGGACGACGAGCTGGCGAAGCTCAAGGGCGAGCTCGCCGCGGGCGGCGCGAAGAAGGAGCTGGAGCAGTGATCGTCCGGCTGATGGGCGAGGGGCAGTTCCAGGTCTCCGACGACCTGCTGGCGCAGCTCAACGAGCTCGACGACAAGGCGCAGGCCGCGGCGGACGCGAACGACGAGCCCGAGCTCGACCGCGTCCTCGACGAGATGTGGGGCCTCGTCCAGGGCGACGGAGAGCGTCTCGCCGACGACGACCTGCACCCGTCGGACGTGCTCATCCCGCCCAGCGACCTGAGCCTCGAAGAGACGCAGCGTCTCTTCTCGGATCAAGGGCTGATCCCGGACATCCCGGCGGCCTAGCCCCGCTCCCATGACAAGGGCCAGGGGTTCGCCCGGCACGGGGCGACCCCCTTCGTCTGCTGCATCATCACCGGCGCCGGTGCGCCGGCGGCCGGGCACGACGTGTGCCCGTGGCCGAGCAGGTGGCCGACCTCGTGGTTCACGAGGTAGCGGCGGTAGCGCCCGATGTCGCCGTACGCGCTCGCGCCCTTCCGCCAGCGCATGAGGTTGAGGACGGCGCGCCCGCCGTTCGCGCACGAGTAGATCCCGTTGGTGAGGTTCGGGGCGCAGAGACGGTCGGTCGTCCCCGGCGAGGCGAGTGTGACGCGGAAGTCGACCGGGCCCTGCGACACGCGGCGGAACGACACGCGCCCGGTCCCGCCCCAGCTCTTCGGGTGGCCGAGGATCGCGTGCACCATCTGCGCGAACTCGAGCCGCGAGATGACGATGCCTGCCTCGACCTCGACCAGGTAGCGCATGACCGGACCGTTGCCGGTGCGCGGATCGCCGCCGCGCACGACCAGGAGCGGGCGTTCCCGACCCGGCGGCCAGACAAGGCCCGCGGCCTCGCGCTCGGGTACCGGCGCGGCCATCACGTCGGCGTCCAGCGAGGGGGCGAGCCGGGCCTCGGCGGCAGAGGCGAAGAGCGCGGCGAGTGCCGCTAGCACGAGAGCGACGCGCATATGGCGACCCTAACTAGCAGGAGGGCTTGGCGGGACGGGACAGCCACTGTCCCGCCGAGCCCTCCTCAGTCGAGCGGGGCGTCGAACAGACCGAGCCACTTGGTCAGGTCCGGCTCGATCGGAAGCTCCTTCTCGAGCTCGGCCTTCAGCCGCAGCTCCGCGGGGTTGTCGCGCTCCTGGCCCTCGCCGGTCGGCACGAACGGCCAGAACGTCCCCTGCTTGAAGCCGTAGATCAGATAGGTGGTGCGGTCGCGGCCCTCGAAGGCGAAGAGGGCCGCCGTCAGCCGGTCGCCGAAGCCGCGGTTGGCGAACTCGCTCGCGACGAGATGCACGGTCGTGACGAGATCCTCGAAGTCGCGATCCCGCACGACGAGCCACTGATAGCCGTAGGAGTCCGACCGGCGCCGGACCTCGGAGCCCGAGGTCTGCGCGACGACGCCGAGCAGCTCGTCGATCTCCTGCTCGGCCCGGGCGAACTCGCCGGCCGAGAGCGGCTTGCCCATGACTGCCGCCACGCCGGCGGACCTGAGCCCGAGCTCGGTCTCGAGCGTGATCTGGGCGGTCGAGAGCGCGAAGAGCTTGTCGAGCTTCGCGCCCTTGAGGCGCTTCCGCCCACCGAAGAGAACGTCCGTCAGGCCCACCTAGTAGCTGACCGGCTTGCCCATCTCCTGGGCGATGGCGGCGAGCCGCGCGAGGCGCTTCTCGAGCGGCGGGTGCGTCATGAAGAGCGTCGCGGCCGACCGCTTCACGTTCGTCGGGATGATGTAGAACGCGTTCAGCGACTCCATCTGGCGCAGGTCGCGCTGCGGGATCCTCGTCATGTCGCTCGCGATCTTCTGCAGGGCGCTCATGAGGTTCTCGGGCGCTCCCGTGACGAGCGCGGCGCCGCGGTCGGCGGCGAACTCGCGGTAGCGCGAGAGCGCGAGGATGAGGAAGTAGCTGACGAAGTAGACGACGAGCGCGATCAGCCAGATCGGCGGGCCCTCGCGGTTGCGCCCGAGGCCGCCGCCGAACCAGATCAGGAGCGAGGCGACGTTCGAGAAGAAGCTCGCGAACGTCATGACCGCCACGTCGCGGTTGGCGATGTGGGCGAGCTCGTGTGCGATGACGCCCTCGATCTCCGGCGGGTCGAGGCGCTTCCAAAGGCCCTCGGTGACGGCGACGACGGAGCGCTTCGGGCTCCGGCCCGTGGCGAAGGCGTTGGGGACGTCGGTCGGGATGACGGCGACGCGCGGCTTGGGCAGGTCGGACATGGCGCAGAGCCGATCGACCATGGCGTGCAGGTCAGGCGCCTGCTCGGGGGTGACCACCTTCGCACCCGACGAGGCGAGCGCGATCTTGTCGGACGTGAAGTACTGGACGAACGCGAAGACGCCCAGGATCACGACCATCACGCCGATCGACGCGCCGCTCTGGAGCAGCAGCGCGAAGAAGCCCACGTAGAGGGCCCCCAGCAGGAAGATGGTGAGGAACATGCGCGACGTCAGTCCGAAGTCGCGCCCGTACGCCTTGCGTCTCATCGAGATGTCAGCTCCTCGGAGGAAGTTGGCACCGAAATTCTACCCGCCGCCCTCTGGACAACCGGACGCTTCCGGTACCGCCGAGACACCCAGGACGAACGCTGTGGCGCCGCGAGCGACGACGCTCGTCATCCCATCCGGGGCCTCCTCGATGCACACGTCGCCGGAGAGGACGCGCCACGTCGGAGTCCAGCGGACGGCGAGGCGATGGGTGCCCGCCTCGGTGAGCTCGCCGGCCACGCGGTCGTGCTCGTACGAGGTGACGCGCGGGCTACCCGGCCCGGTGAGGACGGGGCTCGCCTCCGGCACCTCGTAGACGGTCACCGGTCCGGCGCGGGCCACCTCGACGAGGCCGGCCTGGCCGGAGCGGACGAGCTCCGCCTCCCGGTCCTCCCCCACGCGACCGAGCTGGGTGTGGGGCAGAAGGACGAAGCGGACGCCGA
>Ga0075418_10002589_pt1 | contig 20763 bp, 18 predicted proteins | sample SoiMetdeltSBSDD2_FD_81776 | JGI IMG/M metagenome (GOLD analysis project Ga0075418, IMG submission 81776) | Bulk soil microbial communities from a Populus tree surrounding site in Tennessee, USA - Soil MetaG P. deltoides SBSDD2 | ecosystem: Environmental > Terrestrial > Soil > Tree plantation...
CGATGATGCGCCGGCTGGCCGACGCCCTAAAGAGCTGCCTCGCACCGCAGGCTTGAGCCTAAAGGGCCAACGACAAAGGGCGGCTCGAGGGCCGCCCTTTGTCGTTTTCCATGCGCAGACCAGCTATCGCTATTGCGTCTGGGTCCGGCTGACCTTTTTGACCGGGCGGCGGCTGGCGGGCCGGTCGGATGCTTCCTCGTCGTCGCTACCAAACCAGCTGCTGCCGCCGCTGCTGCTCGCAACCGCGCTGAACTTGTTCCAGGTGACAATCACCTTGGCGCCCACGGAGGCGCGCGGATAGAGATCCAGCACGTCCTGGTTATACATGCGGATGCAGCCCTTGGAGACGGCCGAGCCGATCGTCCACGGCGCGTCGGTGCCGTGGATGCGGTAGGTGCTCGAGCCCAGGTAGAGCGCGCGCACGCCGAGCGGGTTCATCGGATGCCCACCCGGCACCCAGCGCGGCAGACGCGGATTTTCAGCGATCATGGTCGGGGTCGGGGTCCACGACGGGTTTTCGCGCTTGCTGGTCACCGTCGTGTTGCCCTGCCAGCGGCTCTCCTCGCGCGGAATGGCGATCGGGTAGCTGATGGCCTCACCTGGGCGTGTGATAAAGTACAGCCGGCGATCGCCGAAGCTGACGATGATTTGGCCCTTGGGAAATTGCGGGCTGAAGCGCACAACCTCACGGCCGCTGCCGTCGACCATGCTGCCGCCACCCCAATCCCAGAACAGCTGCGCCGACGCCGGTTGGACCGCAAAGCAGCCTGCTGTGACAACAGCTCCGGCTGCGAGGGCCGCTCGACGCAACGCACGTCTGATGATCATCTCGCAACTCCTGATTTTCTTTGCCTTGTGCCTCAAACTCGCCGGCAATCCTGCGCCCGCTCATGTGAAAGGCGCGTTTACGGCCGCCGAACTCAACCACCTTGCAAAGCAACTTGTGTATTCAAGCTGGACCGCTGCGGAAACTCAAGCTGGTAGGCTCCAGTTCCGTCGCGTCATGCGCAGTGATTGAAATCAGGCGGGAGTGTGGCGACGAGCGGCCTTGGAGGCAACCCACGGCCACGTGATCAACAGGGTTTTCTTGAGTGTTTGTGCCGGTCTGTGCGATTTGAGCCACATTGGTTGCGTGGCGGCTCCCAGCACGCAGCCAGACCGTCATCGGAGAGGCGATAGCCTCTCCAGGATGCTGAGCAGCGCTAAACGCGCGCAGGACTGCAGAGGCAAACGGGAAGGCAACGACGCATGTCGATCCAGCCGAGGCTTGCAGGTCGGTTTCGCCTAGCGCCGGCGTTCGCGGTCCTGTGCCTACTTTCATGTGCGGTACGTGTGCAGGCGCAGGACCTGCAGGCGGCCCCGGAGGCAGCCACCGGCTGGATGGGGCGCACGCTTGCCACTGCCAAGTCACAGATGGTTTCTGCCGCCAATCCCTATGCTGTGGAAGCCGGCCTCGAGATCCTGCGCGCGGGCGGCAGCGCCGGCGATGCCGCGGTCGCAGTGCAACTTGTACTCAATCTGGTGGAGCCGCAGTCCTCCGGCATCGGCGGTGGCGCCTTCGTCTTGCATTGGAATGCCGATCGCAAGGAACTCAAGGCCTACGACGGCCGCGAGACGGCACCGATGGCCTCCAAGCCCGACCGGTTCCTGGTGGAAGGCGAGCCGCGCGCCTTGGAAGACGCCATCTACGGCGGCCTGAGCATCGGCGTGCCGGGTACACTGCGTGCGCTGGAAATCCTGCACAAACAGCAGGGCAAGCTGCCGTGGGCACGGCTGTTCCAGCCGGCCATCAAGCTGGCCTCGGACGGCTTTCGGGTGTCCGGGCGCCTGCACCTCCTGTTGCGCTGGTACGGCGCCGACAGCTTCGCGCCGGCCGCGCGCCGCTATTTCTTCGACCAGACCGGCAGCGCCCGCCCGTCCGGCTATCTTCTGCGCAACCCCGAGTTCGCGGCGACATTGCGCGCCATCGCCGAGCGCGGGGCCGATGGGTTTTATGCTGGGCCGATCGCCGATACGATCGTGCGAGCCGTGCAAACGGCACCCAATCATGCCGGCGATATCACGCTCACCGATCTTGCCGGCTACCGCATCAAGGAGCGCGAGCCGCTGTGCGCCCTGTATCGTAACAACCGCATCTGCAGCATGGGTCCGCCCTCATCCGGGGGCATGGCGGTGGCGCAGACCCTGAAACTGCTCGAGCCGTTCGATCTCGGCACCAGTGCCATGAACGGCAAGGCCCTGCACCTGATCGCCGAGGCGCAGAAGCTCGCCTTTGCCGACCGCGACCACTACATCGGCGACCCGGATTTCGTGCCCGCACCGGCGGGCCTGCTGGAAAGCCGCTATCTCGATCGGCGCCGCGCCCTGATCGACCAGGGTGCAGCGATGCTGCGTCCGGCGCCCGGCCAGCTGCCCGAGGTTGGCGGTCGCACGCCGGGGGATGATGCGACCGTCGAACAGTCGGGCACCAGCCACTTCTCCATTGTCGACGCCGGCGGCAACGTGCTGTCGATGACCACCACCATCGAGTCGGCATTCGGCTCGCGTGTGTGGACTTCCGGCTTCCTGCTCAACAACGAGCTGACCGACTTCGCCTTCCGGCCGGTCGATCGCAGCGGCCGGCCGCTTGCCAACGCGGTGGGACCCGGCACGCGCCCGCGCAGCTCGATGGCGCCCATCATCATGTTCGATGCCGAAGGCAAGCCATGGGCCGCGCTCGGCTCGGTCGGCGGCAGCCGCATCATTCTCTACGTCGTCAAGGCGCTGGTCGCGCTGATCGACTGGAAGGTCGATGCCCAGGAGGCAACGGCTCTGATGAACTTCGGCAGCCGCGGCGGCGCATTCGAGATCGAGGTTGACCATGCCTCGGCAGTCTGGCATGCGCTCAAGATGAAGCCCTACGGACACCGCGTGAGCGCCGACCTGCTCACCTCCGGCACACACATCATCCTGATCCGCAAGGACGGCACACTCGAGGGCGGCGCAGATCCGCGGCGCGAGGGCGTGGCCCGCGGAGACTGAATCGAGCTACGCTTCATGTCGCAGCGATCCATCACCGTCGTCGGAGCGGGCATCACCGGGCTATGGCAGGCTTTGACGCTGGCGCGCCGGGGCCACCGCGTGCGGCTGATCGAGCAGGCGGCTGAGCCGTTTGTTCAAGCCGCCAGCCGCTTTGCCGGCGCCATGCTTGGCCCCTACTGCGAGACGGAAGCTGCGGCGCCCGTCATCCGCGATCTCGGCCTGCGCTCCATGGCGCTGTGGCGCGAGACCTACCCAGGCACGGTGCTCGACGGAACGCTGGTGCTGGCCGCTGCCCGCGACAAGGCCGAGATCGACCGCTTCGCGCGCCTCACCGAAGGTCACAAATCCGTCGACGACAGCACCATCGGCAAGCTCGAGCCGGACCTGGCTGGCCGCTTCACCACCGGCCTGTTCTACCCCGGTGAAGGCCATGTGCCGACGGTGGAGGCGATGCACTTCCTGTTGGGCGAGGTCACGCGCGCGGGCGTCGAGGTTGCCTTCGCTACAACCTGGACCGGCGGTACCTCAAGCGACGACATCATCATCGACTGCCGCGGCCTTGGCGCTGCCGCAGAGCTGGCCGATCTGCGCGGCGTGCGCGGCGAGCGTTTCGTGGTGCGCAGCGGCGAGGTAACCCTGCACCGCCCGGTACGCCTGCTGCATCCGCGCCGCTCAATCTACGTCGTGCCGTGGGGCGCTGGCCTGCACATGATCGGCGCCACCGTCATCGAGCGCGGCGATGACGGCCCGGTAACGGTGCGCTCGGCCCTCGAGCTTCTCGGGATGGCCTACACGCTGCATCCAGCCTTCGCCGAGGCCGAGATCGTGGAGATGGGTGCCGGCGTGCGCCCAGCCTTCGTCGACAACGTGCCGAAGGTGCGCGTCATGGGCGATACCATCCACGTCAACGGCCTGTTCCGGCACGGCTTCCTGCTGGCGCCCGTGCTATCGGTGCTGGTTGCCAACTACCTCGACACCGGCGCCCTCGACAAACGCGTGTTCGAGGTCACCCAGGGCCTGACACGCTGAGCGTCTGCTGCCATGCAACATAGCAAGACAGTTGTCGGCCTTATCTCGGACACACACGGACTGTTGCGACCCCAAGCCATCGATGCGCTACGCGGATCGGACCTGATCATCCACGCCGGCGACATCGGCAAACTCGAGGTGATTGATCAGCTGCGCACGGTTGCCCCCACCATGGCCGTGCGCGGCAACGTCGATGTCGGGGGCTGGGCGGAGCAATTCCCGGCCACCGAGGCCGTCAAAGTTGGCGAGCTGACGTTTTGGGTGCTGCACGAGATATCGCAGCTCGACTTCGGCACCGCCGCCGCGGGCTTAGCAGCCGTGGTCTACGGTCACTCGCATCAGCCTTCGCTCGAGACGCGCGCCGGCCTGTTATACATCAACCCCGGAAGTGCGGGTCCGCGACGCTTCAAGCTGCCAGTGACGGTGGCGCGCGTCAGCGTTACGGGTCGCCAAATCCACCCCGAGATTATCAACCTTGATGTGTGAGGCGTGCTTCAAGCCGCGTCTGCCTGTGCCTCGGGCGCGGCGTTGGCGAACGCCGGCAGGGCACGGCAGGCCGCGTCGATGGCAACGAGGCGCGGCGCCTTCGACAGGTCGCTGTTGAAGCGTCGCGCGTTGTAGACCTGCGGCACCAGGCAGCAATCGGCAAGCGTCGGCTGATCGCCGAAGCAGAACCGGCTCTTGCCCGCCGGCAATAGGGCTTCGCAGGCGGCAAGCCCCGACTCCACCCAATGGCGATACCAGGTATCGACGGCCGCCTGCTGCTGGGCCATCGGCCCCTTGAGGTAATTCATCACGCGCAGATTGTTGATCGGGTGGATATCGCAAGCGATGGCCAGCGCGAAAGCGCGGATGCGCGCCCGCTGCAGCGCGTCACCCGGCAACAGCTTCGGCGCCGGGTGCGTCTCGTCGAGGTACTCGAGGATGGCGAGCGACTGCGGGATCGGCTCACCGTCCACCTCCAGCGTCGGCACCAAACACTGCGGGTTGAGCGCGCGATAGGCCGGCGCGGTGTGCTGGCCGCCATCCTTGATGAGATGCACGTAGGCCATCGCGTGCGCGAGGCCCTTCAGGTTGAGGGCGATGCGGCAGCGATAGGCGGCGGACGAGCGGAAATAGCTATGAAGCTTCAGCATGGCGGACGGTCCTCGCGTTCGGCGAACGAGGGCGATCCTCGCTGCCGCGCATCAGCTTGGTCAAGACGCGATCGAGCGTTCTGCGCTCGGCCTTGCTGAGCGGACTGAGGAACTGCTTCTCCCAGGCGAGCGCCAGCGCGGCGATGTCGCGAAACATGGCGCGCCCGCGCCGGGTGAGGGCGAGGCTCACTTGGCGGCGATCCTGCGCATCGACGGCGCGCTGCACGATGCCGGCGGCCTCCAGCCGCTGCAGCGCACGCGTCACCTTCGGCTTGTCCATGCTGGAACGTTCGGCCAGCTCGCCGGCATAGAGTGGCCCGCAGCGGCCGAGGTTGGCCAAGATGCGCCACTCCGGGATCGACAGCCCGAAGCGCTCGCCATACACGCCCGACAACTCGCGGCTCGTCTTGTGGGCGAGAACGGCCAGCCGATAGGGCAGGAAATCTTCCAGCTCCAGCAGCGTTTCGGCTTCGGCGGCGATCTCGGCCATGCGGCCCCGGATGGCTATTGATTTCGTTTCAAACGAAACTATCATGGCGGCGAATGGCTGTCATCCCGGACCGTGCAGCAGCCCTTACCCGGGACCCAGGGCCATGACCCAGCGGCTGGATCCCGGATCGCCGCTGCACAACTTCCGGGATGACACCTGGCCGACAAGGAAGGACTCCATGGCGGACGCAGCCAAAATCGCAGCCAGCGGCGGCGGTCAGTACGCGCAGGCGACACCGGTCGGCTACATGCCGGGCTTTGGCAACGACTTTGAGACGGAGGCGCTGCCCGGCGCCCTCCCGGTTGGGCAGAACTCGCCGCAGCGCACTGCCTATGGCCTCTACGCCGAGCAGCTGTCAGGCTCACCGTTCACGGCTCCGCGCGGTGCCAACGAGCGCTCCTGGCTTTACCGTATCCGCCCGTCGGTTCAGCACGGCAGCAAGTTCGGCAAGACGGCGTTGCCGTTCTGGAGGACGGCGCCGTCACTGGCAGAGCACGACCGCCCGATCGGCCAGCTGCGCTGGAGTCCTGTGCCGATCCCCAAGGAGAACCTCACCTTCCTCACCGGCATGCGCACCATGACCACCGCCGGCGACGTCAACACGCAGGCCGGCATGGCGGCACACATCTACCTCGTCACGCAGTCGATGCAGGATGAGTATTTCTACAACGCCGATGGCGAGCTGCTGATCGTGCCGCAGCACAACTCGCTGCTGTTCTTCACCGAGTTCGGCAAGATCGAGGTGGAGCCTGGTGAGATCTGCGTCATCCCGCGCGGCATCAAGTTCAAGGTCGAGCTGGTGAACGGCCCGGCGCGGGGCTACGTGTGCGAGAACTACGGCGCCAAGTTCACCCTGCCTGAGCGCGGGCCGATCGGTGCCAATTGCCTCGCCAACGCGCGCGACTTCAAGACGCCCGTGGCGGCCTTCGAGGACAAGGAGGTCAAGAGCCGGCTGACCGTGAAATGGTGCGGCGGCTTTAACGTCACCGAGCTTGGCCATTCGCCGCTCGACGTGGTGGCCTGGCACGGCAACTACGCGCCGTACAAATACAACCTGCGCCACTACTCGCCGGTCGGCGCCATCCACTTCGACCATCCCGACCCGTCGATCTTCACCGTGCTCACCGCACCGTCGGAGACGGCCGGCACGGCCAATGTCGACTTCGTGATTTTCCCCGAGCGCTGGTCGGTGGCGGAGCACTCCTTCCGCCCGCCCTGGTACCACATGAACATCATGTCGGAGTTCATGGGTCTCATCTACGGCGTCTACGACGCCAAGCCCGAGGGCTTCACGCCGGGCGCCATCTCGCTGCACAACTGCATGCTGCCGCACGGACCCGACAAGCAGGCCTACGATCACGCCACCAAGGTCAACCTGCAGCCCGTCAAGCTCACCGGCACCATGGCCTTCATGTTCGAGACGCGTTTTCCGCAGCACCTCACCAAATACGCAGCCGAGCTCGACACGCTGCAGGAGGACTACGCCGACTGCTGGGCACCGCTGGAGAAGAATTTCACCGGCTCACCCTCCTAGCAGGCCGCCGGTGTATGGTGCTGCACATCTTGCCCGGGGGTTGCAACATGAGCCTGGAAACAGCGGCCGTCTTTGCTTGCGCTTTCTTCCTTCTTGCCCTGGCGCCCGGTGCCGGCCTGGCGGCCATCCTGTCGCGGACATTGGGATCTGGCTTGCACGCCGGTTGCGCCGTTACGACAGGGCTCGTGCTCGGCGATTTCATGTTTCTGGGGGTGGCGATGGCTGGACTATCGGCGATCGCCGGCGCCATGGGACCACTGTTCCAGGTCGTGAAGTATGCGGGTGCCGGCTATCTGATCTGGCTGGGCTACCGCGCCTTCAGGGCCGCGTCCAGACCGATCGAGATCCAGATGCGCAAGGGAACGGCGTTATGGCGCGATGTGGGTATTGGCCTGCTCGTGACGCTTGGCAATCCCAAGCCCATACTCTTCTACGGCGCCCTGTTGCCTACCTGCTCGATGTCCGCTCAATGGCATGGAGTGATTATTTAATCATGAGCGGGGTGGTGGTTGGCATATCGTATGCGGTGTACGGCGGCTACATGTTATTGCTCGAACGCAGCCGCCGCTTCCTGACCTCGGCTCGAGCATCGCAACGATTGCACCAGGCGACGGGCACGATGCTGGTCGGCTCCGGCATTCTCGTTGCCGCGCGCTAGGCGAGACCAGCGTCGCCGACCTAGCATCGCCGACCTAGCGTGGGCGCCGGGCTCGATCCTAGGACCGAGCCTGCGAGCTACCCGCAATCCTTCTCCTTAGCCGCGAGAGCTTCGAGAAGTTCATTCAGGCGGTCCGGGACTGGTTGTGAATCCGCGTCACCAAACACGTTGCGAAGCTTCTTGCCAAGCTGGACGGGCAGCGCTGAGGCGTCTTGGGCTTTCGCTTTGCTTTTGTTCTTGTCAGCTGGAACCGGAAGCTCGTCGTCTTCGTTCATATCGAACACCTTGAGCTCTGGCGCACCGTCTAGCGCCGCAAAAAAGCGATGGTTGGCACTACGGCTGCCGTCTAGACGGCAGATGCGGCGGGACAATGAGTGAATTATGTCGAGCGATGAAGGTCTGGTCGGCCACGTCCCTTTCCTGCGGCGTTTTGCGCGCGCCCTGACGGGCAGCCAGACGCTCGGTGATGCCTGCGTTGTGTCGGCCATCGAACGCATACTGGCCGGCAAGGCGGGCAACATGCCGGCGCGCATCGAGCTCTATCGGTCCGTGGTCGAGCAGGTCGATGCGCTGGAGGCACGGCCGCTGGTTTCGGACGCGCCATCGACGCCGGCCGTCGATGCGGTGCAGCGCAACCTCGCGGCGCTGACCCCGGTGGGGCGCCAGGCGTTCCTGCTGGTTGCCATGGAGGAGTTCACGCTGCAGGACGCCGCGCTTGTACTTGGGATGGCGCCGGACGAGGTGGCTTCCCTGCTTGAGGATGCGAACCAGGATATCGCCTCGCAAATTGCCACGGACGTGGTGATCATCGAGGACGAACCGCTGATCGCCATGGACCTCGAACACTTGGTACAGAGCCTCGGCCATCGTGTCGTCAGGGTGGCGCGCACCGAACGGCAAGCCATCGAGGCCGTGCAGCAAACCCGTCCTGGATTGGTTCTTGCGGACATTCAGCTCGCCGACGGCAGCTCGGGCATCGATGCCGCCAACGAGTTCCTGCAGGACGTCTCCGTTCCGGTGATCTTCGTCACTGCGTTTCCCGAGCGGCTCCTCACCGGCCTGCGGCCCGAGCCGACGTTCCTGATCAGCAAGCCATTTCAGGCGGAAGCGTTGAAGGCGGTCATCAGCCAGGCGCTGTTCTTCGACTTGCGCAGTCGCGCGCGTGGTCCCCAACTGCCCCGGTAGCTGGGCGTGCCGGGTGGCGCGGGAACGAGCCTCACCCCTTGCGCGTGCTGATCATGAAGGTGTCGAACGAGTATTCCGCCACCTGCCACCAGGGCAGCTGCTCGCGACGGAACGCGTTCATGGACTCCAACGCTTTCTTGAAATGCGCGTCCTTGGCGGCGATTTCGGCGAACTGCTCGTTGGTCGCTTTGTAGCAGGCCTCCATGACCGGCTGTGGAAACGCTTTCAGCACCGCTCCGTTGGCGATCAGCCGCTTGAGGGCCGCAGCGTTCACAGCGTCGTATTTGGCGAGCATCCAGATGTTGGCCGCATCGCAGGCTTGGCGCACGAGTGCCTGGTAGTACTTCGGCAGCGAATTCCACTTCTCCAGATTGATGCACAGGTGCAGCATGGCGCTGCCCTCCCACCAGCCTGGGAAATAGTAATTCTTGGCCACCTTGTAGAAGCCGAGCTTTTCGTCATCGTAGGGACCGACGAACTCGGCCGCATCGATCGTGCCGCGCTCCAGTGCCGGGTAGATGTCCCCAGGGGCAATTTGCTGCGGCACGGCCCCGAGCCGCGCGAACACCTGACCGCCCATGCCGCCGATGCGGAACTTCAGGCCCTTCAGGTCGTCGAGGGTCTCGATTTCCTTGCGGAACCAGCCGCCCATCTGGGTTCCAGAGTTGCCGGCCGGAATGCCATAGGCGTTGAGCTTCTTCAGTGAGGTGTTGACGAGTTCCTCGCCGCCGGCAAAATCCCACCACGACTGCTGGTGCCGGGTGTTGAGGCCGAACGGCAGGCCGGTGCCGAAGCCGAGCGTGGGGTCCTTGCCGAAGTAGAAATAGGTGGGCGTATGCGCGCACTCGACCGCACCACTGGTCACGGCGTCCAGGGCCTGCAGGCCGGGCACCAGCTCGCCGGCCGCGAACGGCTGGATCTGGAACTTGTTGTCGCTGGCTTCCGCGATATATCGGCACAGCGTCTGGGCGGTGCCGAAGATCGTGTCGAGCGATTTGGGGAAGCTGGAGGTGAGCCGCCATTTCAGCTCGGGGGCGGTTTGGGCGATGGCCGGCATCGAGACGGCCGAGGTTGCCAGCGCTGCAGTGGCACCGCCCTGCAGGAACGTTCTGCGCTTCAAGACTGCGTCCTCCCCGGTAGATCCATTCCACCTAACTTAGCCCACATGGCGATTGCATGAAATTCGCGACTTACCGCAATGGAACGCGCGACGGGGCTCTAGCCGTCGTTTCGCGCGACATGACCAAGGCCGTCATCGCCGAGACCACCATAGCAGGGCTTGGCACCCTGCAGCAGCTGCTTGACGACTGGCAAGATACGCATCTCAAGGCCGAACGGATTTACGCTGAACTTAACGAAGCCGTAGAGGGGAGGCGGATGCCGCCCTTCGAAATGGTCGACTTCGACCCCCAATGCTGCATGGCACCATTGCCGCGCGCCTATCAATGGGCAGATGGATCGGCCTACGTCAATCACGTCGAGCTGGTGCGCAAGGCGCGGGGCGCCGACATGCCGCACAGCTTCTGGACCGACCCGCTCATGTATCAGGGTGGGTCGGACACGTTCCTTGGCCCCTGCGAGCCGATCGAAGTGGCCGATGCGGCCTGGGGCATCGACCTGGAAGGCGAGGTCGCCGTCGTCACCGACGATGTGCCTATGGGGTCCCCGTCGGCCGAGGCCGGCGATGCCATCCGCCTTGTCATGCTGGTCAACGACGTATCGCTGCGCAACCTGATCCCGGCGGAACTCGCCAAAGGCTTCGGCTTTTTCCACGGCAAGCCCTCGACCGCCTTCTCGCCCGTCGCCGTGACGCCCGACGAGCTCGGTTCTGCCTGGCAGAGCGGCAAGGTGCACCTGCCGCTGCTGGCGTCCATCAACGGCAAGCCGCTCGGCCGGCCCAACGCCGGGCGCGACATGACCTTTTCATTCCCCGATCTGATCGCGCACGCCGCCCGCACCCGCCGGCTCGGCGCCGGCACCATCATCGGCTCGGGCACCGTGTCCAACAAGGACGGCGACGAGCCGGGCAAGCCGGTCGAGCAGGGGGGCGCCGGCTACACTTGCCTTGCGAAGTGCGCACCGTGGAGACCATTCTGGAAGGTAAGGCCAAGACGCCGTTCCTGCAGTTCGGCGACCGCATCAAAATCGAGATGCTGGACGCCACCGGCCGCTCGATCTTCGGTGCCATTGAGCAGGACGTGGTTGGCTACGCCAAAGTCTGAGCCGGCATGTCGCGCCCTTGGTGCTCGAAATGCAGCCGCTCGGCCAGGTAGCGGGTGATGGCGCCCGGCTCCAGGCGCGTGCCGCACAAGCCGATATGGCCGTCCGGGCGCAATAGGTAGAAGGCTGGTTGGCGAATGTGCACGCGCGTCAGCTCCGCGTCATTATCGGCATCGGCAGGCAGCACGTGCGTGTGCACCAGGTCGCCGAGGGCTGCACCCGCGTCCAGGGGCGAAGGCTGGCCGATCACGATCAGGTTGAAGTGCCTATCATCGAGGGCCTTGAACAGGTCCTCAACTGGACCGCCAGGACGCAGCTTCAGCCGCAGCCACGGGAAGCGATCACCGGCGCGCGGCGCGCCCTCGGGCAGGCCCCCCGGCGCCTCTGACAGGGAACTCTTGCGATAGTTTATGCCGGTCTGGGACACGGTGCGGAAGGCCAGCGCCTGGACACGCTGAAAACTCATCGCCAAGGCGGCCAGCCTGGCCAGGATTTGTGTGCGCCACAGGCCGGCAAGCCAGTTGTCCGACACCACCAGCCTGAAGCCGCGGTCCGTCGTGTGCAGCAGCCGCTGGGCCACCGGTTGACGTTCCGCCTCGTAGGAATCGAGCAGACTGTTGCCCGCCCAGCCCCGCACCACCAAGGCCAGCTTCCAAGCGAGGTTGTAGGCATCCTGCAGGCCGGTGTTCATACCCTGCGCGCCGACCGGGCTGTGGATATGGGCCGCGTCTCCCAGAAGGAAGCAGCGGCGGTCGCGGAAGCGGGATGCACAGCGATGGTGGATGCGGTAGGTGGAAAACCAGGTGCACGTTTTGATCGACAAGTCCGCACCTGCCTCCGTGCGCAGCGAGGGCATCACGTCCTCGATCCTAAGATCGCGCCGGTCGCGCAGATGTTCCGGCACAATGCCGACGATGCGCCAGTGATCCTTTCCGCGCATCGGAAACAGCAGGTGGAAGCCCTGGCGCCACAGGTAGACGTTGAGCTCGTCGCGCACCATGCTGCCGGTCGCCTCGGTGTCGGCGACGTAGAACACGTGCTCATAGGGGGCGCCGGGAAAGGTAATGCCGCTCAGCTCGCGCACCGAGCTATGCGCGCCGTCGCATCCGCCGACCCATGCGGCCGTGACGGTTGGGCTCGATCCATCCGGCATCTTGAGCGTCGCCCTGACCTTGTCTGGGTCCTGCGCAAGCCCGACCAGCTCGGTTTCCCAAAGCACCGACACGCCAAGCTCGTTGAGCTTGGCGCCCATGATCATCTCGTTATCGTCCTGGCCGAGGATCAGTATGTAGGGATAGGGCGTCACCGTGGCGCCCGCCTCTCCCAGCGGAACGCGCGCGGTCTTTCGACCTTGCGCCCACATATTGGCGCCCGTGCCGCGCTTGCCGAGCTCGAGCGCACGCTCGACGATGCCGAGCTTGGCGTAGATCTCCAGGGTGCGTGCCTGCACACCTAGGGCCCGCGTCTGCTGCGCCGGCCCCGAATGCCGGTCAATGATCATCACACGCACGCCGCGCCTGACGAGCTGAAGGGCCAGCATCAATCCAGTCGGACCGGCTCCGACCACCAAAACGTCAGTATCCATGCAAGCACCCGCGGTTGCGCAATTGGAGCAAAGCGCCATGGTAGTGGATGGGCGCCTTGCTGCGTACGCGCGTGCGCCTGAATTGCGTCAACCTTGCGTATCGTCCTTGCGTGAGGTTCCGACGAACAGCGACACGGGAAAGTCGGCGGCGTAGTGGATGGCGCGCGGCCGCGGCTGGTATTCCGGCCGCGGGCCCAGATCCGGCTCCACCAGCTTGCGATAGAGATGCCAGGTCGAATGGCCGAGCACCGGCATGACCACGGCAAGGCCGATGAAGAAGGGCAGGGAGCCGAGCAGCAGGGCCGCGGCGACCAGCAAGCCCCACAGCGCCATGGCCACCGGATTTTTGAGGATGGCCTTGATTGACGTGATGATCGCGACGGCCACGCCGACATTGCGGTCGAGTAGCAGCGGAAACGAGATCACGCTCAGCGAGAAGGCCAGCACCGCGAACAGGAAGCCGACCGCGTTGCCGACAATGATCAGCTTCTGCCCTTCCGGCGTTGTTAGCACACGGCGTACAAACTCACCCACCGCCATCGGCTCGTCGACAGTGAACGTAGCCGCGTAGATGGCGTTGGCGACGGCCAGCCAAAGGACGAAAATGACGAGCAGGATTGCCCCCAACGCCGCAATCGAGCGCAGGGACGGCGAGTACTGGATGTCGAACGCGTGCTGCCAGGAAGTATCGAGGCCAAGCTCGCGGCGCCGGCTCAGCTCGTAGAGCCCGATGGCCGCCAGCGGGCCGATCAGCGCGAAGCCCGCGGCCAGTGGATAGAGTAGCGGTATAAAATCGTACCCGAACGTGGCGCCGAACAGCACAAGGCCAATCAGCGGATAGATCAGGCTGAGGAACAACACGTGGGTCGGCATGGCTTTGAAATCGTCGATGCCCTTCGCCAACGCATCACTGAGGTCCGTCACCCCGATCGAGCGCACCACCGGCAGCTCGCGCGCGGGTTCCGTTGGCAAAATGACATCTGTCTGCGCAGTTTGGGCCATGTCTGGTCCTCCTGAACTTGCGAGTTCAAGGGGCCACGACGGTGCGTGATCTTACAGGCCGACATATATGACCGCGGTCACGCCAGAGCCGCGACCCGCAACAAGCGCGACTATACCGCGAGGGCTGAGCATTGTCGTTCAAATAACGGCGAAGGTTACAATGCGTTTAACCGCGGCCTGAGCCGTCGCCACTGCGCTCAACCATCCGCATGCTGCAGCACGGCACGCACCGCGCGCCGCCAACCGGCGTACTTGCGCTCGCGCTCCGCCGCGGCGAGCGCCGGCTTGAACGCGCGCTCCAGTTTCCACAGTTTGGCGAAGCCCGCAGCGTCCGGCCACACACCGGCACGATGGCCAGCGAGCCACGCAGCGCCGAGCGCCGTTGTCTCGAGGATGGTCGGACGCTCGACCGTCGCATCGAGCATGTCGGCCAGCGCCTGCATGGTCCAGTCGCTTGCCACCATGCCGCCGTCGACGCGCAGCACCGACTTGGCATCGGCCGACCAGTCGCCGCGCATCGCATCGAGCAGGTCCCGCGTTTGATAGCAGACCGCCTCCAGCGCTGCGCGCGCCAGCTCGTTGGCACCGCTGCCGCGCGTCAGGCCCAGCAATGCGCCGCGCGCCTGCGGTTGCCAGTAGGGTGCGCCGAGCCCGACGAAGGCCGGCACCAGGTACACGTCCTGGCCAGGATCGGCGGCAGCAGCGAGACGATTGCTGTCCTTGGCCGACTCGATGATGCGCAAGCCGTCGCGCAGCCATTGCACCGCGGCGCCGGCGATGAAGATGGCGCCCTCCAGCGCATACGTGCGCTTGCCGCCGAGCTGATAGGCAACCGTGCTGAGCAGTCGGTTCTTGGAAGCCACCGGCGCGGCTCCCGTATTGAGCAGTGCAAAGCAGCCCGTGCCGTACGTCGCCTTGACCATGCCGGGCGCAAAACAGGCTTGGCCGATGGTGGCGGCCTGCTGATCGCCGGCAACGCCCAGGATCGGCAGCGGCGCGCCGAACAGCGACGGCTCGGTGTCTCCGTAGGATGCGTCGCAATCGCGCACCTCGGGCAGGATGGCGCGCGGTACGCCGAACAGGGCGAGCAGCTCGTCGTCGAAGGCACCCTTGTAGATGTCATACAGCAGCGTGCGCGAGGCATTGGTGGCGTCCGTCGCATGCACCCGACCGCCGGTCAGGCGCCAGAGCAGAAAGCTGTCGATCGTGCCGAACGCGAGATGCCCGGCCTGCGCCAGAGCCCGCGCCCCATCGACATGGTCGAGCAACCAGGCGATCTTGGTGGCCGAGAAATAAGGATCGAGCAGCAGCCCGGTCTTGGCCGTCACGGTCGGCTCGTGCCCCGCGGCCTTGAGTTTGCGACAGGTGTCGGCCGTGCGCCGATCCTGCCAGACGATGGCGTTGTGGATTGGCCGGCCCGTGCGCCGATCCCATAGCACGCAGGTCTCGCGTTGATTGGTGATGCCGATGGCAGCGACCCCGCTCGCCGTCAGCCCGGCGGCGGCCAGGGCCTGGCGCGCCGTCTCGACTGTCGTGCGCCAGATGTCCTCGGGATCGTGCTCGACCCAGCCGTCGGCCGGGAAGTGTTGGGCGAACTCGCGCTGGGCGAGGCCGAGGACGCGCAAGTCCGCGCCGAACACGATGGCACGGCTCGATGTGGTGCCCTGATCGATGGCCAGGATGCTGCCGGAGTTGCCCATGTCTTCCTCCCCTGTTCTTGAGCTACAATGTCCTGCTCGCTACGCGTGCCGGCAAGGCCTGTCAGCGGCCAAGGCCGTGCTTGCGCTTACAAGGCGAGACAACGGGCGAGCCCGCCGTCACAATTTGCCTTCCTTGCGCTGCTAGCAGGCCGCACGTTGCGCGTGCGATTCGCCACAAGAGAGGTCGCAAGACTGCGCATGTCGGTACGCAGGTTCAGAAGTCGGCACGCCAAGTTCTTCATGGGCCGCACGCTGACTCGCGCGTTCCCTGGCCTGCATCGGCGCATGCCCTTCTTTGACACCGTCCAGTGCATGGCCGATGTCGGCCGCACCGAGGTGTTCACTGAAGACCAGTCGGTGCTGATGAGTGCCGAGAGTCGCGCCTTTGCAAGCCAGTTGCCGGTCGGCATTCCACGCCGCATCGAGCGCTCGATCGTGCTGGTCGAGCTCGAAGGCGTTTCGCTGCTCGGCTCGACCGGCACCATCATCGATGAGGACCGCGGCGTGGTGCTGAAGGCACGCGGCCATGAGGTCGTTACCCACAACGATTTCTGGCTGGCGCCGTCGCGCGTGGTGCACAAGGCCGATGCCAACTACTTCAACATGATGGATCTGCATTGCGGATATCGGCACTACTACCACTTCCTGCTCGACCGGCTGCCCAAGCTCTACTATCTGCTGCATCGGTTCGATCTCGGCCGCGCGCCCATCACGGTGCTGACCAACACGGATCTGCCGCCGTTCCAGCGCGACATCTATGGGTTCCTTGGCCGGCGCTTTCCCAACATCCAATTTGAGGCCGTGCCGCAGGGCGAGAGATGGCGCATGCGCCGCCTGTACGACCTGCACAACCTGCAGCCCGTGTCGCACGCCTTGGCCAGCGCCGGGTTCGTGGATTTCATGCGCTCCCTGATCATGGAAGGCTATGGCTTGTCGGAGCCCAGGCAGCGCCGGCGGCTCTACGTCAGCCGGGCGGACGCTAAGCTGCGCCGCATCACCAACGAGAGCGAGCTGCTGCCGACGTTGCAGAAGCAGGGCTTCGAGGCCGTGGTTCCCGGCACGCTGCCGCTGCGCGAGCAGGTGGCGCTGTTCATGGGCGCCGAGGCCATCGCCGGCCGGCACGGCCCCGGGCTCGCCAATCTCCTGTTTGCGCCCAGCCATGCCCGCGTGCTCGAGATCCTCCCCTCGAGCTTGCTGCGGGACCACTATTTCCTGCTCTGCATATCCATGGGCCAGGCCTACCGTGCCCTGATCGGCGGCGCTGCCGGCTTCCTGCTGCACTTTGTCGTCGATCCGGCGCAGGTCGAGCGCTCCTTGCGCGAGCTCATGCACGCCCCGGCCCCGCGCCGGCTTGCGCATTGCTAGGCAGGCCCTGCGCTGGCAGACAGGGCACCTTCCACGCCATAGGCGACTTGGGCTAGGCTGCTCCGGGGGCTGCTGCCGAGCCGGCTGACATGCCTCTGTTATGGGAAACGGCAAAGTAGCGGCCATCGAGAAGTCGCTACGCTCCCATCAGGAGGAGAAATTGATGCAAACGCACAGGCAGTTGGGCTGGCTGGTGGCCGGCGCGGTACTAGTTGCGGGTAACGGCGCCGCTGCGCAGACCGAAATCCAGTGGTGGCATGCCATGACCGGCGCCAACAACGACGTCATTGTCAGGCTCGCCACCGAGTTCAACGAGAGCCAAAAGGACTACAAGGTCGTCCCCACCTACAAAGGCAACTATCCCGACACGCTGAACGCCGGCATCGCCGCTTTCCGCGCCGGCAACGCTCCGCACATCATGCAGGTGTTCGAGGTGGGCACCGCCACCATGATGGCCGCCACCGGTGCTGTGAAGCCGGTGCACGTCATGATGAAGGAGGCGGGCGAGACGTTCGACCCCAACGCATACCTACCCACCATCACCGGCTACTACTCGACCACCAAGGGCGAGATGCTGTCGTTCCCCTTCAACTCGTCCAGCACCGTGATGTGGTACAATAAGGACAGCTTCAAGAAGGCCGGCCTAGACCCGAACAGCCCGCCCAAGACCTGGCCCGAAGTGTTTGAGGCCGCCAAGAAGCTGAAGGCTGCCGGCCATTCCAACTGCGGCTTCGGCAACGCCTGGGTGACGTGGGTCAATCTCGAGCAGTTCTCCGCCTGGCACAACGTTCCGCTCGGCACCAAGGCCAACGGCATGGACGGCTTCGACACGGAACTGAAGTTCAACACGCCGCTGCACGTGAAGCACCTTCAGAACCTGGTCGAGCTGCAGAAGGACAAGACCTACGACTACTCGGGCCGCACCAACACGGGTGAGGGACGGTTCACCTCCGGCGAATGCGCAATCTTCCTGACCTCGTCCGGGTTCTTCGGCAACGTCAAGGCCAACGCCAAGTTCGAGTGGGGCAACGCAGCCATGCCCTATTACCCGGATGTCGCCGGAGCGCCGCAGAACTCCATCATCGGCGGCGCCTCGCTGTGGGTGATGGGTGGCAAGAACCCCGCCGAATACAAGGGCGTGGCCAAGTTCTTCACCTTCCTGTCCAATACCGATCGCCAGGTCGAGTTGCACAAGAAGTCGGGCTACCTGCCGATCACCAAGGCCGCCTACGAGAAGACCAAGGCGTCCGGCTACTACAAGGAATTCCCCTACCTGGAGACGCCGCTGCTCGAACTCACCAACAAGGAGCCGACCGAAAACTCCCGCGGCCTGCGGTTCGGCAATATGGTACAGCTGCGCGACGTGTGGGCTGAGGAGATCGAGGCGGCGCTGGCAGGCCAGAAGCCGGCCAAGCAGGCGCTCGATGATGCCGTCTCGCGCGGCAATGCCATGCTGCGCCAGTTCGAGCGGCAGGTGGCGCGATAAATCACACAATCTGCCTCTCCCCGACGAGGGCGGGGAGAGGCAGATGATCCCCGGGGGAGCATGGACAAGCGTGCGATTTTTGGCGGCGTGGCGCTGCCGTATCTGCTGCTCGCGCCGCAGCTGCTGGTGACGCTTGTCTTCTTCTATTGGCCGGCCAGCCAGGCCGTGTGGCAGTCGTTCCTGCTGCAGGATGCGTTCGGCCTGCGCACGCAATTCGTCTGGCTCGAGAACTATCGCGATCTGTTCGCGCAGCGTGACTACTACCGGGCCATGGGCACCACGGCCATCTTCGCCGTGTCGGTCACCACGCTATCGCTGTCGATTGCCCTACTGCTCGCGGTGCAGGCCGACAAACACATCAAGGGCGCCGGCATCTACAAGACTTTGCTGATCTGGCCCTACGCCGTTGCCCCGGCCATCGCCGGCGTGCTGTGGCTCTTCATGTTCCAGCCATCCCTGGGCCTGGTCGCGCGCGGACTGCGCTCCAACGGCATCGACTGGAACCCGCTGCTGAACGGCAACCACGCCATGCTGCTGGTGATCATGGCCTCGACGTGGAAGCAGATCAGCTACAATTTCCTGTTCTTCCTGGCCGGGCTGCAGGCCATCCCGCGCTCGGTGATCGAGGCGGCGGCAATCGATGGCGCCCGGCCGATCCGCCGCTTCTGGACCATCGTCTTCCCGCTGCTGTCGCCCACCGCCTTCTTCCTGCTGGTGGTCAATATCGTCTATGTGTTCTTCGATACCTTCGGCATCATCGATGCCATGACCGGCGGCGGCCCCTCCAAGGCCACCGAGACGCTGGTCTACAAGGTGTTCTTCGATGGCCGGCTCGGCGGCGATCTCGGCAGCTCGGCGGCGCAGTCGGTCATCTTGATGGTGATCGTGGTCGGGCTGACCGCATTCCAATTTCGCTACATCGAACGCAAGGTGACCTACTGATGCCCCAATCCATTCTGTGGCAGGAGCTGACCGCCGAAGACCTGCGCGCCAAGGCCAAGGCCGACGCGGTCGTGATCCTGCCGGTTGCGTCGATCGAGCAGCACGGCCCGCACCTGCCGGTCGGCGTCGACACGATCCTGTGCGGGGCGGTGTGCGAGCGCGTAGCGCAAGCCGTCACCAAGACGCCCGTCATCGTCGCGCCGGTGCTGTGGTGCGGCATGGCCGAGCATCACATGGCCTTCGGCGGCACCTTCACCTTCGACATTCCAACCTATCGCGCGGTGCTGCTGTGCTTCCTGAAGAGCATCCAGCGGCACGGCTTCAAGCGTGTCTTCATCGTCAACGGTCATGGCGGCAACATTACCGCTCTTAACGCCTTCCTGCCCGACTTCGCGGTCGAGACGGGGCTCAACATCCGCACCACCACCTACTTCGGCGTCGCGCCTGGTCCCATGCAGGAGATCCTCGAGGACCAGGACGGCGTGCGCCATGCCTGCGAGGCGGAAACCTCGATGATGCTGGTGGCAGCACCCGAGACTGTAAGGCGTGAGCGTTTCGCCGAAGCCTTCGGACCGGCCTTCTCGCATGCACCGACCGGGCTGCCGGTGGTACAGCGCTTCACTTCCTTCAAGGAGTTCTCCTCGAGCGGTGTGATCGGCGATGCCCGCAAGGCCAACGCCGACAAGGGCCAACGCCTGTTCAGCGCCGTCACCGCAGGGTTGGCGGACGCCATCCAGGACCCGAAGACCTGGGGATAAAAGTCAGATGGTCGAGCGCCGCCGCTTCGGCAACCTGTTCGCCTACGCCGTGCTGTCGCTCGGCGTGTTCATCGTCGCATTCCCGGTCTATCTGTGCTTTATCGGCTCGACGCACGAGCAGTCGGTGATCGCCAACGGCCAGATGCCGATCACGCCGGGCGACCTGCTCTACCAGACCTACTACAAGACGCTGTTCATCGGCACCAGCGGCACGACACGCGAGCCGGTGAGCGGCATGCTGCTCAATAGCTTCGTGATGGCCTCGGTGATCGCCGTCGGCAAGATCGCCATCTCCATCATCTCCTCCTATGCGGTCGTCTATTTCAAGTTCCCGTTTCGCATGGCGGCGTTCTGGCTGATCTTCATGACGCTGATGCTGCCCGTCGAAGTGCGCATCTATCCAACCTACAAGATCGCCGCCGACTTGAGATTGCTCGACTCCTACGCCGGCCTCACCATCCCGCTGATCGCCTCGGCCACGGCGACCCTGTTCTTCCGGCAATTCTTCATGACCATCCCGGACGAGCTGATCGAGGCATCGAAGCTCGATGGCGCCGGACCGATCCGCTTCTTCAAGGATACGGTGCTGCCGCTGTCCAAGACCAACATCGCGGCGCTGTTCGTGATCCTTTTCATCTACGGCTGGAACCAG
>Ga0075418_10002590_pt1 | contig 20753 bp, 18 predicted proteins | sample SoiMetdeltSBSDD2_FD_81776 | JGI IMG/M metagenome (GOLD analysis project Ga0075418, IMG submission 81776) | Bulk soil microbial communities from a Populus tree surrounding site in Tennessee, USA - Soil MetaG P. deltoides SBSDD2 | ecosystem: Environmental > Terrestrial > Soil > Tree plantation...
AAGAGATATGGGCTATGGCGTCATATCGCAGCGTCCCTCCTGTGGGTCCATGTTCGATTGCCTGCCGCCTTCACACGTTCTCGTTGCTGGGTGCGGCGCCTGCCTCCTGTCCGGATCTGTGGCGCGGCGATTGCCAGGGCCAGCGCTCCTCCATCTCGACCACCAGCGCCCAACCAAGGAAGGTACTTATTAGTACAATAAGTTCCATGATGAGCACATGCTGCCGCGTTGGCTCCAGGGCGACGGTGCGGATGACGTCAGCGGCCACCAGGACTTCGAGCCCCAGCAGCAGGGCACGTGCGACCTGTTGCCGATAGTTCCTATAGGTGATGGCGTCCGCCCGCCGGGCCAGGAACTGCGGCACATACAGGACGGTCGCCGCCAGAATCACCGCCACGATGATCACAACGGCGAGTAACTCGATCCCCATCGCGGCGTGTTCCACCCAGGTCGTGAGCGCTGTCGCGGCGGCTTCCCCAGTCTGCGCTCCTGGCTCTGCCATGGTCGTCTCCTCACGCACTCCGGCACTCGACGCTCTCAAGGCACCGCTCCAGCCCGCACAATACAGCGGAAGCCAAGGTGACAGGTCGAGGTATCGACCGGCTGGGCCATCCGTGCTGCTGGCCGATAACGCCGGCAGTAGTTCGGCGCGCACAGGAATGACCCGCCCTTCATCACCTTGCGCGGGATCTGTACCTCTGGCACACACGGGTCATAGCTGTGCTCCCGCTCCCCACCCTGCGGATTGAGGCTGGCGCAGCAGGCAGGGGGGAGCTGACGGTGCGCCTGGTACCAGTCTGTCGTCCACTCCCAGACGTTGCCCGCCATGTTAAACAGCCCGTACCCATTCGGCCAGAACGACCCCACGGGCGCCGTACCCTCGAACCCATCGGTCCGCAGGTTCTGCCAGGAAAACTCTCCCTGCCAGGTGTTCGCCATCATCCTGCCACGCGGGGTGAATTCCTGTCCCCAGACGTATTCCGCACCGTCCAGTCCCCCACGTGCCGCGCACTCCCATTCCGCCTCGGTCGGCAAGGCTTTCCCAGCCCACCGGGCATAGGCTTCGACGTCCTTGTAGGCGACGTGCACCACCGGATGGTGTGCACGCCTTTGTACTGAACTGGTCGGTCCTTCCGGATGGCGCCAGTTCGCACCCGGGACATACGTCCACCAGTTGTAGTGGTTGTGTAGGTCGACGCGGTGGCGCGGTTTGTGGAACACCACGGACGCCGGCACGAGCTGCTCCGGCCTGGCACCCGGATAGTCAGCCGCATTTGGCCCCCGTTCGGCCAGCGTGACATACCCCGTGGCGTTGACAAAGCGCTGGAACTGCGCATTGCTCACGGTGTACTTGTCCATCCAGAAGCCCTCGACCGTGACCTGATGGGCGGGGGCTTCCTCAGGGTAGTGATGGTCAGAGCCCATCAAGAAGGTGCCGCCCGGGATCCACACCATGTCTTTGCACGGCGGTTGTCCTGGCAGGTCAGACCTGCCAGGCGCCTGGCACTCCTGATTGACGGAAGTCATGTTGGCATCACTGCTCATCACTGCGTCCTTTCATGATGCTTGTGCGATCAATCCGCGGTCGCTTCCGTTCACGCCGCGACCGGCCTGGCACTGCCCTCCGTATCGCGCCGCATGCGGCCCGTGATGAGCGCGAACTGCATATGCATCGGGATGGAAAACCGCTGAAGGCCAGGATCGGGACGACGACGTTCGTGCCGGGGAAGTAGTGGGCGGCGATCGAGAAGCAGACCCCGACGTGGCGCATGCTGGTGCTGATTGCTCGCACCTTGCGGTTGCTGATCGCCGGCCCACCCAGCCGCCAGCCGACGGCCGACGCACAGAGGGTCAAGGCAATCATCGCCACGATCCCGTCCGTGCCCATAGACTTGCGCTCGGGCATTTTGTACTTCCCAGCGGTGAGCGCTGCGCTGATGAAGAGCACGAGCGACAGCACCCCCAACAGCCTCCCACGCTGTGGCGCGGCAGCGGGCACTCGCTGTTGGAAGGCCCGCCTAACCAGCAGTGGTGCCACAACCAGCAGGAGCACCAGGAGCATCAACCACGCGAACGGCAGCTTCCCCGTCGCCGGGGGAAAGAACAGGCCCATCAGCAGTGGCGTGACCACCACAGCCACCATGGACAGCACCATCAACAGCCCGGCGGCGAAGACACGGTTGCCCTGAGAGACACGGGCGTATTGCAGGGCGAAGAGCCCACCCGGAGCGAGCGCGAGCATCAGGACGCTGGTCCGCATCTCCAGCGGGAGGTCGAGCAAGCGCGCGAGGATGACACGCAGCACCGGGACCATGATGAGGGTGGCCAACAAAGCATATCCCAGCAGGCGGACGTGTCTCAGCATCGCCACACGCTGCCCGTGGGTCGTTGCGAGCGCGACCGCGGGCATGTCGACCACGACGTACAGCTCAGACAGGATTGTAACGTAAGCCGGTAGAGGGTCCATCGTGCCCTCCTTCGGAGCAGAGATGGGCCAGGTTGACGGCCGCGTCGTCGCAGCTAGGCGGCACAACGAGAGGCGTGCCGCCTGGCTCTACCCCTCATGCGCAACGGGGATATCACGAGCTCTTGCTACTGCTCACGAGCTGTTCCAGCACCTGATCAACGGTGAAGCTCGCCGCCTTCTGCCGCGGCGGGAACTCCTTGAACGTGGCCAGGAACTGGCCAACGATCTGTTGCGCCGGCACGAACAGGAAGATGTGATCCATGACCCAATCCCAGTAGGTGTTCGAGGTGATGTCGGCCCGCTCGTAGGGGTCGGTGCGCAGGTTGAAGAGCTTCGGGAAGCGGAGCGCCACGAACGGCTCCTGCCAGACGCGCAAGGTGCCAGTCGCGCGCTGCTCCATGAACACGAGTTTCCAGTGGTCGTAGCGCAATCCAGTCAGGTCCCCGTCGTCGGAGAAGTAAAAGAACTCCTGGCGTGGGCTCTGCGCTTCCTGGCCGGTCAGATATGGCAGCAGGTTGTAGCCGTCGAGATGCACCGTGAAGGTCTTGCTGCCTGCCCGGTGGCCTTGCAGTAGCTTCTCCTTGATATCAGCCTCTCCGGCCAGGGCCAGGAACGTGGGCAGCCAGTCCATATGGCTGACAATCTCGTTGGACACGGTGCCGGGCGCAATCTTGCCGGGCCAGCGCACCATGGCCGGCACGCGGAACGCTCCCTCCCAATTGGAGTTCTTCTCGTTACGAAACGGCGTCATGGCAGCGTCGGGCCAGGAGTTCATGTGTGGCCCATTGTCAGTGCTGTAGAAGACGAGGGTGTCGTTGGCAATGCCAAGCTCGTCCAGCAGGTGCAGCATTGCGCCCACGTGCTTATCGTGATCGATCATCACGTCGTGGTATTCTGATTGCCACCGCCCTGCCTGGCCTCGGCTCTCGGGCTTCTCGTGCGTGCGGAAATGCATGTGCGTGGTGTTGAACCACACAAAGAACGGTGTGCCCGACGCGCGCTGGCGCTTGATGAAGTCGCTCGCCGCCGCCAGGAATTCGTCATCGACGGTCTCCATACGCTTTTTGGTCAGCGGTCCGGTATTCTCGATGCGCTGTGAGCCGTCCGGGTTGGCCCAGCAGTGCAAGACACCACGCGGGCCATAGTTCTGGCGGAAATGCGGAAAGTCCTGCTCCGGCGGATAATCGCGCAGCTCCGGCTCTTCCTCGGCGTTCAGGTGATAGAGGTTGCCAAAGAACTCGTCGAAGCCATGCTGCGTCGGCAGGTGCTCGTCCCGGTCGCCGAGGTGATTCTTGCCGAACTGGCCCGTGGCATAGCCGAGGGGTTTGAGGAGTTCAGCAATAGTGGGATCTTCGGGACGCATGCCCATGGCGGCGCCTGGCAGTCCGACCTTACTCAGACCCGAGCGGAAGACGCTCTGGCCCATAATGAACGCCGCCCGGCCGGCGGTACAGCTCTGCTCGCCGTAGTAGTCGGTGAAAAGCATACCCTCGTTAGCGATACGGTCGATGTTCGGGGTGCGGTATCCCATCATGCCCTTCGAATAGGCGCTGATGTTCGACTGGCCGATGTCGTCCCCCCAGATGACGAGCATGTTCGGCGTCCTCGGCGTGTGTTCTGCCATTGGGCTCTCCTTCGCATGTATGCGTATTGCCATCCTTCGACTGGACTCAGGACCCAGCCCCTTGTGACGTCATGCCCAGATGCCTGGCATGCGGTCGTGACCCTCTGCCCCACACCCTTTCCCCTGTCCGCCATGCTGGTTCACGCCCGGCGGGCGACAGGACAAGGGGATTCCAGGCGTGCGCTTCCCCCTTCTTTGCAACACTGATCCCCGCAGCGACACTTGCAGAACAGGCTCTGCTATCACGAGGATTGACGGGTGTGTCAACCATCACTCTCCTTCGTCGCAGGCGACCGGAAAGCCGCGAGTCTCCGTGGGCAAATTTGGGGTGTGTCCCTGTCACGGGTGACGCGCGACTCCGACTTGAGAAAAGCTCTACAACACAAGCACTTCCAAGAGGCACAGGCGCGTTTCCCCCATGACAGGGACACGACCCGATTACGGCAGCAGCTCCCATGACCTGCGCGTGGCGGGCGGCGTGCCGAAAAACATGGCAAGGACCTGGTCCCGTCCGATCACACGGACCAGTTCATGCATGGTGCAGTACATCAGAATCAGCACGACCAGGATAATTCGGATGGCCCAGAAATGCGGCCACACCATCTCCATGAGCAACTTCTGGTTGCCGGCCACGAGACTCCCGGCCTCTTTCCAGAAGTCGACGAGGCGCTCCACGTAGTGGACCAGCATGGCTACCAGCACGTACATGGTCGTTTTCCAGGCGACATTGTAGATCAGCGGCTTGTCCGGATACCGATTGATGAACGGCAGCAAGTCGGCCACCAGTACCGCCTTGCCGAGAATCAGAGCCGCCAGCGTGACTTGCCACGACGTATTGAGTGCGATCCCGGTTCCCTTGAGCATCAAGACGCGGATCAGCGCGACCAGGTGGAGCGCGACGAAGAAAAAGAGCGTCGGCGGGAGCAGCGCTAGGAACTCTTCCTTCACTTTTGTGGCGAGTTTGCTCATGGTGAGGGAGACTCCCTTGTCAAGATATCCCTGATAGTAGTGTGCTCACAGTGGCGCTGACCACTGTGAGACCGTCCGTCCAAAGGCAGATCAGTGGACCAACAAGCCCATGACCATGTCGTGCAGCGTAGACGTGCCCGAGGCCCGCATCACGCACCACGTTGCCACTGTGGGCTTGATCACAGGTTCCCGGCAGTGTGCGGCGCATGGTGTACGTGTGGGGTTGGGGCTCGTATGGGAGCCCAGGACCCGCTGCGCCAACGAGACTGCCCAGCGTGGCGCCATAGGCCAGATACCCGAGCAGCGCCCGCAGCGCGGCGGGAAGGCCCCCCAGCGCGGCACTGCCGACCCCAGCACCGAGCCACGGTGCTATGTGACCCTCGGTCACTCCCCAGAGGAGGCCGGCCCAGAGCATCCCCTTGAGGACGGGGGGGCCGGGGAAACTGGGAGAGGCCAGAGACACATACCCCAGCGGGAAGCCCACACTCCCGCTGAGGACCTGCAGTAGGAGGCCCAGCGGGCACGCAGCCCCCAGCAGCGCTGCGAGGTCCATGGACCGGCCCAGCATGACGGGGGTCACCCCATACACCAGGATCATCTGTACCAAGGTGCCTACCAGACCAGCTCCCATCGCTTTGCGTATCGTCGATGCACGCATTGTACGCTCCTTTGCTGTGGACGCTCTCCATGGCGGCTCCTGCCCTGGGGTCACCCCAGGGGCGCAGACCACCACCAATGCCTCTGGCGCCTGGCCACGCTGCACCGGGCCTGAGGTCAGAGGTGCGATGCGGCCTTCCGAGGCCGGCGGTCCGTCCGCGGGCTCGGCGCGCCAAGAGCCGTGCCCCAGTGGCACCATGAGTCGGCGCTGGCGCCGAACGCTTGGGGGGGGCACCTCGAGCCCCATGGGCCCCTTGGAGCGATTACGGACGTCCATGGCAGCGAGCGGGGCCGCGCTGCACGTCCGCCACAGCGACTGGGCATCGACCAGCTCAGCGACGATGCGAACGGCGTGATCCTGCACACCGATATGCAGCAGGCCCTGGGGAAGGACGTGCCCGCTGTGCCCCTGCATGGTCTTGACACACGCCTCGCAAGCGTGCGTGAGGTCGCAGTGGTCAGAGACCTTGGCGAGGGTCTCCTTGCTCGGCATGCCGTCTTGGACGTCGCGCGTGCCGAGGCGCGCCTCGACCTTGTCCGGTGTGGTGATCGCCGGAGGGAGGTCGGTAGGGGGCTACGCCGCGGGCAAGCGGGGCCGTGCGAGCACGGCGCAGGCGACGAGGAGGGCGAGAGGCCTGCGGCGCGGCGGCATCGTGTCGTCTCCTGTGTGTGCAGCATGCCAGGAAGATACCATGCGCGCTCCGTTCAAGCCCATGGGCGCAGCGTTTAAATTCGGGAGCGGGGCGCCATCTACCAGCGCGACCCACGCCAGTCCGTGCCGCCGGACTGTGGTTTTATCCGGTTTCGGTCTCCCGGCAGCGGCCTCTTCAACGCCGCCGGGATTATCAAGTTCGCTCAATTTATCAGACTTTGTAGTTGACTGAAGTTGGGCTGTTGGAGGAGGCGTGCGCCTGAAGAAGACCCCCTATTTTCGTGCCATCGGGGCTCGTAAACAGCGGGCCGATGCGCCGCTCCACAGCCAGTATTGACGCGCTACAAACTGCTAGAAATTGAGCGATGGCACTAGAATCTTCCGACCTTCTGCGTGCGGTGGTCGAGCCACCAGTCTAGCCCTTTTCATGCGCGGTGGCGAGGGGAACCCTCATGACGTACTGTTGGCGAACCTATTGCCATGGAACACGGCTGCCATTGCTGCGTTGTATTCTCCAGGTTCCTGTACCTTCAACAACGGCATATGCGAAGCACAATTCTCAGCACTGGGGGGTTCGCCAACAGTATCGGGAAGGTTTTTAAGACCCTAATTCCTTAGCGTATATGCACACAGAAAGTGGGGCGATATCCTTTTAGAACGCACTGATCCCTTTCCATAGGGCAACGCCACAGATCACCTCCACCAAGAGCCCTACCAACAGGATCAGGATAACCGGTGTCCAAAAGGACAGGGGCTCCTGTGCTCTGGAGATATGCTTGTACCCGCTGCGCTCCCACCGACCAAGAATGTACCCCCGTTTGATGCTGTAGAGCATATAGACAATCATGCCAAGCCCCAGGAGCAATCCCAGCAGATAGCTGCCGAAAGTCGGATGCTGGAAAAGGAGGCGGTGCAAATCGCCTGGAATATAAGCTCTGTGGTCATTCCCGGGATGCATAACTCTCTGATGTTCAGAGCAAATAAGCAATGCCCGCGGCGCGGGCTGGTTGCCGGGCTTGGCCGATATTGGCTGGAGCACTCCCCTCCACCCCCATGGGTCTGCGCCCGGGAGACTAGTGCGTCTGCCCCCAGCCGTCCCAGTAGGTGCGTTCGCGGCCTGGGACGCGCTTCGCGGGTTTGAAGTCTGTGCCCGTGAAGTACGCCACCGGCAACAAGGCGGCCTGCGTGACGTCCTCAGGAATGCCCAGCAGTGCCGCCACTTCCTGCTCATACAGAATATGGAGGGTCGTCCACGCCGACCCCAACCCACGGGCGCGGAGGACCAGCATCAACGACCATGTCGCCGGGAGGATCGACCCGTACTTGTTGGCTTGGGCCAGGGGGCCCGCCTGCTCCGCGCGCCCCTCCATACAGGGGATGATATGGACCGGCACCTCGTGCAGATGCTCCGCCAGATAGACAGCAGACGCAAAAATCCGTGGGCCATACGTCGCGCGCCGTGGCAGAAGAAATGCCGCGGCCGCCTTCCTGTAGACCTCGGCGAGGCCAGCCCGCTTGGCAGGATCGGTGACGACGACGAAATGATAGCGTCCGAGGTTCCCGCCGTTCGGGGCTTGGAGAGCGACGTCGATACACTGCTCGATGACCATGCGCTCGACAGGGCGCCTCAGGTCGAGACGCCTACGGACGGAACGGGTGGTCGTCAGCACGTGGTCAACGGTGGCGATGTCCATGGACACACCTCTTCTGGAAGTATGCAAACGATGGCCTCACCATTGATTCACATGCCATAACAACGGAGGCTTTAGGCGATTTCTCAAAAGAATTCCCTTATTCAGGAGGTTGGTGCTGGGTTGATCAAAATGTCGTACTTGGGCAACTCAGGATGGCGCTCCAGTCGGTTTTCCACCGCCCGCATCGCCCGCTTGCTCAGTGTAACCCCTTTTTGGTAGACTTTCCGACTGAGCTCGACAATCGGGTGCATGCCTTTCCACGTCATACTTTTGGCCCATTCCAACCTGGTCTCCACGTCCACCAACGTGGTCCCGTTCCAGTGCCATGCCAGGATACCCCAGCACCGCTCGATGGGATTATACTTGCTATGGTAGGGCGGGTCATACAACAGCTGAATCGGCTTGCCAATGGCATCGCAGAACGCCACCATGCGCTGCAAAAATTGCGTCCGCTTCCCACGGCTTTCCGGCCCATTATCCATTTTGATCTGCAGCCGAGCCATGGCCCCCTGCGCGCCCTCATCCAACGCCGCCCACCAGGCTTCAAGGGCATCGACGATGCAATCACTCGTCTTGGAGGAGCTGCCAAAGGTGCTGTGGAGGTGGCCACGATCTTCCTCGACAATCCCACATGGGATGTACTTTTCTTTCAGACCCCTGTCGTGCTCACAGGCCTCGTGATCGCCCCGCGTGCGGCCCCCCCGTGACCCATCACCAATATGCACGGTCGCTTTACAAGCAATGCTTAATCGTTTGACCTGCTGCGCTGCTGCCGCTTGCTGGTCTTTTTTTCCATCTGGTCGACAATGGCGTCGGTCTCCGCGATCTGCTTTTGTGGCTTGGCTTTCACCACTTTGCGCAGCCGCAATCCCATCCGGTGCAGTACCTCAGCCATCGTACTGGGTGAGGGCAAGTGGTCCGTACCATACCCGTGAGCTCTCAAGGCTTCCAGAGCCGCTTGCGCCGTCAGGCGCGTAGAGGCCAGGGTGGTTCGAAAGGTTGGGGCTTGTGGCGCGTGCGCTTCCGCCAGCCTGGACAGGGCGTCCGCTGCCTCGGGATGCGTGTCTTCCCAGCGTTTGCGGCCGCTGCAGGCCGATTGCGCCCCGAGACACATGAGCCCTGTGCGTCGTTCGGCAAGACCCACCGTAACGGTATGACGACCCCAAAATTTCGCCCCCTCGCTCTCACTCAGCCACAACCCCAAGAGTTCCTTCTCCCCGTCTATGGTGACACCGAGCGCGAGGTATACGGCTTTCGTCTGCACCGGCCCCTCCTGGCGCGATTTGACGAACAAGGCATCAAAGTACAGGATCGGATACACCGAAGCGAGTGGTCGCGCCTGCCAGGTGCGCACGTCCTCTAGCACCGCGTCTGTGATGGTTGAGATGAGCGTCGGCGACACCTCCGTCCCGTACAGCTCTTCCAGATGCCCCTGAATCTCCCGCGTTGAGAGCCCACGAGCATACAGGCTCAGCACCTTGGCATCGAAGCCCTCCAGGCACCGCTGACGCTTGGGTACGAGCTGCGGCGTAAAGCTCCCGTTGCGGTCGCGCGGGACTGCCAGGTCCACCGGCCCGGTGTCCGTCTGCACCGTCTTCCGGCCCTTACCGTTGCGGGCGTTCTGCTCCTCTGTCCCATGGCGCACATGCGGGGCATAGCCCAGGTGGGCGGTCAGCTCGGCTTCCAGGACCCGCTCGACCACCCGTTTGGTCAGCTGCTTCAGCAAGCCATGCTCCCCGAGGATGTCTTGCGGGCTGGTATAGTCTTTGAGCAATTCATCTAATAGGGCTTCGTGTTTGGTGTTCATACTGGTCATCTTGTCTCCTTACTGTCTATCCTTATTGAAGATAACCAGTTACACACTTAACTGTACACCCTCGCAGGATCGCTGCCGCCCGGCCATTGCCAATGCCGTCACCAGCCGCCCCACCGCCGGTGACGACGGCCACTTTCCCTGTCAGCCCCCAGCTATCCGGCACCTCCACGGCCACGCTGTCCTCCTCCTCGTCCGTCGCGCGGCGCCACCGCACCGGGGATGTCCGTACACGTGCATGCCACAAGGGACATCTCATGCGTCCGTGCTCTCCTCCAGCCTTGCCACAGTCCCTGCCCGAGGCCTGCGCCCCTGACAACGCTTGCGGCTCTACTCTATGGCATCCCGCCCAGCCTGTCCAGGCCGCATGGCGCCGCCCGACGTCTGGGGCATGCCCAGCGGGTCGTGTACTGCACGCTTGCTGCGCATGCCAACCGTCTGAAAACCAGGGACAATCCCCTCATTGCAGCACATGTATGAGAGGGGTGTGCCATGGCCCCCCTCTCTTTTCGCCCAACTCATAGCAGTTTGTCGTTGGAAACACGGGCTGCAGAGCTGCGCGTCTCCTCGCCGTCTTCGAGACGATGGCGTGAAAAGAGGGGCCTTAGTGAAGTGTACGCATACTTCTACAGACCAATTTCAACCAACGACAAACCCAGATACATTGAGTGTCTCACATAAAGAATGACCCATGTGACACTCTATGACAGCTCTACCATAACCAGGCCTCTATGCAGGTTTCAGACGGCAACACATCGCACAGGCTGCTCCAAGATGTCGTGCACAGCTTGGGGATCACAGAGCCGCGTCCGCAGCATGTCCCGTGCGAGGTCACGTGGGAGACACCCGGAAAATTTCAGGCCGTCAATCGCAGCGTCCTCGACTGCCACGGATGTCTCACGCACTTTATGCGCCCGCAGTGCGCCAAGCGCTCGTTCAACCGTGTGACGAGAGACAGACGCCTCACAGGTGACGGTGAAGCTGTCATAGGTAACACGGTGCTCCATCGCCTGCGACCATGCAGAGGCCAGCATGGCGTTTGCGCCGGTCCCAGCGAAGGTCCACCACTCACCGGTGCCATGCTTGGCAAGGAGCACCACCGTCCCCTCGGTGTCCAACCAGACAAACTCCTTCCGGATCGCGGCGATCTGTTGTCGGGCACGCGTTGACCACATGGTGCAGTCATCATCTCCAGCAAGCCGATGCTTGATCGATTGACACAACCGAAACCCAAGCCCCGGCCTTTCGCCTTGCCACCGCGAGCGCCCCTGCGTCTCCGTGGCTTTGACGTATGCCACACGATGCTGCCAGTCCACGTGAGTGACCAGCCACGCCCTGCCTCCCAGCAACAAGGCACGCGGACCGTCCTGTGTCCCAAGGAACGTCATGGCATCGACAAATCCAAGCTCTGCACGCCCATGCAGGACTGTAAAAAGCGGCGGCGAGGTGAACACAGAAAACAGTGCGAGGAAGTGGCGCCGGCCATACGTCTCCTCGCCTGCACGCCCCAGCCACAGCACCCCGTGGTCGTCCGACAAAATCTGCTGGTGGAGCATCCACTGCACCAGGGCGTCAATCTGTGCCATCGACAGCTGAGCAAACGCTGGGACATGGCTGACCCAGTGGAGCCAGTCCTGGCGCCCGATGCCCTGCTCCTGGAGCGCCAGGGCCATGAGCTGTTGCGCCAGGATGTGCCACAGCTGCGGTGGCGGTATCATCGGCTCGATGTATCCCGCCGTCCACAGATCAATCAGTCCGGCCGCTTGCACGAGTGCATCGTCCCTCGTGGCCAAGAACAGGTAGTTGCGACGCATGCCCGGACGGCGGCCTGTTCTGCCTATGCGCTGCAGAAGGCTTTGTCGCAATTTTCATGTGAGGCGATTTGGGGTATGCTCTCTCCCTGTAACCTAGGGTGCAAAGGGAGGGAGAGCGACTATGGCGGTGAGCTTCAAGGGTGCCCATGTTCCTCAGGAGATCATTCTCATGGGCGTGCGGTGGTACGTAGCGTATCCGCTGAGCACGCGCCATGTCGAAGAACTCATGGAGGAACGGGGGGTAGACGTGGATCACTCCACCATTAACCGGTGGGTCATCAAATATAGCCCGCAACTCGAAGAGGCGTTCCATCGGCGCAAGCGTCCGGTGTGGATCAGCTGGCGCATGGATGAAACGTATATTAAAGTGAAAGGTGAGTGGAAGTATCTCTACCGTGCGGTGGACAAACATGGCCAGACGATTGACTTTCTGCTCACCAAGCACCGGGACAAAGAGGCTGCATTACAGTTTCTGAAAAAGGCCATCCGCCGCAACGGTGTCCCCGAGACGATCACGATTGACGGCAGTGACGCCAATGAAGCCGCCATCAAAAGCTACAATGAGGCCCACGGCACCGCGATCATCATCCGGCAGGTGAAATACTTAAACAATATCGTGGAGCAGGACCATAGAGGAGTAAAGCGCATCACGCGTCCTATGTTAGGATTCAAAGCGTTTGACGCGGCGCAGTCCACTCTCGTCGGTATCGAACTCATGCACATGATCAGGAAACGACAGCTGGTGGTTGAGGAGAGAGACGAGGGCCTCACCGCGGCCGAACTGTTCTACTCTCTGGCCGCCTAAGCCTCCCGCCGGCAGGGGCAACTGCTCCTTCACGACCTCCGAAGCAAAATTTGCGACAAAGCCGGCGCTGATCCAGGAGGCGTTAAAGACAGTCATGGCGGGTCGTACCAGCGTCGTCATCGCGCACCGCCTGAGCACCATCCTCGCGGCTGACCTGATCCTGGTGCTGGATCGCGGACGCATCGTTGAGCGCGGCGGGCACGCCGATCTGCTCGCACAGGACGGACTCTACGCCCGCCTCTACGAGACCCAGTTCAGCCGCGAGGCCCAGCCCGCCTTGTAGGAGCAGAGACCATGGGCGTTGTCACGCAGCGAAGCCCTCTCAGCCGTCGTACCTTCCTACACGCCGTAGGGACCGCCAGCGGTGCAGCCCTGGCGAGCGGTCTGCTGGGTTCTTGTGGCAGCCGCCCAACAGCCAGTGGCGCACAGGTGGTCAATTTGCTCTGGTCTGACGTGACCAATAGCCGCACGCCGCTGATCGAAGACTTCACGAACGCCACCGGCATCAAGGTCAATCAGACCATTGTGCAGTATAACCAGCGCCTGAATAAGATCTCTACAGCGGTCCAGGGCGGCGGCGACTTCGACGTGGTGCAAATGGATACGGTGTGGACGGCGCGCTTCGCCGCGGCCGGCTGGGTGCAGGACTTGACCAGCCGCATCACCGATGCGATCAGGCAGGACGTGCCGCCAGTAGTGCTCGGCGTGGTGACGTACAACGGCAAGCTGTACGGCATGCCCCTGTTCAACAGCGCCAAGCACCTGTTCTACAACGCCAAACTGCTCCAGGAGGCTGGCTTCGACCACCCACCTGCGACCCTGGACGAATTTGTCGTCCAGGCGCAGGGAACCACCAGGCAGGGGCAGTGGGGATCGCTCTGGTCCTGGAAGCAGTCCGAAGCGTTACTCTGCGATTGGCTCTCGCTCATGTTCACCCAGCCCGGCGCGCAGTTCCTCGACAGCCACGGCATGGCGGTCTTCAACACCTTGGGCGGCACCGAAGCGCTGCAGCGGATGGTGGACCTGCTCTACCAACACAAAGTGGCAGACCCGGCCTCGCTGGAGTCCACAGAAGATGACGTGCGCAGGATGCTGCAAACAGGCACCTACGCCTTGACCTACAACTGGGAAGGGGTCTTGCCCGAGGCCAACGACCCCCGGCAATCCAAAGCAGCGCCCCATATCCGCGTGGCGCTGCTCCCTGGGGGGAGCGGGGTCAAAAGCGCCAGCGTGAACGGTGCCGAGGGATGGGTGATCCTCGCCCAGTCAAGGCGCCACGAAGCGGCCTGGAAGCTGCTCGAGTATATGGCCAGCCCGGCGTGGCAGAAGAAGGCCGCCCTCATTGCTGGCGATTATCCGATCTTAGCCTCGCTCTACAGCGACCCAGAGCTCCAAAAGCACGTGCAGGACTTCGCGATCTATGGCGAGCAGTTCAAGTACCTTGTGACACGGCCGCAGCTGCCTGATTATGCCCGGAAGTCCGACATCATCCAAAGGCACCTCCACGCCGCTCTCCTCCGTAAGGTGAGCCCCAAGGAGGCGATGCACGCTGCCGCCAGCGAGGTGAACAGGGCCACCGCCACGCCATAGCGTGGCGCCTTGGAGATATGCCGATGCCCCTACCGACCTTCGGTGCACGTTTCGGCGAAGCGTTCCTGTGGAGGGGGCAAGCGCCGCGCGCCACGCGTATGCACAGCGGTGAGATCTCTGAACGCACCTTGGGTGTAGCGATGCTTGCCCCCATGGTCCTGGTACTGCTGCTGGTCGTTGCCTATCCGCTGGCCGACGCCCTATGGCTCAGCCTGCACCGCGTCAATCTCGCCCATCCCGAGCAGGGCCAGCCGTTCGTCGGCTTGGGCAATTACCTCCACGCCTTCCGACAGCCGGCGTTCTGGTATGCCCTCCACCGCACCCTTTACTTTACACTCCTCTCCGTGGCACTGGAGTCAGCGCTAGGTCTGCTGTTTGCGGTGCTGCTCAACGAACGCTTCCGGGGTAATCTCGGGGCGCGCGTGGCGATGATCTTCCCCTGGGCCCTGCTGACGGTCAGTAACGGCGTGCTGTGGGCCTGGATCCTCAACCCCACCTATGGCGTGGCCAATGCCCTGCTCGTTGGTCTTGGGGTGTTGCAGGCCCCCAAGGCATGGCTGAGCGATACGTTCTGGACGATGCATGTGGTCGTCCTGGCCGACGCGTGGAAAATGGTGCCGACGATGACACTATTGCTGCTGGCCGGCTTGCAACCGATCGCGCCTGACCTGTACGAGGCGGCGGAGGTAGACGGCGCCACGCGCTGGCAGAAGTTCAGCCGCATTACCCTACCGCTGCTACGCCCGGTGATGCTGGTGGCGGTCGTGCTGCGGACCATCGGCGCCTTCCGCGTCTTCGACCTCATCTATGTGCTCACCGGCAACGGTGGCCCGGCTGATAGCACCAAGGTGCTCGCGTTCTATGCGTACGACCAGGCATTTCACTATCTCTTCTTCGGCTACGGCGCAGCCATCTCCTGGCTTATCACTGCATGCATGCTGGTGCTGATCGTGATCTATCTGCACTGGTTGCGTACCGAAGGAGAGCGTTAATATGCCTCTGGCACGAGGCAACCTTCTCAGCCCCGCGACGCGCTGGCTGCTGCTGCTCTTCTACCTCGGGTATACCTTGTTGCCTATCGTCTGGCTGTTCCTCGGCACGATCCAGACCCAGGCGAGTCTCCTGACGCTGCCCGTGCGGGTCGTGCCGGTCGAGGTCACCCTCCGCCATTACATCGATATCTTCAGGCCGGCGGCCTTTGGCGAGGCCAGCGGCCAATCAACCTTTGTCCTGGCGCTGCACAATAGCCTGGTCGTCAGCGTCGGCACGACAGGGGTGGCGATGCTCTTAGGCACGCTGGCGGCCTATGCTTTCGCGCGTTTCAATATCCCACGCAAGCGCGCGCTGTTGCTGATTGTGCTGGGCAGCCAGCTGCTGCCTGCCGTGTCGCTGATCATCCCGCTGTTTCGCATGTTTCGCGCCGCTGGGCTGCTCGATACGCTCCTGGCTCTTATCTTGGCCTATTCGACCTTTAGCCTGCCCTTTGTGGTCTGGATCATGACGGGCTACTTTCAGAGCGTACCCCGAGAGCTGGAAGAGGCGGCCCGTATAGACGGCGCCAGTCGCTTTGGCGCGTTTCTCCACGTCGCCCTGCCGCTGGCTGCGCCAGGTCTCGCTGCCACCGCCATCTTCACGCTGCTGAACGCTTGGGATGAGTTCTTCTTCGCCCTCATCTTTACCTCCACCTATGCCTCGAAGACGGTGCCGGTGGCGCTGGCGGAGTTCATCGGGCGCCACAGCGTGAATTGGGGGATGATGGTCACTGGCGGCTTCATCGCCAGCCTGCCGCCGATCATCCTCTCGCTGGCGTTCTATCGTTACGTGGTGGCAGGGCTGTCGGCCGGAGGTCTGAAGGAGTAAACGCTTCCCGTTTGTCGGACATTTTCGGAGGATGAGACCATGCGCAAATGCGTCTTACGCGTGTTGATATGCTGCCTCGTGTTTGTCGCCTTCCCCTTCCCCTCTGTGCCGGCTCAGGTGCAGGAGCCGGCCGAAAACAAAGGCGCCGCCGCCGCGTATGGTGCGTTGCTGCGTTTGCGCTCGACCGCCACAGTGCTGCACACGACGGCGCACCCGGATGACGAAGACGGCGCGTTGCTCGCCTGGCTCTCGCGCCAACAAGGCGTCAGGACAGGATTGTTGACGCTCAACCGGGGCGAGGGCGGCGCGAACCTGCTTGGGCCGGAGCTTTACGACGCGCTGGGCATTCTGCGCACCGAAGAGCTGCTGGCCGCGGGGCGTTATTACGGCGTTGACCAGATGTTTACGCGCGTGACCGATTTCGGCTTTTCAAAACGGCTCGACGAGACGCTCGAACATTGGGGTAGAGAGGTGGTGCTCGGCGACGTCGTGCACGCGATCCGGATGTACCGCCCCGACATCATCGTCTCTCGCTTCCACGGCAAGCAACGCGACGGGCACGGCCATCACCAGGCCGCCGGGTTGATGAGCATCGAAGCGTTCAAGGCCGCCGCCGACCCGAATCGCTTCCCCGAACACCTGCAAGAAGGCTTACGCCCGTGGCAGATCAAAAAGCTCTACCTGAGTGTTCGCGAGAGCGAGCCGATAGCGACGTTGAAAATAGACGTCGGCGCATACGAGCCGCTCGTCGGTAAGTCGTATCGCGAGGTCGCTCGTGATGGATTGAGCCATCAACGCTCACAGGGCGCAGGGCAGGTCCGCGCCGCGCCGGGTTCATCGCTAAGCGGAGTGATGTTCGCCAACAGCGCGATTCCGAAGGTCGAAAACGAGAAGAGCATGTTCGACGGGATGGATACGACGATTCTTGGCATAGCGAAACACGCGGGATCAAGCAACTTCTTGCCCGAATTGACTGAGATCAGCCAGCGCGTCGAAGCGGCGATCAGCAAATTCGACGCGCTGAAGCCCTGGATCGTGGCGTCCGATCTTGCCGCGGGAACGAAGGCAACTCGCGCGTTGATCGAGAAGGTCAAAGCCTCGTCACCTGAAGCCGCGAACAAAGACCACGTGCTCTTCCTGCTCGGCAACAAAGAGCAAGAGTTCAACGATGCGATGAACAAGGCGCTGGGATTGGTGATGGAGGTTCTGGTTGATCCCGAACGGGCATCGGAAGGGCCAGCATCGTTCGTCACGCGGCGCGAAACTTTTCACGTGGCGATCCCGGGGCAGCGGTTTTCCCTGACGATAAGCCTGACCAACCGCAGCCCGGTTCAGCTGGAGAGTGGCGAGGCTGGTATTGCCCGAACCCAAGGCTGGGAAATCACAGAGAAAACGTCTGCCGGCCACCTGCCGGTCAACAACGCAACGTTGCGCGCGCAGTTTGAGGCGAAGGTCCCGGACAACGCCGAATACACGCGCCCCCATTGGTCACGTGCAAACGAATGGCGCGACCACATCTACCAGATCAACAAACCACAATACCTCCATCTGCCATTCGCGCCGCCGGAGCTCTTCGGCGTCTTCAGTTATGAAGTCGAAGGCGTGCGCTTCTTGCTCTCGCGCCCCGTGCAGACCGTCTCTATTGCTCGCCCGTGGGGCGAGCAGCGCCGCGTGCTGACGATTGCGCCCGCGATCAACATCGCCATTGCGCCGCGTGTTGGAGTCGTGCCAATCGCCGCCGCGCCAACTTCGGTCACCGTTGCGGTCACCGTTGCGAACAACGTCAAAGGCGATGCGGCAGGCAAAGTCAAACTGCGATTGCCAGACGGTTGGACTGCAATACCAGCCGAGCATAACTTCACATTCACGCACGAAGGCGAAGCACGCGACTTCTCCTGCACAGTCTCATTGCCGGGCGCTGCGACCGGCGCAGATTACAAGATTCACGCCGTGGCCGAATACGGCGGACGCGAATATACGGAGGGGTACCGGGTCATCGCGCACCGTGATTTGGAGCCGCGCCACCTGTATCGCCCTGCGACAACGGACGTGCACAGCATTGACGTGAAGGTCGCGCCAAACCTGTCGGTCGGTTACGTGATGGGTGTCGGCGACGAAGTCCCGCAATCGCTCGCACAGATCGGTGTGAAAGTCTCAATGCTCGGCGCAAATGACCTAGCCAACGGCCACCTTGATCAGTTCGACGCGATCATCATCGGCATCCGCGCGTCGGCCGTGCGCGACGATCTCAAGACATACAGCACACGATTGCTCGAGTATGCCGAACGCGGCGGCAACCTGATTTATCAATATCAAACGCAGGAGTTCGACGCTACGCCATACGGCCCATATCCCTACAAGCTGAGTGCGCGTGCCGAAGAGGTTTCGGAAGAAGATGCCACCGTGACGATCCTCGATCCGTCGAACCCCATCTTTCACTGGCCGAACAAGATCACGGAGGCCGATTTTAACGGCTGGGTCGTCGAGCGTGGGTCGAAATGGATGACGACGTGGGATGAACGGTACGCGCCGCTGCTCGAAAGCCACGACCGCCAGCAGCCGCCGCAGAAGGGCGGGTTGCTGTATGCGCAGTACGGCCAAGGCACCTTCGTCTACGCCGCGTATGCTTTCTACCGGCAGTTGCCAGCGGGCGTGCAGGGCGGTTATAGGTTATTTGCAAATTTGATCAGCTTGAAGAAGCGGCCACGCTGAGGGCATGATTGCATAACGGCATGAAGGACGCAAAGAGGAACGGAAAACAGCCCATGCCACCGCATGCCGTGGTGGAGCGTTGCTTCTGTTCATCGCAAGCCGTCCCGAGGTGGAGATGTGCAGGTTGAGCATCCAGTCTGATATGGGCACTCGCCCGCCTTCGACTGCCACCCCATACTGCCCTGCATGCGTGGCTTGACGTTGAGACGGTGCTAGGTTGTCCAGGTGCGCGAGCTCCGTCAAATACGCCTGTAGACTGCCACCGGTCATGCACTGGAGCCGCCAGATGGTGAGCCCACCTAGGCGGAGCCGGACGTAATGGGAGTGGCGTGTCGGGCACCCGCCTTCCTCAGAGGTCGCCTTGTGTTTCAGCTGAAAGCCAAGGGCGAGGAGAAAGGCGATCACCAATGCGACAAACGCCTTGCCATCGTCAAACCGCTGCACGTAGGTCGCTTCATCGTGGAATTCGACGGTGATGGTGCGGTTGTGTCGCGTATGTGTGGCTGCTGTGCCTCAGGAGTCCCCTTCAGAGCATCCGGTCTCGGGAGCGGATGCAATACGATGAGGGGAACACGTTGAAATCCCAAGACAATCGTGCGAGTCTCAAGGCGTTACCACTTGAACCGATGGAATGGGGAATGTTAACCTGTGAAGGAGACATAATTTTGAGACCTTTTTTGGATGACGACAGGTATAATGGGACGGGAGAGGAGGAGCCATGATGACGAAAGAACAAATCATTACAGGCATCATCGACTGTCTGGATCATCAGCTTCACAGCGGCATGGGACACATGCAGGACAAGTACTATAAAGGCGAGTTTTTTCATTTGTTTACCGAGGCATATAATCATGGGTTCATCGCAGACAAATCGCTCATAGGCAGTTCCTTATGGGATATAGTAGGGGAACGATGGATCCCCCCTGATATAGAGAAGGAGATAGCGCAGATAAAACTCTTGTATGATCTGCTGAATTGTTGGCATGAATGGCAATATGCCTGGGATCATTGTCATAAGAAAAAAGTTTAATGCCTAGACTGACAATTAACTGGTTGTAAGTGTTAGGTCGTGTGGTCAAATATATCATACCCGCTTTTTCTCCTACGGTTACGGCCAGCTGGTCTCCTTTGGCATGTCTCCGTGCGTCCTACGATCGCTCTTGCTCGCCCGTATCAGGCTCTGCCTCCCGATCGGAAGCCACATCGACAATATCGGCGGGTAACAGTGCCTGTATGGCCGCAAGCAATTGTTGGGCCTCGCTCAGCTGTGGTCCGCAAAATTATCCTACCTTATCCTTACCCGAGGTTGCTTAAGGTCCTGTAGAGCTGTGTTGACCTCGTCCAGAGAAGGGGTTCATACATACATGCGCTGCTGTCCGCTCCTCGAACACGAGGTCCCTCCGCTAGAATTCCTGGAGGTGCTCCCGCAGCGTCCTCCCCGTGTACTCCTGACGCGCCACGCCGCGGTGCTGAAGCAGCGGCACGACCTGTTCCACGAACGGGCCGACATAGCCGGGCCACAGCCCCTGCCGGATCGCGAACCCATCGCCGCCAATGGCCTCCATGGTGCGCGCCTTACTGTCGGCGACGCGCTGGGGCGTCCCAATGAACGGCAGCGCGTCGAGGCTGACCTTACGGGTAGCGCTCTCCCGGAGGGTCGGGGTCCAGCCGGGCACGTAGAACTTGGCGAATTGGCTGCGGAGCCCCTGGGTCGCCCGCGCCTGGAGTTCGGCGGGTAGCGGCGCATCGAGGTCGTAGGCGGACAGGTCAAGCTGCATGAGGGTCGAGAGCGCCGCTAGGCCGGCCTCGACGGGCGCGGTAGCGTACAGCGCGTCGGCCCGCTGCTGCGCCGCCTCGTCAGTGTCCGCGATGATGGGCTTGGCCAAAAAGAAGATCTTGCACGCCTCCGGTGCCCGCCCGTACGTGCGCATCCGCGCCTTGAAGGCGTCGTAGAACCGCTTCATCTCGTCGGGCGTCTCGCGGCCGACGAGAATGGCTTCAGCATGGCGGGCGGCGAAGGTCTGCCCCCGCTCCGACGTGCCGGCCTGGAGGATGACCGGACGTCCTTGCGGCGACGGCGTGGCGTTGAGCGGCCC
>Ga0075418_10002592_pt1 | contig 20749 bp, 8 predicted proteins | sample SoiMetdeltSBSDD2_FD_81776 | JGI IMG/M metagenome (GOLD analysis project Ga0075418, IMG submission 81776) | Bulk soil microbial communities from a Populus tree surrounding site in Tennessee, USA - Soil MetaG P. deltoides SBSDD2 | ecosystem: Environmental > Terrestrial > Soil > Tree plantation...
CAGGGGTTGCAAAAAGCAATTGATCCCCAGATCATCCTCTTGGTTCCGGACTCACGAGATGCTTATTCAATAAAACTTTCAAGTGCTGATATGCCCAAAACCATTGCAACTGTTCAAAATATCTGGACCAGCCATTTTCCTGATGATCCTTTCAATTATTTTTTTCTGGATGAATTTTATAATCAGCAATACAAAGCCGATCAACAATTTGGAAAAGTATTTACCTTATTCGCTATGCTGGCTATCCTGATCGCCTGCCTGGGTTTGTTGGGATTATCTTCCTATAACATTCTTCAGCGCACAAAAGAAATTGGTATTCGCAAAGTGCTTGGCGCCTCCACGCAAAAGGTTGTTTATATACTGGCAAAAGATTTTTTGATATTGGTGCTGGTCGCTTTTATAGTGGCAGTGCCTTTTACATGGTGGATCATGCATAGCTGGTTACAGGAGTTTGCTTATCGTATCAATATCCAATGGTGGGTTTTTGCTGTTGCAGGATTGCTTGCTGTGCTTATTGCATTGTTTACAATAAGCTTCCAGGCTATTAAAGCTGCTATAGCAAATCCGGTGAAATCTTTACGAACAGAATAAATCTTGACTATGTTTAAAAATTATTTCAAGGTGGCTTTTCGGAACCTTTTAAAAAGAAAGGGATTTAGCCTGATCAATATTTTAGGCCTGACAACAGGCATGGCTGTTTGCCTCCTTATTGTTTTATTTATTCAAAGCGAACTTAGTTATGATAAGCATAATGAAAAGGCAGATGATATTTATCGTGTTGTCCTTGAACGATCCTACCCTGGACGTTCTACATCTTATTCAATAATTCCACAATCAATCGGTGCGGCCATTAAAGCCGAGTATCCTGAAGTGCTTGAAAGCACTAGGCTTTTTAATTTGGGTGGTAATGGTAGTTTCTTTTTACGTATTGGCGAAAAAACTTTCGAAGAAAAGAGAGTGCTTGCCGCTGATTCAAATTTTTTCCGCGTATTTACTTCTAAAATGCTTCATGGTGACGCTACTACGGCTTTACAGAATCCAAACTCTGCGGTACTGAACGAATCAACTGCAAAAAAGTATTTTGGTTCAAGTAATGCGGTGGGAAAGCAGTTCTTTACTGACGGGGATGATACAACTCAAACGTTCCTTGTCACAGGAGTTGTAGCTGATTGGCCCGATAACGCTCATTTTCTTTTTGACATGTTGATCTCCACTAATACGTTTCAATTTGTACGAAGACCAAACTATACCGGTTTTGCTGCCCATACTTATTTGTTACTGAATCCGAATTCTTCTTACCAGGCATTAGAACAGAAATTTCCCGCGATAATAAAAAAATATGTATCGCCTGAGATCAACAGGGTTTTCAATCAGAGCTGGGAAGATTTTCAGAAAGCGGGGAACGGGTATAAATATTATTTACAACCATTGACCCGGATACATTTGATATCTGACTTGGAAGCCGAATTACGTCCTAATGGAAGCATGACTGCTGTTTACATTTTTGCTATTGTGGCAATTTTTATTTTGTTCCTGGCATGCATCAATTTCATTAATCTTTCTACAGCCCGTTCGTTAGAAAGGGCCAGGGAAGTAGGTATCAGAAAAACTTTTGGTTCAGAAAAAAAGGCGTTGATTGGTCAGTTCCTTATCGAATCTGTATTGATAAGTTTAGTGAGCATGTTCCTTGCATTTGGACTTATTATTTTATTGATACCTGCATTTAATAGTATTTCGGGAAAGGCACTTACCGCGTCATACTTTCTCCAACCAACATGGATATTGTTATTGGTAGTTTTTGTTTTAATAACCGGGTTTGTCGCCGGTCTTTATCCAGCCTTTGTTCTTTCTTCTTTTAACCCGATAATGGTTCTGAAAGGCAGGTTTAAATCAAACAAGTATGGGCTTGCTCTGCGAAATGGATTGGTGATCTTCCAGTTTGCAATTTCTGTGATCCTGATCATTGCTACGATCGTTGTAAATAGCCAGATGAAGTATATGCTGGGCAATAAATTGGGCTTTAAAAAGGATCATGTAATAGTAGTTGAAAGGACCGATCTCCTGGAAGATCAATTTCCGGCTTTCAAAAATGAGTTATTAAATATTTCCGGAATTGAATCGGCAAGCGGTACCAGCACGATGCCCGGTAATCAAAATTTCTTCGGGGTCACATGGCAGGAGGTAGGATCAAAGTCACCGATGACAGGACGGGGAATGATCGTTGATGAGGACTATAATAAAACATTGGGACTTGAATTAAAAGAAGGGAGATTTTTTTCAAAGGATTTTTCTACGGATACGCTTTCTGTTGTAGTAAATGAGAAGGCAGCAATAGAGTTGGGATTGAAAACTGCGATAGGCTCACGGCTTACCAGCACCAGCGAATTTTTAAATGGTCCTGATGGTGCACTTTATACCTACACTGTGATCGGTGTAGTAAGGGATTTCCATTATCATTCTTTGCACGAGCCGATCTCACCTTTAGTGATCGTCAATTCAAAAAGATTTGGAGGCAGATCGGGATTGATGGCGTTAAGAGTGACGGGGGATAATTTTAAGACATCGCTTGCAGGCACAGAGAATGTCTGGAAAAAATTTGTGAAGGAAAAGCCTTTCAATTATTATTTTCTTGATAAGACATTGGCTGCGCAATATAAAGCCGAACAAACCACACAAAGAATATTTACAATTTTTTCAGGGCTCGCAATTTTCATTGCCTGTATTGGCTTGCTTGGACTTGCTGCCTATGCTACACAACAACGTACAAGAGAGATCAGCATCAGAAAAGTGCTGGGAGCCAGTGAAAGCAGCATTGTTACGATGCTTTCAAAAGATTTTTTGAAACTCGTGTTGGTTTCATTTGCTATTGCTTTTCCGTTGGCATGGTGGGCCATGAATAAATGGCTGCAGGATTTTGCCTATCGGGTTGATATTGGTTTGTGGATATTTCTTGCGGCAGGGATATTGGCAGCACTAATTGCATTGCTTACAGTAAGTACGCAAGCTTTAAAAGCAGCATTTACGAATCCTGTGAAAAATTTGAGAACCGAATGATATCGTCAATGGTGAATAGTGAATGGTGAATGGGTTGCTATTGACGAAGGTTATGGTTGACCATTGACCATTCACCATTGACAAATAAGAACAGCTATGATAAAGAATTATCTCAAAATAGCCTGGAGAAATTTGTTCCGGAACAAAGGATTCTCTGCAACTAATTTGCTTGGACTTACCATAGGCATTACCTGTACTATTTTGATTTCATTATGGGTAAAGGATGAGTTTACTTATGATAAGTTTCATGCTAATTACAACAACATTTATAAAGTATATGCGAACCGTGATTTTAATAATCAAGTATTCACCGATCAAAATATGGTCTTGCCATTGGCAAGCACAATTGAAAAATCTATTCCGCAGGTAGAAAATGCAGTAGTTACAACATACCGCCAGTCACACATACTTAAATATGGAGATAAAAAATTGAAAAAGGATGGCTACACAGTCAGCGAGCATTTTTTCAGGATGTTTTCCTGGAAATTTATAAGCGGCACCCCGTCAACAGCTCTTCCTGATGCGTATGCTATTGTATTGACTCAATCTACAGCCAAATCGCTGTTTGGAAATGCTGATCCAATAAATAAGATAATAAGAATAGACAACGATTACGATGCAAAGGTGACGGCGATCGTTGAAGATGTACCAGGCAATTCAACTTTCCAGTTTGATTTTATCAACTCATTTAATTATGCGGGGGATTTTTTGAGCCGCGCCATGACCAACTGGCAAAATTCTTCATGGTCTGTTTTTCTGCAGATCAAACCAGGGGCTGATTTAAAAAGCATAGAAAAAAACATCAATGACATAAAATATCAACATGATCCCGATGATAAAAAAATAAGCACCTATTTTACTTTTCCAATGAATAAATGGCGGCTGCAGAGTGAGTTTAAAGATGGAAAAAATGTTGGCGGAATGATAGAATATGTGAGACTGTTCAGCATTGTGGCAATTATCATTTTATTGATCGCCTGTGTGAATTTTATGAATCTCTCCACTGCACGTTCTGAAAAAAGAGCAAGAGAAGTTGGCGTAAGAAAAACATTGGGTTCCGGTAAACGTCAACTTATATTCCAATTTTTCTCCGAGTCGATCATCCTGGCCTTTATAGCTTTTGTGCTTTCAATTGTTGCTGTTTTTTTATTGCTTCCACCTTTCAATCAGTTGGTTGATAAAAACCTTGCTTTAGATATTACAAAACCGATTTTCTGGGGGGCAGCAATTGTGTTGATATTATTTACCGGGCTGGTAGCAGGTAGTTATCCTGCGCTATATCTATCATCATTTAGTCCCGTAAAAGTTTTAAAAGGAACTTTTATGCCAGGTAAAAAAGCTGTTTTGCCAAGGCATATACTTGTCGTGGCCCAATTTGCGATTTCTATACTGCTTATTTCGGCGACAATAATTATTTACCAGCAAATACAACATATAAAAAACCGCGATATTGGCTATGACCCGGACAATCTTATTATGATCAGTGCATCCCAGGATACGCAAAATACTTTTTCCGCCATTCACGATGAACTGATAAAGACCGGAATGGTCAGCGCTGTGAACAGGTCTTTTTCACCAATAACTGATATATGGTGGAGAGCCCAGGCCCCTGATTGGGACGGAAAACCGGCAGGTGGTGAATTAATTGTAGCAAGGATGGCCACCGATATTAATTATACAAAGACGATGGGGGTTAAAATTTTGCAAGGAAAAGACTTTTCAGGAGTGCCGGCAGATTCTTCAAACATGATAATTAATGAAGCGGCGGTGCAAGCCATGGGATTGAAAAACCCGATTGGAATGCAATTGAGGTATGGTGATTATAAATTTACCGTTATCGGTGTTGTAAATAATATTGTTATGGGATCGCCATTCAAGGCTGTTGATCCATTGCTGATTCATTTTAGTCGTAACAATGTAAATTCAATAAATATCAGGCTTACTGGTTCGGCAAAGCCTCAACAGGCAATAAAAGCTATTGAGCCAATTTTCAAAAAATACAATCCTGTTTATCCGTTCGAGTACAGGTTCGTGGATGAAGAATTCAATAAGAAGTTTTTGACTGAAGACCTCATCAGCAGGATCACCAACATATTTGCCGGGCTAGCCATTTTTATTTGTTGTATTGGTCTTGCCGGGCTAGCCGCATTTACAATCGAAAAACGTGTTCGTGAATTAGGTATTCGTAAAGTCTTAGGCGCAACATTGCAACAATTGCTAATACTAATCTCAAAAGATTTTTTAAAGCTTGTATTGATCGCATTTGTTATTGCAACACCGCTTGCATGGTGGTTCATGAATAACTGGCTGGAAAAATATCCTGACCGTATCAACATCAGTATTTGGTTATTTGTAGCAGTCGGCTTATTGATCCTTTTATTGGCACTTGTTGTTGTGAGTTTAAATACCGTGAAAGCCGCGCTCACTAAACCAGCTAAATCATTAAGAACTGAATAAATATTATAAACTCTAAAAATAAAATATGAAAAAGTACCTGCTACTATTATTAATAACTTGTTTTTACCAATTATTATTTGCACAGGATAAAAACGATGTTCCCTATTTAATCAAAACATTTGGCAAAGAGGCCATCAAAAGCATAGAGTCTCAAACGTCCGGGGGCAGTATTACCGTAATGGCCATTTCGGAGGCCGAGGCAAAAGTGGAAGTATTTGTGATGTCGAATGTCGGCCGAAATCAAAATCTTTCAAAAGACGAAATTCAAAAAAGATTGAACGAAGACTACGATTTAACCGTTTCGGTTGCGAATAATAAGCTGTCTACGATTGCAAAACCAAAACGCAGAGATATGAATTGGAAAGAGGGCCTATCGATCTCGTTCAAAATCTATGTGACGGCAAATGTTTCTACAGACCTGAGTACAAGCGGTGGCAGCATACATCTGACCGGTTTGCGTGGTATGCAAAGATTTGCTACCAGCGGCGGAAGCCTGCATGTGGACGATGTAAAAGGAGATATCAACGGCCAGACATCCGGTGGTAGTATCCATGTTGATAACAGCCACCAGGATATCGATCTTTCTACAAGTGGTGGCAGCATTCATGCAAATAATTGTACAGGTAAGATCAGACTTTCTACTTCAGGAGGATCCGTTCACCTGGATAATCTCGATGGTATTATTAATGCTTCAACAAGTGGTGGCAATGTTAAAGGCCAGCTGGTGAAAGGAGAGCTTTCAGCGCATACATCCGGCGGCAATGTTGATCTGCAAAAATTATCATGCAGTCTTGAAACATCTACAAGTGGTGGCAATATCGATGTTCAAATAACTCAATTAGGAAAGTTTGTCAAAATAAGTAACTCCGCAGGCAGCGTTGATGTAGAACTTCCCAACAAAGGGATGGACCTGAAAATAAGCGGATCAAAGGTCAAGACTGCCAACTTAAGCAATTTCAGTGGTTCTGTGGAAGATGACGAAATAGATGGTAAGTTAAATGGTGGTGGTGTTCCGGTAAGTATTCGTGCTGGCAGCGGAAGGGTAACATTGACGCTAAAATAATATCCATGAAAACTGATTTGAGTACCCGATTTTTTGATCAGTAAAATCATGTGTTATGCTAAAAAATTATCTGAAAGTCGCGTGGAGAAACCTGATGAAGAATAAAACATTTTCTTTCATCAACATTTTTGGTTTATCTATTGGTCTTACCTGTTGCATGCTTATTTCGATGTACCTGCACTATGAGTTAAGCTTTGATAGCCATCATAAGAATGTAACTCGCGTCTATCAACTCGGAACCACCTTTGTAAAAGAGGGAAAGGAAGAGCGGACGGCTAATACACCGGCGCCAATGGCCAGAACAATGCAGATGGCATTTCCGGAAATTGAAAAAGGCACAAGGCTCATGAGATTATTTTCGGATGACAAAACACTTTTACAATACCAGGATAAAGATGGTAAGCTAAAATCATTCAATGAAACCAGGGGCTATCTTGCGGATTCCACTTTTTTCCAGGTACTTACTTATCATTTTATCGAAGGCAGCCCGGAAACAGCGTTAACAAATCCTAACTCGCTTGTTGTTTCGGAAGAGATCGCAAAAAAGATCTTTGGCAAAGAACAAGCGCTGGATAAAATAGTTCGCGTAACCAGCAGCACTAATGGCGATTTTGATTTCCGTATCACCGGCGTTTTTAGGCCTTCAAAATCTCCCACACATATCGACGCGAGATTTTTCCTGTCGGTTAATGGCGGCAATAATGCCCAGTTCATGAATTCGGTCACCGACCTTGCTACTAATAATATGTACTATACTTATTTTTTATTGAAGCCAGGAAGTGATGCCAAAAAACTTGAAGCAAAATTCCCGGCGTTTATTGAACAATACGCAGGAAAGGACCTGAAAGCGATGGGCTTTCACAAAAAACAATTTCTTACAGCTGTTAAGGATATACATCTTTATGCCAATACGACAAGTAATGTAACGGCAGGGGGCAGTCTTACCTATTTATATATTATTGGTTCAATAGCTTTATTTACTTTATTGATCGCTTGTATCAACTTTATGAATCTTTCCACGGCCCGTTCATCCAAGCGTTCAGCAGAAGTTGGTGTACGCAAGGTTTTAGGTGCTGAGAAAAATTCTCTTATCAAACAATTTATCGGCGAGTCGATATTAACCTCAGTGATCGCTCTTGTAGTTGCGCTCGTGTTCGCATGGGTATTGCTGCCGCTGTTTTCCGGGTTAGCAAAAAAAGAAATTGTGTTTTCATTTCAACAACATGGCCAGTTGCTCGGCGGATTTTTGATCCTCGCTGTCCTTACAGGATTAATTGCCGGCAGTTATCCTGCTTTTTATCTTTCATCTTTTAGGCCGGTAAAAGTTTTAAAAGGAAGGATCAGCAATTCACTAGCGGCCCTGTCACTTCGTAAAGCACTTGTCGTTTTCCAATTCATTATTTCAGTGGGATTGATCGTTGCCTCGGTTACTATCAATAACCAGATGAAGTATATGCAGTCAAAGGATCTTGGATTTGAGAAAGAGCAGCAGATCATCATACCCTTGCGGGGCCAAACAAGCAAAGGAATCTATGCTGGATTAAAAACAGAGTTGATAAAAAATTCACACATATCAGGAGCAGGCGCTTCTTTGTTTTATCCCGGGACTATAAATCCAAGCGATATGCCTTTCTATAAAGAAGGAGACAATGTGAATAATTCGAAACAAGTATTCATGAACTGGACGGACGAAAGTTTTTTACAGACATTGGGTATAAAGCCTGTGGCGGGGAGATTATTTTCAAAAGAATTTCCGGCTGATACGAATGCTAAACTGATTTTGAACCAGGAAGCTATTAAACAGATTGGGTTCAAAAACGAACAGGATGCGATAGGAAAAAACGTTGTGTTTGATTGGCAAGGAGAAAGCTATAGGTATGAAGTTATCGGGGTAGTGAAGAATTTTCATTTTAAAGATCTTCATTCACAGATCGAACCTTATGGATTTCAATTGAACAACCGTCCTCAATTCAATTACCTGATCGCACATGCTAAAACCGGGGATATGGGCAGTGTGCTAGCATCAATCGAAGAGGCATGGAAAAAGCTAAATCCAAACGAACCTTTTGAATACAATTTCCTTGACCAGGATTTTCAAAAAAATTACGAAGCAGATATGCGGCTGGCTGCTATCGTGAGAAATTTTACCATTATTGCTATTCTGATTTCCTGCCTCGGATTGTTTGGACTTGCCACTTTCAGTGCAGAGCAACGCACAAAGGAAATTGGAGTAAGAAAAGTATTGGGAGCCAGCGTTGGCAGTGTTGTAGGATTATTGTCAAAAGAATTTTTAAAGCTGGTATTCATTGCTATCATCATTGCCTCACCGATCACATGGCTTGTAATGAATAAATGGCTGCAGGATTTTGCTTATAGAACAAATATCAGCTGGACAGTATTTGTGATCACAGCGTTGCTTGCTGGAAGTATAGCATTGTTAACGATCAGTTTTCAATCAATCAGAGCTGCATTGGCGAACCCTGTGAAGTCGTTACGAACTGAGTAATCAATAATTATTAATTAATAATTATTAAAACCAACTTTATGATCAAACATTATTTCAAAATAGCGTTACGAAATCTTGGACGGCAAAAAATCCTGTCGTTCATTAATATTTCGGGTTTATCAATAGGCCTTGCCTGCTTCTCATTATTTCTTTTGTATGCTGTAAATGAATTCAGCTTTGATCGTTTTCATAAAAATGCTGATAACATTTACCGTGTTTATCGCTGGACAATAGGAATGAATGGTGAAGAACCTGAAGGAGATACTTACTTACCTTCTCCCGTGGGTCCTGCCATGAAGCAAGATCTTCCAGACATTGAGAATTATGTACGAATGCAAATAGGATGGGGTGAGAGTTTTGTGAAAGTTGATGATAAGGTGACACGTATGAGTGTGTCTTATGCTGATCCGCAAATTTTTTCGATGTTCTCATTCCCGCTAAAGTATGGTACTGCACAAAGTGCATTAAAGGAATTGCAAAATATTGTTTTGACTAAAGAAACAGCAAAGCAATTGTATGGTACAGATAATGTAGTCGGCCGGACAATAGAGATAAAAATAGATGAATCATTCGTTCCTTTTACAGTAAGTGCAATTACAGAAAATATTCCTGCTAATTCTTCGATCCGGTTTGAATTATTAAGCAGCTTTCAGTTTTGGGAAACAACTAATTCTGGTAAGAGAGGAGTCAACAACTGGTTTCGGTCAGCTTATCAAACCTATGTTCAGTTGCGGGAAGGAAGTGGATTGGTAAATGACGTTAGCCGCTTAGTAGCGTTCCGGAAGAAGTATTATCCTGATGAAGAAAACGAATTAAAGAAAGAAGGGTTTACGTGGGAAGGTAAAGCACCACCTATTCGTTATGGTTTACAGCCATTAAAAGCAGGTCATACAGATACAAAAATTTACAGCGGTTCGGTAGAAAGTGTAAATCCAAAAACGATTTGGATCTTATTAAGTATTGCAGCAGGTGTGTTATTAATTGCCTGTATAAATTTTACTACGCTGGCGATTGGCCGTTCGGCAAGAAGAGCAAAAGAAGTAGGCGTAAGAAAAGTAATTGGCAGTGAAAGAAAACATTTGATCATACAATTCCTGGCCGAAGCGGTCCTGTTGAGTGTATTATCATTATTGATCGGTTTGTTGCTGGTAAAATTGTTACTCCCTTATTTTAATAAACTCTCCGGTCGTGAACTTGAATTTTCTTTCTCATTATATCCTGAAATGAGCTGGATGCTTGCAGGGTTAACATTGCTTGTTGGTCTGCTCGCCGGCAGTTATCCTGCACTAATATTATCAGGTTTCAGGCCGATCGAGGTTTTAAAAAGCAAGATCAGGGTGAATGGTGCAAATATTTTTACTAAATCTCTTGTCACAGTTCAGTTTGCATTATCGATCGGGTTGATCATTTGTACGATGATCATTTTGCAGCAGACAAAATATATGAGTGATAAAAACCCTGGGTTTACTAAAGAGAACATTGTAGTGGTAGATGCAAGTGACACAAAAACAAAAGAGATCTATCCATTATTCAAACAATCTCTTATTGCCCGTACTGATATTGCGGGTATCGCCAGCGCTGATCTTGGTTTAGGAGAAGGAACTGGTTGGAGTCGCTCAGGATTTGAATACAATGGAAAACATAAAGATGTATTTGAATATTTTATTGATCCGGAATATATCCCGTTGATGGGAATGAAAATTCTTGCCGGAAGAAATTTTGACCCGAAGATCACGGAGGATACTGTTACATCTGTAATCGTAAATGAAGCCATGGTTAGAGATATGGGATGGACAATGGAGAATGCAGTAGGGCAGCAGATAAAAGGATACATGGAAACAAAAACTCCGGTGGTGATAGGAGTAGTAAAGAATTTTAATTTCAGGCCATTTAAGGAAGAAGTGAAGCCGCAGATGTTTCATCAATATGCAGATTATGCACCTTATAAATTTTTTGTTCGTGTAAAACCAGGAAATCCAGCACCGGCAATAGCCGCCATGCAAAAAGCATGGACAGGTGTTGTCGCCGATCTTCCATTTAAGTATAGTTTTCTTGATGAAAGTCTCGACAATTTTTACAAGTCAGAAAGAAAATGGAGCGGTATTATTGGCTGGGCCGGTGGCATATCAGTATTTCTCGCTTGTCTTGGTTTGTTTGGATTAGCTGCATTAGCTGCCATTAATCGTACAAAAGAGATAGGAATTCGTAAAGTGTTGGGTGCTTCATTGCCCGGCATTGTGAGATTGTTATCTAAAGATTTTTTAAAGCTTGTTATTGTTGCGCTGATCATTGCGGCGCCAATTGCGTGGTATTTTATGAATAAGTGGTTGCAGGATTTTGCTTATCGTATTTCAATTGGATGGTGGGTATTTATTGCGGCAGGTTCACTGGCAGTTATTATCGCATTTGTGACTATCGGTTTCCAGGCGGTGAAGGCAGGAGTTGCTAACCCGGTAAAATCCTTACGAACTGAATAAATCAATAATTAATAATTATTGATTAATAATTATTAAAACAGACATCATGATAAGAAATTATTTCAAAATAGCATGGCGCAACTTGTGGAAGAATAAAACTTTCACTGCCTTGAATCTTAGCGCACTTACTATAAGCCTGGCTGCATGTCTTATCATTTATTTCTGGATAAGGTATGAACTGAGTTATGACAGGTCCGGCGCTAATGCAGACAGGGTATTCAGGGTGGCCTTAAAACTTGAGTTAGAAAAACAGCCAGTGAAAGAGTTTGCTGTAACCGCAGCACCCCTGATGCCGGCACTACTAAAAGATTTTCCTGAGATTGAAAATGCAGTTCGGTTTTCCGGCGATAATCCGTTGATTGGATACAATCGGCAAAATTTTTTCACCGACAGATTTTTTTATGCTGATAGTACTTTTTTTGAAGTGTTTGGATACCCACTTGTAAAAGGTGATCCAAATACAATATTCAGTGATATTAACTCGGCAGTGATCACGGAAAGTATTGCTAAAAAATTATTCGGTAATAAAGAGCCGATCGGCCAGGTGATAACGATGAACGACACCACGCTTCTTAAAATTAGTGCTGTGGCCAAAGACCTGCCACCGAATAATCATTTTTACTTTGACATTATTGTACCTATGAAATTATTAGAAAGGCTAGTCGGTCCAAATGGATTTTCAAACTGGTGGAATGATAACTATTATACCTATATTCTTTTAAGAGATCCTAAAGATGCCGCTGCTCTTGATACCAAAATTGCCGGCATCATAGATAAATACAATGCCAAACAAAATAAGGAGTTTGGCTTGAAAGGCACTCAATATTTGCAGCCACTTAAAAGCATCCACCTGCATTCTGATCTTAGAGGAGAATTAAACCCTAACGGGAATATTCAATCATTACGGATACTCGGTTTTATTGCTTTTTTCCTGCTGCTTGTAGCGTGTATCAATTATGTGAATCTCACTACCGCCACTTCATTTAAACGGTCAAAAGAAATAGGTATAAAAAAAGTCAGTGGTGCTACTGTTTTACAATTAATGATGCAGCTTCTTACGGAAGCTATTGTCATTTCATTTATTTCAATCGCGTTGGCAATTGTATTGGCCATATCCTTATTGCCTCTTTTCAACAAACTAGCAGACACACAAGTTAGCATAGCGACACAGGTTTCGATTCAATTTGTCGTGGGTTTACTATTGTTTTCTGTTTTACTGGGTATTGCAGCCGGTTTTTTTCCTTCCTTCTATCTGTCACGCATCAAACCATTAATAACTATACGAAAAACTTTTTTAAAACCCGGAGCGACATTTTCATTGCGCAAAGCCCTTGTAGTTTTTCAATTTTCAATAACAGTAGCATTAATCATCGCAACCATTATTGCATTCCAGCAACTAAGATATATGCAATCGCGGGACCTGGGATTTAATAAGGACCAGGTACTGGATATTCCGTTGCGCAATCGATCAGAAGGTACTGCCAAAGAATTGCTTAAAAGTAATTTTCAAACCATACCGGGCATAAGCGGAACGACCTCGTCTTCATCTGTACCAGGCGGACGGTTGTCAAATATTGTAGTATTACCCGAAGGTGTACCAAAAGAGCGAACACAGACAATGGCTACACTGATCGTTGATTATGATTTTATCAATACCTATAAGCTCAATTTGGCTGCAGGCAGAGGGTTTTCAAAAGAGTATGGCAGCGATTCATCTTCTTTTATACTAAATGAGGCAGCAGTAAAAGAACTGGGATGGGGTGAGCCTCAGAATGCAGTTGGAAAAGGCTTTACATGGGATGGATACAAAGAAGGAAAAATCATCGGAGTCGTCAAAGATTTTCATTTTAATTCGCTCCAGCAAAAAGTGCAGCCACTGGTGATGCATATATTACCAAATTGGTTTTGGTACGGCAGTATCTCTGTGCGTATCCCAACACCTGATATAAAAACAGCAATACGATCCCTGGAAGCCGAATGGAATAAAATATTACCGGGTCATCCATTTGATTATTCATTTGTTGACGAAGATTACAATAAACAATACAAAACCGAACAGCAATTAAGCAGTTTGTCGGCTATCTTTTCCATACTGATCGTTTTTATTTCCTGTTTGGGGCTGCTTGGTTTGACCATAGTGGCTGTTTCGCAACGAACAAAAGAAATAGGTGTAAGAAAAGTACTTGGAGCCTCGGTCTCCGGTATTGCTGCCTTGCTTTCAAAAGATTTTGTAAAACTGGTTTTGATATCAATAGTAATTGCATCGCCAATTGCCTGGTGGCTTATGAATAGTTGGTTAAAAGATTTTGCTTACAGAATAAATATCGAATGGTGGGTATTTGTAGTGGCAGGATTGATGGCATTGCTGATCGCATTAATAACGGTGAGTTTTCAATCGATCAGGGCGGCGGTTGCCAATCCTGTGAAATCATTACGGACCGAGTGAATCTCCGAAGTAGTCCTTCGGACAATAATTATCAATTAGTATGTTCAGAAATTATTTAAAAACAGCATTTCGTAACCTTGGTAAAAACAAACTTTACTCAGGTATAAATATTATTGGTTTGACAGCAGGGCTTGCCGCTTGTCTTTTAATTGGTATATATATTAGTCACGAGCTGAGCTATGATAAGTTTAATACCAATGCTGATAGAATTGTTCGTGTAACAATGGAATACAATAATGCCGGCACGGTGAACACAATCTCATCCACAGGAACTAAAGTGGGCCCGCAATTCAAAAGAGTGTTTCCGTCTGTCGAAGAATATACAAGAGGGTTTATTAGCCACGGTATTATTAAATACGGGGAAAAAGTGTTTGATGAGCAACGGATCCTTTTTGCAGATGAACCTTTTTTCAAGATATTTTCTTTCAACCTGGTTGACGGAAATGCTTCTACTGCTCTTGACGCGCCTAATAAAATCGTTTTGACAAGATCAATGGCAGAAAAATATTTTGGTAACCATCCTGATAGTTATCGGGAGGCGATCAATAAATCAATCAATGCTTTTGGAAAAGAGTTTATCGTATCGGCTATTTGTGAAGATGCACCACAAAATTCACAGATCAAGTTCGATTTTGTTACACAGTTTTTCAACCTCGGCAATTATGTAAAAGCTGAACGATGGTGGGAGGCAAACTGGATCACTTACCTGCTTGTAAGAGATAAAAAAGATATTCCGCAATTGCAACAGCAAATTGTGGCCTATATGAAAACAAATGAAGTAAGAACAGAAGCACGGCTTGAAGGCAATGATTACCTCACTTATCATTTGGAGCCATTAAAAACTATACACTTAAGATCTTCATTGGCGGGCTTTGAACCAAACGGCAACATGGCATATATATATATGTTTGCTGTGATCGCTTTGCTGATATTGATCATTGCTTCTGCTAATTATACAAATCTTGCGACGGCACAATCAACAGGAAGGGGCAATGAGATTGGGATGAGAAAAGTATTGGGTGCCTCAAAAAAACAGGTGTTCTTTCAATTCATTGGTGAATCAACCGTTATTACTTTTCTATCAGCAGGTTTGGCATTGGCGTTGGGGGTTCTATTAATTCCATACTTCAATAGTGTTACAGGGAAAGAATTTACCTCAGAAGTCTTGCTACAGACTGTGCCGATCATTTCACTTGCCGTTTTTTCTGTATTGGTAAGTTTTCTTGCTGGCTTTTACCCTGCCATGATATTATCAGGCACTAAAGTTTTAAGTGTGTTGAAAAAAGGATTTCGTATTACCGGCGGCGGCGGAACGCTTCGCAAGTCTTTAATTGTAATTCAATTCAGCATTTCTGTATTCCTCATCATTTACACTGCTATCATTTTACAGCAAATGAATTTTATGCAAACAAAAAATCTTGGTTATGATAAAGATCATGTTGCCGTATTACCGATCGGTGGGAAAATATATACCAATTTTCAAAGTATAAAAGAGGCTATTGCCCAAGTGCCAGGCGTGGAAAGTGTAACAGCAGCTTATGAAACACCCGAATTTGTGGAATGGGGAGACGGTATAACTGTTACTGATGAAAAAGGAACGAAGGAGATCTCATTGAATGCAATGCCGGTCGACCTTGATTTTACAAAAACATTGAAAATGGAATTGATTGCCGGTCGTGATTTCCAGCAATCTGATTTTACAATGATGGATACAGCGAACAGGTATGCTAATTTTCGGCAGCCATACATCATTAATGAATCATTGGCCAAGAAAATAGGCTGGACACCGCAACAGGCAATTGGTAAAACAATAAATAAAGGCAATGATGGCCCCGTAGTAGGAGTAGTAAAAGACTTTAATTTCAATAGCCTTCGTGAACCTATCGGGCCATTGGTTTTGTTACTCGGCCGTGATTTTTCCAGGACCTTCATGGCTCGTATAAATGGCAATGACATTCAAGGCACGTTGGGGCGACTTGAGATGATGTGGAAGCAACGTATCCCTGAACGGCCATTCACTTATCATTTTCTTAATGAGGATTATAACAAATTATATGTAGGAGAGCAGCGGTCTTCAGCGTTGTTTACCGTAGCGGCAACACTTGCCATATTGCTTGCTTGTTTGGGTTTGTTTGGATTGGCAGCATTCACTACAGTTCAGCGGACAAAAGAAATCGGGATACGTAGAGTATTAGGAGCCAATGTTACAAATATCACTATGCTGATAGCAAAGAATTTTTTAATAATGATAGGGATCGCTATCCTAATTGCAATTCCGCTGGCATGGTATGCAGGCAATCAATGGCTGCAGGATTTTGCATTTCGAATTCCGGTGCAAGGATGGGTATTTATTGCGGCTGCTGCGGTTACAATAATCATTGCATTGGCAACTGTAGGGTTTCATTCGGTGAGATCGGCATTTATGAACCCGGTGAAATCATTACGAACTGAGTAATCAATAATTAATAATTATTAATTATTAATACAAACATTATGATCAAAAACTATTTCAAAATCGCATGGAGAAACCTTTCACGGAATAAAATTTCTTCTTTTATAAATATTGGCGGCCTTACGGTTGGCATGGCTGTTGCAATCCTGATAGGATTATGGATCTATGATGAATTATCGTTCAATAAATATCATCAGAATTATGGGCACATTGCGCAGGTAATGGTGCGGGGAAATGATCCTAAGCAAGGCCCATTTATCAATAACTCTTTGCAATATCCGCTTGCAAAAGAACTTCAGACAACTTATAAAAATAATTTTAAGCATATCGTCAGGGCATCCTGGGTCCAGGAATATGTTCTTTCTGCCGGGGATAAGAAACTATCCGCAACAGGACAATTTATGGATAAAGATGCACCGGCAATGTTTACACTAAAAATGCTGCAAGGAAATTGGAACGGGTTAAACGATCCTCATTCCATCATGCTTTCGGCCTCTACTGCCAAAATGCTTTTTGGTAATGCTGATGCTATGGATCAACTGGTAGTGATCAGCAATAAAATGAATGTAAAAGTTTCGGGAATATATGAAGACCTTCCGCTGAATGCCCAATTCCATAACATTAAATTCTTTTCAACTTGGAACTTATGGGTTTCAGAAAATAACTGGATACAAAAAAAAGCAACAAACGATTGGCATAATCATTTTCTCAAATTGTATGCTGAGATAAAACCGGGTTCTGATTTTGAATCAGTCAATAACAGTATCAAAGACGCCGAACTGCGAAACATTCAAAATCTTGAGGGTTATAAAGCAGATGTAGCACGCAACCCACAGGTGTTTCTGCATCCGATGAACAATTGGCATTTATATCCTGTTACAAGGGCTGGCATAACCGATGATAAACCAGTCCGCATGGTGCGGCTCGTGGCAGTTATTGGCTTGTTTGTATTATTACTTGCCTGTATCAATTTTATGAACCTGAGTACGGCACGTTCGGAGAAAAGGGCAAAAGAAGTCGGCATTCGCAAAACAATAGGCTCAATGCGGAAGCAATTGTTATATCAATTTTTCAGCGAATCTTTATTAGTCGTTATTATTTCATTTTTTCTTTCCTGTTTACTGGTTAGTATTTTTCTTCCATGGTTCAATGATCTTTCGGCAAAGGAAATGTCGATCCCTTTAAATAATTTTTATTTCTGGCTGATAAGTATTGGATTCATTTTCATTACAGGCATTTTGGCCGGCAGTTATCCGGCATTATATCTTTCTTCCTTTAGACCCGTGAAAGTATTGAAAGGAACTTTTCGTACCGGCAGCTTAGCGGCAGTTCCAAGAAAAGCATTGGTTGTAATTCAATTTACTGTTTCGGTGGCGCTGATCATCAGTACGATTGTTGTTTATCGCCAGGTTCAGTTTGCAAAAGATCGCCCCGTTGGTTATACCCGTGAAGGAGTAATAATGATGGAAATGAAATCAGCAGATTTCAATGGGAAATATGACCTGATAAGAACTGAGTTGTTAAATACAGGCGCAGTTGCTGAAATGTCTCAATCAATGGGGAAAGTAACTGAAGTTGCATCTGGCAATAATGGATTTGATTGGAAAGATAAAGATCCTAATAAAGAAGAAAGTTTCGGGACACTGGGTGTTACATACGATCATGGAAAAACAATTGGATGGCAATTTGTTTCCGGTCGTGATTTTTCAAGAAATTATGCTTCAGATTCTTCTTCCGTAGTAATTAATCAAGCAGCTGTGGAGTATATGGGATTAAAAGATCCTGTAGGCGAAACGATCACGTGGAAATGGCGTGATAATGATCCGAAGCCCTATACAATTGTTGGAGTAATAAAGGATATGGTAATGGAATCGCCTTATGAACCTATTGAGCCAACACTATTTTTTATTAAGCCATTGAATGGTGGTGTTAACTGGATCAATATAAAAATTAATCCCGGTATTGCTTTTAGTAATGCGCTGCCAAAAATAGAAACCGTACTCAAAAAACTTGTTCCTTCTGCACCTTTCGATTACAAATTCGTTGACCAGGATTACGCGATGAAGTTTGCTGCTGAAGAACGTATCAGCAAGTTGTCCGGCTTCTTTGCTGTTTTAGCGGTCCTCATTTCTTGTTTGGGATTATTTGGCCTGTCAACTTTTGTTGCAGAACAAAGAACAAAAGAAATTGGCGTACGTAAAGTATTAGGAGCAACAGTGTTTAATGTATGGGGTTTATTGTCGAAAGAATTTGCTCTGTTGGTCATAGTATCTCTTTTCATTGCAACACCCATAGCATATTATTATATGCATGGATGGTTGCAGAATTATCAATACCGTGCTGATCTGTCGTGGTGGATTTTTGCTGCAGCCGGAGTTGGCGCATTAATAATTACTTTATTGACGATAAGTTTTCAAGCTATTAAAGCTGCGATCGCTAACCCGATAAAATCATTACGAACTGAGTAGTCAATAATCTATAATTAATAATTAATCTTTATTAATTATTAAAACAAACATTATGTTCAAAAACTATTTCAAAACAGCCTGGAGAAATTTGTGGAAGAATAAAGTTTATTCTGCCATCAATGTGATTGGCTTATCAATCGGTATGGCCGCTTGTATTGCTATCCTTGTCTTTGTTTTTTATGAGCGGAGTTTCGACAACTTCCATACAAAGAATATTTACCGGCTTAACGAAGTGCAAAAATTTGAAGGTATGGTGGCTGCGCAAAAAGTAGCCTTGTCTATGTACCCGATGGGTCCGACATTAAAGGCTGAGTTTCCTGAAATAAAAAATTTTACAAGGATCAATGGCAGCGGCAACACTCCTTTGAATTATGGAGAGAAAAAGGTTTATATAAGAAGAATAGGTATAGTTGATTCCACTTTTCTGCAGATTTTTGATTTTAAATTATTGCAGGGTGATCGAAATACCGCATTAGAAAAGCCGAACACAATTGTATTAACAAAAGAAGATGCCGAAAGTTTTTTTGGTAAAGAAAACCCGATAGGGAAGACGTTGTCATGGTATCGCCGTAATGATACAACTGATCTGTTAGTGACAGGTGTTCTAGCCAATCTGCCTGAAAATTCCCATTTGCAGTTTAATGCGCTTGTTCCATTCAGAACTATCGAGCAACCTCAGTGGATGGATAACTGGGGCGGTAATTGGTTGAATACATACCTCGAGCTTGCGCCAAATACAAACATTGCTGCATTAGAAAAGAAATTTCCCGATTATCTCAAAAGACATATGACAAATGAAAACTGGAAGAACTATGAACTCTTTTTACTTCCATTAAGTGAAGTGCATGGCGGGGCGAATGATATCGGATTGGACAGTTGGAATTACCAGCAATTTGATAAGAGCTATACAAAGATCTTTTTCATAATTGCATTTGTAGTATTGCTGATCGCTTGTGTCAATTTCATGAATCTTTCAACAGCCCGTTCTGCGGAAAGAGCAAGAGAAGTGGGTGTTCGTAAATCGATCGGCGCATTCCGCTGGCAGTTATCAATGCAATTCATTGGTGAATCAATAATGCTGGCTTTTATCGCACTATTCTTTGCCATCATTCTTGTAAAACTTTTTTTACCTGCCATTGAAAACTTAAGCGGAAGAGATCTTGACTTCCCAATATTTACGAGCTGGAAACTTATTTTGTCATTGATCACGGGCACTATTGCTCTTGGAATGATATCAGGTTTGTATCCGTCAGCTTACCTGTCTTCATTTCAACCGGTAAAAGTTTTAAAAGGATCGGCACAGACAGGAAGAAGCAAGAGTACTTTGAGGAATGTACTTGTAGTAACACAGTTTGCTTCGGCCATTTTCCTGATCATCGCTACCACATTTGCCATAAGACAATTAAATTTTATGAAGAACCGTGCCACTGGTTTTGATCGTGAGCAGGTGGTGAATGTGCCGCTTAATCAGGGAGCCCGGAATTACCAACTTCTCAAAAAAGAATTGCTGCAAAATACACTTGTCACTGGTGTTACGGCTTCGCAAGACATCCTCGGGAGCCATTTGGATCAATCAGGAGTTCAATTCATAGGTGATGGACCAAGAAGGGATCTAACATCAACCCGTTTGATCGTTGACCCTGATTATGTAAAGCTTTATAAAATCCAGCTGGTGGCGGGGAGAGACTTTTCTCCCGACTCTTCTACCAATGGCAGGGAATACATCATCAATGAATCCCTGGCAAAAGAATTATTGAAAGATAATACAAAGTCAGATTTCTCCTCATTGCTCGGTAAAAACTTTGGATTTGATTCGGCAGGACAGA
>Ga0075418_10002593_pt1 | contig 20730 bp, 16 predicted proteins | sample SoiMetdeltSBSDD2_FD_81776 | JGI IMG/M metagenome (GOLD analysis project Ga0075418, IMG submission 81776) | Bulk soil microbial communities from a Populus tree surrounding site in Tennessee, USA - Soil MetaG P. deltoides SBSDD2 | ecosystem: Environmental > Terrestrial > Soil > Tree plantation...
GAGCTTAATCAACTTGGCGACTTCGATCGACGCCCATCCGTGGCGGTGCTCGGCGGGGGGGTCGGCGGGCTCACCGCAGCGCACGAACTCCGCCAACGCGGGTTCGACGTCACCGTCTACGAGATGCGCGACGCGTTTGGTGGCAAAGCGCGCTCGATGCCCGTACCCGATTCGGGGACTGACGGGCGGGCCGACCTCCCGGCGGAACACGGCTTTCGGTTCTTTCCGGGGTTTTATCGCCACCTGGACGACACAATGGGAAGAATCCCGTACGGGCAGGGAAGGGTTGTCGACCACCTCGTCCCCGCATCCGCGACCCTGCTGGCGCAGGCAGGCAGACGCAACGAACTGATCGTCCCCACGGCGATGCCGTCTTCGCTCATGGACTTCGCGCTCATCGGTCAGTTCATGTGGGATTTCGGTGTTCGGCTGAGAGTCCCGCCATGGGAGTTGGCTTTCTTGGCAGAGCGGATATTTACCTTGCTCATCTCGTGCGACGAGCGCCGCTTCGAGCAGTGGGAGCGGACGAGCTGGTGGGATTACACCTGCGCCGATATGTTGTCCGAGACGTTCCAGAAGTTCCTTGCCGACGGGCCGACGCGCTCACTTGTCGCGGCGCAGGCACGCGAGATGTCGACTCGCACTGGCGGTTTGATCATGTGCCAACTGCTGTTCGACATGATGGGAGGTGGCGGGCACATAGACCGTGTGCTTGACGGGCCCACGAGCGAGGTCTGGATCGAACCTTGGAGGGCACACTTGCAAGGTCGCGGAGTTGAGCTCCGCACAGGCTGCGAAGTAACCGAAATCCACTGTGACGGTCGGAGCATCACGGGCGTCGCCGTGAAAGGTGCGGCGGAGCCGATCACAGCCGACTATTACGTGGCGGCGCTGCCGGTTGAGAGGCTCATTCGGCTGGTTTCGGACGCGATGCGCGAAGCCGAGCCGCGGCTGGGCCGCCTGGATCAGCTGACGACACGGTGGATGTCTGGCGTGATGTTCTATCTCGACAGAGACGTGCGCCTGCAACGCGGCCATGCCATCTTCATGGATTCCCCCTGGGCACTGACCGCGATCTCGCAGGCGCAATTCTGGCCAGAGATCAACCTCGAACACCGTGGCGACGGGAGCGTTGACGGAATTCTCTCGGTCGATGTGTCAGATTGGGAACGGCCGGGCAAGCGAGGGCTGATGGCGATGGAGTGCACGGAGGACGAAATCTGCGAGGAGGTGTGGCAGCAGATCGTCGACCACATCGACGACGGCTCGCTCGCAAGGAACAACGTGCTTAAATGCTTTCTCGATCCGTCGATCCAGTGGCCCAACCCAACCAATATTGTCAACCTCGAGCCGTTGCTCATCAACACCGCCGGCTCATGGGACAACCGGCCCGACGCGGTGACCAACATTCACAACTTCTTCCTCGCCGCCGACTTTGTCCGCACCTATACCGATCTGGCGACGATGGAGGGCGCCAACGAGGCGGCCCGGCGTGCCGTCAACGGCATCCTCAACGAGACCCGTTCAGACGAACCCCACTGCGAGGTCTGGAAGCTGCGTGAACCGCGAGTGCTCGCGCCGTTGCGCAAGCTGGACCGCTTGCGCTGGCAGCTGGAGCGCCCCGTCAAGTCCTCTATCGGGATGACCGCGGCGGGCGCGCTGGAGTTGACGGGCCTACTTGCACGCGGACTACGGACCGCAGCACGGCTCGGGCAGGTTCGGCGAACGCCTGACTAGCGTAAGTGCGGTTAATGCTTCGGTGGGCCAGGGGAATTCGGGGTTTCGGTGTTGGAGAGTGTGCCCATCCGCCGGCCCAATTCGGCTCGTGAACGGATCCCCAGTTTGCGGTAGATGCGGCTGAGATTGTGCTCCACGGTCTTGGGACTGATGAATAGCGCGGCTCCGATGTCACGATTGGTCATGCCGGCGGCGACCAGTTCGGCCACCTTCTGTTCGGAAGGCGTAAGCCGCGTATCTTGGCTCGGACTGACGTTGGTGCGGGCGAGTTCGGCGCGAGCCCGTTCGGCCCACAACGGGGTGCCCATCTCTTCAAAGGCACGCAGCGCCTCGCCGAGGGTTGCTGCGGCCGCCTCTTTGTGGCGTTGGCGGCGCTGCAGTTGGCCGAGCAGCAGCTGGGTGCGGGAACGTTCGAAGGGCATTGGCAGCCGCTCATGCTCAACCATCGCCTGGCGTGCCGTGTCGAAGGCCGCCCCGACCTCGCCGCGTGCGGCCAGCCACATGCTGCGGCAGCGGGCACCGACCGCCAGCATCCATGAGCGGTCCAGCCGACGGCCCTCGCGTTCAAGCCGTTCGATCAACGGCTCAGCCTCATCGAGTCGGCCAAGCGCGATCATCGCCTCGACCGCATCGGGGATGAACGGCGCCGTAATGATCTCGGTTCCGCGCATCTCGTCCAGCCGAAAGACCAACTGCTGCAGGGTGTTCAGTGCTTCGACGTGGTTGCCGAGCGAAACGTCCAGGAATCCCAATATCGTGATGGGCCAGTCTGCCAGTGCAGGAGAACCGCACCGCCGCGCTGGCTCGATAGCCGCGAGTGCACAGGCGCGCGCATCGCGCTCGTTACCCGTGTAGGCGGCGACTGCGGCCTGCGCGATCCAGCCGATTACCAGCATGTTGTCACCGCCGAGCTGCTCGGCGCGTTCCATGAGGTCCTGTGCGGTGACAGCCGCATCGGTGAAGCAGCCACGCCAGATCTCTATCAATGCGCCGTGGATACCAACGAACATCATGTCGCTGTCGGCGCCGCGTTCGATGCAGTGGTGCCGCAGTGCCATTAAGTGGCTATGTCCCTTCTCCAATCGCCCGCTCCAGGCCAGCGTGAGGGCGGCCGGCCGTCGCGCCGGCACGGAGAACAATTGGGACGTCGCCGCTTATGTCATCCAACTCCAGCGCGCGTTGTAGAGCGGGCTCGTCGACACCGTGCCCGCATGTACAACTGATCATCACTCTGGTGGCGATGGCCTGACTCATCATCACTGGGATTCCAAGTTCGTCGGCGATCGCCTCTGCCTGCCGAGCGTTGCGCAACGCCTCGTCGTACACGCCGGCAGTTCCTTGCGCGAAGGACAACATCAGCAACGTGCGGAGCAGTACCGCAGGATTGCTCTTGGGGTCCTCGACTGTATGCTTGAGGAGATCAGCAGCCTCCGCGTAACTGTTGTGGTAAATGCACATTCCGCCGAGCAAGTTAAATGCGAGCGACCGCAGTATGCCCGGCGTCAGCCGTTCCATAGGGGGGCTCGAGCACGGCGCGGGCTCGCGCGATGTCAAAGAGCCAACCAGTACTGTTCTATGCCTCCTGCGGTGCAGCACTTGTGCCGAGAAAAGTTTGCGAGGAGTACACCGCTGTATTTACAGAGCGGATTTGCGTGTCAGCCGCACAACACCACGCCTTATACAGTTGCCGCCGCCGCAGGGCGTCGGGCTCGGGGACTTACGGGTGAGGTTCGAAGGTCGGGCTTATCCGTCCTACCCGACCAACGGCTTCAGACGACACCCGTCTTCTGCCCTGTGTCGATGACGTAGAGGTAATACGAGTAGCTGTACTGGCCGAGGTCCGGTCGGGGCACCCATACCTTTTGATACGCCAGCGAACCGTCAGCATTGAGCCAGACGGAACCAATTGGTCCACCGTCCATCGTCAGCGGTTCGGTGCCCACAGTTTCACCGTCCGCGGTATTGACGATGACGACGGCGGTGGAAAGTGCGCCGGTTACCTCATCCGTAACCAGCACCGTCTGATAGGCGCGGCTGCCGTCGGAGTTGAGAACCACTGAGCCTGTCGGTCTGCCAGGCAGAGCAATCGGTCCGCCACCGACCAGTGAGCCGTCCGACGTGTTGATCAGGTAAAGGGAGGGGGCGACGTAATGCCCGTTCACATAGTTGGAGTTGGTTATGTACACACGGTCACCCGAAGGGGTGATTACAGCTTGACCCGATGTGAGGCCGTCGAACGTGATGGGCGAACCGCCGACGAGACTCATGTCGTCGGTATCGATGATTGCCAACACGGCCGAGTAGCTGTAGTTGTTGCCATCCCACGTCTCGACACGAGTCATCTGGAAGGCGCGATGCAAATCCTCGCGGATAATTAAGGGGTTGTACCCACTGCCGAAGGAGCTGTAGCTCCCATCCAGGGCTATTGGCGCACCGATCGGCTCTCCTGTTGCCGTATCGATCGCGGTGATCATCGTCCCGTACGAACCTTGCGAGGTCTTCGTCGAACGCACGTAAACCGTGCTTTGGTCCGTGTCGAAATTCAGGTCGCCGTTGAAGCCGGACACCGCAATTGGGTGCCCGACGAGCCTGTGGTTCACCAAGTCGATAACTGCGACGTGCTGAACGTAAGTGTTCGTTACAGGATCGTAGATATTCAGTGTCTGGAGGCCGAAAGTTCCGTTCGGTGCGAACGTCATTCCGCTGCCGTAGATCGAGCCAACCGTTCCGTCGACTACAACTTGGTCGCCCAACGCGGCCCCTGTGGTGGAGTCGATAAAGGTGAGATAGGTGAAGTCCTGGTGGTCAGCCGTCTGGACGTAAGTCGTCGCGATGGCCAGCTTCCCATCTCTGCTGAACGACGTCCCGTAGTTTTCACCCGGACTCATGATCGGGCTTCCGGGTACCAACGACGTAGTCTCCGTGTCGATAACGGTAATCGACGTGGTGGTCGTATCGCCGACAACATGTTCGGTGGTCAAAAACGCGAGGGAACGGTCATCATTCAGTGCTAAGCGCGTTCTGTACGGCGTGCCTGCAAAGACGATCGGCTCGCCAACCACCGCACCAGTTCCGGTGTCGATGATAGTCAACGTGCCGGGATCACCGACGTTGAAACCCGGGGCGAGGAGGTACGCACGGTTCCCCTCGACGGTGAAGCTGCCGCCGCGCACCGCATTACCGTCGACAATCAAGGGTGACCCGATAACTTGTCCCGTGGACAAGTCGAACGTCCGCAACCATGTCTGAGACCCACCACCGGGCGCGTAAAGATCTTCCGTGACAAGGAAAGCCAGGGTGTGCTGGTCGTTGACGCGCAGGCCGTCGAGGCTGTAGTGGGAGGTGTACAGCGGGTCACCGAGTTCTACGCCGTTCACCAAGTCGATGGTGTGCACGGTCGGTCCCGAGAACGACTCTTCCGTTAGGTATAGACCCACCGTCTCATCGTTGTTCGTTACTAGTGTCGCGCCGAACTTTGGTTTGCCGGTCAACACGATGGGATTGGTGGTCAGATCACCTGTTGTCAGATTGACGATGCGTATCTCGGTGGTGTGACTCCAAATATCGAGTTCTTCGGACGTCACGAGGTACATTCGGTCGCCCGTCGGGTTGAACTGCGGGATCCCGCCTGAGTAAACCCCTTGGCCAACGAATTGCCCTGTGACAGAGTCGATTATTGCTACTGTGTATTCGTAGTAGTAGCTGTTGTTCACGCTCCGATACGTTTGAAGAATTATCCGACCGTCACTGGGACTCAGGTAGCCCGAGTTCGACCACGTCGGCCCGGCAGCGCCCGCATACGTCATCTGATCGCTGCCGATCACATCGCCGCTGGTGTTGTCGATCATCGTCACATGCATGGTGAATGCGCCGTCACCGGTGTCCTCAATCGTCGTGACGAACGCGCGTAGCCCGTCGGGGCTGAAGCCGACGCCGCTGCTGGTGCCAGGGCTGTCCTGGTCGGGGATCCAGGAGAGGTATGTCGAACTTGCGCGTCCCGCAATAGCCCCGGTTTCACCGACGACTAACCCCGTCGCCGCGTCGATCACTGTGACGCGGGTGGTGAAGTCACTGCTCTGCCAGCCATCACCTAGATATGTCACCTGATACCCGAGTGTCCCGGACTCGTTCAGAATGAGTTGCCCACCCGAGGCACCAGCGATGGTGATCGGATCACCAACAGGCTCACCGGTTGCCACATCGATCACATTGATGCGAGTCGTGTAATCCCCGGGGCCATCGCCGATCCCGAGGGTAACGGTCTCAAATGCGAGGCTCCGATCATTGTTGTACACGGTTCCGTAGGGGCTGCTGTCGAACGGCTCACCGACGATGTGCGGAACATCCGGTACATCGTTGACGGTGATGCTGACAGTGGCGGTGTGGCTATCGGCGGTGCCGTCGTTGGCTTTGTAGGTGAAGCTGTCCTCGCCGCTGTAGTCGGGCTCGGGGATGTAGGTAAACGAGCCATCGGCGTTGACGGCGACCGTGCCGTGGGCAGGATGGGACATCAGCGCCGCGGTCAGGGCGCTGCCCTCAACGTCGCTGTCGTTAGCCAGCAGCCCCGGGGCGGGAATCGTTACCGGCGTGTCCTCATCTGTCGAGGCGCTGTCGTCGACAGCCTTCGGGGCGTCGTTGCTCGGGGTGACGATGATGGACACGGTGGCGGTATTGCTGGTGGTGGTGCCATCGGAGACGCGGTAGGTAAAGAAGTCGGCGCCGTTGAAGTTGGCGTTGGGGGTGTAGTTCCAGCCGGTCGCGGTCGCGGCTAGCGTCCCGTTGCCCGGTTGGGTGACCAGCGCAGGCGTCAGGGTATCGCCGGTGTTGGGGTCGGAGTCATTCGCCAACACGTTGATAGCCACTGCGGTGTCTTCAGCGGTGGTGGCGGTGTCGTTGCCCGCGACGGGGGCTTGGTTCTTTTTGGGCCCTTTGGGCGGTTTGGGGGGTTTGACCGGTTTGGCCAGCGGACCCACCTTAGTTGCGGCCAGCATGCTGACCGCATCTGTGCTCGACGCAGTATCGGCGGCCCGTGGGGCGGTCTGCGCGTCGACGTCGGTCGCGGTGGTGCCCTCAACCAGGGAAATGTCGGTGCTCTCACCATTGGTGCCCGGCGCCTGGGTGAAGAGAGCTTCCTGTTGTTGGCGACGCACAACGGCCAACGCCAGCACCGCGCTGAGCGGTGCGGCGGGCGGGTCGACTGGGGTGTCGGTGCCGGGTAGGGGGGCCACCCCGAGCGTGCCCAGCACAATGTTGCCCACACTGCCCAGCGATGTCGGGTCGGGCCGCGTGGCTGTAGTGCCGATTGCCGGTAAAGAAGTAAGGGTTTGTAGCACAACAGGTTTGGCCACGCTCTGGGCCGCTGCAGCTCGGTCGTCTACGGCGCCGGACTGTGCCTTCGGCGTGTCGGTGACGATCGCGCTGGAACCGGTTGGTAATTGGGCATCGTCTTTGGGTGCTGAGCGTGTCGCCGGAGCCCGATAGATCGACGCCGGGGTGATTTCCGATCGGCGTGGCTCGCTCACCGGCTGGCTGGACGGTTGTGGGCGCGGCGCAGCGACCGCAACGGGTGTGTCCGGCGCGGACGGGGCTGTGTCTGGCGCCGCTTCCGGTACCTGCTGTGCGGGTGTATCCGGGGGCCTCACCGAGGCGGCCGTGCCGGCTTGCGCGTCGACACCGACTGTCTGGTCTGCGGCATCCTGGTCGGGTCGCGATGTGGTCTGCGCTCCACTGGAATTGGTGATCAGCACCTTGGGAGGTGCTTTTTTCGGCTTTTTCGGCGATCCTGCAGGCGTCGAGGTGTCGACCGCGGTGGGTGCGGCCGCACCTGTGCCACCACTGGGCGGCGAGGAGGTGTCTGACGTATCCGACGGGGCAGAGCCGGTGGTGTCGGCCCACGCGATTCCGTGGCCGCCGGCCACAGCGGCGCCCACCCCCAAGGCGATGGCCAACGCCCCTACCCGACCGATATAACGTGCATACCCCACGGTCCACCTTCTTCTCTTCGCCCGCGAAGGACGCAATTACTGGGACTTAGTGTTGCTGGGAGCTCGCTGTGAGGAATCGGGGGTTTCCCTAAGCGTGAGATTGCTGAACCCCGGCGTAACCAGTCAGCACGATGACAGAAACGTTGATCTCGCAACCAATTTGACCAACCGCCGAGTATCCGCCAACACGCATGCTATTTGCGGCAGCAGTCGATTAGCCGGGACCTAGCAGCTTTAGGGACGGGATGCGGGGTCAGCACGTCCGTGAGCCCCCATGACGTGGTTGATCCAGCACCGACGCAACTACCATTCGAAACCGCCGACATTGCTCCCCCTCTAGCTCCATGAAATGCCTGTGGAGCTAAGGGGATTCGAACCCCTGACCCCCACACTGCCAGAGTGAAAACGACTGTGCTGGTCCGTGTTTGGGCGTCTACAGCGTGCCGGTTCGTCCACGTCGGCGGGCGGTTTCCGTGCCGATCTGTCTACAGCGTATTTGCCCGTGATCGAGAGTGTTAGGACACCGCTAGGACACCCCGAACGTTTCGTTCGGAAGGCGGGCCAGATTCCGCCTTACGCTCGCCGCACCCGTACGGCGAACAAGGCTCCGCTGAAACGGTCCCGTACCGGGTGGAGCGTGGTCGCGGTCACGGAGTGTCCAACGGATTCGAGTAGCTACAGCGGTTTAGGAAATCGACTGCGGGTTGCTTGATGCCCTCCAGGTCGGCTCGAACCTGCGGGTTGGCGTCCAAATATGCCTGTACCTGAGGACGCATTTCGTCCCTGGATTGGCCTCGGAGGGTCGCGAAGAAGTCGTTCACGGGGGGATGGGTGAACAGATAGGTCGACGCGGCCGCGGCAACGCCCGCCCTGACGCCCGCCCAATCGGCGGGTGAGCAATTCGGCGGCGCAGGTGGCGGCGGCGTCGGCGGCTCGGCACTTGCAGCCGCGGCGCTCCCGACAAACATTGCACCAGCCAATGCGACAGCGCCGACGGCTCCCACGGCTGCCCGGCGCCAAGGACCTCGTGACGGCAACATCATTGCTGCTTCTCCTTCATCGAATGAATGGCGGATTCATGGGCTTTTTGGTCGAGTTTGCTGGACCTAGGACGCCCGATTCTGGCCGTCCAGGCGAGGGAGGCGCATGCGATGGATACTGACGTTGGGATCGTTGTCGGCACGGTGGGGACGATCCACGGGTAGCCACCGTCAATGCCAATCCCGGCATCGCGTAGCGCTGAAGTCATCGTAGGGGCTACTCCCGCGATCTAGGTTGTAGGGCTTCCTGCACCCCATGACGCCATACGATAAGTCCACTGGCCAGGGCGCGTAAGCATATTCGCCATTGAAGGGTCGGTCCGTACCTCTCACAGGTCACCACGGAGAAATCTCGATGCCTGGAATGCTGGTCAGGTCATTCAGATGCACTCAAAGCAGCGACGACGGCAGTGCTCGGCTTGGCGGAACCCATGCACACCGTCATTGCCATGGTGGCCACCGTCTGCGCTGAATTGAGCCCCCAGTCATTGCACGAATCGTAGGATTCCCACGCAGAAGGCAACCGAGAGAAGATGTGCAATGAAGGCTTGGCTACAACACAGTGCCTTATCTGCCGTCGTGTTGGCATTTCTGCCGCTGATCGAACTCGCCTCACCAGCGGTCAGCCGCGCTCAACCACCACCACCGCCTTGTCCCCCGGGCATGTACTGGAACTTCGCTACGGTTGTATGCGAATTCCCGCCACCTCCGGCCGTGTACATCGATCCGTGGTTGCCGGTTTACGTCCCCGATATCATCGATGCCGACCTCGACCTGGATGTCGATATCCCAATTCCTGGCCCTCCGGGGATCGGGGCTCCAGGGCCTCCAGGCGGGATTGGGCCAGGGGGACCGAATATCGGGCGTCCTGGACCACCACCCCTACCTCGCGGTGGGGGTGGTGGTCGGCGTGGCGGTGGGCGACGCTAGGTCACAGCACTGAACCAGGCCCTATCTGGGAATCGACCCATCCAACAGTTCCACACAGACGAGATACCACCACGATCACGGCTCGACCCCCTGGGTTGCCGTTGGTTCCGAATATGTATCACCGCCTAGTGCTGAGTCTGAAAGCGCCGACGGTGTCGCAAGGCCGCCGACAAGCTGGCGGAGAGCGGCAAGCTCAACCAGAGCGAGTGCGTGTTCGACCCGAAGCTGCGGGTACTGTCCAGATCATCGAAGGGGACAAATCCGACGATCTTTACGTGGTTTGTTCCTGACGTGGCTGCGCGTATCGATGCCATCGTTGCCGAGGTCGCGTTCACCGGCTCTCGCTGGTCCGTCCCTGGCGACCGCGCCGTGAAGAAGGAACTGTGCGGCGTCCTGAAGCAGTTCGGTCAGCCTGTCACGAATGAACTGTTCGGCCGGGCATATCTGTAGGTGCGTGAAAACTAATAGCGCGCTGAAGCCGCTCCATAGGATGCGCCTACGGGCGGTGACCGCGACCGCCTGACCGCCGCGTCGGCGGTTTTCTCGGCAGCGGTAGGACAGCCAGAGTCAAGACAATCGGCGGTGTCCGCACGACGCCCCGCAAACGAAAAACCACTCCGATCGAGGTCAGAGAGCGGGTTTTCCGGTGGAGCTAAGGGGACTCGAACCCTGTACAAAATGCTGCTGAGCAGCAGAAACGCTGATTTAGAGTCCGCGAAACGACGCGAAACGACGCGAAGTGACCTGCGGATACGCGGGAGGTGTTGACGGCGTCAACACGTCATGTGGATTTGTGGGTCGAGGCCGAAGACCTGCAACGAGACTTACCCTTTTGGGGCATGGCCTCCCCGGTTGATGAGGCGGGGCGGTCAGGAAGTCTGGTTCAGTGAGAGATCCGCAACCTCAGCGTTAATAGCCCAGCCACCAATATGGAAGACGGCAGGATGCATCACCGTGGCAGCCGGTGCCGCCGACGTGACACCACAATCAGGCGTGAAGGCAATGCTGTGGCTCAAGTGATACGAGGCACGAAGCGGTCCAGTTGCTGAAAGAAGCCAGTGGCCGATATGTCGTATTGCTGGAGGTAAGACAATTATCGAGACAGGTGTTTTGGTCGCAGGTCAGGGCGGCAAGACCGCAAAACTACCGTATGATCCGTCGGCTCAGCCCCGCCGAGCTGAACCAGCTGGCCGAGCTCTAAAGTCTCGGTCCCCGAGCGGTGGGACCCCGCTAGCGAACGGTCGAGCCAAGGCCGAAACTGGCAAGACCCAAACCGCCAGACACCAACATCGTTGTTGCAAAGCGCGCAATCCGGTCCATCGTCGGTTCCTAATCGTGTGACGGCGGCCCAGTTGGCATTCGCCAGTGCGGTTCACTAGAGACCGTGGGAGTGGCTACCGATGTCAATAACTATGCGATCAGCCCGGAAGCTTGTAACGAGTACGCGTCAGCTCCCCCCAACCCACTCGTCCGTCGCGACTTCAATGAGCAGCACGGCCATGGGATCAGCCGCCCCTTCAATCCGTTGGCGCGCTTTCGCTTTCGTCTGCGGCGTGCATCGGCCATACGCATACACACTGTCATACAGTGCGCCTTTGATCGCCCACTCTCGGCACTGTTCGCCGGTCCTTCTGGGCGCTGCAACGGCGAGCGGTTTTCCTCGGTCAAGCGATTCCATAGTGCGTACTTGAGGGAAGCCGGTCCTGGACGCTGAAATCTGACATTGCGATCGATCAATACGCGGCGGCAACGTATGGAAGCTGAGATTCGAGTATTGCACTACTCGGGCGGCCAACCAGTCCCCTGGAAAACTCATCGCTTGCCAACTATTCAAGCAGGCACGCTACATGCACGGCGCCTTCGATGTAAGGCGCCACGCGCTTGGAATCGTCAGCGCAACAACGTAACTCCCTGCCCCGTCTGGACTGACAACCCCGGCGTTTCCGATCAGGGCATAAGACGGTCAGCGCGGCAGGTCCGGACCTCACACAGGCACCACCATGTGCACACCACCAGCAATGGTGGTGTGCACATGCTGGCTACCGCCGCCACCGTCCCCGACCATAGATGAGCCGGGGAATCCCAAACTGCAACAACAGAACCGGCGCAGAAGATAGATGGAGGAGGTCTCCGAATGAGCAATTTCCGGTCAATGAACAGTGCCGCCGACAAGCAGCCCAGACCAGACGCCCGCTCGGAGGTAACCGCTTCGACGCCACGGCTAGACACAAGGGCAGCCACCGTCGGCGGCTATCCCTGGTGCCACACCTCTGAACTGAGAGCGGCTCGATCATGACCGCGCTGATTCTGGTTACCACAGCCGCCATCACCGCGTGGACGGTGGAGTGGTGCCAACGGCATTGCGAGACCTGGTGCCAGGCCCGGGACAGGGATCTATGAAGGACGGCACTGCTGCACGCCAACCTCGGCAACCGAGTGCTGTTGATGTTGTCGTGACGGCGACGTGACCGACCGCCCCAGAGTGCTGCTCACCACAGGAACAAAGGAACCATAACAGCCATGCCTGACCTATCCGCAAGGGCGAACCGACGACGTTGGAACGGAACCGAATTATGAACTCAAATAATGAGATTCGCACCAGGATGGAATCGATCGGTACATATCTGCCGTCGACTGTCGTCACAACGCGCGAATTGGTCGCATCAATCAGCAGCCGCGCCGCACCGCCGGTTGAAGAACTAACCGGAGTGAAGGAACGGCGGGTCTACAACCGCACCGGGGCCGACTTTGAGGACTCCTACGTCCTTGCCCGAAACGCAATCAATGACTGTTTGTCGCGGTCGCGGTACACGCCCGACGACTTGGATGTCGTCATCTCGACATCGATCACCCGAACGAAGAACCGCTCGTTGTTCACCCTCGAGCCGTCCTTCGCATCGATGCTGGCTCGCGGCATAGGCGCCAAGAACGCCATCGCTTTTGACATCGGGAACGCCTGTGCAGGCATGGTCACCGGGGTAATGGTGCTCGACCGTTTGATCCGTCACGGGGTCGTGCGCAGCGGCATCGTGGTCAGCGGTGAGCACATCACGCCCATCGCCGAGACCGCGGTCAAAGAGATAGCCGAACCCTACGACCCGCAGTTCGCCTCTCTTTCTGTCGGCGATGCCGGCGCCGCAGTGGTGATTGACAGGGCAACCGATGACCGCGACTTCATCGACCATGTCGATCTGATGACCTCCGCCGGGTACGCCGAATTCTGCCTTGCCATGCCAAGCGATCGACACCAGGGCATCTCCATGTATACCGACAATCGGTCGATGCACAACGAGGGCCGGTATCTGCAGGGCATCCACTGGTATCTCGACTACCTGCATTCGCGGGGCACCAGTATCTCCGATCAGGACTTCGACTTCATCATCCACCACCAGTTCAGCAGCAGAGCAATTCAATACATCAACGCATTGCTCGAGCGGGAGTCGGGAGTCCCTGTACCGCATAGCCTTACAGCGCTCGAGCATTACGGAAACACCGCCTCCACTTCGCATTTCGTCACCCTCCGCCACCATTTGGCAGAGGGATCCATCGCACCTGGCTCGAAGATTCTGATTGTGCCGTCCGCATCGGGAATGGTCTACGGACACATGTCCGTCCGCATCACAACACTGAAGGGCTGATCATGGCTACGTCGATAATTTCCAACGCCACAACTACCGCTTCGCTCAACAGCAGCATCAAGCGGTCGGCGCTTGCGGTACAGGAATGCGTTGCAAGGGCTGGCGTGCAGGCGATCGACTTGTTGGTAAACACGGGAATATACCGTGACGACAACGTCGTTGAGCCGGCGGCAGCCGCCTTGATTCAAAAGCACGCGGGCATCGGGCTCGAATACATGCGGCACACGTCTCCGATGCTGTCGTTCGACCTCATGAACGGGCCCGCCGGCTTCCTGGATGCGGTAGAGATTGCGACTGCAGTATTCGGTACTACCGAATGTCGAAGCTGCGTCGTCGTATCCGGCGATGGACATCCCTCGCGTTCACCGCGCCCAGATCGGAGCTTTCCCTACCTGGGTAGCGCCGCTGCCACACTCCTGACGAACAGTGCCGACGGATCCGGCTTCGGCTTGGTGTATCGAGTTGGGTCGCCTCCGCAAGATCCCATCGGCTACGTCGATGTCGCCACGATGGGGCTGATTGGCCGAACGTTCGTCACCGTGGACGAGCCGGACGGAATCATCCGGGAGCGAGGGCAGCAGGTCGCGATCGATGTCGTCGGGCTATGCCTCGAAACGGAAGGCATCGATCCCGCGGACTGCGTACTGGTGGCAAGCGAACCGCGAACAGGATTCGCCAAGACCGTGGCTGCCGCCGTCCAGATCGACCAGGTCGTTACACCGTCCACGAACGGAAACCCGCACACCGCAGCCTTGCCGTTCGCCTATCAGGCTCTGCTGGAGGCAGAGCCGGCTCGCACTGAGGGACACGCTCTCTTCCTTGCAGCTGACGGCTACTTCAGCGCGGCATGCGCGGACTACCGGCTCTGATCAATCGACGTTCTGCCCGGCTTGGCCGGTAACGCAATCCAGGAGGAAACAGACATGTCCATTCATCGAGGACCCCGAACGCTGATGAAGTTGGCGCTCGCCATAATCGAGTCTGCGCGCTTACTGTTCTGGACGGGTATCTATGGCGCACGATACATCGCGAGCACGTCCGGTAGGCGCGGCATGGATCAGCGTGCCTCTGCCCGCTTGCTGCGAAACTACCTACTACGCATGGGGCCGCTGTACGTCAAGGCCGGCCAGATCCTCGGCACGCAGACGGGGGTGATGGCTCAGGATGCAACCGACGAGTTCCGATCGTTCTTCTCGGGACTTGCTCCGATGCGCGGCCGGGACTTGCGCGAGACACTTCGCAACAACTTGCCCCTCCCTGTCGATCAAATGTTCAACGAATTTGATTGGGAACCAGTCGCTGTCGGATCCGTTGCTCAAGTTCACCGGGGCGTGCTGAATACGGGGGAACCGGTGGCACTCAAGATCGTCAAACGAGGAGTGCCCGAGCGGCTTCGAGCGAGTGCCTCGGTATTGAGCGCGCTGCTGGCGACTGCTCATCGCCTCTTCCCCGCGATCCGGAAACTCGACGGTCCCGCGCATTTCGCCGAGCTGCGGCCGTTCCTTACCGGCCAGTGCGACATGCGAGCCGAGGCGGCACGCCAGAACGCAGTTGCGGAGAACTTCCGGACGCACCCCTTCGTTCGGGTCCCGCGAGTGTTCGAGGATTTGTCGAACGACCGAGTGCTAGTCATGGAGTTCGTCGACGGCATCCCGGGGGAAGACGTCGACGCGATTGCCGAAGCGAACCGGCCCGACCTCGCCCGCCGGCTACAGGACGTTTTCTACACGATGGCCTATTTTCACGGCCTGTTCCATGTCGACCCACACCCGGGCAACGTCATGTTCCGAGAGAGCGGCGAAGTTATCATTCTGGATTTTGGTCTCGTCGGCCAGCTTACGGAGGAGGACAAGTGGAATCTCGCCTCATTCTATTTCGCATGCGTGCGGGGCGAATGGGATTACGCCGTCACGCGGTGCACTCGGGCATTCATCGGTAACCGCGGCCGGATCGACGACAATTGGGAGGAATACTCGCGTGGCCTCGCCGAAATCTTGCAGCATCACTTCGAGGAGCAGAACGATCGATGGTCAACAATGTCGTTCTTCAACGACGCGTCTAAATTGCTCAATCTCTACGATGCCCGGCCGACGACTCGGTTCACCTTGCTTTCCCTTGCATTCCTCACCGGCGAGGGGTTCGTTTCCGTCCTAGATCCCAAGATCGAAATCTGGGCCAATGCGCGCCGTTTCAACGACAAGTATTCGCCGTACATGAGCGACGAACTAAAGGCTGAGTTCGAAGAGGAGATCAGCAGGACGAGCCCGCTGTCAACGGCGCTTAAGGACGACGCCGATCGGGCACTTATAGCGCCAACCCACCTGGATCGATACGTGCTGCCGAGCCAGTTTCCAATAATCGTCGATCAAGCTCACGGTTCACGGATCCGCGATATCGATGGCAACGAATACATCGACTTGTCCGGCGGTTACGGGCCGCACATCCTGGGCTACGCACCCGATGTGGCGGTGCAGGCCATCCGACAGGCCGCGCAGATTGGCGCGGTAAACGCGATGGGTAACCGAGCCGAACTCGAACTTGCCGAGGTCATCGCGGACGCTTTCCACCCGCTGAACCGTGTGATTCTGTGCAACTCCGGTACAGAAGCGTGTCAGGTTGCGCTACGGATCGCGAGGGCACACACGAAACGGGAGCGGGTCGCGAAATTCGAGGGCCACTACCACGGCTTCTCAGATCAGGGCACGGTGAGTTCCTGGTTCGTCTTCAGCGGTGAAAAATACCGACCGCGGGCGGTCAACTCTGCGGGGGCACAGCGCGCGGTCACCGAAGGCACAGTAGTGCTGCAGTACGGCCACCCCTCAGCGTTCGAGACCATCGCCAGGCATGCCGATGAACTTGCCGCCGTGATCGTAGAACCCATGCCTGGGGCAACGCTCGAATACGACCGTGCGTTCCTCCAGCAGCTCAGGGAGGTGTGCACGCAATTCGGCATCACACTGATTTTCGACGAGGTCGTCACGGGATTCCGCGTGCACTTCGGTGGTGCCCAACACCTCGCTGGTGTGCGTCCCGACCTGACGTGTCTCGGCAAGATCATCGGCGGCGGGCTGCCCTGCGGTGCGGTAGTCGGCTCGCCCGAGGTCATGGAGTACGGACGAACGAGCGGTGACCCGTTCCGGGACGTGGAAGAACGCGCCTTCGTCGGCGGCACGATGAGCGGTAACTCGCTCAGCACCGCCGCAGGCCGGGCCGTCTTGACACACCTGAGGGACCACCCCGCCATCTACGCAGAACTGGACGAGAAGACGAGGTGGCTTGTGGCCGCGATGACAGCCTCGACGAAGGAGCTCGGCATCGCGTCCAAGATCAAGGGGTCGCATTCGATGTTCAACATCTCGTTCGATTACGCGTCGCCAAAGCTAGTCCGGGACAAGGTCGCCGGCACGAATATCAAAGCAACCATCGCCCTCGGCTACTACTTGCGCCGGCACGGGATCTACTTCCCGGAGCTGCACGGCCTGTTCTTGAGCGATGCCCACTCCCATGACGACCTGGAACACATCGCCGAATCATTCGCCAAGTGCGTCGGCCAAATGGATGAACACGGTCTGTTTCTCGCATAGATCGCGTGTCAGCCGAAAGAGACATCCGCGGCCTCGCCGGGAAGCCTCTGGGCGACGAGTAGGAGGTATTTCATGCCCGCCTTTGGAGTTAAACGATTTTCGTCGAGGCAACGTTGGACATGTGTTGACGACTCCCGGGCGCGACGATGAGCGTGCACAGCGCGGCTGGGCCGGCCGGCGTCCGATGGATCGCGCAGCCACCGCACGAGAATCTGCGGCGCGGCCGGCCGTTGTTGCCGCCCGAAGATCCTTTCTACCAAGCACCTTCCGGTTATCACCACGCCGAGCCCGGTACGGTGCTGCGTTCCCGCGACGTCGAGCTGGCGTTGTTCGGGCTGATACCGCAGCGACTGAGGGCCACCCAGTTGCTTTACCGCACAACAGATATGGACGGGAAGCCGGAGGCGACGGTGACTACCGTGCTCCTTCCGTCCGGACGGAATCTGCAGAAACCATGCCCTCTGCTGTCCTATCAGTGCGCCATCGACGCTGTGGCCGCACGCTGCTTCCCCTCCTATGCCCTGCGTCGTGGCGCACTGGCGATCGGTGCGCTAGCGCAGTTGGAGTTGGTGCTGATCGCGACTGCCCTCGCGCAGGGCTGGGCAGTGTCGGTGCCGGATCATGAAGGCCTCAGCGGACGTTGGGGCGCGCCATGTGAACCGGGGTACAGGATTCTCGACGGCATCCGAGCCTCGCTGGCTTGCCGGCGGCTCGGTTTGTCTGCATCGAACCCAGTTGGGCTGTGGGGATACTCCGGTGGGGGTTTGGCGACGGCATGGGCAGCTGAAATGAGCGCCGAGTACGCACCAGAGCTGAACGTGGTTGGCGCCGTCCTCGGTTCACCCGTTGGCGATCCCGGTAACGCCTTCGTGCGGTTGAACGGTTCCTGGGCGTCCGGGCTTCCCACCTTGATGGTGTCCTCCCTGGTGGAAATCTACCCGGAACTGGGCCGGGTGCTGCACCAGCATCTCACCGACAAGGGAAGCGCCGCCCTAACCGCGGTCCGTCGGATGACGACGGCTTCAGGGGTACTTCAGTTGGCCAAGACGGATATGGCCGACTTCGTCGGCCGCCCACTCGATCAGATCCTCGACTTGCCTGAGGTCCAATACGTATTCAACGACATCCGGCTGGGCAGGTCGATCCCAGCGCCGCCGGTGTTGATGGTCCAGGCCGTTCACGATCCGATCATCGCCGTCGGCGACATCGACGCGCTCGCCGAGATCTACACGGCCGGTGGAGCTGCCGTCACATATCACCGGGACATGCTCAGCGGCCACGCGCTGCTTCATCCGACGTCGGCGCCGATGGCGCTGCGCTGGCTCACCGACCGGTTCGCGGGCCGTCCGCTGACCGGTCACGTCGTGAAAACCACTTGGCCAACGCTGTTGAACCCGACGACGTATCGGGACATGGCACGGCTGGCCGTCATCGCCGCAAAAGTCGTCGCTGGACGCAGCATTGGTCGGTCGCGATTAGTCTCACTCACGCGGGGGGACCTACTGCGTCCGGTGATGAGAGGCAGTCGCACGAAGCCTCGAGTTGACTCCCGGGCCGGCTCATCGATCTCGCAAAACGCCCTTTCGCTGTGCGCAGACGAGGCGCCAAATATCGTAGAAGATACGACTAGGTAAGCAGGATAGGTTTCCCGTTCGGGCGGTCGATGGCACGTGACCCGTCTTCGAGGACTCTTCCACGACTGCCGAATCACCGGCTTCGACGGGGTGCTGGCAGTCGCGGGCTGAGCCGGTCAAGCGCGGATCAGATCGGTGGCCTTATCGCCGATCAGCACGCTCGGTCCGTGCGTGTGTCCGCGAATGCTGCGGATCCACCACGCTGGCGTCGTCGCTGCCCATCCGGCAGGTGCCGACCGGGTGATACACGGTGTGCGACAGCTGTTGATCGCTTCTTCGAACGTCGCGTCGTCGAGCTTGTCTGCCCCGACAGGCCTGGCGATCGTGCCGATCACGTCACGCAACGCGGGTGACTCGGCGATCCTGGTCGACAATCGGTTTGTCCTAGGGGTCGCGGGACTGCAATGTGATGCGGCCTCGGCTGTGGAGCTTCAGCACGATCGACCAAATCAAGACGGGCGTGGCCCTCATACGGAATGCCCTCGTCGAAGAACGGCCCGGCCGCGGCGGCGAATTAGAGAGTCGCCCAGCTGCAACGGTTTCTCGGCGCCGAAATAGGTGTCGTCGTTTGCTTCGAAGCCGACCGCCGCGCACAGGTGGACTTTCAGTACTTACCGACCTCCGGCGCATGCTGGACCACGTCGATGCCGTGTGCGGCGAGCTGTTGGCGATCCCGATGCCGGCGAGCGTAAGCAGCTGAGGGTGTCGATGGCACCGCCGCGGGCCAAAACGAGTTCGCGAAACACGCTGTCGCCCTGGGTAACTGACTCGAACGCCAGCACGCCGTAGGTCGTGCACAGCACAGCCCACACATGACTCATCCGCGACGACATAGCCGGTAACGGTCCCGATCAAGCGACCCTGCCAGCCAAGGGTCCAGTTCAGACTGCCCGGCAACGCGTGATCCGTGCCTCGACGACCACACGATCTGGACCGCGATCGCCCCCCACGCTGTCTGCACCGTGCGCACGTAGGCCGCCGCCGCAGCCTACGACCGAATTAGTGCGCAAATCGCGCCAAGCCTGATACCAAAGCACCAGATCAGTCAGCCGCCGCTATCCCCAAACCGCCGAAAGCGAGCCAAGTCGGGTCTGACACACGCCTTCTCCTCGACGCCCTGCACCGCTAGAACGGGTCAGCTGCGAAGGGGCAGTTCGCGCGCGAGGTGATCTGCGAGAGCATCGATTGTCGGGTGATCCAATAGGATGATCGGGGACAATCGACGCCCGACAATCTTTTCCAACGTGCCCGAAAGTTCGATGGACGACCGCGAGTCCAGGCCGTAGGCGTCGAACGGCTTGACCGAGTCGACCTCTGATTCGGCACACTTGACCCTGCGCGCCACCTCGGCGACCAACCAGGCTCGCAATGTCTCACGCGTCAGCGGTCCGTTAATGGCCGGAATTCCCTTGTTTCTAAACATTGTTCACCATTCCTGTCTATTTGTTCTGTAGTTACGCCGTTGAAGAAGTACGGTTTCGGCGCAGCCGGTTGTTGATCGCGCGGCGAGTCGGCATCTTCAGATCCCACACAATCCCTACCTTGCCAAGGACGGCCAGCACCCAACCACTGAGATCGGGTTCCCACCAGCGAATTCCGTGGCGGTAGGCGCCCGGAAACGCGTGATGATTGTTCTGCAGGCCTTCACCGAAGGTAAAGAAAGCCACCGGCCAGTTGTTGGCACTGTTGTCGTGGGTGGCGAACGGACGCGAGCCGATCATGTGGCTGATCGACCCAACACACCACGCCGCCTGATTGGCCACGAACACCCGCGCCAATCCGGCGATGATGAAGCCCGACAACCCAGCCGCGACGGTGCCGCCGATCGCCAAGCCCAGAACTGCGGGAAGAAGCAAGCTTGCCAACGCCCAGATCGGATATGTCCGGCTGTAGTTGTACAGATGGCGATCACGCATCACATCGGGAGCGAACACGCTCACACGTGACTCCTTGTCGCTGAACATCCACGGAATGTGGGCATACCACAGACCTCTCAACTTCTCCCCGAGGCCCGCGCCGTGGAGATTCGGCGAATGCGGATCGCCCGCTTCGTCGGAGAAACGGTGGTGGCGGCGGTGGGTGCTCACCCAGAACAAGAGTGGACCTTCCAGGGCCATCGACCCAGTGACCATCAGCACACCCTCGAAGAATCGAGACGTCTTGAAGGACTTGTGCGCGACGTA
>Ga0075418_10002594_pt1 | contig 20722 bp, 23 predicted proteins | sample SoiMetdeltSBSDD2_FD_81776 | JGI IMG/M metagenome (GOLD analysis project Ga0075418, IMG submission 81776) | Bulk soil microbial communities from a Populus tree surrounding site in Tennessee, USA - Soil MetaG P. deltoides SBSDD2 | ecosystem: Environmental > Terrestrial > Soil > Tree plantation...
GCTGACGTCCAGGCCTCGAGGACGGCGCACTCGCCCTGGCGGTTCGGCTTGCCCGGGCGCAGCACGATCGAGCCCAGGTCGCTGACGAGCAGCGGGTCGTACGTGTAGACGAGGTCCGGCGAATTCGTCTCCGTCTCGAGGGCGTGCACGTTCGGCCCGAGGCCGGCCAGCACCTCGACGAAACGGTCGTGCTCACGCTGGGCGAGCGCGAGGTCGACCGGATGGAGGAAGCCGTGCGCGTCATCGTCGAACGCCGCCCCGAACGCCGGACCCGGCCGCTTGACGAGGACATCGCGCAGCGGCGCGGTCATGCTCTGGGCGCCGAAGGCCCGATTACTCGGCTTCGCGGGCGCGTTCGCTGCGGGGTTCGCAGGCGGGCTCGTCATGGGCGGCAGGATACGCGGCCGCCCTCCCGGACTCGGGGTCCTAGCCCTCCGCGAGCGTCTGGCCCTCCGGCAGGACGCCGCGCAGCATCGCGAGCGTCGCCTCGAGATCCGCGCCGGTCGGGCCGCGCAGCTCGAGGCTGATCCGGGCAGCCGTGTCCTCGGCCGCCATGGCCGCCGGTGGCACAGCCGCTGTCAATGGCGCGGCCACCGGAGCGGCGGCTTCGGCGGCGTCTGCGGTCGCCGGCCGCAGCTCGCCATCGGATCGAAGCTGAAGCCCGTGGTAGACGACGATTGCAGCGGCGGCGATCAGCGCCCCGAGCGGCGTCGACAGCTCGGAGACCGCGTTGCCGCCGAGGCCGGCACCCAGGAGGTAGCCGACGAGCCGGTAGAGGACGATCGCGAGGCTGCCCAGCGTCGAGACGATCGCGACGCCGATGGCCAGGAGGAGATACGCACGTCGCACCGCCGACGAGGCCTCGCCGGCCGGGTCCGCCTGACGCAGGGCGAGGAGGCGCGACCAGTTCCAGATCCAGAGCGGCAGCCCGAGGACGGCCCAGGCCAGGAATTGCGAAAGCTCGTGGCGCCAGCCGTCGCCGACGGTCCGGCTGCCGCCGAGAACGACGTCGATGAGCACGCCGACCAGCCAGCCAGTCGCGATTGCGCCGAACGCGAGCCCCACGGCGGCGCCAACGTGTCGATCGAGGCGAGCGGCGAATGTGCGCCGGCCCGGATCGCCGGTCGCGCTCGCGGCATCGCGCCCCCAGCGCCCGTGGAGCCACCAGATCGCGAGCCACGGCACCGCGGCAGCGGCGGCCGCCGCGATCTGGACGGCCAGGCTCGGGGACACGTCTGCGCTCGTGCCAAGGACCTGACCCAGGACAGCCCCGAGGCCGCCGGCCAGCGCGATGATGCTCGCGAACGCGGCGACCGCGATGACGAGCGGCCAGTAGCCGAGCCGGATGCGCGAGGTCTGCTCGCTCGCGCCGTGCCAGCCGTCAGACGCCGCGACGCGATCCGAGGCCCAGGCATGGGATACCCAGGCGGCCAGACCGACGATTGCGGCCGGCAACGCCTGCCGGAGCTGGTACGCGTAGCCGCCTCCGTAGATCGCATCGGGCGATGAGGTGCCGGAGACGTAGACGATCGCGACCTTCGCGATCTCGCCCAGGCCCTGCGCAAAGATCACGAGGCCGAAGAACGTCACGACGTAGCGGTACAGCCGCGGAAGCCAGGCGGCTCCACCGTGGAGCTCCCCGCCGGCGACGTCGACGCGGCGCGTCTGCGCGTGGAGCGCCCATCCGGCAGCGACAACGAACAGAGTTGAGATCGTCCCGGCGAGATCCTCGTAGCCGTAGTAGTCGTCGCTCAGCGGCATCAGCCTGCTGACGACGATCCGAACAAGGCTCATTGCGGCGATGGCGGCCACGAGGATGAACACCGCAAGGACTGCGCTGAGGTAGAACGCCCGGATGCCCGCGCGGCGTTCCGCTTCGGCATCGGCGCCGCGGCGGACGCTCCGTTCGACGAGCCACCAGTGGATGGCCCAGACCGGCAGCCCGACGCCGACGAGAGCGATCGCGAGGCTCAGCGCCTGGCGATCCCCCGGATCGCCGCCGAAGACGGGCACGCCGCGCAGCCCGAGCCCATGGAGGGCAACCGTGAGCAGGGCCTGGGCGCCGACCGCGAGGACGGCCAGTGAGACCGCTGACATCGCGTAGAGATAGAGCCGCCGGACCGTGTCCATCACCCCTCCTCATAGACCATGTAGTCGCGGGCAAGGTCGAGGAAGACGAGGGCGTCGGCGATCCGCCACGCCCCGTCCTCGAGCTCGAGACTGATCTCGCGCTGATCGCGGTAGGTGTTGACCTCGAGACCGCTGCCGTAGGTCGTCTCGACGACCAGGTAGATCGTCGCCCGTGAGCCGTCGATGGTCGAGCGATCGATGTACACGGTCTCCCTCACGTCGCCGCCCCGGGACTCGCGCCAAAGCTTCGACGTCGCGACGTAGTCATCGAAGGTGATCCGCTGCCGGGCGGCCTCTGAGAAGCTCGAATAAGCGGTCTCGAGATCGCCTGCATCCCAGGCCTTGAGATACGTCTGGACCGTCGCCTCCGGCGAGCCGACGGCGAACTCCTGTGGCTGCCGGCGATCGGCCAGCATGACGATGACGATGGCGACGGCAACGAGCGCGACGAGGCTCCCTGCAATCAGACCGATCGAGCGACCGTTCGACACTGACTCACCCTACGCTGCGAATTGGGCTCGCACCTGATGATCACGTAGACGCCCGGGGCGTCCGAGTGTTGCGATCGGCGACCGTCAGGGCTCGCCGAAGCGGGCCGGATCGAAGGCCGGATCGATCTCGACCGGTCGGCCGAGGACGAGGTCGGCGACCTGGCGCGCCGAGGCCGGACCCGTCGTGATGCCCCACGGTCCGTGCCCGGCGCAAACGAACAGGCCCTCGACCCACGGTATCCGGCCGATGAGCGCTCGTCCGTCGCGCGATTGCGGTCGGGCACAGGCTCGCGTCTCGCGGATCGGCGCGTCGAACAGCGCCGGCACGAAGGTCGTCGCACGCCGCAGGATCGGCTCGGTCCAATCGCGAAGGTCGGGCTCGTCAGGCAGGAACGTCGAGCCGACCGCGGAGACTCCGGCGGCGGTCACGACGCTGGTCTCCGGCCGCAGCTCGTCCGACGTGATCTGAGGCTCGGTTGACGGGTGCGCCGCCGGATCGTCCATCGCCTCCACGCCGAGCGCCTCGTCCATGGCCGCCTCCTCGAGGACGTGGATCGGCGGCTGGTTGACCACGGTCTCGACAACGACGCCCCAGGACGGCCGGATTGGTCGCCAGCGACCCGACGGATCGACGATCGCGCACGTCCACGGCCCGGCCGCGACGACGACGGCACCGGCCGCGATTCGATCACCCGCGACGTCCACACCCACGGCCACCCGACCATCGAAGATCGGGGTCGCCTCGCGACCGAGCCGGATCGCGACCCCGGCACGGTCGGCCCGGGCCGCCCAGGCATAGGTCGGCGCCGATGGGACGACCGGGAAGCCGATCGGCACATGGAGAGCCCACGCCTCCGGTGCCATCGCCGGCTCACGCGCGAGCAGGTCCGCGCCGCCGAGGACCTGCGTGGGCAGGTCGGGCAGCAGGTTGGCGAGCTGGCGTGCCCGGCCCCGCACGACCGCCTCGTGATGGGAGACCAGCAGCAGACCGGCGGGCCCCGCTGGCAGGCGGAAGCCCGCCTCTGGCACGGCATCGGCGAGCGCCCGGTAGTGCGCCAGCGACTCCGTGTAGAGCGGGACGAGCGGCAGGTCGAAGGGATGCTGGATGACGCCTGAGTTGCGGCCGGAGGCGCCGGCGGCAAGCGCCTCGCGCTCGACGAGCGTGACGCGCGCGCCGGCCTCTGCCAGGAACGTGGCCGTCGCGACGCCGCAGATGCCGCCGCCGATGACGACGACGTCAGGCGCCGCCACGGATCAGGCGGTAGCGGACGTGAGGGCTGGTCGGCTGGCGCCGGCGGCGATCCGCGCCAGCGCGGCGACGACGCGGTCGACCTCGGCGGCCGTGTTGTAGTGGGTCAGCCCGATCCGGACGACGCCCCCGGAGCCGAGAAGACCGAGCCGTTCGATCAGCCCGGTCGCGTAAAAGTCGCCGTTCCAGACGGCGATGCCTTCGTCGCCGAGCGCCCGGGCGACGCTCGCGGGGTCGCGGCCGGCGAGCGTGAGTGCCGCCGTCGGCGTCCGCCGATCGAACGCCGAGCGCTCCGTGATGCCGTAGAGGCGCAACCCGGGGATCGACTCCAGCCCGTCGGCCAGATGCCGGTAGAGCTCCATCTCGTAGGCCCGGATCGCGGTCATGCCGCGCACGGTGCGCGCCCGCCGGGTCGCGCCGGAGCCGCCCGCCGCGGCGCCGATGTCCGCGATGTAGTCGACCGCGGCAAGCGTGCCCGCATAGCCTTCGTGGTTGCCGGTGCCCGTCTCGAACCGGTCTTCCGCCGGTCGGATCTTCAGGCTCGGCAGTCGCTCCCGAGCGCTGCGACTCGCGTACAGCGCGCCGACGTGTGGCCCAAAGAACTTGTAGACGGAGCAGGCGAGGAAGTCCGTACCCACGGCCGCGACGTCGATCGCGAGGTGCGGGGCGGCGTGCACCGCGTCGACATACGTCCACGCCCCGGCGGCGTGAACGCGGCGCACGATCTCGGCGACGGGGTTGATCGTCCCGACCGCGTTCGAAGCCCAGCCGAAGGCGACAAGCCGGGTCTTCGGAACGAGGAGCTTGTCGAGGTCGTGAAGGTCCAGGGTGCAATCGTCGAGGCGGGGCTCCCAGGTTCGAACGGTCAGGCCTCGCTCCGCGGCGAGCGTCAACCACGGCCCGATGTTCGCCTCGTGATCGAGGCCCGTGACGATGATCTCGTCGCCGGGCTGCAGAACGGCGCCGATCGTGCGGCTGGCATGGAACGTCAGGCTCGTCATGTTCTGGCCGAACGCGATCTCGTCCGGTCCGGCGGCGCCGAGCAGATCCGCAACCGCTTCGTGGGTCGCCGCAACGATCTCGTCCGAGCGGCGCGACGTCTCAAAGAAGCCGCCATGGTTCGCGTTCGAGGTCCGGTAGTAGCCCGCCACCGCATCGATGACCGAGGCCGGGACCTGGGTTCCGCCGGGGCCGTCGAAGAAGGCGATCGGCGCGTCGCCGTGGGTCAGGGAGAGGGCCGGAAAGAGGGCCCGCTGGCGCTCGACGTCGAAGCCGGTCATCGAGCGGATCGTACGGGTTCTCGATCTCTTCGATTGCCGCGCAGGTCGTTGCCGCGTCAAGGGATCGCGAGCCCGAGGTACCATCGCCCCGATGCCGACGAGCCGTGCGACCGCCCCGCCCCTGACGGCCTCGGACCCGCGACTGACGTCGTGGCGAGCATTCCTGCGCGCCTACCACCAGGTTGCGCGGCGGCTCGACGAGGACCTCCGCGCAGAGCATGACCTGTCACTCCAGGAGTACGCGGCGCTGCTACAGCTCGCCGAATCGCCGGAACGGCGCCTCCGGATGGGCCGCCTCGCCGATGGTGTGCTGCTGTCGCGAAGCGGCGTGACGCGGCTCGTCGACCGCCTCGTCGAGGACGGGCTCGTGGACCGCCTCGCCTGCCCGAGCGACGCCCGCGGCGCCGAAGCGATCCTCACCGAGACCGGCCTGAAACGCCTCCGTGCCGCCGCGCCGACGCATCTCCGCGGCATCCAGGCGTACTTCCTGGCCGCATTCGGGAGCGATGAGCTGAAGCTCCTCGAACGGACGATGGATGACGTCGCCTGCGGTCCAGCCACGCATGGCCGGCATGGCGCCGATCACGAGGTCAGCAGCTGACCGGTCGCCTCTACGCCGGCACGAGCGGGTTCGCCTACCCGGACTGGGCACCGCGCTTCTATCCCGACGGCCTCCGCGCTGACGCGCTCCTGCCGCACTACGCGAAGTCGTTTCGAGCCGTCGAGCTGAACAACACGTTCTACGCACGACCGACCGAGGCGAAGATCCGCGGCTGGCTCGCGGCAACCCCGGACGACTTCCGGTTCGTGGTCAAGGCCCAGCGCGGCGGCTCGATTCGCGCGCTCCTCATGACCCCGGCCGAGAGCGTGCCCTGGCTCACCGAGTCACTCCCGACGTTCGGGGAGCGGTTGGGCGCCGTCCTCTTCCGGGTGCCGAACAACGTCCGACGCCTCGCGGACGGCGCCGCAGACGCGAGACTCGCCGCGTTCCTCGCCGCCTGGCCGGCCGCGATCCCGCTGGCGATGGAGTTCCAGCACGAGTCCTGGCACGTCGACGAGACGTTCGACGCTCTGGAGCGGGCCGGCGCCCCGCTCGTCACCACAGAGCTGCCGGAGAGCGAGCAGCCGCCCGACATCCGCGTGACCGGCCCGTTCCTGTACCTCCGCCTGCGGCGTCTCGACTACGGCGCCGGCGAGATCCTGGCCTGGGCCGGGCGACTCGGGCCGTTCCTCGACGCCGGCCGTGATGCCTACGTGTTCTTCCGGCACGACGACACCGGCACGGCGACAGAGCTGGCGAAGGAGCTCCAGGCGCGGGTCGAGTCGGGCTAGCCAGCGGCTCCGTGCGGATGACCACGTTCGTGGTCGACGCGATGCGTGTACTCGGCCGGGCCGAAGACCACGAGGACGACGAGGTCCTCGGTGATGTCGAAAAAGCGGTGCTCGACGTCAGCGGCAACGAAGATGATCGAGCCGGGACCGACCGTACGTGTCTCCTCGCCGACGTGGATCCGGGCCTGGCCGCTGACCACGTAATAGACCTCGTCCTCGGTGTGCGGCGCCTGGGGATCCGTCGCACCGGCTTCGAGCCGGTACAGGCCGACCGACAGGTCGTGGCTCCGGACGAACTCCTCGAACAGGCGCCCCGACGTCGTCAGCCGCGCGAGGACGTCGCTGACCTCGTGGAGCTCCATCGCGGCAGGCTAACACCGCCTGGAACCGCGATCCGACATCGCGCGTAGAGTGGGCATGATGACCACTCGGGGGCCGGGTCGCGTGCTGGCCATCCTGGCGTCGCTCGTCCTGATCGCGTCGGCCTGCTCGACGGACCAGACCGCCAGCGACGAGCCGACGTTCGCCGCTGTCTCCGGCGCCCCGAGCCAGGAGCCCTCGGCGAGCCCGCAGACGACGGACTGCGACTGCGAAACGGGGACGCCAGCGGCCGAGGCCTCGGCGAGCGAGTCACCGTCGCCGGCTCCGTCAGCGGCGCCCGCCGCCACACTCAAGCCGTCCCCCAAGCCGACGCCCAGGCCCACGCCGGCACCGACGCCAGCACCTACGCCCGCCCCGCCCGCCGGATTCAATCCGAACAACGTCTCGGTCACGCTGAAGAAGGTTGCGACCGCTCCCGGCCGACCGCTCGCGATCGCAAACGCCGGTGACGGCAGCCATCGGCTCTTCATCGCGGGCCAGGACGGACTCGTCTCCGTCTTCGATGCGAATGGCCAGGTCCTCGGGACGCCGTTCCTCGACATCACCGGTCAGGTGTCCGGCGGCGGCGAACAGGGCCTCCTCGGGCTCGCGTTCCACCCCGACTTCCCAACCGACCCGCGAGTCTTCGTCTACTACACGAACAACGGCGGCGACATCGTCGTGTCGTCGTTCACGGTCAATCCCGGAGCCCCGAACGTCGTCGTCGGCGGCAGCGAGAAGATCGTCATCACGATCGAGCACAGCCAATTCGGGAACCACAACGGTGGCGGCCTCCTGTTCGGGCCGGACGGCTACCTGTACCTGGCGACCGGCGACGGTGGCGGCGGCGGCGATCCGTTCGGCAGCGGCCAGGACAAGAACACGTTGCTCGGCAAGATCCTGAGGATCGACGTCGATGGCGGCGATCCCTACGCGATCCCGCCCGGAAACCCGTTCGCCGGCGGCGGCGGCGCGCCCGAGGCCTGGCTGACCGGCCTTCGGAACCCGTTCCGCTTCTCGTTCGACCGGTCGAGCGGCGATCTCTGGATCGGCGACGTTGGCCAGGGCGCCTGGGAGGAGATCGACGTGGCCCGCTGCTGCGGCGGCGGCCTGAACTACGGCTGGAACATCATGGAGGGCAACCACTGCTTCAGCCCGAGCAGCGACTGCCCGAAGGCCGGGCTCACGCTGCCGGTGACCGAGTACAGCCACGACTTCGGGGTCGCGGTCATCGGCGGCTACGTCTACCGCGGTCCGCAGGCAATCCTCCGCGGCGGCTATCTGTTCAGCGACAACTACTCGGGCCGGATCTGGGCGTTCGCGGCGGCAGGCAACGGCGCCAAGCCGCTCGTCCAGGTCGGCCAGGGCGCGGTCGGCGTCGCCGGCTACGGTGAGACCGAGGAGGGCGAGCTGTATGCCGCCGACCTCGACGGCAACGTCTATCGGGTGGTCGGCACCGCCCGCTGAGTCCCGAGCTCAGATCGCGAGCGGGCTCGCCTTCTCCGGGTCGACGCCGAGCTCCTTGATCGCGGCTGCCGCTTTCGCGCCCGTAATCGTCCCGGCGCGGGCGAGCGCGCTCATCGCCGCGGCGGCGATCGACGGCGGGTCGATCTCGAAGAACGTCCGGAGGGACTCGCGCGTGTCGCTGCGCCCGAAGCCGTCGGTGCCGAGCGACGTGAATGGGCCTTCGACCCACGGCGCCACCCCGTCCGGGATCGCGTGGAGCCAATCCGAGGCTGCGACGATCGGGCCGCCGTCCGGGCCAAGGACGTCGGCCACGTACGGTCTGCGCGGCGCCTCTGCCGGGTGGAGGCGGTTCCAGCGTTCAACTGCCAGCGCGTCGCGACGAAGGAGCGGGAACGACGGCGCCGAGTAGACCTCCGCGGCGACACCGAGCTTCTCGGCGAGGAGGCCCTGGGCGGCGATGACCTGCTGGAGGATGGAGCCCGAACCAACGAGACGAACGCGGGCCGCCTTCTTGCCCACGGCGGGCGCCTCGGCGAAGCGGTAGATGCCGCGCAGGATGCCCTCGTCGATGCCCTCGGCTTTTGGCGCCTGCGCGTAGTTCTCGTTGTAGAGCGTCACGTAGTAGAGGACGTCCTCGCCGTTGACGTACATCCGCTCGATGCCATCGCGGATGACCGCTGCGAGCTCGTAGGCGAAGGTCGGGTCGTACTGGCGCAGGTTCGGGACGACCGAGCCGAGAACGTGGCTGTGGCCGTCGTCGTGCTGGAGGCCTTCGCCGGTCAGCGTCGTGCGTCCGGCCGTGGCGCCCATGAGGAAGCCGCGCCCGCGGGCATCGGCGAGCTGCCAGATCTGGTCGCCGGTCCGCTGCAGGCCGAACATCGAGTAGAAGATGTAGAACGGGATCACGGCGTGCCCGTGGGTGGCATACGACGTCGCCGCCGCCTGGAAGCTCGCGGTCGAGCCGGCTTCGGTGATGCCCTCCTCGAGGACCTGGCCGTCCTTCGCCTCGCGGTATTTGAGGATCAGCTCGCTGTCGACCGGGTCGTAGCGCTGGCCGGAAGCGGCGTAGATCCCGACCTCGTTGAAGAGCGGGTCCATGCCGAATGTCCGCGCCTCGTCCGGGATGATCGGCACGATCCGCGGCCCGAGATCCGGGTCGCGGATGAGGTTCCGGAGCATCCGGGTGAACGCCATCGTGGTCGAGACCGGCGTGGCCGAACCGGCCGCGAACTCGGCGTCGAACGTGTCCTTCGGCTTCGGCAGCGGCTTCGCCCGAACCACGCGCTTCGGGATCGACCCGCCGAGCGCCCGTCGCCGCTCCGCGAGGTACTGGACCTCCTCGGAGTCCTTGCCGGGGTGGTAGTACGGCGCGCTCTTCAGCCCGCTGTCGGGGATCGGCAGCTCGAGCCGGTCGCGGAAGATCTTGAGCTCCGCCTCGGACAGCTTCTTCGCCTGGTGCGTGATGTTCCGAGCCTCCACGCCCGGCCCGAGCGTCCAGCCCTTCACGGTCTTCGCGAGGATGACCGTCGGTGCGCCCGTGAACTCCGTCGCGGCCTTGTACGCGGCATAGACCTTGCGATAGTCGTGGCCGCCCCGTCGAAGCTTTGCCAGGTCGTCGTCAGTCAGGTGCTCGACGAGCTTTCGAAGCCGCGGGTCAGGCCCGAAGAAGTTCTCACGGATGTAGGCACCGCCGGCGACCGAGAACTTCTGGAACTCGCCGTCGAGGGTGTCGTTCATCTGCTCGACGAGCACGCCGTCGACGTCGCGCGCGAGCAGGTCGTCCCACTCGCGGGCCCAGATGACCTTGATGACGTTCCAGCCCGATCCGCGGAACACGGATTCGAGCTCCTGGATGATCTTGCCGTTGCCGCGCACCGGGCCGTCGAGGCGCTGCAGGTTACAGTTGACGACGAAGGTCAGGTTGTCGAGGCCCTCGTGCGCCGCGACGTGGAGCGCGCCGAGCGATTCGGGCTCGTCCGTCTCGCCGTCGCCGAGGAATGCCCAGACTCGCGAAGCGCTCGTGTCGAGCAGCCCGCGGTTCTCGAGGTAGCGGTTGAAGCGCGCCTGGTAGATCGCGCTGATCGGCCCGAGGCCCATCGAGACCGTGGGGAACTCCCAGAAGTCTGGCATCAGCCGCGGGTGGGGGTACGAGCTGAGCCCGTTCTGCGGCGGCGTCTCACGCCGGAAGTGGTCGAGCTGCTCCTCGGTCAGGCGGCCTTCGAGGAACGCGCGTGAGTAGATCCCCGGCGCGGCGTGGCCCTGGTAGAACACCTGGTCGCCCGGCTGGCCGTCGTCCTTGCCCCGGAAGAAGTGGTTGAACCCGACTTCGTACAGGCTGGCCGCGGATGCGTACGTCGCCAGATGGCCGCCGATGCCGCTGAACTGGTTGTTGGCCCGGAGGACCATCGCGACCGCGTTCCAGCGAACGATCCGCCGGATCCGCAGCTCGATCGCCTCGTCGCCCGGGAAGAACGGCTCCTGCTCCGGGCTGATCGTGTTGATGTAGCGGGTCTGCGTGAGCGGCGGCAGGCCGACGTGCAGCTGGCGGGCGCGCTTGAGGAGCTTGTAGAACAGGAACCGCGCCCGGGTCTCGCCTTCCTCCTCGACGACCTGGTCGAGCGATTCGAGCCAGTCGTTCGTCTCCGACTCGTCGATGTCGGGCAGCTGGTGCTTGAAGGCGTCGAGGTACATCGGCCGGAAGGGTAGCCCAGGCCGTGATGCATCGCCCCTTGCGGGACCGGCTCGGCGCGGTTGCAGGACGGTGGCGGAGGGGTGGCCGGGACGGTCTAGGCCGGGTCGAGGCGCAGGGTCGTTCCGAGGACGTCTTCGCGGAGCATCGCCCCGAGGCTGTACGAACGGCGGTACTTGCGCTCGAGGCCGGCGCTGCAGGCGGCGATGCTCGCGGCGTCTGTCGCGGGAACGGCGCGGAACGGGATTCGCCGCTTGGAGACGTGGAGCGCCACATCCGGCCGCTCGAGCGCTTCGCGGTACCAGCGCGCGGTTGGCCCCCGGTAGCTCCGGATGTAGACCTCGCCACCCTCGACCATGACCCAGATGATCGTGCGATGAACGGCGCCGTCGGCGGCGCGCGTCTCGATCCTCACTTCCTTCGCGGCGTCGAGGTCCGCGAGGTCCCGTTCGTCCGTCATCGCGCGCAGCCTAGCGCCGAACGCTGGTGCCGGGCGCGGGCCGTTGTCACGTCTCCGTAACGGACCTGGGCGTCGCGGCGAACGCATCCGCGACCGGCGACCCGGCAGGATCGAGGTCCAGAAACCCCTCCCTCCGGGGAACCGAAGGAGACTCATCCATGGCCACGCAACGAGACAGCAGCACCGTTGTCGTCTCCGATACCGGTGGACGCGACAACGGCACGAACATCGCGCTCGCGGTCATCGCCGTGATCGCGGTCATCGTCCTCCTGTGGTGGATCGCGTTCGGTCCAGGCAACAGCGGCGGCGGTGACAACGGCGGTGGTGGCGGCGGGGCCAACCCGTCGCTCACGATCCCGAGCAACCCACTGCCGAGCGCACCGGCCTCGTCGTGACGGCCGCATCTGCAGAACGCCGAGGCGGGCCTTCGTCCGCCTCGGCCACGCTGCGCTAGCGTAGGTGGATGGCCACCTACGACCCATCCACGGCGCTCGTCGTCGTTGACGTCCAGAACGATTTCGCCGACCCGAACGGCGGCTTGGCCGTCGCTGGCGGCAGCGCCATCCTGCCCCTCGTGAACGCGAGCGTCGCCGACGCCCTTGTCGGCGGCGCCTTCGTCGTCTACACCCAGGACTGGCATCCCGAGTCAACGCCGCATTTCGCCAAGGACGGCGGCACGTGGCCGGTCCACTGCGTCGCGGGGACGTGGGGCGCCGAATTCCACCCATCGCTCGACGTCGCCGGCCCGACGGTCCTCAAGGGCTCGAACGGCGAAGACGGCTATTCCGGCTTCACGATGCGCGACCCGGTCTCGGGCGAGACGATTCCGACCGAGCTGGAGGGCCTCCTCCGAGACCACGGTGTGGAGCGCGTCGTCATCGTCGGCCTGGCCACCGACTACTGCGTGAAGGCGACCGCGCTCGATTCGGTCGAGCTGGGGTTCGAGACGATCGTCTTCGCCAATGCCACCGCGGCGGTCAATGTCCAGCCGGGTGACGGCGAGCTCGCGATCAACGAGATGTCGACGGCCGGCGTACTCGTGCTTGGGGCGTCGCAAGGCTCGTGAGGGTCCACCTCGTCGACGCCACCTACGAGCTGTTCCGCGCCTACTACGCGCCTCGCCCGCCGGTCCTTGGCCACGGCAACGTCAACCTGAGCGGCGTCTCCGGCGTCGTCGAGCAGCTCCTCTATCTGCTCCGCGAGGAGGGCGGCACTCACGTCGGCTGCGCGACCGACCGGGTCATCGAGTCCTTCCGCAACGACATGTTCGCGGGCTACAAGTCATCGTTCGGGATGCCTCGCGATCTGCTGGACCAGTTCCCGATCGTCGAGGAGGCGATGGAAGCGCTCGGGCTCGTCGTGTGGCCGATGGTCGAGTTCGAAGCTGACGACGCGATCGCCGCGGCGTGCGGCCGCTTCGCGGGTGACCCGCGCGTGACCCAGGTCCTCGTCTGCACGCCTGACAAGGACATGGCCCAGCTGGTCCAGGACGCACGGGTCGTGCTCCTCGACCGCCGCCGCGCGATCACGTACGACGAAGACGGCGTCCGCGCGAAGTGGGGCGTATCGCCTCCGTCGATCCCGGACTGGCTCGCGCTCGTCGGCGACTCGTCGGACGGCTATCCGGGCCTGCCGGGTTGGGGGGCGAAGTCAGCGGCGGCCGTTCTCGCCCGCTACGGCTCGATCGAAGCGATCCCGGCGAGGGCTTCGGCCTGGGACGTCCCGAGCCTTCGTGGCGGCGTCACCCTGGCGGCTGTCCTGCAGGAGCGGATGGATGAAGCCCTGCTGTATCGCTCGCTTGCACGCCTCCGGACCGCAGATGACGGCGTCGAGATTCCGCAGACCGACGTGTCGGAGCTCGAATGGCAGGGGACGCCGCGCGCGGCGTGGGAGGCGTTCTGCGATCACTGGGGCCTCGATCGACTGCGCGCCCGGCCCCACCGGTGGGTTGAGTGACATCACGTTGGCGACGCGCCCGGCCGAAGTTGCCGGGGGCGTGACGATGGCTGCTGGCGAACGCGGTCGGATCATCCTGATCAACGGCACCTCGAGCAGCGGCAAGACGACCCTTGCGCGTGCGCTTCAGGCGGCCTTGCCGGAGCTGTGGCTCGAGATGGGCATCGATCGCTTTGCGTACGCTCTTCCGGGTCGAGTCGACGGCCAGCTGACGTGGCCCCTGCTGTTCTCTTACGTGCGACCTGACGGACGGTCGGATGGACCATTCACGATCAGGACCACGGGCCTGGGCCACCGCTTCATCTCCGGCATGCACGCGACCGCAGCTGCCATCGCCGACGCGGGCATGAACGTGATCGTCGACCACGTCATCCTCGAGCAACGATGGGTCGAGGAGATGGCCCGCCTTTGGGCAAGCTTCGACGTGCTCAACGTCGGTGTCCGCTGTCCGCTCAGCGTTGTCCTCGAGCGCGAACGGGAGCGGGAGGATCGGACGCTCGGCCAGGCGGAGGCGCAGTTCGATGTTGTCCACCGCTGGACGACGTACGACGTTGAGGTCGACACATCTGTCCTCGCCCCCGACGAAGCCGTCGATAGGATCTCGGCGGCACTCGACGCGATGCCGCGGCGGGCGATCTCGGGTGACGTTCGCGCACGCTGAGCGAGCTGCTAGCGGCGCTGGATTCAGCCCCCCCTCAGGAGATCCAGCAACGCGCCGTGGTGTGCTGGCGGCGCGGCCAGGACGCCGATCGAGCGTGAGCTCGCGGCGATGTCGAACCAGGGGCCGCCGACGAGGTTCGTGACCGTCGCGCCACCTCGCTCCGCGATCAGCCCGGCAGCGGCAATATCCCAGGTCGAGAGACCGCCCTCCTGGACGAACGCATCGAAGCGACCCGCGGCCACGTAGGCCAGCGCGAGCGCCGCAGCACCCATGGATCGGGGCACGCGGATCGCCCTGCGCAGCGCACGCGACCGGGTGACCGCCGCGCGACCGCTGATCGAGACCGAAGCGACGTAGTCGGAAAGCTTGTCCTTCGTCGAGACCGTCAGCTCGCGCTCCGAGCCGTTGGACAGGTGCAGGACCGCGGGTCCGGTGATCGTCGCGGCGAACGACTCGCCTCGCGCCGGGTCGCGGACGACGCCGACCGCGGGCCGGCCATCGATGACGAGCCCGACCGCGACACAGAAGAACGGGATCCCGTTTGCGTAGTTCACGGTCCCGTCGAGCGGGTCGACAACCCAGACCCGGCCGCGACCGGACGTTGGCGCATCCTCGGTCGTCCTGGCGTGGCCGCGCGCTCCCGCATGGCCGCCGGACTCCTCGGCGAGGATCGCGTCACCCGGGAACGTCGCGCGGATGCCCTCGAGGATCAGCGCCTCGGACAGGTGGTCGACCTCGGTGACAACGTCGCGGGCGGACTTGTGCTCGATCCGCTCGAGACGCTCGAACCGAGCCATCTGGAGCTCCCCCGCGCGCGCCGCGATCTCAAGCGCGAACGCAAGCTCGGCCGCCAGCGAATCGCGGGTCACGGCGACGTGCACTGGACGCCGAGCGCGACCGGCTCGCTGCCGAAGGCGGAGATCTCCCGTTCGAAGCTGATCGTTCCGCCGGCAGGCACGACCGGCGTCTGGACCCGAACGACGTGGCCGGTGATGGGACCACGCGGGTCAGTGAGCACGCAGTTCGTCTTGCCGGCACGGGTCCCCGCGTTCGAGATCTCGATCGTGACCGTGAGTCCCGGGCCCGTTGGGACCGCGTCAACCACGGTCGCCGTGAACGGGCCCAGGCCGGCGAGCGTCACGCGGGCCACGACGGCGAGGAAGATGACGAACACGATGATCGCGGTGATTGCGATGCCGTGCGCCTGAGACGAGGCCGGGTCGGACAGGCCGAGCGGATTGCACTCCTCGCAGAGGGCGACGTGCAGCTGCACCGGCCGGCCGCAGCGGACGCATGCGTGCGTCTGGGCGGCATCGGTCGGCGCCAGGTTCGGGGTCGTCACCAGCGGTCGGTCGCCCCGACGAGCGCGTCCACGTCCTCGGCCGAGCGGGCGAGCACGATGGCCCCGTCGGCCCCGGCTGCCTGCCAGCGGGCCCAGGTCTCACGCGGCGCCTGGACCCAGGGGCTGTCGACGATCCGTTCGTCGCTCAGCCAGTCGCGCTGGAAGCCGGCGAGCACCAGCTGGTCCTCGCGCCGCCGCCCGGCGGCCTGGAGCGCCTCGAGATAGATGGGCAAGAGCTCCTCGAAGTTCTCGAACGTGCTCCAGCCGTCGCCGATCCGGGCCGCAAGGCGAGCGCCGGGCCGCGTCTCCCCGCCGATGATGATGGGCGGCGGCGGGTCGGCGACCGGATAAGCGGTCGCGGCGGTCAGCGGGTAGAACGGCGACGGCCGCGACACCGGGCCTCCGGACCACAGGGCGCGCATCACCGCGACGGCTTCCTCGAGACGCGCGACGCGCTCCGGTGCCTCGGGAAAGTCGATGCCGTACGCCGCGTGCTCGCGGGGGGCGCCACCGATCCCCAGCCCGAGGATCAGCCGCCCGCCGCTGGCGATCTGCAGCGTCGAGGCCATGCGGGCCACCACGGCCGGGTGGCGGTTCATGTTGTTGAGCACGAACGAGCCAACCGTGGCCCGGCTCGTGACGGCCGCGGCCATCGCGAGGATCGTCCAGCCCTCTACCACGGGCACGGTCGTGTCGCCCTTGCCCATGAAGTGGTCCCAGGCCCAGATGCCGGCATACCCGGCGGCGTCGAGCCGCCGCGCGCTCTCCAGCCACCAGCCCGGCTCCGACCGGACCGTGCGGAGACAGACCCCGATCGGGAGCCGACCGTCCTCGCCGGCCACCTACAGCCCGGTCTCGAAGAGCCGGATGTCCTCCGTCGAGATCGTGTGGCCGTCGCCGCGCGTCGGGCCGAGGGCCGCTCGCGCGCCGAGGGCGTCGAGGTCCGCCGGGAAACGCCCGATGAGATCGAGCACGACCTTCTGGATCCGCTCGGCGTTCTGGGCGAAGACCTCGAGGACGCTCAACGCATCGACGGCCTCGGTGCCCTCGTGGACGCCGGCGTCGTAGTCGGTGATCAGGGAGATATTCACGACCGCCATCCCGAGCTCGCGGCAGAGCCACGCCTCGGGATACTGGGTCATGTTGATGACCTCCCAGCCGGCGTCCGAGAACCACTTCGATTCCGATTTCGTCGAGAAGCGCGGGCCTTCGATCACGACGACGGTGCCGCGTTCGTGGACCTCGATGCCGTGGTCGCGGATCGTCTCGATGGCGAGCTGCCGGAGGACAGCGTCGTAGATGTCGGCCGACGAGAGGTGCGTGACGATCGGTCCGTCGTAGAACGTGTGGGGGCGGCCGTCCGTGCGGTCGACGAACTGGTCGCAGACGACAAAGTCGCCGGGCCTGACGTGCAGCGCGAGCGATCCGGCCGCGCACGGCGAGATCACCGCCTTCACGCCGAGCGAGCGCATCGCCCAGACATTCGCCCGGTAGTTGATCCGGTGCGGCGGGATCGTGTGGCGCCGGCCGTGACGCGGCAGGAACGCCACGCGGCGGCCGCCGACCGTCGCGAGGAAGAACGAGTCCGACGGCGGCCCGTACGGCGTATCCACCTTGATCTCGCGGACATCCGGGAGGAGCGAGTAGAAGCCGGATCCGCCGAAGACACCGATCTCCGCCCTGTCGGTCACGAGCTCCTCCTCTGCCACTGACGTGAAGGCGATTCTAGCCACGCCGCCCGAGGTCGCCCGATACCGCGGCTGGCCGCCTCGCTACGATGGCAGCACATGACCGAACCGACGAAGCCCGCGGAGCCCGAAGTCCCGGGTCCGCCCCCGCCCGGCCCGTCCTTCGAAGCGCGGATGGAGTCGTTCGGGAAGGACGTCGGAACGCGGATGGAAGGCCTCGGCAAGGAGGCCGAAGATGCCGCACATCGCTGGTCAAATGACCCCGGCGTCAAGCAGAACCTCACGTTTCTCGCGCGGATGTGGGGCCTGGTCCTTCTTGCGGCCGGCGTCTGGCTCTTCGCCGGCGTGACGCTCGGATACGACCTGCCGAGCCTGCCCCTGCGCGACCTCTGGCCGGTCGCGCTCATCGTCCTCGGAGGCGCGGTCATCCTGCGCGGGCTCGCCCGACGGACCTGACCGGGGGCTTCGCGGCCGGCGCGACCGAACCGGCGACCATCGACGAGCGGCTCGCGCTCGCGCATTGGCGCCGAACCATCGCCGAGCTCTACGCACAGGTTCGACGCCTCGCTGTCAGCGACCCGTTGGATGCCTGGAGGCACTGGCGCACGGTCCGCGAACGGCTCTACCGCGAGCATGCGCAGTCGCCGGTTCCCGCCGCCGAGCGTCCCGCGTTCCGGCTCAAGGCCTGGCCGTATGACCCGCGTCTGCGGTTCGAGGTCACGGTCGAGCCGCTGGCCGCCGCGATCGAGCTGCCGATGCGCATCGGCGGGGTCATGCCAACGATCCCGGTGGGGCGGCTGCGGTTCAGCGCGCTGGGCAGCGAACAGAGCCTCACGGCGTACTGGCTCGGCGGCTACGCGGATGGCCTCTTCCTGCCATTCCGAGACGCGACAAACGGCACCGAGACCTACGCTGCAGGCCGCTATCTCCTCGACACGGCCAAAAGCGCCGATCTCGGCGGGGATGCGAGCCGCCACACCGTGATCATCGACTTCAACTTCGCCTACCAGCCATCGTGCGCGTTCGACCCGCGCTGGGCCTGCCCGCTCGCGCCGCCCGAAAACCGACTGGCGATCCGAATCGAGGCCGGGGAGCGGCTGGTCTGACGGCGGGCGAGCGCATCGTCTGACCGCCCGCGACCCTCCGGCGGTACTTCCGAACGCGGCTGGCCAGACCCGGCCCTACCATCGGCGCCGTGACGCCGACCTCGATGATCGAGCTGAGCCCCGTCTCGCGAGCATTTCTCGAAGCGCCGCGGGTCGCGACGCTCGCGACCGTGACCGCGTCGGGAACCCCGGTCCAGGCGGTGATCTGGTTTCGGCTCGAGCCTGACGACTCGATCCTCGTCAACAGCCGCCTGCCACGGCGCTGGCCGACCGCGCTGCTCCACAGCCGCCGTGCCTCACTCTCGGTCATCGACGAAAACGACGGCCTGCGCTGGCTCGGCATGGACTGCCACGTCCTCACGGTCGACGACGACATCGACCGGGCGCGGGCCGACATCGTCGCGCTCGCCCACCGCTATGACGATCTCGGCGCGGTGCCGGAGTTCATGACCCAGAGCCGGATCTCGTTCCGGCTGGCGATCAGCTCCGTGCACGACCACCTGGGCGACGAGTGAAGGCGTGATCGACGAGTGATCGACGAGCCCGGCCCGATCAAGTTCGGTGCGCAACTCTGGTCGCAGGCCAGCGGCTGGCCGCGGCTCCGCGACGCCGCCCAGTCCGCCGAGGCGGCCGGCTGGGACAGCGCCTGGACGTGGGATCACCTCCTTGCGATCTTCGGGCCGTGGGAGCAGCCGATCTTCGAGGGCTGGACGACGCTCGCCGCGCTGGCCTCGGTCACGACGCGGCTGCGGCTCGGCCTCATGGTCGGGGCGAACACGTTCCGCAACCCGGGCCTGACGGCGAAGCTCGCGACGACGCTCGACCACGTCTCGGACGGCCGTGCGGTTCTCGGCATCGGTGGCGCCTGGATGGAGCGCGAGCACGACGCCTTCGGGATCGACTTCGGCGCGACGGTCGGTGAGCGGCTCGATCGGCTCGACGAGGCCGTCATGCTCCTGCGCCGCCTCCTCGACGGCGAGCGCGTCACGCACGAGGGCCGCTTCTACACGCTCCACGACGCCGTCTGCGCCCCGCGGCCGATCCAGGCCCGGATGCCGATCCTCATCGGCGGCTCCGGGCCGAAGAAGACGCTCCGGACGGTCGCGCTGCGCGGCGACGCCTGGAACACCTCCGGCTGGGTCGACGAGGTCCGAACAAAGCTCGAAACGCTCGACGGCCATTGCGCCGACGTCGGGCGCGACCGCTCGGAGATCGAGCTCACGGTCAGCTTCCCGATCATCCTCCGCGACCGGCGTGCCGACGCCGAGGGCGCCTGGGCCGCGCTCATGGCGAACAACGGCGCGGAGAGCGGGGGCAACGTGCCGCACCTGTTCGGCTCGCCGCGGGAGGTCGCGGACGAGATCCGGCCATACGTCGAGATGGGCTTCCGGACGGTGATCGTCCGGCTGCCCGCCCCGTACGACGACGAGACGCTGGCGCGGATCGGCGAGGTCCGGGCCGCGCTCGCCGATGCCTGAGCCGGGCGCGCGAACCGTCGTCGCCCTCGCGGGCGGGGTTGGGGGCGCGAAGCTCGCGGCCGGGCTGCAGGCGCACCTCTGCGAGCGGCTGACGGTCGTCGTCAACACCGGCGACGACCTCGAGCGTCAAGGCCTACTCGTCTGCCCGGACCACGACACGGTCCTGTACACGCTCGCCGGAGTCGCCAACCGGGAGTGGGGCTGGGGCCTCGAGGGTGAGACGTTCGCGGCGGCCGAGATGCTCGAGCGCTACGGCGAGGAGATGTGGTTCCGGCTCGGTGACCGCGACCTGGCGACGCACATCGTGCGGACGCGGCGGGTCCGCGAAGGGGCACGCCTGACCGAGGTCTCGCTCGCGCTGGCGAAGGCCCTTGATGTTCGAGCCACGATCCTGCCGATGACGGACGACACCGTTCGAACGGAGGTCAGAACCGACGACGGCTGGCTCGAGTTCCAGGACTACTTTGTCCGGCAGCGCCAGGCGCCCGACGTCCGAGAGGTCCGCTTCCGTGGCGCGGAGGCGGCCGAGGTGAGCGCGGAGGTCTTGGCGGCGTTCGCGGCCGCCGAGCTGATCGTCGTCGCGCCGTCGAACCCGATCGTCTCGATCGGGCCGATCCTCGCCGTGCCCGGTGTTCGCCCGGCGATCGATGCGGCCCGGGCCCGCGGCGTTCCGGTCATCGCGGTGTCGCCGATCATCGCCGGGCGGTCGCTGAAGGGCCCGGCCGATCGGATGCTCGCGTCCCTTGGCCACGACGCGTCGGCGCTGGGAGTGGCCCGGATCTACGCGGACTGGATCGACACCTTCCTCCTCGACCGCCTGGACGCGGGCCTCGCGGACGAGGTGGCTCGGCTCGGGATCGAAGCGATCGTCACCGACACCGTGATGGCCGACGACGCCGGCCGGGCGCGGCTCGCCGGCGAGATCCTCACGCACGCCCCGAAGGCAGTCGCCTGATGGCGGACGACCGCTTGCGCCCCGATCTCAGCCGGACGTGGGCGCTGGTGCCGCTGCGCGGGCTCGAGACGGCGAAAA
>Ga0075418_10002596_pt1 | contig 20714 bp, 15 predicted proteins | sample SoiMetdeltSBSDD2_FD_81776 | JGI IMG/M metagenome (GOLD analysis project Ga0075418, IMG submission 81776) | Bulk soil microbial communities from a Populus tree surrounding site in Tennessee, USA - Soil MetaG P. deltoides SBSDD2 | ecosystem: Environmental > Terrestrial > Soil > Tree plantation...
ACCTCGCCCCCGCCGACGAAGTCGGGGGCGGTGCGCGTCCGGGCCTCGTCGCGACGAGGTGGCGACGCGGTCGCGACCAGTTGGCGGCCGGTTGGCGCGGAGTGATCATCGAGCGCTGTTCGCAGCCCGTTCGCGGACCGCTGGCGCCTCGACCGCGCCGCGGAGCTAGCCGGTGACGACCAGTAATCTGAGGGCGGTCGTTGTCAGGGCAATGCCAAGGGTCGCGCCTTGGCGGCCAACTCGACGGCGGAGGCGCGTGGATGTCGATAGCTCAGGGCCCTGACCGGCACAGCGAGGGCTCCCTCGGCCGCTATTGCGTGCGCCTCCTCCGCGGAAGCCTCGAGCTCGACTTCCCCGATCGCTCGGTCGACACGCCGACCGCACCGGCGGTGGTCGGTCCGCTGATCGTCCTCGCGCTCAACCCGCGGCGGGCTCTGTCGCTGGAGATCTTCAAGACCCAGCTGTACGACTGCGATCCGGCTGACGTCACGACGGCCCAGATCCAGACCCCGATCTCCCGGCTCCGGGCCGCCGGCCTGCCGATCCCCGCACGCTCCTACATGCTCGACGTCGCGCCGTCCGACGTGGACGTGGTGGACTTCGACACCCGGGCCAAGCGGTTCATCGACCGTGCGGTGCATCCCGAGCGGATCCCCGACAGCGAGGCCGAGCTGCTGCTGGACGTGGGGTTCGAGCTCCACCAGCTCTGGCAGCACGATCCGTCGGCCGCCGTCGGGAACCAGTCCCGGCTGTTCGCCCTGTTCGAGTCCCACCGCCGCCGCAACCGCCGCTTCGGCGAGGTGTTCGTCCGCCTGCTCATGCGGGTCGGCGAGCCCGCCCGTGCCGGCGACATCCTCTACGAGTACGTCGACCGCTACGGCACCGACGAGATCTTCCAGGACCTCGAGCTCAAGGTCCGGGCCGCCCTCGGCCGGCTGCCCGGCGCGGTCGACACACCGCCGGACGGAGTGGTGCTGTTCCCCGGTCCCGTGGCAGAGGGTGCGGCGCTCGCCGAGCTGCGTGACCGGGCGGCGGCCTCGGCGCAGATGGCCTACGCGGAGGCGGCGATCACGGCCCACAACCTCGACCGGATCTACACCATCGACCACGTCGCGGTGGACCACGAGGCCCGGATCAGCGGCGTGCCCGTCGAGGCGGGCGGCGGTGCCGCCGCGAACACCGCCTGTGCGCTGTCACGCCTGGGCCACCCGGTGGCCGTGGCAGGGATCGTGGCCGACGACCGCTGGGGGCTCGTCCTGCGCCAGAGCCTGGAGCTGGAGCAGGCCGATGCGGCCAACCTCCTGGTCGTGCCGAGCATGCCCGAGGTTCGGACCGGCCAGGCGCTGATCTTCGCCGACCCGTCGGGCCGCCGTTCGGTCTACGTCGAGCCCGGCGTCAACGACCGCTACGTCCAGGCCCTGCGGGACGACAAGCCGGCACGCGAGCGGCTGGTCGAGATGGCCCGCAACGCCCGGATCGTGAACGTCTCGTCGTTCACCGGCGAAGCCGAGCGACGGCTGCAGGAGGACATCCTCCAGGAGCTGCCCGACGAAGCCGTGTTGGGGTTCGACCCCGGGTCGTTCTACGCCAACCTGGGCTTGGACCGGCTGGCGCCGTTCATCGCCCGCTGCGACGTGCTGAACATCTACGAGGCGCGCCTGCGGCAGCTGGTCGCCAACTCGTCGGCCGACACGGGGAGCGGCGGCTACTCCTTCCGCAGCACGCTGGAGGCGCTGTTCCGGTGGCGCGCCGTCCGGGCCGACCGGCCCCTCGTCGTGGCGGTGAAGCGCGAGCGGCAGGGCACCGGCGATCCCGCGAGCGACAGCTACGACATGATCACGATCGTGGTCGGCCGGAACACGGTGGAGGATCTGGTCTCGGCCCATGCCCGGGGGTCGCTGGAACCGCTGGTCGCCGACATCACCGGCCAGGGCGAGGCGGTCGCGGCCGCCGTACACCTGGGCCTGCTCAGCGGGGCGCCGCTGGACGAGTGCGCCGACCTCGCGTTCGTGCTCGCCAACGAGGTCAACGCCGAGATCGGCGCTCGAACCGGCCTGCCTCGCCGGTCGACGGTGGAAGCCGCGTGGACCAAGTACTTCCCCGGCAGCGACCTGCCGGTCTGGGTCCCCCGGGACTGACCGGTGCTCAGCGGAGCTTGGGGATCACGTCCCGACCCATCAGCTCGATGGTCTGCATCACCGCCTCGTGGGGGACCGAGTAGGGGTTGACGTTGCAAAGCAGCATGTCGACCCCGGCCGCCTCGTAGCGGCGACAGGCTTCCACGCAGTCCCGCGGGGTGCCGAGCACACACGAGCCGGTGGCCACCATGTCGTCGAGGGTGATGTCGTCGACCCGGCCGGCCTCGGCGTCCGAGCGAACGTCGTCGGCATAGCCGTAGCTGCCCATCTCCCGGGTCCCTTCGGCCAGCCACTCGGCCACGGAGGCGAGCAGCTTGAGGTCGGTCCGCAGGTACCACTCGAAGGAGGGTCGGGCGAGATCCATGGCCTGCTGGCGGTCGGGCGCGCACAGGGCCAGGGTGAACGCCGCCGCGCAGTCGTTGACGAAGCTGCCGACCGGCTGCGTGCAGCTGGCGATGGCCGAGCGGTAGATGTCGATCTTGGCCTTGATCTCCTCGGGCCGATTGTTCAGAGCGAAGGAGCACAGCCCGATGCCGAGCTCACCCATCTGGCGGTGACCCTCCTCGCTGGCGGTGGCGCCCCACACCGGCGGGTGCGGTCGCTGGATCGGCTTGGGTTGGACCCGCCGCTCGGGCATCGACCAGTAGTGGCCGTCGAAGGCGTAGCGCTCGTTCGTCCAGCATCCGATCAGGTGGCCCAGGGCTTCACGCCACATCGCGCGGGTCTCGTGGGGATCGATGCCGAAGCCCTCGAGCTCGGCCCGCGTCGCCGAGCGACCGGTGCCGACGTCGACCCGGCCCCCGGAGATCAGGTCGAGGACGGCGATCGACTCGGCGCTGCGGACCGGGTGGTTGTACGGCTTGGGCATGAGCCGGACGCCGTAGCCCAGCCGGATGCGCTTCGTGCGCGCCGCGATGGCCCCGTACAGGACCTCGGGGTTGGAGCAGTGGGAGAACTCCTCCAGGAAGTGGTGCTCGACGCTCCAGAAGGCGTCCCAGCCCCAGGTCTCGCCCGCGACGGCCTGGTCGATGGTCTGCTGATAGGCCCGCAGCTCACTTTCGGGATCCCAGGGCCGCGGCACGGGGATCTCGTAGAACAACGCGAAGCGCAACGACGCCTCCGATCGGTCAGTAGGTGCTCTCGACCATTGGCGGTTGGCCAGCGCGCTCACGGGCGCTGGCCTGGAGCAGCAGCGACAGCAGCCGACAGGTGCGGCCGTACTGCTGGAGCGGCGTGGCCGGAGGCTTCCCGGCCAGGAACTCCTCCAGCATGCGCCGCTGCCCCCGCTCCAGGGTGCAGCGGTCGTCGTCGGGGCCGTTGGTGTAGCCACGCTGGTCAGCCAGGTCCCGGCCTCGTAGCCGCTCGAAGGCTGGGCCGCCGATGTGCTTGTTCCGCCCGATGAGGTCGTGGTTCCGGAAGACGTACACGTCCTCGTGGTCCCAGTTGCCCGGCTCGGCGGGATCGCCGGGGTGGTCGGCCCGGTCCCGGCGCTCGTAGGACTCGTAGCTGTGGAGTTGCACCGTCAGCAGCGGACCGACGCTGACGCTGAGCTGCGAGTGCCGGATGCGCCCGTTGCCGATGTTCACGTTGGCCGGCGTGTGGGGCCAGGCACGGCGCGAGACGGTGGTGTCGACGAGGCGGATCGTGCCCGAGGTGACCACCCGCCCCTGGCGCAGCAGGTGGATCACCGAGCACGACTCGGTCTCGCCGTAGCCCGCGAAGTCGCCGGCTTCGTGGGACGCGTAGAAGTCCTCGAAGGTGCCGTCGCCGAAGAACCGCTCGTACACGTCCGGCCGGATCTGGAACAGCAGATCCTCGGGCTGCTGGGTCTGCTGGACCATCCGGACCCGGTCGGGTGCCCGCTCGCCGAGCAGGTTGTTGGACTGGCTGAACCAGGCGAAGAGGTCGATGTAGTGGTAGCCGGAGTGCAGCAGCTTGCCGTAGCCGTACTTGTGGGGGTGGTCCTCACGGGACACGAACTCGGGCGGCATGTTCCAGTGCCCGTTGCCGTGGTAGACGTCGATGTGGGTGACGGGCACCTGGCACTCCAGGACCGCCTTGTCCAGCAGGTCCTTGATGTAGCGGAACGCCGGGTCGTAGCGCCGCTGGCAGTGGATGGTGAACCGGACGCCCGGGTGGCGCTCGCTCAGCGCCAGCAGCTCCTCGAAGTCGGCATAGACCTGGCGCGCGCTGTCGATGTCCGTCGAGGCGTTGACCGGCGCCGTCAACGGCTTGTCCAGCATCACGTCGATCTCGTTGCGAAGGAAGAACTTCGCGTAGGACTTGTGGGCCTTGGGCTCCGTCGAGACGATGGCCTGGCGTACGTCCAGCCGGCGGAGCTCGTCCCGGAGCCGGCCGGCAACCGCGTCGGGTAGCTCCTCGGCGTCCCGGTCGGCGTCGTCCACCAGGAACAGACCGCCGTCCGGTGCGAGGTCGTGGGTAGCGAGCTCGGCCCGCACGACGTCGGCCCGGGAGGCGAGGTCGACGACCAGGGCCAGCGGCGCCCGCAGCTGCCTGATGAGGGGTAGGTAGAAGTCACGGGCATGGTTGCCGCAGCCGACGAGCACCAGGCGAGGGCTCCTGCTCACGGGTCAGCCCCTGGTGCACGGACCTCTTTGTCCAAGCGGCGCACACTAGTCGCGCCTCCGCTGCCGGTCAGCCGATTGGAGCGTCCCAGGGCGGGAGGTCACGGTCCCGCGCGATCCGTAGCGCTGTAGGTTGCGAGAGTGCGACAGGCGGCGGACCGGATGGAACCCGGATACGGCCTGGATGTCGTGGGCCTCGGCGCTCTCAACATCGACCTGCTCGCCATCCGGACCAGCCCGGAGGATCATCCGGTCGAGGACCGTGAGACGCTGACCACCCGCCGGGAGATCGAGGCGCGGTGCCACGCCGAGCCGCTCGCGACCGAACCGTTCCTCGGCGGTTCGGCCTTCAACGCCATCGCGATGCTCGCCCAGCTGCGCGCCGACCTTCGTCTAGGGATGGTGGGGATAAGCGCGGCACCCGATCACGGGCTGACCGAATCGCACGCCGATCGGTTGCGCTCGCTGCACGTCGTGGACCTGACCCGGCACTCCGAGCTGCGGCCGGGAGTCTGCCTCGGGCTCTCCAGCCCGCATGGCCGGCAGCTCCGGACGGCACCCGAAGCGAACCTCGAGATCGTCGACTACCTGCGTGACAACGACCGGCTCCGGACGTTGGTCGCCAGCGCGCGCATCCTCCACCTCACCTCGCTGCTGGAACGGCCTGGCGATCCCGGGGCGGATGACGTCTCCCAGGCCGTGGCGTCCTTCGTGGAGACGGTGAAGCACGACAACCCACAGCTGATCCTGTCCCTCGATCCCGGTCACACCTGGGTCGGCACCCTGGACCGCCTTCCGGCGCTACGTCGGATCTACGCCCATGCCGACGTGGTGTACGCGAACGCCCAGGAGTACGCGGTGCTGACCGTTGGCGGTGACACCCACAGCAGCGTCCGAGCCTGGTCCATGCGTGGACTGTGCCCCGCGGGCCCGCTCGTCATCGTCAAGTCACTGCACGAGATCGTCGTGCAGCACGCGGGCGGCTTCGATGTCGCCCGGGTCCCGAGACGGGACAGCAACTCGGCTGTCGACCCCACCGGTGCCGGCGATGCCGTCGCCGCCGGAGTGCTCGCGGCGCTGGGTCAAGGCCGCAGCGTCATGGAGGGGTGCGAGCTGGGGCTGCGGATCGCAGCCCACCGTGTTGCCGACTACGGCGACCGCGGCCACGCCGACCTCCGCAGCTCGCTCGGAACCCTCTGGCCTCCCGACGTCCCGACTCCCGTCTGACCTCGACGACCATCGCAGCTGGCGGGCGGTCGCCGACCGGCAGGCCTGAGCCTGCTCGGCTCAGGCGTCGGTGTCGGCGGAGCGGGTGACGAGGTTGGCGGTGGAGGGCGGCTCGCTGGAGGCTGGCGGGACGCGGTCGATGCGCACCTCGGTGATCGCCCGGTCGTCGACGCCGGTGATTGTCATGCGCCACGGGCCGACCACGACGACGTCGCCCGGCTGGTCGGGTATCCGCTGGAGCTGCCAGAGGAGGAACCCGGCGACCGTGGCGTACTGGCCCTCGGGGACTTCGATCCCCAGGTCCGGTAGGTCGTGCGCGGGGAAGCGGCCGGGTAGGACCATCGACCCGTCGGGCTCCCGGTGCACCATGAGGACATCCCGGTCGGTCTCGTCGTAGATCTCGCCGACCAGCTCCTCGACCAGGTCCTCGACGGTGACGATGCCTTCGGCCCCGCCGTGCTCGTTGACCACGACGGCCATCTGGATCCGCCCGAGCTGCATGTGTCGCAGGGCGTCGAGGGCGCCCAGGGTCTCGGGGAAGATGGTGGCCGGCGTGGCCACCGAACCGGCCGTGCAGTCCGGCGCGTCGGACAGCAGATCGCGCAGGTGGACGATGCCGATGACGTCGTCCAGCGACCCGGTCGTGACCACCGGAGCCCGGGAGTGGCCGGAGGCCGACAGTGCGGCGAGCGCCTCGGCGCACGGGGCTGCGGCGTCGACCACGAACACGTCCGGTCGGGGCCGGAGCACCTCGGCCAGGTTGCGCTGGGAGATCTCGAAGGCCCCGTCGATGATCTGCCGTTGCTGGGCGCTGAAGTTCCGGTGGGTGGCGACCAGGTCGCGCAGCTCCTCCTCCGTGACGTCCTCGCGGCCGCGGTTGGGATCACCGCCGACCAGCCGCACGACCATGTCGGTCGACTGCGACAGCAACCACACCACCGGCCGGGCCAGGCGTGACGCCATGGCCAGCGGCCGGGCCACCACCAGGCCCCAGCGCTCGGCCCGCTGCATCGCGATGCGCTTGGGGACCAGCTCGCCGAACACCAGCGTGAAGTAGGCCAGGATCACCGTCACCAGGATCACGGACGCGCCGTGCGCGGCTCCGCCCAGGAAGTCCAGGTGCCGCTGCACCGGTTCGGACAGCGACACCGCCGCCTCGGCGGACGCCAGGAACCCGGCCAGCGTGAGGCCGACCTGGGTGGTCGCCATGAACCGGTTGGGCTCCCGCGCCAGGCGGGCCAGCACCATGCCGGTCGCCGACCGTTGCTCGAGCCGCCGTAGCTGGCCTTCCCGCAGCGAGAGCAGGGCCAGCTCCGCGCCTGCGAACGCGCCGTTCAACAGGACCAGCACGACGACCAGCCCCACCTGGGGCCACAGGCCATCCATTCGCTTGCTCCTCTTAACCCTGCTCTACCCGGCGCGACAGCAGTCGGGGGTTGGTCGACTCGTCGTGATCACTCGCCCTGAGGGTACCCCTCTTGCTTCACGAGCCGGCGAAGACCTGGACGCCCCAGGTGGTCCCGTTCTGGTCGACCACGAAGGCGATGCCGATGGCGTCGAACGATGGCCGCAGGATGTTCTCGCGGTGGCCGTCGCTCTCCCACCAGCCGTTGTCGATGGCGCCTGCAGAGGGGGCGTAGCCCACGTTCTCGCCGACCGACATGTACTGATCGGGTGCCTGCTCACCCAGTTGCGGGTTGTGTCGCAGGTCGCCGTCGCTGGCGATCTGGTTGGCCCACCCGGTGGCCATGGCCGTCAGCTCGGGGTCGACCTCGAGCGCCGGGAGCCCCTGCTCGGCCCGGTGCTCGTTGACGAAGGCCAGCGACTCGGCGGCCACACCGACGTAGGGGCCGGTGTCGGGCGTGGTGGTCGGCGCGGTGGCTGGCGCCGCCGTGGGCGGCGGCCCGGTGGAGGTGGTCGCCTCGACCACGGTGGTCGTGGTGGTCGTGCTGGCTGCGGCGTCCTGGGCGTCGACGGCCGCGCCCGCGACCGTGGATCCCGGGCCCGCGCCCTGGGCCCCATCGGTTCCCACGACCTGGAGATCCTCCCCGCAGCCGGCCAGCGCGACCGCGCCGCACACCAGGATCGCGACCGCGGTGCGCCGTTGCCAGGGTCCCCAGCCCCTGCACCAACCCCTGCCCACACCCGCACGGTACGGCATGACGTGGCCCGACGTCCCGGACTTGGCCCACGACGTGGATCGGGGCGTACCGTTCTCGACGTGGACAGCGCGGCGTCGGCGACAGCCCTGGCCGAACGACAGGCGATGCAGGCCCAGCAGGCCGAGCAGGCCGAACGGTTCGAGCAGGAGGCCGCAGCCCGTCGCGCCTTCTCGACCTCGATGCTGGTCTCGGCCACCCGGTGCCTGCTCACCTACATCGTCCTCCCGTTCGTCGCGCCGATCTTCGGCGTCGCCACCCGGGTCGGTCCGGGCGTCGGGATCGGGATCGGCGTCGCCGCCATGGGCTCGAACGTCCTCACCATCCGCCGCTTCCACCGCGCCCGGCACAAGTGGCGGTGGGCATACACGGCCATCGCCGTCACCGTGATCGGCATGCTGGTCGTGCTGATGGTCCAGGACATCCTCGAGCTCGGCGGCTGACCGGCCACACCCGTGCTGGTCACCAACCACGCGCTGGCGGGCGCCGCCCTCGGGTTGCTGCTGCGCCGGCCGGTCCCCGCCTTCGTCGCCGGGGTGGCATCGCACGTGGCGATGGATGTCTGCCCGCACTGGGGCGATCCCCGCATCGACTGGGAGCAGTTCGTGGAGGTGGCCCGGGTCGACGGCGTGGTCGGCCTGGGGGTGATCGCGGCGGTCGCGGCCGCTGCGCCGCGGTCGGCGCGGGTGGCCAGCCTCGCCGGGCTCGCGGGCGCCGCGGCCCTGGACCTCGACAAGGTGGGGCGGTACTTCTGGGGCCGATCGCCCTACCCGCGGGCCGTCGACCGGTTCCACCGCTGGATCCAGAACGAGGCGCCCGACCGGCGCTGGATCGAGGCCCTGGCCGCCGGGCTGCTGGCGTTCGTGCTCGCCTCGCTCCTCGATCGGGGGAGGAGCCTCGGGGGCTGAGCGGCGACCGATGGGTACGGTCTAGGAGATGTCTCTTCCCGCCATCCGCACGCTCGCCCTCGACCGGCTCGACGTGGGGAGCCGGCGCTACGACATCTACCGGCTGTCGGCCCTGGCCGACGCCGGCATCGGCGGTGGGCTCGATCGCCTGCCTTACTCGCTGAAGGTCCTGCTGGAGAACATGCTCCGGCACCACGACGGCGTCCGGATCACCGACGACGACGTCACCGCGCTGGCCACCTGGTCGGGCGGCGGGTCCCGCGGCGGCCAGGAGCGCGAGATCGCCTTCCTCCCCGCGCGTGTGCTCATGCAGGACTTCACCGGCGTCCCCGCGGTGGTCGACCTGGCTGCCATGCGCCAGGCCGTGGCCGACCGGAGCGGCGATCCGCAGGGCCTGGACCCGCTCATCCCCGCCGACCTGGTGATCGACCACTCGGTGCAGGTCGACGTCTACGGCCGGCCCGATGCGCTGGTCCGCAACGCCGAGCTCGAGTACGAGCGGAACGTCGAGCGCTACCAGTTCCTGCGCTGGGGCCAGCAGGCGTTCGGGCGGTTCCGGGTCGTGCCCCCGGCGACCGGCATCTGCCACCAGGTGAACCTGGAGTACCTGGCCACCGTGGTGGCGACCCGCAACGGTGTGGCCTTCCCCGACACGCTGGTGGGCACCGACTCCCACACGCCCATGATCAACGGGCTCGGCGTCGTGGGCTGGGGCGTCGGCGGCATCGAGGCCGAGGCCGCGCTGCTCGGGCAGCCGATCTCGATGCTGATCCCCGACGTCGTGGGGTTCAAGCTGTCGGGCGAGATCCCCGAGGGCGCCACCGCCACCGACCTCGTGCTCACGGTCACCAACCTGCTGCGGTCGCACGGTGTCGTGGGGCGGTTCGTCGAGTTCTACGGCCCGGGGGTGGCCAACGTCCCCCTGGAGAACCGGGCCACCATCGGCAACATGTCGCCGGAGTACGGCTCCACGGTGACCATCTTCCCCATCGACCAGGAGACCCTGCGCTACCTGCAGTTCACGGGTCGGTCCGACGAGCGGGTGGCGCTGGTCGAGGCCTACGCCAAGGAGCAGGGGCTCTGGCACGACCCGGGCCACGAGCCGGTGTTCAGCGAGACCCTCGAGCTCGATCTCTCGACGGTCGAGCCCTCGATCGCCGGCCCGGCCCGGCCCCAGGATCGGGTCCCGTTGCGCGAGGCGAAGCAGCGGTTCGCCGTGGCCGTGGTGGGCTCGCTGCCGGACCCGCCGGGCGGCGACCGGCCGGCCGAGACCCCGGTCCGAGCGCCGAGTAGCCGCTACGACCTGGCTGATGCAGCGTCGTTCCCGGCCAGCGATCCGCCGGTCGGCCACCCCAACGATGCCGGGTCCGACGACGCCGGCTCCGGCGCGGCCGAGGCCGAGAGCGAAGCGACGGTCCCGGCCGCGAGCCCTGAACGGCCGCACGCGGCGGTGCCGGTCCAGCTCGACGGCTCGAGCTTCGAGCTCGACCACGGCCACGTGGCCATCGCTGCCATCACCAGCTGCACCAACACCTCGAACCCCCAGGTGATGGTGGCGGCCGGACTCCTGGCCCGCCGGGCGGTCGAGCGGGGTCTGGCGGTCAAGCCGTGGGTGAAGACCTCGCTGGCACCCGGTTCCAAGGTGGTCACCGACTACCTCGACCGCGCGGGCCTGTTGCCCTACCTGGAGAAGCTGGGCTTCGACGTGGTCGGGTACGGCTGCACGACCTGCATCGGCAACTCCGGGCCGCTGCCCGAGGCCATCGCCCGGGCCGCCGACGAGCACGGGCTGGCACTGGTGTCGGTCCTGTCGGGGAACCGCAACTTCGAAGGCCGCATCAACCCCGACGTCCGCATGAACTACCTGGCCTCGCCGCCGTTGGTGGTGGCCTACGCCCTGGCCGGCACCATGGATGTCGACCTGATCAGCGAGCCCCTGGGCACCGGCGCCGACGGCGAGCCGGTCCTCCTGGCCGACCTGTGGCCGTCGCCGGCCGAGGTCAACGCGGTCGTCGAGTCCGCCCTGGAGTCGGACATGTTCCGGGCCGCCTACGGCCAGGTGTTCGACGGGGACGAGCGCTGGCGCGCCCTGCCGGTCCCACCGGGGGGCGCCTACGTCTGGGACGAGGCGTCGACCTACGTCCGGCGCCCGCCGTACTTCGACCAGCTCCCGGACGATCCACCGCCGCTCTCGGACATCGTCGGCGCACGGGCGCTGGCTGTGCTGGGCGACAGCGTCACCACCGACCACATCTCGCCCGCTGGTGCGATCCATCCCTCCAGCCCCGCCGGGCAGTGGTTGATCGCCTCCGGGGTCGAGCCGAGGGACTTCAACTCGTACGGCGCCCGCCGCGGCAACCACGAGGTGATGATCCGGGGCACCTTCGCGAACCGGCGGATCCGCAACCGTCTCGCACCCGGCACCGAAGGCGGGGTGACCCGCCACCAGCCGTCGGGCGAGGAGATGACCATCTACGACGCCGCCGAGCGCTACCGCACGGAGGGCGTGCCGCTGGTGGTCCTGGCGGGCCGGGAGTACGGGTCGGGGTCGTCCCGTGACTGGGCCGCCAAGGGCACGGCGCTGCTCGGCGTGCGCGCGGTGGTGGCCGAGAGCTTCGAGCGGATCCACCGCTCCAACCTCATCGGGATGGGGGTGCTCCCGCTCCAGCTGGCCGAGGGGACGACCTGGGCCGATCTCGGCGTAGACGGGACGGAGGTGTTCACGGTGCACGGGTTGGAGGGCGTGGACGCTGGCTCGCTGATCGGAGCCTCACTCACCGTGATGGCGGGCGACACGGCCGTCCCGGTCGTGGCTCGCATCGACACCCAGGTCGAGGCGGCCTACTACGAGCACGGCGGGATCCTGCCGTTCGTGCTCCGCCAGCACTTGGCCACGACGCGCCGCTGACAGGCCCGCACAGTGGCGGACGTGACAACAAACACGTCCGATCCCTCCTGACCTCGTGGGAGGCGTCGGTACCGTGGGCGGGTCCCTGCGCTCTCTGAGGAACCTCTGAGGATCCTCTGAGGAAACAACCGGTAAAGCGCTTCCTCTCCCCCGGGGGTCTGTCGTGTTCGCTCGCCTTGGCCGCTGGTGCCACGACCATCGTTGGTGGGTCGTCGGCATCTGGATCGCAGCGCTGTTCGTCGGCAACGGCATCCTCGCTGGTGCTGGTGGAGCACAGACCAACGCCGACTTCGAGCTCCCGAACGTCGAGTCGAAGCACGGCATCGACCTGCTCGACGAGCACTTCGGCGGCGTCGGCGCGGGCTTCGCGGGGACCCTGGTGTTCCAGGCCGAGCAGGGGGTCGACGATCCCCAGGTCCAGTCCCGCATGGAGCATCTGTTCGACGAGGTGGCCGACATCGACCACGTCACCAACGTCGCCAGCCCCTACGCGCCCGGCGGCGAGCGCCAGATCTCCGAGGACGGCACCATCGCCTACGCCGACGTCGAGCTGGACGGCGACATCGACGAGGGCGAGCTCAACACGGCGGCCGCCGAGCTGCGCGACCTGGTCGCCGAGGTCGACGGCCAGGACGGCCTGCGGGTCGAGATCGGCGGGTCCGTCTTCGCCGAGTTCGAGAACCCGTCGTCCGAGGCGCTCGGGGTCGGCTTCGCGGTGGTCATCCTCATCCTGGCCTTCGGCTCCGTGCTGGCCATGGGCCTGCCGATCGGCGTCGCCGTGACCGGCATCATGGCCGGGACCGTGGTGGCCGGTTTCTTCAGCTTCCTGATCCACCCACCGAGCTTCGCTTCGATCATCGGCGTGATGATCGGTCTCGGCGTGGGCATCGACTACGCCCTGTTCATCGTGACCCGCTACCGCGAGAACCTGCGGCAGGGGCACGACACCCGCAGTTCCGTCGTCGTCGCCATCGACACGGCGGGTCGCGCGGTGCTGTTCGCCGGGACGACGGTCGTGATCTCGTTGATGGGCCTGGTGGTCATGAAGCTGGGCTTCGTGACCGGGCTTGCCATCAACGCGGCGAGCGTGGTGGCCGCCACCATGGTGGCCTCGCTCACCCTGCTGCCGGCCCTACTCGGCTTCGCCGGCCAGCGGGTCGAGGTGACCCGGTGGCGGGGCCTGATCGCTGCCGGCCTGGTCGCGCTGGGTCTGGTGGGCGTGGGGCTGAAGTTCGTGCCGTTGATCCTCGTCGGCTTCGCGCTCGCGATCGTCGTCATCGTGGTGAGCTTCGCCGTGGCGCCGCTGCGGCGCGAGGTGCCGCGCCGGCCGCCGAAGGAACCTCGCCAGACCCTGGCCTACCGGTGGAGCCGCATCATCCAGCACCATCCGTGGCGCTCGGCCCTGGCCGGCGTCGCGGTGCTCCTGGTGCTGGCACTGCCGCTGTTCGCCATCCGGCTGGGGTCGTCCGACGAGGGCAACCTCGCCAAGGACACCACGACGCGTCAGGCCTACGACCTGCTGGCCGTCGGCTTCGGTCCCGGCTTCAACGGGCCCTTGATGCTGGTCACCGAGGTGCCGGCCGGCGGCGGGAGTGCGGTGGAGGACGTGACCACCGCCCTCCGGGCGACCCCCGGCGTCGCCTTCGCCTCCGATGCCCGGCTCAACGAGTCCGGCGACGCCGCCGTCTGGCAGGTCGTCCCGACGACGGCGCCGCAGGACGAGGCCACCACGGAGCTGGTGCACCGGCTGCGCTCGGACGTGCTCCCGCCCGCCACCGACGGCACCGGCCTCGACGTGATGATCGCCGGCAACACCGCGATCAACATCGACTTCTCGGACTACCTGGCCAGCCGGATGCCGTACTTCCTCGGTGCGGTGCTGGTCCTGTCGTTCCTGCTGCTGATGGTGGTCTTCCGGTCGCTGCTGGTGCCGCTGAAGGCCGTGATCATGAACCTGCTGTCGATCGGCGCCGCCTACGGCGTCGTGGTGGCGGGCTTCCAGTGGGGTTGGCTCGGCGGGCCGCTCAGCTTCGAGGGCGGACCGATCGAGCCGTGGATCCCGATGATGCTGTTCGCGATCGTGTTCGGCCTGTCCATGGATTACGAGGTGTTCCTGCTCTCCCGGGTCAAGGAGGAGTGGGAGCGCACCAGGGACAGCCACCTGTCGGTGGCCGACGGCCTGGCCGCGACAGCCCGGGTCATCACGGCCGCGGCGTTGATCATGGTGTTCGTGTTCGGCAGCTTCCTCCTCGAGGACGACCGGGTGGTCAAGCTCATGGGCATCGGTCTGGCCACGGCGGTGTTGCTGGACGCGACCGTGGTCCGCATGCTGCTGGTCCCGGCGACGATGGAGCTGCTCGGCGACCGCAACTGGTGGATCCCCCGCTGGCTGGACCGGATCCTGCCCCGCATCGCCGTCGAGGGCCACGAGGTCCCGGTCGACGCGTCGGCCGAGGAGCCGGCCGAGGAGCCCGTCCTCGAGCGGGTGTGAGTCTCGGATCAGGCGGCGTTCAGCCCGGCTCGTCGGGCTGGGCGCCGTCGGACCGTTCGAGCCGGAACACCCGCAGGTTGCGGCCGCTGCGCTCGACGTAGAGGTCGTAGTTGGGCCACATGGCGGTGAGCTGGGGCCAGACCGCGGCCTTCTCCTCGTCGGACAGGTGGTGGGCGACGACGTCGAAGGTCCGGCGCTCGAAGGACACCGTCGCCGCCGGGTGCTTGAGGAGGTTGCCGCTCCAGGCCGGGTGCTTCTCCCGCCCGAAGTTGCTCCCGATGAGGTAGATCACGTCGCCGTCGGGCACGCACGCCAGCGGGACGGTGCGGGGCTCACCGGACCGGGCGCCGGTGGTGGTGAGCATGAGCATCGGCATCAGCCCTCGGCTGGCCATCGCTTTGCCGCCGGAGAGCCGGTGGACCATGCGGTCCATGCCGGTGACGATCGGGGGTGCGAGCCGAGCGAAGGTCCGGGTACCCGACACCTTCTGCACCAACCTGCCCATCGGCCCGTCCCTGCGCATGGCGGCGCACGCTAACCCGGGTGGTCGAGGCCGCGGGAACCCGGGCCTAGGGTTGGCGTCCATGAGTGACGCTGCTGACACCTCCTCGGCTTTCGATCCGCTGCCCGGCGATCCGTTCGCGACCGGGGGCCATGTGGTGGTCGGCGTGGACGACTCCGACCACGGTCTCGTCGCCCTGCGGTGGGCGCTGCGGGAGGCCGCCCTCCGCCAGGCGACGGTCGAGGCGGTGCACGTCTGGCAGCCGCCCGTCGCCGCACTGCCGTTCGGGGCCAACGTGCCGCTGTCGACCGACGAGGGCCAGATCGACTCCATCGCGCGGGCCGAGCTCGACAAGCTGGTCGACGCCGCTCTGGCCGAGCTGGGCGACGACGGGCCCGACGTGATCCGCACGGTCGTCCCCGGAGCCGCCGCGCCGACCTTGATCGAGGTCGCCCGGGAGGCCGACGCGGCCCTCATCGTGGTCGGGTCCCACGGGCGGACCGGCTGGCGCCGGCTGGTCATCGGCTCGGTGGCCCACGCGGTCGTGCAGCACGCGACCTGCCCGGTGGTCGTGGTCCGGTTCCCGGAGGAGGACGACGCGGAGACCTGACGGTGCGTCAGAAACTGGCGTAGTCTCCCCGCCGTGATCCTCGACCGGTTCTTGCTGACCGACCGCGTCGCCATCGTGACCGGCGCGGGGCGGGGGATCGGCGCGGCGACCGCCATCGCACTGGCCGAAGCCGGCGCCGACGTCGTGATCTCGTCCCGCACCACCAGCCAGCTCGACGAGGTGGCCAAGCAGATCAGCGCCGCCGGCCGCCGGGCCGAGGTGGTCCCGGCCGATCTGGCCGACGTCGCCGCCGTCGCGGGACTCGCCGCCGCGGCGCGGGAGGCGTTCGGGCGCATCGACGTCGTGGTCAACAACCTCGGCGGCACGATGCCGCGGCCGTTCCTCGACACGTCGCCGGGCTTCCTGACCCGGGCCTTCGAGTTCAACGTGGCGACCAGCCACGCCCTGACCCGGGCCGCCGTCCCGGTCATGCTCGACACGGGGGGCGGGGCCGTGGTCAACATCTCCTCGACCATGAGCCGGACCAGCGGTCGGGGTTACCTGGCCTACGGCACGGCGAAGGCGGCGCTGTCGCACTACACGCGCCTGGCGGCCAGCGACCTGGCGCCCCGCATCCGGGTCAACGCCATCGCCGTCGGGTCGGTGGCGACCTCGGCCCTGGAGATCGTGATGGCCGACGACGCGATGCGCACGAAGATGGAGGACGCGACGCCGCTGCGCCGGGTGGGCGAGCCGGAGGACATCGCGGCGACGGTGCTGTTCCTGGCGTCCGACGCCGGCAGCTACCTCACCGGGAAGGTCGTCGAGGTCGACGGAGGGCTGCAGGCGCCCAACGTCGACCTCGGTCTGCCCGACTTGTGACCATCAGCCGTACCGAGGGGGAGTCGTGACCTATCGCGTCGTGGAGTGGAGCACCGGTAACGTCGGCCGCCACGCCCTGGCCGGGATCGATGCCCGGCCCGACCTGGAGCTGGTCGGCGTCTGGGTGTCGAGCCCGGCCAAGGTCGGCCGGGATGCCGGCGAGCTGGCGGGACTGGGCCGGGAGCTGGGCGTCGCGGCCACCGACGACGCCGACGCCCTGCTGGCGCTGGAGCCCGACTGCATCGTCCACACCGCGATGGCCGACCACCGGCTGCACGAGGCCATCGCCGACCTGGCCGGGTTCCTGCGGGCCGGCGTCAACGTGGTCTCGAGCGGGCCCGTGTTCCTCCAGTTCCCGGAGGGTGTCGTCGGGCCGGAGATGACCGAGCCCCTCCACGAGGCGGCCAAGGAGGGCGAAGCCAGCCTGTGGGTCAACGGCATCGATCCGGGCTTCGCCAACGACTGGCTCCCGCTGGTCCTCACCGGGATCTCCGAGCGGGTCGAACAGGTCCGCTGCATGGAGATCCTGAACTACGCCACCTACAACCAGCCGGTGGAGATGTTCGACATCATCGGGTTCGGCAAGCCGCTGGACGCCGAGCCGCCGCTCCTGCTCCAGCCGGGCGTGCTGACCATGGCGTGGGGCAGCGTGGTCCGGCAGATCGCTGCCGGCCTGGGGGTGAGCCTGGACCGCATCGAGCAGTCGTACGAGCAGCTCCCGGCACCGGAGACCTTCGATGTCGACGCCGGCACGATCGAGGCCGGGACCGCGGCGGCCCTGCGCTTCGAGGTGCGCGGCATCGCCGACGGGCGGCCGGTGGCGGTGCTCGAGCACGTGACCCGGCTGCGGGACGACCTGGCTCCCGACTGGCCCCAGCCTGCCGGGCAGGGTTGCTACCGGGTGGTGGTCACCGGCGAGCCGAACTACACCCTCGACCTGCAGCTGCTGGGCACCGACGGGGACCACAACACCGCGGGCCTGAAGGCCACCGCGATGCGGCTGGTCAATGCGGTCCCCGCGGTGGTCGAGGCTCCGCCCGGCCTGCTGACGGCCCTCGACCTCCCTCTGGTCACCGGCCGCGGCCTCGTCCGCTAGCCCGCTGGACCTCGCCGAGACGGGACCTGTCGCCTTGGGTCACCGCCAGCCTGAGGCCGAGGGCAGCGCCTGGATCAGCTCTTGGAGGCCGCCACCGCCACTGCGAGGTGAGACGAGGTTCTGAAGGTGCCGTCGGCGGCGGCGAAGCCGCTTCGCCGAGGGCAGTCAACGCGCGAGGACGGCGAGGATGTCGTCGCCGTAGCGGTCGAGCTTGGTGGGGCCGATGCCGTCGCAGGCGGCGAGCTCGTCGAGGGTGGTCGGCGCCCGCCGGGCCACGCCGTCGAGGTGGCGGTCGTGGAGGATGACGTAGGCCGGCACGCCGTCCTCCCGGGCCCGCTGGCGGCGCCACTCGCGCAGCGCCTCGCCCCGCCGCCCCGCCTCGGCGTCGCCGACCCCGTCGCCGTCGCCGACCGTGGCGCTCGCGCGGGCAGCCGCGCCGACCCGCCGCCGGCCCTTCGCTCCCGGCCCTGAAGCCGGGAGCCGGACCTCGGGTTCGACGTCCGGGGCGGCGTGGGGGGCGGTGCCGTCCAGCTCGGCCAGGAACGGTGACGGGGCCGCCGCCCGAGCGAGGACGGTGACGGTCCGGCGGCCCCGGGTCAGCGCCACGTGGAACACCCGGCGCTCCTCCTCCCGCCCGGCGCGGGATGTCGTGAGGCGGTGGGGCATGACCCCGTCGCTGACGTCCCACACCACGACGTGGGGCCACTCGAGGCCCTTGACCCGGTGGACGGTCGACAACGTCACCCCGTCCCCGTCGGGTTGGTGCGCGCCGCGCAGCCGGCGCCGGAGCCAGGGCTCGAAGTCGGCCGGGTCAGCCTGAGCCCGGGCGACCAGGATCAGCGCGTCGAGATCGTCGTTGTGCCCGCCGCCGGGGGCGGAGCGGGCGGAATCCAGCCGGTCGAGCGCCCGGCCCAGGCCGACGGCATCCCGGATCTCGCCCAACAGGTCGGCGGTGGAGGTCCCCGAGCGCACCAGCTGGCCGAGGCGGGCCAGGTCGTCGTGGAGCCCGCTCAGGCCGCTCCGCAGGCGGGCGTCGTCCAGGTCGGCGGCGAACCCGCCCAGGCGGCCGAGCGACCACTGCCCGCGCCCCAGGGCCTTGAGCAGACCGGGGCTGAGGCTGCGGGACGGCCGCCGGGCGACGACGGCGAGGTCGCTGCCGCTCATCAGCTGCCGGTCGGCCGCCGCCAGTGCGAGGCGGAGCCAGGCCAGCGCGGCCCGGGTACCCGTGCGGTCGAGCAGGCGGTCGTCCACGGCGGGGAGCACCGGGACGCCGGCCTCGCCGAGGAGGATCTGGGGAGCCAGCAGCCCGGCGTTGACCCGGGTCAGCACCGCGACCGCGCCCGGCGGGGAGCCCCGGGAGACCAGCCCCTCGACGACCGCCACCAGCCGCGCCCCGATGCCCGCGTCGTCGTGCTGCTCCACGACCAGGCCATCGGCATCGGTGGTGCCGTCAGCCGCTCGCACCGCCTTCGGCACGCGCTCCCGGTTGTACGAGAGCAGCTGCGAAGCCGCCTCGACCACCGCTGGCGGGCAGCGGTAGTTCACCTCCAGCAGGTAGCTGGCGGCGCCGGGGAAGTAGCGCTGGTAGTCGACCAGGAAGCGGGGATCGGCACCGGCGTAGCCGTAGATGACCTGGTCGTCGTCACCCACCCCGAAGGCGTCGAAGGCCGGGGCGCACAGCAGCCGGATCATCAGCAGTTGGGCGGGCGTCAGGTCCTGGAGCTCGTCGACCAGGAGGTGCCGGCACCGGTCCTGGGCCCACTGGCGGGTGTCGGGATCACGCAGCAGCACCTCGATCGCGCCGTAGATCTGCTCGTCGAAGTCGATCGCGCCCAGGGCCTCCAGCTGCTTGCGGTAGGCCGTGAAGGCCACGGCGAAGTCGGGGACGTCGTCCCGCTCGTCCTCCACCCGTTCGGGCGACCACAGCGCGGCCCGCACCTGGGCCAGGGCCTCGAGGTAGGGGGCGTAGACGTCGTCGTTGGCCCGGGGCCGGACCGGAACCAGCGTCTCCAGGAGGTTCCGGACCTCGCGCTCGTCCAGCAGGCGGGGGCGCGTGCCGTGGGCCCGCCCGATGATCTCGAAGCCCAGCGAGTGGAGGGTGCGCACCTGGGCACGGTCGAGGTCCGTGGTCCGGGACCGCATCTCCTCGGCGGCCCGCGTGTTGTAGGCCAGGGCGGTCAGCGCACCGGGCGCCCACCGCCGGTCGACCAGGAGGTGCCGCAGCCGGGCGGTGAGGACCCGGGTCTTGCCCGAGCCGGCCGGGGCGAGGATGCGGGCCGCACCGCCCGGGTGGCTGACCGCTGCGAGCTGGTCGGGCGCCAGGTCGTCCCGGGGGGCGGCCCAGCGATCGGGCTGCAGCGAACCGGACAGCAGCTGGTTCATGTGGATCACCGGCGCCTCGACCAGTCCGGCGGCGCGCGGGCCGCCGTCGATCCAGGCCGCGGTGCCGTCCGGGAGCACCACGTCGCCCTGCTCCGGATCGGGGGCGGCGGCCGCGCCCAGGCGTACGGCCCGGTTGGCGTGGTGCCACCGGGGCGGGCCCGGCTTCGCCGGCGACTCCGGCGACCCCGCCCCCCGACCGTCGTAGCGGTTGGCCCATATCAGGAAGTGCAGCCGTTCCCGGGCGAAGCAGAAGCCCGGGTCGAGCTGGTACGGCGGCTGGGCGCAGGTCTCGGGTTGCTTGACCTCGGCCAGCGGAACGGCCAGTTCGACGACCGTGGGCTCGCGGGACCGCCAGGCGGCGTCGAGGCGGTCGCCGAGCATGGTGAGCTGCGGCTCGGCGAGCGCGTCACGGTCGATGCGCAGACGGGGCCAGTCCCGGGCCTCGGCTGGCACGGCGTCGTCGGGCCCGACCACCACGCCCCGGCCGAGCTCTGGCGGGCCGGAGGACCACGAGCGAGGCACATCCGGAGGCTAGTGGGGGTATCTCGTGGCGCTCGCCGGCAATCGGTGGCGCTAGGTGCCGTCCGGCGAGGTCGTCTCGGTGGCGGCGCGGACGGTCGGGAAGACCAGGCGGTCCACCCCGACGGTCCGGGCCAGATCGCTGCGGAGCACGATGTCGAGCGCGGCGCCTCGCAGCCCGGCCAGCACCAGGTCGACACCGTCCCGCGCCAGCGCGCCGTGCAGGTTGGTGAGCACGTCCAGGGCGGTCACGTCGAGGTGGCTCATGGCCCGCCCGTCCAGCACCACCCGGCGGAGTCGGGGCCCGGCCTCCGCCACTCGCTCGGCGACCTCGTGGCGGAGGCGGGCGACGTTCGCGAAGTAGAGC
>Ga0075418_10002599_pt1 | contig 20702 bp, 16 predicted proteins | sample SoiMetdeltSBSDD2_FD_81776 | JGI IMG/M metagenome (GOLD analysis project Ga0075418, IMG submission 81776) | Bulk soil microbial communities from a Populus tree surrounding site in Tennessee, USA - Soil MetaG P. deltoides SBSDD2 | ecosystem: Environmental > Terrestrial > Soil > Tree plantation...
CCCCGGTGGGTTGGTCTCCAGCGGCACAGGCAAATTGATATCGACTGGCTGCTCGCTGCCGGTGAAGCTCGGCAGGCAGTTGTGGCACCCAGCCCTGTGATGGACCGACCGCACGATGGCCGCCTTGTGCATCCACTTGGCGGTCTTGGGCAGATGCTCGCAAATCTGAATGCCGCTGGCGCTCGTGGCGACGGGTTTAAATTCGCCGCGGATTTCCACGGGCGCATTGGGCTTCAGGTCCCACATGTCCTGCGTCGGCGCGCCGCCGTGGAGGTAGATGTGGACCACGTGTTTGGTCCGACCGAAGGAAAGTTTGCCGGAGGCTGCGGACTCGCTGGCTCTTGCCATGCGGCTGCACATCGCTGCGCCGGTCGCGGCCGCGACGCCGGCCTGAAGAATCTGCCGCCGGCTGACACTCTCCAGCTCTGCAATCGGTCGAGTTTGGCAAGTGGACATGACTGCTCCCGACGAAGACTGCGGATCAGCCGCCGCTCATGGTACCAGTTCGCAGACGCTGCTGCCAACGTCTCTCCAGACGGTTACCGCCAAGGCAGTAAGACGCTAGATCTTGTGGCGGGGATGAAGCAGTGGCACTTACCGTTTCTCTTTCTTAAGATGCGCCCGTCGCCATTTATCGCAAGCCTTGTGAGGTTGTCATGCGCTGCGTGCCTCTGGCCTTTTCCTTTGTTGCATCCGGATTGCTGCTAATAATTTCCGGCTGCAAGCCGCCTGCCAGCACGCCGGCGCCCGCGCCGGCCGGTCCGTCCGGCGGCACACCAGGGGCCAATGCCGCCAGCACATCTGGCCCGGCCGCGGCGGCTAGTGAGCCAAAACCTGCCATCCCCGAGCCGCCGATCAAGCGGCCGCTGGAGATCGCCCGCCCCGCAGTGCCGCAGTTCGGTTCCGAAGGCATCGATACGGGCAAAATGGGCCTCGATCAACTCATGTCTTCGGCCCGCGTCTCGGCGGCACAGGACAAGCCGCGGCTGGCCGCTGACTTGTTTCGCCTGGCCATCGAACGGGGCGGCGACCAGCTCTTTGAGATGGCGTGCTACGAAGCCCGGGCACAAAATCTCGACCGGGCCTTCTACTGGCTCCAGGAAGCCGCGCTGCAAGAAGGGGTCGATCCGGCGAAATGCGATAGCGACACGAGCCTTGAGAAATTGCGCGCCGACCCCCGCTGGATGAGCGTGCGGAAATTCCTTGCCGACTGCGCGGATCACTGGAGCAAGAGCAGCATCGACGATCACAAGCTTGTGCTGCCGCTTGGCAAACAGGATGCACCGCTGCCGGTGCTGATCTGGCTTCAGCCCAGCGGCGGCTGCTCCGCCAGTCACGGCTTTATCCCCCAATTACAGCAACTGGCAGACACCCAAAGCGTGGCCTTTCTCTCGGTCAGCGGCCCGCTCGTCACCGGCCCGCGGCATTTCTCCTGGCCCACCGACATGCAGGCTTGCGAAGCGCGAATTGCTGCGGCGCTGGCCAAATTTGCGGACAAGCTGAAGGTGAAGGAAGACCGCTTGGCGCTGGCGGGAGCGGCGGAAGGGGGGCAGATCGCGGGCGAGCTGGCCGCCTCGCAGCCGCAGCGGTACTGCGGCGCGCTAATCATCTTCCCGCGCGGTTTTGAGATCCTGCCCGCCAACGTGGCGGCCTCGGAGGCGCACAAGCGGCAGCAGGTGATCGTCGTAACCGGTGCAGACAACGAAAGTTCGCAATTCGGCAGCGGCTACCACGGGAAATTCAGCAGCTTCGGCGCGGCGGTCACGTTTCAGCCGTACACCGACGTCACAAGCTTCGCGATGATTCCGGACCTTCAGCAGAAGTTGCCGCAGTGGACGGCAAGAGTGCTCGGCGTGGTGGCGGGGTCGTAGGACGCCACATGCACCGAAGGGGGACGCGAAGTAAGGGGATTTGGTTCGTCACTCCTTCCCGCGGTCCGTCAGTCTCTCTGTCCTGCTCCCTTTGGCGCCGGCAGCGTCGCCGCGCCGTGCAGCGGGGTGGGAGTGCTCTTGGCCGGCGCGGGGCGAACAGCGGCGGCGGGCTCGCGAAAATAGCGCCAGGTGTAGAGCCACACGGCGACGCCTGCCAGCATGACGACCGCCAGCATCAGCGCGAAGTTCCACAAGAAGCGGCGGGCTAATTGCCGCACCGGATCGACGACCGAGTCGTAACTCGACTGCACCAGCACAACGAGGCCTGTGTCGGCCGGCTTGCCTCCGTCGCTTGTCACGCCCAGCGGCGCGGCCACGTTGGCCGCGGCGGCAATCCACCGGCCGCGGAAGGGAATTCCCAGCGGATGTTGCGCAAGGGGGTCCTCGTATAACCGTCCGGTGGAGGAGCTGAGGACATTCTTGTTGACGAGGTATTTCGGCTCGACGAACTCGGGGGGCAGCCGGCCGCCGCGCTGGCGGATCTCGTCAAACAGCGGATGCTGGAGGATCGTCCCGGTGTGTCCTGGCCTGCCATCGACCAGGACGGCAATGCTCTCGCTGGCTTTGGCGCCATTCTCCCGCTGAATTCCGCCATCGCGAAACAGCTCGAAGTCGCCGAGATTGATCGTAAGGACCAGAACGCCAAGCAAAGTTTTTTCCTGTCCGGAGTTCTCGTAAATTGGCGCGCTGACGGCGACTTTCCAACGGCCGGTGCTCGTGCTCTTGAATACGGCGGAAAGCGTGGCGCGGGAAATAGGCTGGACTTCGTCGGGCTTGAGGTTCGCGCGATCGAGGTCGGAACTGCCGCCGTGGAAGTAGGACCTGTGGGCGAAGTTGAGCCCGATCCCCTTGGGCGTGTCGTCGGCAAAGAACGCAGCAAGCTGCGTCCCGGTGCGGTCGGTGACGAACATGCTGTCGAATTTGGGCGCCCGTCGATCGCGTTTTTCCGCGGCCAAGTAGACGCCCAGCTGCTTCTTCAGGTAGTCGGTAAGCCTCCGCGCCGGTTCGTCTGCCAGGTATGCGGCCTGTGCCTGCTCGCGCTGCTCGGGCGTGAGACTGGCATTGGCTAGCGGCGGTAAGAGCTGGCTGGCCCCTGCTGGCGGAATCAGCCCAGTCAGATCGGCCTGGGATGCTTCCTCCTGGATGATGCGGAAGTAGCGGCCGATCTCGCCGGTGACCTTCTCCGCCGCGAGCTGCGCAGCGAACTTATTGATCTCGCCGGCCCAGGCCTTGTTCTCGTCTTCCGTCTGGCGCATGGCGCTGGCGAAGAATTGCCAACTAAAGACCGCAGCCACGAGCAGCACGGCCAGCGGGCCGACGAGTCCCAGCACGGTCATGCGGCGGAGCGTGCGCGCCTTCTCGCGGGCCGCTAGCGCGTCGAGCACTTCCTGAACGTTGGCAAACCGCCGCTCCGGATCAGGACTCAGACAGCGGTCGATCAGCTCGGCCAGATGGCGGTCCATGCCGGAAATCTGTCGATGATCCTGTGGCGCTGGAGCGGAGCGGATCTCCTGGCGGTAGCGGGCCAGGCGGTCGGAGAGGCTGGCGCTCGTTTCAATCCGCTTGACTGTCTCGTCGTCGCGATACGGCGGACTGCCGACCAGCAGGCAGTACAGAATCGCCCCCAAGGCGTAGACGTCCCAGCGGACGTCCGGGACAGCATCCAAGGCGGCCTGCTCGGGCGCCATGTAGAACAGCGTGCCCAGGGCGGGCTTCTGCTCATGGGAGAGACGGGACTGCCCGAAGTCGGCCAGGCGCGGGCGATGGTCCTGGTCCAGGAGGATGTTGGCCGGCTTGAGGTCGCAGTGGAGCACGCCCCGGCCGTGAGCGTGGTTGAGTCCGATGGCGATCTCGCGAAACATCTCGACCGCTTCGGGGACGCTGAACGTGCCGTGGGCCTTGAGCAGGTCCTCAAGCGACCCATTCTCGACCAACTCCATCACGTAAAACGGCGGCTCGGCCTCCCAGCCGACTTGCAGGAGCTGCACGACGTACCGATCGGCGGAGAGGAAGACGAGCTTTTCAACTTCGCGGGACAGCAGCGACCAGTCCACCCCGCGGCGATGGGCGTAGAACTTGATGGCCACCTTCCGGCCCGTGTTTTTGTCCACGCCAGCCCAGACTTCGCCGTAGGCTCCCGCACCGAGGAACCGCTGGGCTGCGTAGCCAGGAACCTCTGTCGGCGGCCGGGTGCGAGCCAGACTCAGATCCCTCGAGCGCTGCTCGTCAGCCGGGGATTGTTGCTGGGTGTAGTCGGAGGACATCGATGACGACGAGAAGACCGGAACGTGGTCGCCCGAGGGTTTGGCGTATGGTATCACAACTGGCAGCACTCGAATGCTCGCACGACAGGAGTCGCCATGTTCTGTGCTTCCGCGTCGGTCCGAGGTTCCTACGCAGGCGGTGGCCAGTGCGTTCTGGCACTTGGCCTGGCTGCGGCACTCCTGCTAGGCGCCGCGCCATTGGCACAAGCCCAGGATTCAGTCGAGCTGCCGCTGGACGGCCGCGATGGCCGCCAGCTCCTGCTGGAAAACTTTCGGCCGCGGGCGATGCTCAAGGTCCAGGAGCACCACCTCACCAGGGCCCGCTTCCCCGTCGTCGATGTCCACACCCACTTTCGCATTCGGACGCGGCACTCCCCCGAGCAGCTCGAGGCGTACGTACAACTGATGGATCGCAACCAGGTGGCGGTCTGCGTCAGCCTCGACGGAACGCTGGGGGATCCGTTCGATGAGCATCTCAAATACCTCGGAAAGTATCGGGACCGGTTTGTCGTCTTTGCAAACATCGATTTTCAAGGTGCGGGGAAAGCGGACGAGCCAGCCACCTGGGACGTCAACCAGCCCGACTTCGTCCGCCGTGTGGTGGAGCAACTTAAGGACGCCCACAAGCGCGACGCCGCCGGGCTCAAGCTGTTCAAGGAGTTTGGGCTGTCGTACCGCAATGCCGACGGCTCGCTGATTGCGATCGACGATCCGCGGTTCGACCCCATCTGGCAGGCGTGCGGCGAACTGAAAATGCCCGTGCTGATCCACACGGCCGATCCGGCGGCCTTCTTCCTGCCGATCGACGAGCGGAATGAGCGGTGGGAAGAGCTCCACCGGCGGCCCGAGTGGAGTTTTCACGGCGACAAGTTTCCCAAGCGCGAGGAGCTACTGGCGGCACTGTTGCGTGTCGTCCAGCGGCATCCGCGGACGACGTTCATTGGGGCGCACGTGGCGAACAATGCCGAGGATTTGAAGACCGTCAGCCGGTGGCTGGAGAAAAGTCCCAACCTGCACGTGGAAATCGCCTCGCGGATCAGCGAGCTGGGCCGACAGCCGTACACGGCGCGGGCGTTCTTTCTCAAGCATCAGGACCGAATCCTTTTTGGCACGGACGGACCGTGGCCGGAGGAGCGGCTGCGGCTGTACTGGCGATTTCTGGAGACGTACGACGAATACTTTCCTTACAGCGAGAAGGAGTTCCCGCCGCAAGGCTTGTGGAACATCTGCGGCGTCGGCTTGCCGGAAGAGGTGCTGCGGAAGGTGTATTACGAGAATGCGCAGCGGCTGATCCCGGGGGTGAAAGAGCGGCTGGAGAGGTTCCGGCCGAAGGCGGGCGGGTCCGCCGAGCAATAAACTTGAGCGAGCGGAACGTGCGGATGTACAATTCGGTCCCGACGTGAAGTTGATTCGCGGCAACTCGGTGCGCCGAGAATTTGCGTGAGTGCGACTAAGCAGAAGATCGACGTCCTGTGCCCGCAGTGCAAGGCGAAGCTGGCGGTGCCGCTCGCGGCCATTGGCAAGTCGGGCAAGTGCCCGCACTGCGGGAATGTGTTTCCGCTGGCGATGCCGGCCCAGCGGCCGGCGATGCCTGGGCCGGTGCCATCGCTGCTCACGCCACTGCCGCCCGCCGGCGGCGCCGATGTGAGTTTGACGCCGCTGGGTGGTGGCGCGGATTTGATGCCGCTGTCGGATGCCGGGCTCGCGCCACTGCCGGCAGCGAGCCATTTCGCACCACTGGCCAGCAGCAATCCGTTCGCGGACGCCATGCCGCAGGGGGACTACACGCTCCAGCCTATGGCCCCAGCGCCGTATGTGCCGACTATTCCTCGGCCGACGAACGCCTCGTTGGCATCGGAGTACATGGCCAATGCCAATGCGAGCTACGAGGATTCCAAGAGCCGGACGTACTACAGCAATTCCGCCGACGAGGGACGCGGCTGGGGCATCAATGCGGGAATCGGCGGCGGTGCGATCATGATGCTGATCGCTCTGGTTTGGTTTTGCGGCGGGCTCGCTTTCGATTACATATTCTTCTTTCCGCCGGTGTTGTTCGTCGTGGGCTTAATCGCCTTTTTCAAAGGTATCGCGGACAATTTTGTTTCTGGCTGACACTGCACAGCTACGGTCAGTCGATCCGGCACCGCTTCAGGCTCATCAGCGCAAACGCAGTCCCATACTGCTGATGGTAGTTGTACAGCGGATAGTCCCACCACGAGCCGTCCTTTTCCTGGAGCGGCAAGAGCACCCGCGCAAGCTGGTGCTTCAGCTCCGGTTGCTGGTCAGCCGGCAACTGCGCGATGCACTCGCCCGCGTAGTAATGCCCATAGAAGAAGAAGTAGCCAGCCACCGCGAACCACGACTCGTGCGGAACCGGCCGCTTGCGGCCCATGTCGAGCCACAGGTTGCGGGCAAACAGCCGCTCCAACCAGGCTTTCATGGCTGCGTCGGAGATCTGCTTGTCGCCGTACAGCCGCAGCGCCAGGTTGCACGCCTGCGACCGGCCCACGCTCCCGCCGGGAAGATTCACCGGGTGCTGCGGCACATATTTGAGGTATTCGCCATAGATGTAGGACAAGTCCGGCTTCTTGCTCCGCGTCAGCGAGGCCACCGCCCGGTCGATCAGCTTCTGCGGCACTTCGATGCCGATGCCCTTGGCGTCGTGAAAGGCGATGAGAGCAGTTGCCGTCGTAAAGCTCGTCGGCGAGCCGGACGGCTTTTGCGTATGAGCTTCGAAGTCGTAGTAGCCCCAGCCGCCGCTGACCGTTTCATAACGACCCAACAGATCGATCTGCTTTTTGATTTGTTCGCGAATCTCATTCTGCTTCGTCTGGTCGCCGTCGTGCCGATGGTAGAGCTTCACCAGCGTCTGAATGCCGTAGGCATGGGCCCAGACGTTGTAGATCGCGTCATTGCTGGCCCGCCGCACGCCAGGCAGGTTTTCCAGCAGCCATTTTTCCCCCCGGTCGATGGCGGCCTTCACTTCGGGCTTATCGCCCCCCGTTTCGATGAGCGCCGAGATGCACAGCGCCGTGGTTGCCGACTTGAAGCCATGATGAGCCCCGGGCACTGGAGCATAAACGTTGAGTTCCTTCGTCCGCTCGGCACTTCCCCACGCGCCCTCCGGCCGCTGGTCCTTGAGCAGAAATTCAATGCCGCGGGCGATGGCAGCGTCGATTTCTTCGGCCTTGACCGGTTCCACCGGCTTGGGCTTGGGGCCAGCTTCGGCCAGCGGCACCGGCGCTTGTGCCGACAACGGATCGGCGGGCGCAAACAGCAAGGCGATCCAGAGCCAACATCGTAAATTCATGACCGGCTACTCCGCTGGCTTGTCGAGCAGGATTTCATCGCCGGCCTTAAGCCCCTCGGTGATCTCGAGCCGCTCGCCGCTGGCACGTCCGACCTTCACCGGTTGTTTGGCCGTTTTTCCTTCCTTCACGACGAACACGTACCGCTGCGTCTCATCCAGTTCGTCCGTGAAGACCGTCTTGGCCGGCGCCGCAATCGCGTCGGCCTTCTTGTACGGTACGAGCTTGACGTCGCAGTCCATGCCGGCAACCAGCGGCTCGCTCCATTTGCCGGTCAGATTCAGGCGGGCCTCGAACGTGCCGTCGCTGATCGGAATCGGCGAGACCTCGGCGACCACCACCGCCAGGCGGCTGCTCTTAAATGCGGCCGGCACTGCCACGCCCGTCGTCCCCGGCTGCACGTCGGCCAGATCCTTCTCCGGCACGCTCGCTCGTACGAATAGACTTCCTTCGCCGACAATCGTCATCACCACTTCCCGCGGCTGCACCGCGCCGCCGGCTCGCAGCCGGCCGGCCAGCTCCGCGGCGGCCGGCCATTTGCCGCGGACGCAGCGGCCGAGATAGACGACGCCGTCGGCCGGGGACTTGAGCGTCATCTGCTCGCGATCGAGCTTCATCTGGGCCAGTTTTTCGTCGGCCTTCTTGCGATCGAGCAGCAGCTTTTCGAGGTCGAGCTTCTGCTTGGAGAGGGCCAGCGGCAGCGTCGTGCGGGTTTTTTCCCAGCCAAGGCTCGCCAGCTTAGCGGCATCTTTCTTGGCCTCCATAGCCCGCGGCAGATCGAACTTCAGGCTCCGCTCGTGATTCGACTTGGTCTGCTCGAAGCGGAACTTCGCCTGTTCGACGTCGTTGCGGGCCCGCTTGAGCACGATCTCCTCGGTCTCCTCCGTCAGGTCGTCCGCCTTGTACATCTTCTCGAGCTGCTTGAGCTCCTCTTCGTTGTATTCCAGGATTTGCGCGGCCAGCTTGAGCTGGAATTCCGTGGACTTCTGCGCCAGATCGGCTTCGACCTTTTCATAGCGCTCCAAATCCTCATCGGCGATCTTCTTGGCCCGCTCGGCCTGCGCCAAATTCACCGGCGTGGACTCCTCCAAAAGCGCCAGGTCTTTCTGGGCCTGCTCGAGCGCCAGGTTCGCCAGGGCCTGCCCCGCCTCCAGGTCGCGGAGCGCCTCGTCGATTTTCGTCGTTTCGAACTTGATCAGCACGTCCCCTTTCTTGACGCGCGTCCCCGGCGCAACCGCTTCGGCAAGCAGCCACTGGGGCCACTCCTTGGGGACCAGCGCCAACTCCTGCATGGCCGACGATTCGATTACGCCGCTGAGCGACACTTCCACCTTCAGCGGCCTGGCTGTGACCTTGTGCGTGGTTGCGACCGGTTTTTCTGGCGGCTTGTCTCCCGGTTTGGCGTCTTGGGACCAGGCCGCAGTGCTCGCCAGCGCGGCGAGGCCGACGAGCAGGCCGGGAAACAGCCGGCGACCAGCAAGGGTTGTGAACATGGACGAACCTCCCAGGGGTGCAAGTCGAGATGAGATGGAATGAGTCGCGGCGGCAGCACCAAAGTTCACTGACTGGCAGCGGTCGCCGCCGAACCGGCCGATGCTCCGATCTTCGCCCGGCATTCCGCCCAATGCAACGGGCGGGTATCGTGGACGGTTTGCCGCCCGCCGGCCCTGGAAGTATAGGTCGTGACACGCCCTCTTGGTTTTGACGAAGCGGTCGAGTCTCCCTCGGCACCGGCGGCCGCGGCACGGGTGCGTCTCCGCCCGCGCAAGGCGCTGCCGTTTTACGGCCGCCACCCCTGGGTGCTGGAGTCGGCTATCGCCCGCGTCGAGCCGGCGCCCGACGCTGATCGGCGCGGGTCTCCCGACCCCGACGAATCGCTCGATGGGGCCGTCGTCGATCTGGTCAACGACAAGGGGCAATTCATCGCCCGCGGGTTTTATAACGGCAAAAGCCGCATCCGCGTCCGTTTGCTCACCTGGGACGAAAGCGAAGCGATCGATGAGTCGTTGTTTCGCCGCCGGATTGCCCAGGCAATTTTGCTCCGCGAGCAGATTGGTTACGAAGTCGTCTCGGAGCGGGCCATGTCCGCGTCGCGGCTGTTGTTCAGCGAGTCGGATGGATTGTCCGGGCTGATTGTCGATCGCTATGGCGAGTATTTGGTGCTCCAGCCGACGAGCCTGGCCATGGCCCAGCGGTTGGAGATGATTCAGGCGATACTCTTCGATCTGCTCCGGCCCCGCGGCATTGTTCTGCGAACCGAGAAGAGCATGGCCAATTTGGAAGGCGCCAGCCTCGTCGAGGGACACTACTGGGGCCAGTTGCCGGACGCGCCGATCGACATTGTCGAAAGCGGCGTGCGGCTGCAAATCGATCTTTCTGGCGGACAGAAGACGGGCTTCTACCTCGACCAGCGGGAGAACCGCCGGGCTGCTGCTGCCTACCTCCGCGGCCGGCGCGTGCTCGACATGTTTTGCTACACGGGGGGCTTCTCACTGGCCGCCGCAAAGCTCGGTGGGGCCAAGGAGACGCTTGGCATCGACGGCAGCAAACGGGCCATCGCCCAGGCCCGCATCAATGCCGAACTCAATGGCCTGCCGCAATGCCAGTTCGATGTCGCCGACGGCTTCAAGACGCTCGACGCGCTGGCCGAACAAGGCGAGAAGTTCGATTCCGTGGTGCTCGACCCACCGAAATTCGCCCGCAACCGCAGCGGCATATCGCAGGCGTTAATGGCCTATCACCGGATCAACCGAGCGGCAGTCGAGTGCCTCGCGCCCGGTGGGATCCTGGTCACGTGCAGTTGTTCGGGCAGCGTGCCGCGCGAGGATTTTTTGCTGATGCTCTCTGGCGTCGCGCAGAAGTCGAAGCGGGATATGCAAATCCTGGAGTGCCGCGGGGCAGCGCCCGATCATCCGGTCTCGGCGACGTGCCTGGAGACGGAGTATCTCAAGTGCGTCATTGCGCGGGTGGCGTAGTGTCGCGCGATCGAAGCACCTGGTGGCCGATCAACGCTTGGAGAACTGCGTTCCTCGGCGTGCGCCGCGGAGACCGTAGTGCTTGCGTTCCTTCATCCGCGAATCGCGGGTGAGGAAGCCGCCGCCGCGCATGGCAGGGAACGACTCGCCGTCGTGGGCGCACAGGGCACGGGCGATACCCATTTTCACAGCCGCTGCCTGCCCGTGGGGGCCGCCGCCGGTGACGCGGACGAACACGTCCACATCCTGCCGGTGGTTGGTCGTCTCAAGGGCGTCGAGCACGATCGACTGATGCTGGACGATGGGGAAGTACTGCGTGAACTCGCGGTCGTTGATGATGATCTTGCCGCTGCCGGGACGGAGCCGTACGCGAGCGATCGCCTTTTTCCGCCGGCCGGTTCCAAGGCAATCGCCGCTAATCGTGTCTTTTTTGGTAGCAACCATTTTTTGTGTGCGGGATGCGGATTGCAGAATGCGGAGTTAGCTAACTCCCAGCTCTTTGGGCTCCGGCTGTTGCGCTTGGTGCGGATGCTCGCTGCCGCTGTAGATCTTTAATCGGGCCAGCATCTTTGTGGCCAACTTGTTCTTGGGGAGCATGCGGCGGACGGCATCGCGGAGGATCCGGTCGGGATGCCGCGACAGGCGGCGATCGGCCACTTCGATGCGGCGGCGGGTGTAGCCGGTAAACCAGTCGTATTCCTTCTGGCCCCACTTCTTGCCCGTGAAGTGGACCTTCTCGGCATTGATCACAACCACGACGTCCCCGCAGAGGACGTGGGGCGTGTAAGTCGGGCGGTGCTTGCCCATCAGGATCATCGCGATGTCGCTGGCCAGTCGGCCGACGATCTTGCCTTCAGCGTCCACGACCCACCATTTTTCGGCGGCCTGTCCGGGTTTTAGCAGCGTTGTCTTCGTGCCGGGCACGGTGCGTACTCCCACAAACGGCTGCCAAGGCAGCCCTGGAACGAATCGCCCAGTTTACAGGCGGGTGAGGGAGGGGACAAGGGGCAGGCCGACGTCCCGTTACGCCGCGCGCTTGGCTCGCCAGTAGCCCGGCGAAAGGAATCGCAAGACGCTTTTTCGTCGCGGCTGATCGAAGAGCAATTCATCGCCATCCCAGTTGAGTGACGCGATGTCGCCGCGGAAGGAATGCGCCCATTTCATCCGCGGATGCTCGGGGAAAAAGCGGCTGACCAGCTCAATGTCACCGCGGTCGAAGTGCAGTTTGTCATAAGGCACGTCCGCCGCAACTTTCGGCACCAGCACGCTAATGTTGTAGCCATAGTGCTTGACCCGCGCCCGCCGGCAGTCGAAACCGGCGAGGATCAGGTTGTAAAGCAAGAGACCCGCGTTCCACAGCGTGACGTGGCCGCCGACGATGTTGTGCTTTAGCGGCGGCACGGTGACGGCCAGAATGCCGCCGGGCTTCAAATCGCGGAAGACTTTCGTCAGAAACTGGTTGACGTTGATCTGATGCTCCACCACGTGGGACAGCCACAGGCAGTCGAACTGCTGGTTGAATTCGTGGTGCAGATAGTTGGCGACGATCACATCGTCGCACATTTTGACGAAATCGATGCCAGTGACTTCTTTGCCGGCCTGGCGAAGGATGGCCGAATGGCGGCCAGGACCGCAGCCGACGTCGAGGACGGTGCGAAATTCGAAGGCGGCCAACAGCTTTTCGAGCGCCTCGTGGGCCTTGAGCGGATCAGCGGCAGGTTTCTTGCGCGACATGGCATCCTTGCCTTGAAAGTGAGTGGCCGGCGGCGGTTTGCGCGGACAGTACTGCCGCCAGCAAGCGCCAGCAAGAGCAGTTCATCGTGCTAGCACGAGAAGGGCACTCGCGCAGCGAGTGCCCACGATTGTTCAGCGAACCGCATCCGGTCACGGCTTGGGCGGCGTGATCTCGACAGCCGTGTACGGATGCAGGACCATTGCATACACCTTGCCCGCCTTCGTCTCGCACACGCCCATCGTCACGTACCGCGTGGTCGTCGTACCATCGGCCAGCTTCGCAAAGCCGCCATGGAACGGCAAGTCTTTGCCGTCGGCCCCCTTGAACTGGGTGAAATCGGGATTCGTGACCGAGACCGGCCCCAAATCGACTGGCTCTTTGTCGCCGGGATGATAGCGAACCAAATGGTGTAGGTTGCTGATCCCTTCCAGGCCGTTTTCCTCTTCCGTGATTGAGCACCAGACGTCGCCGCGAGGGCCGACGCTCATCGCCCGGCAGTCCGTCCCTTTCGCTCCAGGAATGAGCGTGCCGACCGTGCGGCCGGGGATGGTATTCCCCTCGGCGGTAAGGTCGTAGGCGATCAGATGATTGGCGTCCATCGGCACGCAGTACAGCGTCTTGCCGTCGGGCGACATGTCCCAGTTGAGTGGATCGGGCTTTTCCAGCGCCACGCGCGAGGCGTCGGTCGGCGGCTTGCCGTCGATAGTCTGATTGAGCCGCTCCAGTTTGTCGGTGGACGGATCGTAGCGGGCGATCTGACCGCCGAGGATCGGATGATAGGCCCGCCCTTTGTAATCGATCACGATGAAGCCGTAGTAGTGATTCGTGTCGAGTAGCTCGCGGTACTTCTTCGTCTTCAGGTCGAGAATGAGAAAGACGGCATTTTCCAGCGGGCCGGGCCGATGGTCCGAGCAGGTCGAGATGTAGGCAATGCCGCGGGCCTCGTCGGGCATGATCGAGTTGATGCCGTGGTGCGGCACGGGAATCGGAAACACCTCAGTAGTGCCGGTGGCCGGGTCGTAGGCCATCGGATAGCCGCCGGGATAGTCCTCTCGCTTCTCCTTTTCATTGGGATAGCCCTGCTTGGTGCCGAAGTAGATCTTGCCGGTGAGCTTGCCGGTGTTGTTCCGAGTGTGGATCTTCGACTGAGCGCCGAAGCCCTTGAGGTCGATGCCGATCGCCTTATGGGCATCGACGACAATCTTCATCCCCTGGTTAGGCCCGGACGCATTGGCCGGATCAAACTCGACGAGCCAGGAGTTGACGGCATTGGCGTGGGTGCCGATGTAGAGCCGGCCGTTGTGCCCCTCGATGATGGCGAAATAACCCTCGCCTTCGGTGGCCGTTTCTTTGGGAACGCAGTAGGCCTTGGCCGGAAGCCAGGTGCGCTTGGGCACACCTTGGCCGGCGGCTGGCGACAACCAGACCGCGAACTGGCAGGCAGCGACAAGGAGCGTAGAACAAAGCGCGAATCGTTTGCACATGGGATCGTCTCCGTGCCGCAGCGCGGCGGAAAACAGTTCGCACGCATCGCAAGCCAACAGCAGCCAGCCATGCGCCCCCTTCCCACGACGTGGCTATCTTCGCCGCTGGCTATTCGAGTTGCAAGCGCTTGCTATTTCAGACAGATTGTCTACAGTGACGTGAGGGGAAATTCTTTCCCGCAGAGGTGCGTCATGGTGCGCCACGTGACTTTCGCCTTGTGTCTATGTATGGCAGTCGTTGCCTGCGGACAGGAAGCGCCAGCCAAATCGGCCAAGGACGAGGCGGCCAGACGCCGCCTGGAGCTGATGCTCTCGGCGCTGGCCGATTGCCAAATCTCTTCCCCGGAAATCGCGATCGAGTCGGCGCTGAAAACTGGCAAGACGCCGCTGTTGCGTTACGACGATCCGACGCGCGGCTTGGGAGAGAAAAGCGATGGGCTGCAGGATGCCAGCGTCTGGCGCTTGGGCGAAACGGGCCGCCCGACGGCTCTCATCACGCTGGAGATCTATCGCAATGGACCCAAAAAGGCGATTCTCAGCTACGAATTCCTGTCGCTGACGCCGTCGCCGCTGGAGCTGAAGTCGCCGCGCGGTCCGCTGTGGACGCCGACCAGCACCGACCTAAGAATGGCGCCGCTCGACAAAGCGCCGTCGCCAGCCGACACGCCGCGCGGGCGACTGGTCCAGATGCGTCAATTGGCGCGGCGGTTCACAGTACAAGAAACGCTTCCTCCCGGCGACAACAAAATCGAATGCCGATTGCTCGCGCAGCCGATCGATCGCTATGACGGCGGACAGGAAAAAGTCCTGGATGGTGCGATCTTTGCATTTGCCAACGGGACGAATCCGGAAGTGGCACTGCTGCTGGAATGCACCGAGCGCGAATGGTTCTTTGGCCTGGCGAGACTTTCCTCCGCGGCACTCCAGGCGAACCTCGACGGCCAGTCATGCTTCGAGGCCGCCAGGGTCACCCTGTCCGGCGCCAAGGACTCCTACGCGGGGATGGGATATTCCATCGATTGGCAGGATTGAGACCAGCCGCAGCTAAAGTCATAAGACTTAGGGTCGAAGCTGGTCCGATTTCTAACGAGTTCGGCCACGGGCGTTACGGCGGCTCAATTATTTGGTCGGTCGGCAGATTCAGCCGGCCGATCTCGCAGAGCATGTGGACGAACTGGTATTGCAGCTCCATCGCGGCACCGCAGCGGATGGGGATCCGCGTGCCGTTCTTGTGAACGATATCGATTGCCCCCGCCTGCGGACTGGCCGGCAGCGCCGCCCCGGCCAGATGGCCATAGGGAATGGGAAACCGCCGCCCGTCGCCGAAGCACACGGCGAGTCCGCGGCTGGTGAACAAGATCACCTGGCTGTGCGGAATCGGATGCTGGTCGTGGTACATCGCCAGCACGTCGCGCGGAGCGATTCCGGCTGGCGCGTGCCGCACCAGGTAGAAAAAGACTCTGGGATCGATGCCGCGCTGCCGGAGGTGGAAGTAGGCAGGCAGTCCCATCAGGTTTTGCGGCGGTGGAAATTGCCGCGCCAGCAGCGGGGCCACGGGCCCAAACTCGGTCGGAGGCGGCGGCTGATGGCGATTGATCGCGCCAATTTGGTCGAACATTTGCACGAGGCATTGTCCCAGCGCCGGATCGGGAGGATGCGCAAGTCGCTGGTGACCATATGCCAGGTACACATGGATTTCTCCATGGTCCTTCGGCGCGGCGCCGATGACGTCCCTGAGCCAAAAGTAACCTCCCTCAGGCGGCTCCAATCCCGGCACATGGAAGTGGCAGAACTCGGTCGTCAGCAGAAAGCCCTTTCCCCGCCCCATAACCGCCAGGTCGATCAACAGCACCACCTGCTCTGCAAGCACATTCCGCGCGAAGTCGGACAAGCGAGCATGAAGCGGCGCCGGAGGAATACCTGTCCGTCGTAAATGAACGCATGGTTCAGGTACCACGGCATAGTTTACGACCCGCTCAAACTCTTCGGCGAAGTGAACCACCGGTGCCGCGGGGGCCGTTTTCGGCGCGCGAGGCGGCGCCGGCGCGGCGGGTGGGGCGATCGATTGCCGCGGCTTGGGAGGCGGCGGCATCGCCAGCGGCGCGGCGCCAGCGGCAGGGGCCTGCGGCTGTGCTGCGTTCAGCGGCACCAGCGGATCACCGCAGACGTGGCACCGCTTGTGCCGGTATGCAGTTGCATCGGAAATGGAGACCTTCGTCTCGCAGGTTACGCAGATCAGGTCGACCGCCACGGCGCTCATCTCCGGCCGGTTCATTTCGCCGCTGCGACCGCCAATCGCTGATTGGCCGCCACGTCGCGCTTCTCAAGTTTGCCCGCGCTGTGCGGGAGGATGATTTCGAGGTCCACTTTGTCCGCCTTACCCAGCCCAAAGTGGGCGATCGCCTCCTGCCCGGAAGCATACCCATAGCCGACGGCAATCTCTTTGGTGGCCAGCAGAGCGTCGCTCTGGCCGAGCTTGCCGGCAGGATAAAGGCTAATGACCGCGCCGATGGCGTGGGGGTTGAGCGGTTTTCCCTCGCTGACGCTTCGGGTTAGTGTGACCTCCAGCCAATTCGCTGCGGGGGACTCATTCTTGAGTAGCAGCGAACGCGAGTTGACCCACCAGTTGGCCAAGAACAGATCGAGCCGGCCGTCACGGTCGTAGTCGCCGCTTGGTCCCGGGGCCATGTAGACGATCTTGTGCTCCTTCTGCATCCGGTCGAAAACTGCGCCCACGTCTCCGTCCTTCTTGTCCGCCTCGGTAGGAAAGTCGTTGACCGCCAGCGCAAATTCCCTGAATCGCGGCACGCCCCCGCTATTGCCCTCGTTGTGGAAGATGACAGGAAACGGCGTTCCGCTGGCGTCGAACTTGACGATGCTGGTGTAGATGTCCATCCGGCCGTCGTTGTCGAAATCCTGGATCTCGACGTGCGGCGACTTCATCGGCAGTGGCACGAGGCCCGCCGCGGCCGTCACGTCTTCAAACCGCGGCAATCCGCCGCTCACGCCGCGGTTGAGATACAGCCGCACGGGAATGCCGCCGGTGAACCATGGCCGGTCACAATGCGAGCCGATGAGCACGTCGGCCAGCCCGTCTCCATTCACGTCGCCGATGCAAACGCCGCAGGCCGTATCATCGGGCGTGTCTTTATATTCCCACTCGAAGTTGCCGTTGGCTTTGGGCAGCTCAGCGAATTTGCCGCCAGGCTGACCGAGGAAGAGTTTATTGCCGAGGTGGCGACCGCCGAATAGGACATCCGGCAGCGTGTCGTTGTTCACATCGCCGGCCGCCACGCCAAAGCCGGTGACGCGGTCGGGCAGGCCGGCGGCCGCGGTCGCATCCTCGAAGACCAGATTTCCCTTGTTGCGATACAAGCGCGAGCGGCTAGTGCCTCCCTGAAAAAAGCACTCTCCGACAAGGAGGTCGAGCAGCCCATCGCCGTCGTAGTCAAGGACGCAGGCGCTGCGGCAGGCGTAGCCACGTGCGCATGTGTTTGACGCCGCCGACACGTCGGTGAACTTGCCGCCGCCGTCGTTGCGAAACAAGTGATTGGGCTCCTGGAAGTGGGGCTGGCCGGCAAATTCGATGGCGTGATTGGTCGTGTACAGGTCGAGGTCGCCGTCGTTATCCAAGTCGGCGAAGATCGCCCCGTTTGCGCGGCCCAGCACGCGGAGCTGCGGCTGGTCGTCGAGGATGAATTTTCCCTTCTGGTTGCGGAAGAAAAGGTTGGTCTTGCTGTCGTAGGGATAGCCGCCGAACGTGCCGACGTAGAGATCGGGCCAGCCGTCCCCGTCTGCGTCCCCCCAGCCGACGCCATGTCCGGCAATCTTGGCGACGTGCGGAAAGAGTCCTGCCTCGTCGCCTGCGTCACGGAAGGCGAACGGGTTTTGGGCCAGGGCGACCGACGCCAATGCACCAACGGCAATTGCCAGCAACGATACGCGCGAATTCATGATGCCGACTCCTTGTGAAAAAATCCCACCTCGCGGCGAAATGCCGGCATCGACCCCCAACAAGCGACAGAATAGCCGCTGGTGCCGGGGTGTCAAATTCTGGCCGCATATGCGTCGGCTTTCGCTCTAGGAAAGTACGTGCTTTCGCGGAGCGAAAGCCAACAATTGCTTGGCGCGGCGGACTGTGGCGGGGACGATGCGTCCATGTCCGTCTCCCAGCCCACGAGTGACTCGACAATCCTGACTCGGCTGGAGGCTCTTGGCCCTTACGAGTTTCACCGGGCGTCGTTCTTTTGGCGATGGACCGGAATGCCGAGCGAAATCGAATGGACCGCGCCGGCCGGGTTTAAAAACGACCTGGCGCCGATTCAGGTCGCCCTGTGGTTTACTTCCGGAAAGGCGGCCGCCGACGGCGATCTGCGGGGATTGCTCGAATTGGTCGATAAGTTTCGCGCGGGCCTGGCAGAGCACCTCGCCGACCTCAAGCATTATCTCGTGGATTGCTTCCGCGAGTGCTACGAGGACCAGCTCGAGGAGTTTGACCGCCGGCGATTGGCGGATTCTCGCGGCAAGATCGAAGACGCGAAAATCCTTCGCGACGTGCAATCGATTCACCTGCGCTGGGATGCGACCGGTAAGGCGATCGTCCGCACGGCCTGGATTGCCGTCGGCTGGGATGAAGAGCACGGCATCGACGTGGAATGGGACGAGGCGGGCCAGATCACGCGGCCGTGGCGGAATTTGAATTCGCCCCCGTGACTCACTTGATGCTAGGATGAAGTCGGCCAGGGGACGGAGCGAAAAAATGATCCGAGCGATCTCACTTGTCGCGCTACTGCTCGCGGCATTCGGCGGACGTTTTTGTCAAGCGCAGTCCGATGAAACCCCCTCACCTTGGGTCGTCGCGCCACGGCGCGAGGGACCGCTGACCGCCAAGGACCGGCGGGCCCGCGACGCATTTCTCAAGCTCATCGACAAGTCGCAGGACGAGAAGTATCGAAAGGAATTTGAAGTCGTGGTCTCCGACAAGCCAACCGGCCTGGGGGAAGAATACGATGTTCTGCTCTACGGAAGGTTCCTTGACTGGGATGGCGCGCGGATCGAGGTCGCCGTCCGCGGGGACAAGGCCACTGCCGAAATGGTGACCATGGAGGGTATTTTTCGGGGCGCGCTCCCGGCCGAACCGATCGATGCTTTCGTCCGCCAGTTGATCTATGCCTATCACGCGCGGGAGCTTTCACGCGACGATCCGTCACGCAGTGTGGACCGCTGGGTATATGCCACTCACACCGCGGCAGAAGGTTTCGTCATCGTCTCTCGTACAAAGATCTTGCCGTTGCATCTCCGCACCGAGCCAGAGAATCTGATCGCAATCGACATCAATGCCTCGACCGGTGGCATTCGCCGTTTTGCTGAAACGCGGTTAGCTCGCGTCCTACATGCCACGGCGCGCGAAAAACTGGTTGCAATTGACAGGGGACAACAGGACAGCGAAGTCGTCGCACGTCTGGCAAAGATCGATCCTTCGCCGATCAAGGCAAAGTACGGCGACGAAATGCTTGCGCTAGACGACTCGTCGCGCGACGACCTGGCCTCGGTGGAAGCCATGCTCTATTCGCAACTGGCGGTTGAGCTGTGCCTCAAGGAAGCGCTGCCGGAACTGCGGCGGCTCAAGCTTGCCGAGCCGCTGGCGATGCTGACCATCGCCACGGCGGATGATCCCACGTCGCTGCTGAAGGAGGCGATCACCGACGAGGAAGGCCGTCTGTCCGGCTGGGCGCTCGATTTTGCGGTAAAGCCCCCTAAGCCCGCTCATATCCAGATGCTCGTTGAAGTCCTGCCGCAGCTTACGAGCCCATTTCGCGTGGAACAGGTGCTCGGTCGTTTTCGCGAACTTGAGCTCACGCCGCAGCAGCAGGAGACGATCGCACGTCTCTTCAGTGACCGCAAGGACTTGATCAGTCGGGTCGTTATCGCCGATTACTTGCTGGACAAATACGGCGACGACCGCTACTACGATTTTCTCCACAAGCTGGCGGCCGAATCCCGCCCCCAGGAAAAGTACGAGCTTGGCGATCCGGTGAGCTACGCGCTGAGGTCGGTCCTCTGGTACTCGGCCGAAACCGGCAAGCGTCGCAGCGACTCTGCCGCACTCGCGCGGGCCTGGCTGGCCCAAATCCCCATGATGTGGCGGGCCGATGGCCCGCCGCTGCGCACGCTCGTCGCGTGCCTCGGTCGGCTCGGCAGTCGCGACGATCTGCCGCTCCTCGAAAAATTCTGTGATCACGCGGACTCATCGCTCGTCGTCGACGCGGTGGAAGCGGTGGCGCGCATCGACATCGATGCCGGGCTGCGTCACGCGCGACGGCGAATCGACCGGTTTGTTGCCGACAAGGACGGCTCGGCATCGTTCCGCTGGGATGTCTGGCCTTACTTTGGCCTCATCTTCTCGCGGCGCGACGTGGCCGCCACCGAGCCGCTGGAGAAAGCCCTGGCGAAGCTCGCAGCGGGTAAAGTCGCACGAGCCAGGCCGATCACGAGCTCCGAGGAATTGAACTGGGGCATGTACCAGGGTGCTCCGCCGGGTAGCGATTGGATTGGCGAAACGCGGCTGCTCTTGGAATACCTCAATGCGGATGGTATCGAGAAGCGCGTGGCCGCCGCACTGGCGTATGCCAAGGACCGCAAGGTCGAGCCCCAAGTTCTTCGCGACGTGGCGAAGCAACTTGTTGCCGACGGGGCCGACCCGGAGACATGTCGTCCCCTCACGGATCAGGCGGAAAAGGCAGCGGAACAAGAGGGGCGTTAATGCTATTGGCAGTCTGCGGTTGAAATTCCGGTAAACGCGATAAGTGCCACCGGAATGCTTCGATGCAACTTCACCGACCCGCGGCAAGCGACATTGCCAGACTGCTCGCGCGGCAACAGGGGGACGCGTACTCTTATGCCGATGTTGGCGCGACAGCAGGAGAATTTCCTTCCGGCTACGACCACGACCGCGAGCGCGTGCTGCTCGGCGGCGGCGACGCAGTTTGGGTCGCGGCCTGCGAG
>Ga0075418_10002601_pt1 | contig 20697 bp, 15 predicted proteins | sample SoiMetdeltSBSDD2_FD_81776 | JGI IMG/M metagenome (GOLD analysis project Ga0075418, IMG submission 81776) | Bulk soil microbial communities from a Populus tree surrounding site in Tennessee, USA - Soil MetaG P. deltoides SBSDD2 | ecosystem: Environmental > Terrestrial > Soil > Tree plantation...
ACCTTAAAGAGCTTTTATAAAAACTGGTATCGCCCAAATTTAATGTCTGTAATCGTTGTTGGTGATATTGATCCGGCAGAGGCAGAAAAAAAGATCAAAGCTCATTTTTCCAAATTCACCAATCCTGCTAATGCAACTCCCAGACCTGCCATCATTCCCATTAAACAAAGAACTACGCCTGATGCTATGGTGGTGACAGACGATGAAGCGACAAATACTTTCATCGAAATATTCAACTTTGTAAAGCCGGCAAAAAAAATAAAAACATGGTCTGATTATCGCGTAAGTACTATAGAAGGATTAGTAAGTTCTTTAATTAATCAGCGATTGACCGAGCTTACACAAAAGCCAAACCCGCCTTTTGTCTTTGGCAACACAGGATACCAGGATTTTCTTCGCGGTTATAATTCGTTCATATCTTTTGCTGTACTTGGCGAAGCACCCATGCAGGATGCTGTTGATGCACTGATCTCCGAAACCAACCGGGCAAGGCAATTCGGGTTTCTAAAAACAGAGCTTGATCGTGCAAAAGCAAGCTTGCTGACTGCTGCAGAAAAATCTTTTAATGAAAAAGATAAATCAGAGTCTGGCGCCATCGTTTTACAATATGTAAATAATTTTTTACAGGGCGACCCGATTCCCGGCGTTGAGCATCGTTACAAATTCTTAAAACAAGTATTACCAACGATCACCTTGCAGGAAATAAATGCAGCGGCAAAAAAAATGCCCTCAACTTCTAATGCATTCACATTGGTGCTTGCTCCAACCAGTATGAAAGCAAAACTCCCGAATAATGCGAATTTGCTGAAAGCAGTCGTGGCTGCCAATAAGAAAGCAGTTAAAGCTTACGAAGAAAAAGCTGTTGCTTCTGCATTGCTTGACAAAGAACCAACACCTGGAAAAATAACTGCTGAAACAAAGAATGAAAAACTTGGTACAACTGATCTTACATTCAGTAATGGAATTACCGTTACGATAAAACCAACAACGCTGAAGAACGACGAGATACAAATGGATGCATGGAGGTTAGGCGGCTTTCATAAGTTCAATCTTGCTGATAAAGGAAATGCTCAATACGCAGCGATACTGATCGGCCAAATGGGTGTAAAAGATACGTCGCCAACCGATATCAAAAAATTCCTTGCCGGTAAAACAGTTACGGTTTTTCCCTACATCAATCCTCATGAAGAAGGTATTGAAGGGCGCAGCAGTGTAAAAGATTTTGAAACTTTTTTACAGATGATGTACCTGTATTATACTCAGCCACGGAAAGATGAAGAATTGTTCAAATCATTTATTACAAAAAATAAAGCTGCGCTTCAATTTTTAAAACAAGATCCGCAGACCTGGTTCCAGGACAGCCTGAGTAAGATCGCCTACAATAATAATCCATGGGCAAATGAGATACCGACGCCAGAAGATTTTGATCGTTTGAATCTTGACAAATTATTTTCTATTTACAACCAGATATATGGTAATGCCTACGGTATGCACTATAGTTTCGTTGGCAATATTGACATTGAAAAAGCAAAACCGCTTTTGGAAAAATACATTGGATCACTTCCCGCGTCTCAAAAAGAAAATAAACCAAAAGACAATAGTATCAGGATGGTAAAAGGATTAACAGAAGCTAATTTGAAAAGAGGAAAAGAATCGCAGGCGCTGATCACGGTAATGTTTGAAGGTGAAACGGAATACAGCCGCGAGGAGAAATTAAATCTTGCCGCACTGCTTGAAGTTTTAAATATTAAGATCATTGAAAAACTTCGTGAAGAAATGAGTGGTATTTACGGCGGAGGCATCAGCGGCACAATTACAAAAAGACCTTATGTTCATTATACGATCACTGCCGGTATGCCTTGCGGACCCGAGAATGTTGAGAAATTAAGCAAAGCATTTTTTGACCTGATAAAAGAGGCCCAGGACAAAGGTGTGGAGCAAAAGGACCTTGACAAAGTAAAAGAAACATGGAAAAAACAATACCATGTAAACCTGCAAAGCAATGATTGGTGGCTGACCGGTTTATCAAATGCATTTATCGATCAAACAAACGCTGAAAATCTTCTTGATTATGAAAAAAGAGTCGATGCGATAAAACTTGAGGACCTGCAAAAAACGGCAAAGAAATTTTTGACATTGAATAATATGGTAAAAGCTGTTCTTTATCCTGAAAGTTCAAACATTACACCGGGAGTAAAGACCGTAAAGCCATTCTAAAGCTAAGAGTTAAAAGAGAGAAAGAGAAAAGGAGCCGGCTGAACATTCCCTTTTCTCTTTTTTGTTTTCTACAACCCATATTCAGTACGTTTTATACTCAATACTCTTTGTCTCCTTTTCTCTTTTATCTTCTTAGCCGTCACTTCAACCATTTTTTTTCTGCACTGGTTGTTTTTAAGTAAGTTTATTTTTCGAAAACATCACATGTAATGAGAAAAACTATTTTATTAAGCATATTCAGTGTTCTGATATGCTTGCTGACTACTGCACAAAAACTAAGTCTCGAACAATTTAAAAATTGGAGACCACGCAATATTGGCCCTGCTGGTATGAGTGGGCGTATCACAACCATTGATGTTGTTTTAAGCGATCCAAATATTATTTATCTCGGTGCAGCATCTGGCGGCGTATGGAAAACTGAGAATAGTGGTAATACATGGACACCGGTTTTTGACGAACAACCCACGCAAAATATCGGGGCGGTTGCTGTTCAGCAATCAAATCCAAATATAGTTTGGGTAGGAACTGGCGAAGGCAACCCCAGGAATTCATTAAATATTGGTGAAGGCATTTTCAAATCTCTTGATGCTGGCAAAACGTGGAAACGAATGGGATTGGAGACTACAAGAAATATTCATCGCATAATTGTTGATCCTGTTAACTCCCATATCGTGTATGCTGCGGCCATCGGAAATCCTTATGGCATTCATCCTGAAAGAGGCGTTTATAAAACATCAGATGGAGGAGAAACATGGACAAAAATTCTTTATACCAATGATACTTCCGGATGTGCCGAACTGGTAATGGACCCTTCAAATCCGAATCGTTTGCTGGCAAATATGTGGCAGCATCGCCGTACACCATGGGATTTTAAAAGTGGTGGACCTGGTAGCGGTTTATATTTAACTATTGACGGGGGTAAAACGTGGAAGAAGCTTGGTAAAGATGATGGCTTGCCTGATGGAAATTTTGGACGAATAGGTTTGGCTTATGCTACAAATACGCCTCGACGTGTGTATGCAATGGTTGAGGCAACAAAGAATGGTTTATATAAAAGTGATGATGGCGGTTCAAAATGGGAATTGGTAAATAGTGATGCAAGATGGGTAACTAACCGGCCGTTTTATTTCCAGGATATACGTGTTGATCCTGAAAATGAGAATCGTTTATACAATATCCACGACCAGGTAGAAGTGAGTGAAGACGGCGGCAAGACATTCACTACATTGATCCCTTATTCAGGCATTCATCCTGATCATCATGCATGGTGGATACATCCCAAAGACGGAAGTTTTATGATAGAAGGAAATGATGGCGGTATTGGTATTACACGTGATCGTGGTAAGAACTGGACCTTTGATGAGAAACTTCCTGTCGGACAATTTTATCATATCAATGTCGACAATGAAATACCGTATAATGTAATGGGTGGTATGCAGGATAATGGAAGCTGGCATGGCCCTGCTTATACGTGGATCAATGGTGGCATAAGAAATTATTATTGGAACAATATCGGTGGTGGTGATGGCTTTGATGTAATGCCCGATGCTGAAGATGCAAGTTGGGTGTATAGTGAAAGCCAGGGAGGAAATGTTGGTAAACGAAATTGGAAAACAGGTGAAAGCTGGTTTGTAAAACCACCAAACTTAGATCCAAAACAAATGATACGATGGAACTGGAATACGGCAATGGCGCAAGATCCTTTTGATAAAAAAACAATTTATCTTGGCAGCCAGTTCCTCCATAAAAGCACAAACAAGGGTGTGAGCTGGGAAAAAATCTCTCCTGATCTTACTACTAATGATTCCGTAAAGATCAAGGCATTTCAAACTACTGGTGGAATTACAGCTGATATAACTGGTGCAGAGACCCATTGTACAATAATTACAATTTCACCTTCGGCAAAAGAACAAGGAACAATTTGGATCGGGACTGATGATGGAAATGTGCAACTGACAAGAGATGGAGGAAAAACTTGGATAAATTTCCGGGGAAAAATTCCTGGCATGCCATTAAGCAGCTGGGTTCCGCAAATAACAGCATCACGTCACAACGCTGCTGAAGCATTCGTTGTTGTTAATGATTATCGTCGTGGTGATTTCAAACCTTATGTTTTCCGCACCACTGATTATGGAAAAACATGGACAAACATGGTGGATGAAAAGAAAGTAAAAGGCTATGCCCTGTGTATGGTACAAGATCCAGTTGAACCAAATCTGTTCTTTATTGGAACCGAAAATGGATTATGGGTAAGTCTTGATAACGGAGCAAGCTATGATCAATGGAAAAATGGCTATCCTTCGGTTTCTACTTATGATATGGCCATACAGGAAAGAGAAGCTGATCTCGTTATTGCAACTTTCGGAAGATCTTTATGGGTTTTAGATGATATACGCCCATTGAGAAAATTAGCGGCAAATAAAGGGATGGCCCTAACAAAGGCTATTACACTATTCCCTGCACCTGATGCATACCAGGCACAATACAAGGCAGCCAGCGGTTACGATTGGAGTACTTATGGCTTATATGATGCAGAGAACAGAAGACGTGGTGCCGCAATATCATTTTACATAATCAGGCCAAAACAACCTATACCCGCGGCACAAACAGATACACAGTCAATGCCGGCTGTGCAACCACAAGGTGGTGGCAGCGGTGGCGGACGAGGCGGTGGTGGTGGTTTTGGCGGTGGGCAAGGCCAGGGCAGCGTACGAAGAGGTGATAGTGCAATGGTCAGAATATTTAATGATAAAAATGAATTGATAAGGACATTGCGCTGGAATGTTGATAGCGGTTTTAATCGTCAATACTGGGGCATGGAAGAAAAAGGATTCCGTCAACCCGGCTCGCCAAAACCTACACCCGGCTCACCGGAACCAGCGGGTTTTGCAGTTTTACCTGGCACATACAAAGTAATAGTTACTTATGCACGATCCTACGATTCAACTTATGTTACTGTAAAAGATGATCCGAGATTGGGTAATCGTAATGATATAAAGATCGCTCAGCGAACGATGTTTAATCGCCTTCGTAAGAGTGCCGATAAATTAACTGAAGGAATGGACAGGCTAACAGAAGCTGACGAAGTGTGTACAAAAATGGTGGCACAACTAAGAGGCGTAGAAGGAAAAGAAGCTGATTCAATACGAAAGGCAACAACAAAAATGCAGGATGAAATAAAATCCATTCGTGAGGTGATAAGCGGAAAAACTTCTGACCGTCAAGGCCTGGCAAGAAATCCATTTGAAGTAACAGTAATGTCGCAGGCCCAGCAGGCACAGCAATCGATCGGCAGTAAAATGATTGCGCCAGGTCAACAAGAAGAAACGCTGGTAGCAAATGCCGAAAAAGCCATAAACGAGGCTGTACAAAAGATCAATGTTTTTTTTGATGGCAAATGGAAAGATTATCGCAACCTAGTTGAAGGAACCAAAGTGAGTTTATTTAAAGATTATAAGCCTATTCAATAAAAATTATTTGCCATCACTAAATAGCCCACGGTTTAAACCGTGGGCTATTTAGTGATTATAAGACTATTCAGTAAAGCTCATATTGAATGCTAAAGGTTGAAAGCGATCAATAAAACTTTCAACCTTTATTTTTTTAACCTAACGACTGTTCTCGTTTCGCTTCTTCCTTTTACATTTGCTGCAAAGAAAAAAGGATATGAAACTGTCACATTTGTCTGAGACATTAATTGGTTCTGAAATTGTAAAGCTCGGTGGAGAGATACGTGAAAAAATGAGGCAGGGAGAAAAGATCTACAACTTTACCGTTGGTGATTTTGATCCTGCAATTTTTCCCATACCAAAAGAACTCGAAGATGAGATCGTGACAGCCTACCGAAATCATTTTACCAACTATCCCGCGGCAGAAGGCAACCTTGATCTTCGTGAGGCTATTGTTTCTTTTATGAAGGAATGGGAAGGACTAGATTATTCTCTCGGGGAAATTTTGGTTGCATCAGGCGGTCGTCCGCTTATTTATGCTACCTACCGGGCTATTTGTGATAAAGGTGATAAAGTAATTTATGCAGTGCCTTCATGGAATAATAATCATTACACTCATTTTGTAGAAGGTGAACACGTAGTGATCGAAGCAACGGCGGAAAATAATTTTATGCCTACTGCGGATGATATTCGTCCACACATAAAAGCCGCAACGCTTATTTCTTTGTGCTCTCCGCAAAATCCAACCGGCACCACATTTTCAAAAAAGGAATTAGAAGCAATATGTGATCTTGTGCTTGAAGAGAATGCAAGAAGAACTGAAAAGGAAAAAAAGGTGTTTATCATGTATGATCAGATGTATTGGCACTTGACATACGGCGATATTAAACATTATAATCCTGTTTCATTAAGGCCTGAGATGCGTAACTATACAATTTTTATTGATGCGATCAGTAAAGTATTTGCGTCAACCGGTGTAAGAGTTGGGTGGAGCATGGGACCATCTTCCATTATCAATAAAATGAAAGCAATACTTGGACATTTGGGCGCCTGGGCGCCGATGGCCGAACAAAAAGCCGTTGCAAATTTTTTGTGTAGAAAAAAAGAGATCGAAACATACTTATTGCATTTTAAAAATGAATTGGAAGAGAGGTTACGTGGTATTCATGCCGGGTTTATAAAATTAAAAAATGAAGGATTGCCTGTTGATTGTATTACTCCCGAAGCAGCTATCTATTTAACGATAAAAGTGGAAGCAGTTGGTAAAAAAACAGCTGACGGAAATTTATTGCAAAACCAGGGCGATGTAACTGCTTACATGCTCAACCAAGCAGGTTTGGCTGTTGTACCATTCTATGCATTTGGAAGCAGTCGCAATAATCCATGGTATCGGTTAAGTGTCGGCACTTGCAAAAAAGAAGAGATCAAAGAAATGATCAATAAGTTAGGTGAAGCATTAAGAAAGCTTTCCTGATCTTTTTTGCATGTGGAAAATAATTTCCGTATTGATTTTTCTGTTGATCATATCTCGTTTTGAATTATCTTAGGGGCAGGTCTTTCTCTTACCCATTGAAAAAAGATTGTGATATCCGGGCTTCTGCCTACCGGCAGGCAGGCTTAATCTTCAAAGTCATTATTTATGGCTGAATTAAATTTAGGGGGAGCGGTACATCGTTTTGGCGTTACCAGCAGGAAAGATGCGTGGTGGGTGAAGCCATTATTTACATTTATTGGACTTGGTTCTTTTGTTGTGTATGTTACATGGGCTGCATTCCAGGGAACGCATTATCATTACGGACCTTATCTTTCTCCACTTTATTCACCCGAACTCTTTGGTGATTCGCCGCATAGTTGGTTTGGGCCCAAACCAGGCTGGTGGCCCGGTTGGTTACCATGGTCGCCTGCATTGTTGATATTATGGGCACCTGGTTTATTCCGTCTTACCTGTTATTACTATCGTGGTGCTTATTATAAAGCATTCTGGGCTGATCCGCCGTCATGTACTGTTTCCGAACCAAGAAAAACCTATCGTGGTGAAAATTCTTTCCCATTAATAATTCAGAATGTTCACCGTTACTTTATGTATATCGCTTTGCTGTTTATTATTTTTCTTTCTATTGATGTATGGAAAGCATTATGGTTTACCGATAATGCTGGTGTAAAAACATTTGGCTTAGGTGTAGGCACATTGGTACTAGCAGTAAATGTTGTGTTGCTTGGTGGATATACTTTGGGATGTCATTCTCTTCGCCACGCTGTTGGAGGTTTTATGGATCGTCTTTCCGGTAAGCCGGTTCGGTTTACAATGTACAGATGTGTGAGTTGTCTTAACAGGAAACATATGCTATGGGCATGGATGAGTTTGTTCTGGGTAGCATTCACTGATATTTATATACGACTTTGTTCAATGGGCGTGTGGGAGGATTTTCGTTTGTTCTAGGGCAATGGTCGGCCAAACCGGCTGCCATGACCAATAACAATGAGTAAGTACGATACATACAAATACGATGTGCTTGTGATTGGCGCCGGTGGTGCCGGGCTTCGTGCCGCTATTGAAGCATCAGCCCATGGGGCCAGTGTTGGTTTGGTTTGTAAATCTTTATTAGGCAAAGCACATACTGTAATGGCTGAAGGTGGTATTGCAGCAGCTATGGCAAATGTTGATGATCGTGATAACTGGAAGGTTCATTTCACTGATACATTACGTGGCGGTCAATATCTCAATAACTGGCGGATGGCAGAGCTGCATGCCAAAGAAGCTCCTGACTGCGTAAGAGAATTAGAAGCATGGGGAGCATTATTCGATCGTACTAAAGATGGAAAAATTTTACAAAGGAACTTTGGCGGTCATAAATATCCGCGTTTAGCTCATGTTGGAGACAGAACGGGATTAGAGATGATCCGCACTTTACAGGATCATTGCATTCACCAGGGAGTTGAAGTGCATATGGAGTGTACCATCATTACACTTCTTAAAGATGGAGACCGGGTAGTTGGTGCATTCGGTTATGAAAGAGAAAGAGGAAGGTTTAAAACTTTCCATGCAAAAGCAGTAATCCTTGCCACGGGTGGTGTTGGCCGTTCTTATAAAATCACCAGCAATAGTTGGGAATACACGGGTGATGGTCATGCATTGGCGTATGATGCAGGTGCAGAATTAATAGACATGGAGTTTTTACAATTTCACCCCACCGGAATGATCTGGCCGCCGAGTGTTCGCGGAATACTTGTAACAGAAGGGGTCCGTGGGGAAGGTGGAGTTCTACTTAATAAGGATGGAGAACGATTTATGTTCAATAGCATTCCCGAACCATACCGAAATCAGACATCAGATAATGAAGAAGAAGGATGGCGATATATCCGGGGTGACAAAAATGCTAAGCGGCCACCTGAATTGCTTACCCGTGATCATGTAGCACGTTGTATAGTTAAAGAAATAAAAGAAGGAAGAGGCAGCCCTCACGGTGGTGTGTTCCTGGATATTTCATGGATAAAGAAAAAGATTTCTAATTCTGAAGAACACATAAAGAAAAAGCTGCCGGGCATGTATCATATGTTTAAAAAGCTCGGGGATATAGATATTACCAAAGAGCCCATGGAAATAGGACCCACTACACATTATATGATGGGAGGCATTCGTGTTGATGCTGATACACAAATGTCAACTCTGCCTGGTCTTTTTGCAGCAGGTGAATGTGGGGCCGGATTGCATGGAGCCAACAGGCTTGGTGGTAATTCACTTTCAGATTTATTAGTGTTCGGAAAAAGAGCGGGAGAGTATGCAGCAAAATTTGCAAAAGAAAATAATGCGGGCATTATTGATGAGCGACAAATTTCAGCAACGGAGCATTATGCACTGCAACCTTTTGAAAGAGATAAAGGCGATAGCCCATTTGATGTACAGTTTGCACTACAGGAAATGATGCAGCAACTGGTAGGTATAGTCAGGAATGAACCGGAAATGCTCCGTGCAAAAGAACATTTACGATTGATGAATCAGCGGGCCGCAAATGTATTTGTAACCGGCAATAGGGAGTTTAACCCGGGGTGGCATACGGCACTTGATCTTCGCAATATGCTCCTTGCTTCAGAAGCCATAACAATGGCTGCATTGGAAAGAAAAGAAAGCCGCGGTGCACATTTCCGTGAAGATTACCCCGACAAAGATCCAAATTGCGGAAAATATAATTTGGTCATAAAAAAAGATGGCGATGGACAAATGATAATAAGACAGGAGCCAATTCCAGAGGTAAGGGAAGATCTTAAAAAAATAATTGAAGAGATGAAGTAGATCTTTAATAAAAAAAATCATTAAGTGGAACAAGAATTAATTTTTAATCAATTTGACCTCCTTTAGGGGCACGGGTATGGCTACAGCAACATTTCAGATATTACGTGGTGATGCCAGCAATGGAAAATTCGAGAGTTATTCTCTTGAAATTTCCGAAGGTATGGTTGTGCTGGATGCAATATTGTTGATACAGGCAAAGCATGCAAATGATCTTGCTGTACGTTGGAATTGTAAAGCTGGTCATTGTGGTTCTTGTTCTGCAGAAGTAAATGGCATTCCAAAACTCATGTGTATGTGCAGGATGAGTGAGCTGCCACTGGATAAACCAATATTGGTACAACCAATGAAAGCATTTCCGCTTATTAAGGACCTGGTGACTGACGTATCATGGAATTTTGAGGTAAAGAAAAAAATCAAAAAATTTAAGCCCCGCAAGCCTGATGCCGCCGATGGCACATGGCGTATGGCGCAGGAAGATATTGACCGTGTGCAGGAGTTCAGGAAATGTATTGAATGTTTTCTTTGTCAGGATGTTTGCCATGTGCTTCGTGAACATCAGCTACATGAAAGATTTATTGGCCCAAGATATTTTGTGCAGATAGCATCGTTGGAAATGCATCCCCTCGATATAGAAGATCGGAGAGAAGATTTGAAAAAAACCGGTGGCATTGGTTATTGTAATATTACAAAATGCTGTACCAATGTTTGCCCGCAGGACATTACTATCACCGATAACGCCATTATTCCATTGAAAGAAAGAGTAGCCGATAAATTTTACGATCCCCTGAAAAGGCTTTTCAGAATATTATTTGGAAAGAAATAAGAAATCTCCCGATAACCCTGCCTGCCGGCAGGCAGGTATCGGGACTTAATCGTAAATTTCATTACCTAAACACTTTTCGAATATTACTCACTCAAACGATTAGTCATGTTTGAATTAAAAAAAATTTCTGCAGAAGGCGTTTCCGAAGCACTTGAAAAAGCCGAGCGGTACCGTTTATTAAATGAACCTCGCCTGGCAGAAAGCATTTGTCTTGACATCCTGGAAGTAGAACCCTCAAACAACAAAGCGATCGTCACCATGCTACTGGCAATTACTGATGAATTCAATTCATCCTCCCCTGCTGATGTCAGCGAAGCAAGACAATTGTTATCCCGTCTTCCGAGTGAATATGAACGGTGTTATTATGGTGGTATCATTTGCGAACGCAAGGGTAAATCATTATTAGGGAAGAATATTCCGGAAGGAATTTATATCATTTATGAGTGGTTATTGGATGCAATGGAGCTTTATGAGAAAGCAGAAACTCTCCGGCCGACAGGAAATGATGATGCGCTTTTGCGTTGGAACACTTGTGCCCGCCTCATTACACGTTATCGCCTGAAGCCAAGAGATGAAAAGTATATAGAGCCGGAACTGGAATAGGCCGTCCGCCGCCTGTGTATTTAATTTTTTCGCTCCCGGAAATAATCCTAACTTCTCACATACTAAAATTTATTGCCATGAGAAGTGTTGCCTTAACGGGTATCTTATTCATTGCCTCCGCGATCGCAATGAATGCCCAAAAACTATCCTTAACTCCGCAAGTGGGTTTTGAAAATTCTAAAACCTCTGTTACTTACAACGATCTTCCATCATTTGCTCCGCTTGGAGGGGAATTCAATCCACAGGTAAGTTTGCGCCTTGATTACAAATTCAAGCAAGGCTTTGGACCTTATCTGGGTGTAAGCACAAGTCGTTCGGTTGTCTCTTATAGTTTCAGTGATATTGATAATGGAATGAACTCATTTACTGCGACCAAAGCAAACATGCAACTGCGAATGGAAGCGGGTTATCAATTTACAACCAATCCGATTTCTTTGAATGGATCAAAAAGCAGCCCAAGCAGTTCAACGGCGAAATCAACAACTAAAAGTTCTTGCGGTAGCTATAGTTATCGCAGCAGTTGCTCAAAAAGTTATTCCTCCAAATCAAGCCAATGCCAAAGCAAAAACAGCGCAGCAAGAAAAGTGGAAAATAAAAATAAAGGAGGGTGGGTGCGTTTACAACCTTCAGTAGGTATTGGATTTATTCCTTCACCAAAAACTGATGTTATTTCAAAAACACAAGGCGGCCTCACCACCTATGAATATCGTGCAGGTAACTGGAACACGGCTTTAACTACCGGAATGGGTTTTGAATTTGGAAGAAACAAACAAAGATTATTGAATGTAAGTGTTAATTATTATACAGGTATTGGCAATCTTGGTAAACAAACTGTTTCTACTGTATCAGGTACTAAAACAAGCGTTGCTCATCTTGAATCAAATTCCTCAGGCTGGGGAATGAGAATTGGAATTCCTTTTACACTTGCTGAAAAAAATTCGGCAAAGAATAAAAGCCAGTCAAAAACTAAAAAAACAAGCTGCAGTGAAAGAATAAAAACAGAATACAAGTACCGCTGCAGGCAATAAGATTTCTTTTGAAAAAAAATAGCCCAAGGTTTAAACCGTGGGCTATTTTTTTATATGGGTTATTTATTAATAATGTGCAATAGGATCTGGAGTACCATCGGGATCATTTTTAGCAACCCCTGAACTTGTAATATTCCTTCCCCTCAACAACAATAATCCTGCAACATGCGGAGCTGCCATGGAAGTACCACTTGCAAAAGCATAGCGATTGTCTGTCCAGGTAGATAAAATATGAACGCCCGGTGCAGCATAGTCAACAACATCATTTCCATAATTAGAGAAAGAAGCGAAATTATCAAGACTATCGACTGCAGATATGGTAAAAATATTTAACCCGTTTGCTCTTGCGGGAGAATTAAGATTCGCAAGTTTGCCTTCATTCCCCGCGGCTATTGAAAAATAAATTCCCCTTGCGGCTGTGTTTTGTACCTGCTGATCAAGAATAGCAGAACCTGATTCACCACCCACACTCATATTTACAACATCGCCTGCACTTGCCATTGTATTTATATATGCCAAGGCCTGAACGATGTATGATAAATTGCCTTCACCTTCTTTATCCAAGACTTTAAGTGCAACAAGTGAAGCACCTGATGCTACTCCTAATACTCCAATTGTGTTATTCTTTGCGCCAATAATTCCTCCCACATGCGTACCATGTCCATTCTGGTCATCGGCTGATGTCTGACCTTCTATAAATGATTTGCTTCTTGTTTGATCAACTGTCAGGTCAGGATGGTCAAAGTCAATTCCCGAATCAATGATCCAGGCTGTTTTGCCGATGCCGTTTCCATACCCAATACGATTTACATTCCATGTTATAAGTGTTGGTGCTACCACAGTAAAACAACTTCCCAGGGAAATAATTCTGTCGGGCTCCACCGCTTCAATCGCCACATCATGGCGAAGCAATTCTGCCTGGGCAGCGGAAATTTTTGCAATGAAACCACCCGGCTCACCAGCGTAAGATTGTTTTAATGCTGAAACATCGATGGTATTTCTTATTAAAACGTTTTTACTTATTTGATCCAGGCTTATTCTTGATGCTGTCCGTGAATTAAATGAAGGGCTAAAAGCAATTATATACTGTGTGGCACCTATCTCACCATTTGTTGAAGCTTTCATTACGCAATCTTCATCATCCCCCGGTTTACCGGGGGTATCATCGTTTTTCTTACAAGAGAAAAGAAATAAAATAAAAGCTAAAAAAAATAAATTTTTATACATGCGTGTGGCATTTTATTCCCTGCTAACGCAATCGTATTTACAGATATGATCACTGTAAAAATGCTTTAACAAGTATTTACAGTAATGCCAGAATAATGCCGTGTTTTGTGAAAAGACTAACTGAGGGCGTTTAAACTTTAGTGAAAAATGCAGGTCAGTTTTTGTTCATTAAAAACCAGAATGGTTTTAACTGGTGGCTGTAGAAAATATTTATCAGTCTTGACTTCTTTGACGTGATACCGTTACGTTGTACCAATTCGTGAGTTTGGCAAAAGGCAGTTACAGATTCTGCATAAAGAAAAAGTTGTTCGAGGCTGATCAACTCTTTTTCAAGAGCCTTCTCACTCATCAGCGCTGTTTTTGATAACAACACCAGTTCTCTTTCTCTGTTCGGGGTTTTCATTTCAATTACACATTAGTAACCAGCCATCCCCTTTTTATTCGGGCAGCCACAATCGTTGTTTTTGGCTTTGCTGGTATAATAATTTTTTTGACAGCCTGTTGCTATAATACCTATTAAAAACAATGCCAGTAGTATCTTGTTTAATCTTGTCATAATTGAATTTCTAAATTAAACTATTTTACGGGCAATTTAGTATACCAATTGATAAATGGCTGCAAAAAATTATATGACCCCGCTGACTGGTAAAAAGCTGCTTGTGGCGCCACTTGATTGGGGGCTTGGCCATGCCACTCGTTGTGTGCCGGTTATAAGGAACCTCATAGATCATAATTGCCAGGTATGGCTTGCAGCAGAAGGAGCACAGGAAAAACTACTAAGGGAAGAATTTCCTGGATTGCCGTTTTTACCATTAAAAGGTTATAGGATCAGGTATTCAAAAGCAGGTCTTACGGGTAAGCTACTTTTGCAAATTCCTTCAATTCTCAGATCAATTAAAGAAGAAAACAATTGGCTAAAAGAGCAAGTAAGCAAATATAAATTTGAAGCCGTGATCTCTGATAACCGGTATGGGCTTTATCATGAAGAAATACAATCTACTTTTATCACACACCAGCTTTGCATCAAAAGTTCATTAGGAAAATGGAGTGAAGGAATTCTACAAAAATGGAACTATAAACTTATCAGGCATTTTAATGAATGCTGGATACCAGATGAAGAAGGAGAAAATAATTTCGGAGGTGTATTGTCGCATCCTGATAAACTTCCTGCCATATCAGTAAAATACATCGGTCCATTATCAAGATTTGCCAAAATCAATGTTGAAGAAATAAAAGGTCATTTATTGCTCATCCTATCAGGCCCCGAGCCCCAAAGAACGATTTTAGAAAATAAGATCATTGATCAGATTGTAAACTATGATGGCACCGCCACGGTGGTAAGAGGTTTGCCTACTGAGAGAAATATTGTTCCTTCAACAAATACAATTCATTTTTATAATCATCTTTCCTCTGAAGAGTTGAACAAAGAAGCAATGAAAGCAGAATTCGTTATCAGCCGAAGTGGTTATAGTACCATAATGGATATGGCGGCTTTGCAAAAGAAATGCATATTTATCCCCACACCCGGCCAGACTGAACAGGAATATCTTGCTGACTATCTTATGAAAAAAAGATTTGCTTTTTGCATAGAGCAAAAAGACTTTTCACTGTTGAAAAATATTGCAGAAGCGGCTAGATTTGGATATAGTATCAAAGCAGGCCAACCTTGAAACCCGAAACGAAAGCACATATTGCGGTGCTAAGCACCAACCTTTTCTTCGCCATTAATTTTAGTTTGGTAAAATATGTTTCACCGTCTTTAGTAAAACCGTATGCTATAAATGTTTTGCGTGCAGGCATCAGCCTTATTTTATTCTGGCTGTTATGGACAATGAGCGATAGTAAACCTCATATCAAAAGGAAACATTGGCCAAGATTTTTTTTGTGCGGTCTGACGGGCGTTGCAATCAATCAAACATTTTTTATTAAAGGGCTGACCTACACCTCGGCTATTCATGCTTCATTGCTTATGTTACTGACACCATTATTAATTTCCATCTTCGCTTTTTGGGTATTGAAGGAAAAATTTACGCTCGCAAAAGCTATTGGTCTTGCACTGGGCATTGGCGGAGCGGGATTACTTATACTTTCAAAAGAACAATCTGTATCGGCCAGCAATTATTTACTTGGCGATTTGCTGATTGTCATTAACGCTATTTCATATACAATTTACTTTATTATAGTAAAGCCCTTAATGTCGGAATATCCGCCGCTGCATGTTATAAGGTGGGTTTTTACTTTTGGTTTCCTGATAATCCTTCCACTTGGCTGGAATGAATTTCTTTCGATTCCCTGGGACAAATTAGAATGGTCCCATTTCATAGCATTGTCATTTATAGTTATTGCCGGTACTTTTCTTGGCTATTTTTTCAATATTTATGGCATACAACATCTTGGGCCGGGAGTGACCGGAGCCTATATGTACACACAACCGGTGTTTGCAGCTATCATAGCAGTCATTTTTTTCAATGAATATTTAACCCCCGCAAAAATTGCGGCAGGGGCGATGATATTTCTAGGTGTCTTTCTCGTAAGTTTTAAGAAAGATTCATTCAACAAGAGCCTTGGGGTAATCGAAGAATAAGAATTTCTTTTTAGCTTCTTTGAACTTGATCCATTTCTTCGCTTCGATCGAAAGTGCGAAAATGCCGCAGGTAGGTATGTTATCCGTTCTTGCGTCAGTAAGACTGTTAGCAAAATCTGTAATGCCGGGGTTATGAGAAAAGATGGCCACGCAATCAATATCGTCGTTGAGCTTTTCAACAACACTATTGAAAGCTTCATCACTTGCCATATACAATTCTGTTTTTAACACCAGGTCGTCCTTTTCTTTCTTGTATTTTTTTGCGAATTGTTCTGCGGTTTTTTTTGCACGCCTTGCCGGGCTCGAAACAAAGGCATCGATCTTTATTCCTCTTTCATATAATCGATCTGCCATTGCCGGCGCATCTTTCTTACCACGTTCACTTAACGGCCTTTCAAAATCACTCAGACCGGCATCATCCCAACTGCTTTTTGCATGACGAACAAGAATTAATGTTTTCATATTGATGCGATTTCTTTATTTAAAATTACAAATATCAAATGCCAAGTTCCAAATAAAATTCTTATGAGAGAAAATCACAAAATCCAAATAGCAAGCTCCAAATAAATATCAAATACAAAAATTAAAAGCTGACCACAGTAAAATTTGGAATTTATGTCTTGGAGTTTTTTGGGGATTTGGGATTTGTCTTTTGGAATTTCCAGATGAGGGAAAATCACAAATTCCAAATAACAAGCTCCAAATAAAGATCAAATACAAAATTAAAAAGTGCAGTACAGCAAAATTTGGAATTTATGCTTTGGAACTTTTTGGGGATTTGGGATTTGTTTCTTGGATTTTGTTTTAGTAGCCTCTCACATTTTTGCCTTCCATATAATTCATGAAAGCTTTGTTCACAACTTTATTACCGCCGGGTGTTGGGTAATTGCCGGTAAAATACCAATCGCCAAGATTGCTTGGACAAGCAGCGTGAAGATTTTCTATCGTTTGGTAAATAACCTGCACAGGGATTGTAAGATCTTTTGGAGTAATTAATTCAGCGATCTTATTAGTGATCTCATCGATCGTAAACAATTTATAGATCTTCTTCACTACATTTTCAGTATGAAGCTGGTTACTGCGATGAAGCTCTTTACAATGATCATAAATTTCCTGCAGGCAGCCTTCTTTATTCCTTTCTTTTAATAATGCCGCTACCGCCTGGAAGGCCACAAACTCACCCATCTTGCTCATATCAATTCCATAACAATCAGGATAACGAATTTGAGGTGATGAAGAAACAACGATGATCTTTTTGGGTTCCAATCTTGAGAGCATTCGAATAATACTTTCCCGTAACGTAGTGCCACGAACAATTGAATCGTCGATCACCACCAGTGTATCTTCTCCTCTCCGCACAGTTCCATAAGTAATATCATAAACGTGTTGAACCATTTCGCTGCGGCTTGCATCTTCAGTGATAAATGTCCGCATCTTCACATCCTTGATCGCAACTTTCTCAATTCGAATACGGCGATTGATCATTTCATTCAGTTTCTGAGGATCGAAATCGTTACCCCAGCTTAAAATCCGTTCAACTTTGACCTTATTTAAAAAATCTTCCATCCCTTTCAGCATTCCATAAAATGCAGTTTCCGCTGTATTTGGTATAAATGAAAATATAGTGTTCTTCAGGTCATGATCGATCGCATTCAATACCTGCTCGGTTAAATTATATCCTAACCGATTTCTCTCCCTGTAAATTTTTTCATCGCTACCGCGGGAAAAATAAATACGCTCAAAGCTGCATGCCTTTCTTTCTTTGGGTTCAAGTATCTGCGCTATTTCGACCACTCCTTTCTCATCCACGATCAACGCCTGTCCGGGCATTAATTCTTTTACCTCATTTTCGCCCACGTTAAAAGCAGTTCTGATAGCAGCTCTTTCCGATGCAGCTACGACCACTTCATCATTCTTATAATAATACGAAGGACGGATACCATGTGCATCACGAAAAACAAAACCAATTCCATTGCCAGTAAAACCCCCAACATGAAATCCGCCGTCAAAGATTGGCAACGTTTTCTTCAATACTTTTTTAATATCCAGTTTTTCAGGTGAGGCTTCATCCTCACGACATAGATATGTATGCATTAATTCGATCATTGCGGCAAGATCGCTGAAACGTGTATTCTCATGTGGCTCCTTGCCGGCAAGAGCAAATAATTCATCCGAATTGACAATATTGAAATTTCCTGCTAAGGCAAGATTGCGTGCCGGAATTGTATCCCGGTTTATAAATGGGTGACAGTATTCTAGTTTGTTTTTTCCTTGTGTGCCATAACGAAGATGCCCTAATAATAATTCACCTAAAAAATTTACATGACCCTTCATCAAACCCGGATGATTTCTTATGCCGGGGTGATATTTTTCCAATTCCTCTATTTCCTTACCTACTTGCTGAAAAATGTCAGCAATAGCCTGCGTGGCATTGCTGCGCATACGATTCATAAATGGATAACCCGGCTCAACATCCAGTTTAACGGTAGCAATACCGGCCCCGTCCTGTCCGCGGTTATGTTGTTTTTCCATCAGCAGGTAGAGCTTGTTCAGGCCCCACATCACTGTGCCATATTTTTGATGGTAATATGAGAAAGGCTTCCGAAGACGGATAAATGCCAAACCACATTCGTGTTTTATCGGATCACTCATGAATCATTCACTGAAGAGAAGGCGCAAAGTTAGGGGTTGATGCGCAGAAAACAGGAATGGAAATTTTCGATATCGGAAGTTAAAAACTTAGCTGATTCGCAATGGATTTATTAAAAGATGAGTAACTTATGTTCGAATATCTGTTTGATCACCGAACCGTCATTATGCCAACCACCAAACCTCTGTATCTACGGATACTTATCCTTATTTGCCGATTACTCGCTACGATAATTGCTGCTGTTTATTATTTTCTTTTCAGAATTCGGCTTTTAAAAATTTCTTCAGTCATCATTAATGCTCCGTGTGGACTTTATAAAAATCTCCGGGAAATTTGGTGCGTGCGGCTTCTGCGAAGAACTATTTCAGTTTTCGTTAGGACGCCCTTACGAAAAAATGTACTTCAACTAATAAATTTTGATCCTGAAAGTATTCTTCCGGGTTCAGTTATTGTTTCCAGTCATACACCGTGGGCAAGGTTGCTCACACAATGGTGCGTTGAAAATAATTATGCAATGATCGTTGGATGGGGACCCTGGCCACAGCGGGCCAGTATTGCAAGACATGCCACGGGTATTAGTGAAGTAAGAAAGCTTGCAAAGCATTTATTGTCTGGTGGCCGTATTGTAATTATGGCAGATATTTTTAATGATCTGAATAACTGCCCGGTGAAATTTTTTGAAAAACCCTGCAATGCATCTTTATTCCCCTTACGGCTTGCAAAAATTGCAAATACTTCTTTGGTCACAGTAATGCCGGCGTTAAAAGATGAAGCTGTTCAAATTCATACAGGCCCTCAAGTTTCTTTGAACGGCCCTAACAATGATGCTGGTAAAATCATGCAGACACTCCTTTCTTATTTTGAAAAAGAGATAAAACAGGATCCATCTGTTTGGTCAGGATATATCCGAGGTTCTTTGTCAAGGGAAATATGACGGGAGAAATAAAGCCCACGATTTAAATCGTGGGCTGAGCACGCAATACCGCTTTTTACGGTCGCACCGACGTTAAAATACATAGGCCCACGGTTTAAACCGTGGGCTAAGGAATGTTTTAATGTCTATATTGGCAACCATCCCCATCCCAACGCCTATGTCACACTCATTCGGCAAAATCTGGATTCATTCTATCTGGTCGACAAAGGAAAGAGCTCCATTAATTGAACCTTCAAAAGAGAATATTATATATGATCTAATGAGAAATGAATTCTTAGATCAAGGATGCCTTGTGCAAATTATTAATGGAATGCCCGATCATGTTCATTCATTGTTTTTGTTAAATCTTAAGAAATCTGTTTCAGATATAATAAAACAGGTGAAAGGGAGTAGTTCCCATGAAATTAATGGACAAAATGTACTTAGACACAAATTTTCATGGCAAACGGGCTTTGCTGCATACTCAGTTAGTGAATCTTCACTGGAAAAAGTTTTCCAGTATATAAAAAATCAAAAGCAACATCATCGGAAAATAACCTTTGAGAAAGAATACGAAAATTTTATTTGTCTACATGGGTTGCAAAACGAAAATTAAAATTGAATCCCGTCGGTCCCGTGACTTAATCGCGGAATTAATAAAAAGATTGGATCTCGTCACATCAGTTGGCTGAATTCAGATTTTGGACCATTGGCTTTTTTAGAATACCTTCTGCTTATCGCTTATATACTTTGTGAGATCAGTGCAGCCTTTTATATCATCTTCGATCATGATGTACGATCAGCCCACGGTTTAAACCGTGGGCTTAGGAATCCAATAACCTTTGAGAAAGAATACGAAAATTTTATTTGTCTACATGGGTTGCAAAACGAAAATTAAAATTGAATCCCGTC